>Ga0247727_10000337_pt1 | contig 113518 bp, 109 predicted proteins | sample WisWelCaveWW1625_FD_202498 | JGI IMG/M metagenome (GOLD analysis project Ga0247727, IMG submission 202498) | Biofilm microbial communities from Wishing Well Cave, Virginia, United States - WW16-25 | ecosystem: Environmental > Aquatic > Deep subsurface > Groundwater > Cave microbial mat... | reverse complement strand
AGTTTCACTTCGGGTATTTCACCTTCGCGTAAGTACCCAAGTGAAAAAACAATTTCGGGTTTTGCTGAATATGTTTTGTGCCTGCGCTTCATTGTTATTTTGCGATGTACCCGATGGTGAATGCCGCCAGTATCGTTGCCCCGACCTTCAGAATCCTGCTTTGTTTTCGTTGTTTGCGTAATTTCTCATTGCAGATTTGCGAATCGAGTATGCTTTTATTCAGTTCGTCCCGCATCCGCACATAGGACGAATCGCAATTTCGTATCTGTAATGTCTTTTCGTTGTTTATGGCAACAAGCCCATTAATGGTGTTCTCATAGAGGGAATCCATTTTATCCTGCTCCTGCACATAGTAAGATACCTTTTCACGAAGCGAATCGCATTCAACTGATTTTACTTCCAATGTAAGCGTATCCCAATTTTGATTGAGCAAGGCTGTTACCTGATTTTTCGCTTTTGTCGAAACGATTTTTTCCTTTTGAAGTAATGAAGTGGAAACTTCCAGTTCATTTTCCAATTTTGAGATTTTGTACTCAAAAATCCTTTTTGAAACGGTGTAGTCCATGTCAATTTTCCGCAAGCTGTCTTGGGTTGCATTGCTTGAATAATCCTTTTGGGAATTGTCATGCGTTATCTTGAAGCTGTACAGGTAAAAAATGGCAGTGAGTATCAGTTGTGTGATTGCTGAATAGATTAGAATTTTCTTTGTCGTTAGTTTTTTCATTCTTCTGTTTTTTTGTTTATGATTTTCTTTTCAAATGTGTAGCCGAAGCACCCTGCACCGATAATCGAAATGAAGGAATAGAACATATATTCGGGAACTGCAATTCCGAAGAACTGCGTAGAAATCCACGAAATAACTGTGATAACAACAAAGAGTGCCGTCACCAGTTCCCGCATGGAATAGAATCCGTTCTTATCCTTGAAAACCTCTCTCATAGAGTGTGTGCTTTTTCTCATGGTTTACCAAATCCAGTTCAGGAGTTTTCTGAAAAATCCTTTCTTCTGTGATTCGCGGATATACGCGATGATAGTTGTGTTCTCCACGATTTGAGGTCGCCTCATCAGGTGGTTCAGAATTGAATTTTCCTGCTGATTGGCTGATGTGAACACTTTTTGACAGTGTACGCATTTGAGTTTGTGTTTACACTCTTGTTGTGTCTTCATGATTTTGGTTTTTAAACTGATTTGTGATTATGTTTTTTAGTTCTTCAAAAAAATATCCGATAACGCTCAGACCTAAAGCTGTGCTGATAGCAAATCGCTTTCTTCCTTCGCGCTGAACAGCACGGAAATCAATCAGGGTATAGGTGAACTTGTTTCCGTAGAGCTTCCTGTGCCTTTCGCATAAGAGAATAAACTCTGCAAAATCTCCAGCGTTCTCAAAGACCTGGCATCCTGCCGAAAACTTTTCGATATACTTGGTTGTACCTTTGGAGAGCGCACGGTGAATATTGATTCCGAACAGCCCTGTATCTTTTCTTCCGTTGAGAAAGTCAAGCGTTGCATCACGGTCATAGTCGCGCATGATGGTTACCGGCTTTCGCTGAACGAGCGCGATGTATTGTCCCCTGTGCAATCCGATTTGGTAGGCATCCACATACTGCCCCTGAGCGAGAATGGCTGTGCCCTGAGGCTGCATGGGGTTACGAAGCCAAAATGTCCCGGGGTCCGTTGTTACCTTATATATATGGTAATGCCAGTTTATCCCTGCGGTTTTATAGAACACATGGATTTCGTCATCGAAGCTGTTCGAGCGCACGGAAACAGAGCGAATCCCTACGATGTTCAGCTCGTAGGGACGCTTGAACAGCCGAAACCCCCTCTGCCGTAATATCGCCCGTATCTTTCCCATCACAGCCATTGCTTTATTCTTCTTCCTCCTCCTCGTGTTGGTCGCGTAGTTCTATCGGAACATATTCAGCCATCCATGATTTTACATCGAAGGATGGGCAGGCTTTTTTCACATTCGGAAAATCGCGGTGTCCGATAGGTTTCGCAGCAGGATATTTTTTCATCAGTTCCATCAGCTTGTCGTACAGGGAATCTATCTGCGCCTGTGTCCGGTTATCGAGCGGATTTCCCTTTTTGTCAATGCCTCCCATGTAAGCGATATGAATACATTCTGCATTGTGTCCTGCCGAGCCGTAGCTGATTTTCTTTTCGTCAAGTAGCTGAACGATGTCTCCGTCTTTCTTGATGAGGTAATGGTAGCCCGGTGTGTTTCCCCATTTGCGTACATCTTTCCAATACCTTTTGATGGATTCGATGGTGGTGTCCTGTGGTGTTGCTGTGCAATGAACCACGAGGTGTTTAATGTTTCTCATAATAATTTACGTCTTGTGTTTTTACAATTAATTTGTGATTGTCTATGCTTTGAAAAAGTGTGAAGCCCTGCCGTGTGGCGATTTCCCGTCCTAGAATTACATTCTGCTCAACCAATATTCGTTGGTTGGGATATTTGTAAACCCATGTTTGCTTTTGCGTGATGATTTGTTCCCCTGCAATTCCAGCGAGCGACCATTTGCTTCCGTCATACTTCAGCCCCATGCGTGAGAACTGGAGCTGTACCTGTTGCTTCTGTGAAGCATCCGCGAATGTTCCGAGTATTCCGTTTACGAGTGTTTGCCGTACTCCGCGCAGGAAATAGGTTTTGAAAATATCTCCGACTGATTTGTAATCATCGGTGGATTTCATTTTCGATAAACCTGAAATGACTTTTGCAAAATCTTTCTTGACTGCTGAATCGTAGAGTTCTTTGGCAAGCGTACCTGCTTCAAAACTTCCCGAACTGCTTTTGGTAAGAACATTGAAGGTCGTTTCATCAATGGAAGATGGAAGCCCTGCCTTCTGAAGCGCAGCTACCATCTCGCTTCCGAAATCCCCGTCCGCTCCATACTTGGGAAGAATGGATTTGCCATGCTTGGTGATGAGCGCATTTTGAACTTGCATTACCTTGTCTCCTTTGCTTCCTTTTTTCAAAGGGAAACTGTCATCACGTTTTGGCAGTGGCGTATAGGAAGTTTTCGGTGCGGGAATCTCAGGAAGTTCAGGTGAAATAAAATCTTCATCGTTTTTCTTACTGCGCGACTTGAAATAATTCCATCCGTAATAAGAAGCCACTCCGAGTGCAGTCAGTCCCAATCCAATCAGGATAAATTTCTTCGCACGGCTTTTACTGGGTTGCTGTATTTGTTCTGTGTTGTTCATCAGCTTTTAGGTTTTTTGGTTACTGTTTGGATAAGCTCGGTGACCTCGCCCGATGACAACTCTGATTTCAAATCGTCCACGAGCTTTGTTCCGTAGAGCTTGGTGTAAGCACCTGCCGTAAGAACAAATGCGGTCTGTGTCGGGAACTCATTGAACACCGCGTACACCGCTTCTTCATCCGTACCGGGAAAAAATCCGACTGTGTAATCGAAGGCAGCTTTCAGGCGTTCCGCCCAGTTCTCATATACATTACTCTGTGTCACGCCCCCTGTCTTGTCGGGCTTCGAGGCGAGGATGTTCAGCATCTCGCTGTATTCCGTAGAGGTGAGTTCATCCTCCAGGTCTTTGTTCAGGTTGTTCCCTTTTGTGAGCGCGGAGTATGCCTTTTCAATCTTCTTGTAGAAATCACGGCTCGGAATTTCTCTGAACACTTTTCTGACAAGCGGAACATTCGTTCCCCACCATCCGTCATTGTCAAAACCCATCTTGAGCTGTTTGGCATAGGTCTGTGGCGTTCCTTCATCAAGAGACTTGTTCTGTGCCACGTTCTCCTGCGCCTTGCGGATGAAGTGAGAAGCGGCCCAAATCGTCCCCCCAACCGCCACAACGGTTCCGGTGATGATAAGAGCATCCTTCCGCCAGTCACGTTTTTGTTCGACTGGCGCGAGTATTTCAACCTGCGTTTCCATTGTTAAAGTCCGAGATACTTCTTGGCGAGTGCGGTTTTAACCGGGTCTTTCTCGATGATTTCAGCGAGCTTTGCAAGCTCATTTGCTTTGAGCTTCTTGGCAAGAACCGAAAGCGATTTGATTTTTGAATCCGCTTCCGCTTCTGCCTGTGCTTCTATGGTGAGTTTGTATGTGAACTTGTTCATTGCTTTTTCTGATTTTGAGTTAATAGTTCATGCACGGTGAGAATGAGTTTTTTGTCCTGAGCGAGAATTTTTAGGATAACATTCACCTGCTCGATTTCTTCATTTGAAAAATTTGCTTTGAGCCAATGTGCAACTGCGAGAAAGATTTTGTCTTCTTCGCTCATCTCAGTTTCTTTCTCAACGCTTACTTCTGGTTCTTTCTCCTGTTTGCTATCAGCGATTTGATTGGGAGAGGAACTGTCATTAAAAATTCCCATCAGCCCTTCCAGTCCCGGCAGTTTGGCAATCTTATCCTTGTTCCTGCGGAGGATTCCCTCGAACACTACGGAAGCAACTTCTCCGAGATTCACGTCTCCGAGCTGAAACTTTTTATTCTTGAAATCGTCAATTCCTTTTTCAAGTGTTCCGATATATTCGTTGGCTTCTTTCAGGTCCGCTTCGAGCTGTGTTTTTTGCTTCACTAACTGGTCGAAGTCCCATTCTTTTTTTGCAGCGTTGATTTTTTCCGTAATGCGTGTGTCCAAATCGGCTGGTCCGGTCAAGGGATTTTGATTTGTGTTTTCCTGTTTAAGAGAAAAGTTGTATTCGTCTTTATTTTCACATTCATTATCTTTAAAAATGATGAGTGTGATGTTTTTTGAATTGTGATTTAGATGTCTCTTGTATCCCGAAAATTCGGAAGGATTGTTCGTATGACTTATCACCTTGATTCCATCAATAATAATTTCATAGAAGCGTGGTGAATTTTCATCCGAACAAGTGCCGAGAAAAGTTTGCATATTGTTCATCCAGTTCTCATCGAATGGTTGTGTTTTATTTTCCTGCATGGTTAATCGTGTTTAGGTATTACTTGAATGAATTTGATGAACAGGTCAATCTTGGTAAGGTTCTTCACCGTGATTGCGCCTGTGTGTTCGTGCTGCATTTCGTCCGCTTTCTTTTCTGATAAATCATACACTCCGCTATCCGATGTAACACTAAACAGCGCATCCGCGCCATCGTAGCGTGAACTGGAAAAGGTGAGTGTGTCTTCTTCTATCAGAAAATAAAATTCGTTGGCAGCATTGATTTTTATTTCTTTTTCCGCAGGGACTTTCAAGTGCCTGTGATGAGGGATATAATTGTCTCCGTAGCCGAGTTCCCTCATTCGTCTTGGAATGGATGCAAGTGCGAGTTCAGTTTTCATTGGAAATAATTCGTTTTTGTTCGTAGTAGAAATACAGCTTCACTTGGTAATTGCTGTCCGCGTCTCTGCTCTCGTTGAATGTGTCTGTATAGATTCCGAACAGCTTGGTGTTTTGAACGTCAACCTGAATACACACTTCTTCCCATTTTGCACCGCCACTAATTTCCCTTCTTACTATCGCGCCCGGAGCATCAGGCACGAGTGAAAGCGAAGGAGGGGGAGTTGCTATTGTGAAATCCCCGACTGAAAAACTATTGTCGTTGTGAAGAACATCTTCCGCGTAAAAGAAATTCCTTTTATCTTTCTCCTGTAAGAGCAGGCTTCCGACTTTCACAGGGAATAAAATTCGGGGACGTGCTGCAAATAAATCCACTCCCCTGTACAATGGCGCACCCTCAATGGCAGTATTTTCAGTAATGAGAATTCCCACGATGCGTTTTGCATCGCGGGGAATCCTCACCTGAAAATTGATGATTTGCCCTTGCCCTGTTACTTCAAGCGTATGTATGTGTACGCGCTCTTTCATCAGTCCTTTTTCATTTCGAGTTTCACATAAAGCGATACACGGTAGGGGGTGAAGGGAGCAAGGGGGTGTGCCTTGTCTGCATAACTCACTTTTATTTTTCCGTTCACCACTTCAATCCTGCCCACGCAGTAATAGCGGGCGTTGGGAGCTACATTCACGCTTGAGAGAAGCAGTTTTGATTCGTATTCTTCGGGGAAATATTCTTTCCCGTTAATTTCGATTTTCTGCGTTCCCCTGTAATTGAGCAAATCATCCCTGTCGGAAGTGAACTGTATCCCGCGAATAAATCCCACGTTCTTGTCAAGCTCGAATTCTTGCGTGAAGGATTTATCAGCATCAGTAACCAGTATATCGAAGCGTTTGAATTGTGTCCTGTGCATTTTGATTTTGTATTAAAAATTCCGATTGAAAACTGTTTGAAAGAATTGCAGGAGCAATGGCAGTAACCCCCGCAATCCTTTCTCACAGCTACCCACTAGGGTAATGTTGCCGTTCCGTGCAAGCCCACGAAGACATAGCTGTTTGGTGCTACATCTTTCACCGTTCCCAGGTCGAGCGTCATTTCAATCTGCACGTCATCATGGATGAGGCGCGGATTGGAGAGCTTGTAATAGCCCACCGGCACGATGTTGAACCCTGTTGTTTTGAACCAAGAGTTGCTTGTTTCAGGCACGATGGTTTTCTTGTTCGCCTTCAGAGAAAATTCTCCGTTGGCTACCGAAGGGAAAAATTCAATCCCCCCGAACCGTGTTGCCATCATGCTCTCTTTTTCCGCGTCTGTGGCTGTCCCTGCAAGCAGAACGATTCCGCTTACGAGTAATGCCATGTTCTTTGGCAGTTTCGCATTGGAAACATTTCGTACTCCCACTTCCTTGTCGTCCTGCGTTTCAAAGATTTTGATGGTCTTCGATGAAATCGGCTTCATGGAATACATCACCACATCGGCAAGTTTGAGCGTTCCTTTTGCAAGCTCCGCTTTGATGTGCGCTGGCAGTTCCTTGAAGTGCTTCTCCATTTCCGAGCGGGAGCCTTTGCTCGGAGTGGGATTTTTTGAAAGCGCATTGACTACGCGCTGACGGGTGATGGGATTGAGCGATTTGAGTGCGCCCAACAGATCCGCATCCATGCTTGTTGGGTCAAAGCCCACCAAGTCCCCCGCGTTGTTGTACTCGCTGTCTGCGACTAATTCTAATTGTCCTAACATTTGTTTTTGAGTTTAATGGTTAATATTTAGTAATTCACTTTTGTCGGGTCGAGGATGACTTGTTCAAGCGTTCCCTCGACTGGTGCTTCGGTGTTGTTTTTCTTTTCGTGTTCCACCGCGCTTTTCACAAGCTGACTTTCAAGAAGGTTGAGAGCGGATAAGTCCACTTGCTTGTTTTCTTCCTGTCCGGGATAGAGGAAGTATTTCACTTCACCCACTCCTTCAGTTCCTTTTTCCTCTTTCTTCCTGATGATTTTGTCGAGGTAAAGTTTCTGAGTGAAACTGTCCTTGAAGTTCATCAGCCTTGCTTTCGCTCCGTCCACGATTCCCAATCCGTTCACTTCCTTGTTTCCGCCACCCTGAAAACCATTCGCTGCCATCATCCCGATTCCGAAAGTGGAAATGAGGCGGTTTTCTTTGTAGTGTCCGAAACCTGTTACGAGCAGCCCGATACCGAGCGAGGGTCTGCCGATGAGCGCACCTGTCAGTCCGCCTGCTACGATTCCGACAACTACGTCTTTGACGGTTTCGATGGCAGTGGCTTTGAGGTCGCCTTTGGTGTGAACAGTTGCGAGTGCGCCAAGAGTTTGTTTCTTCTTGTTTGCCTGCTCGAATTTGTTCCTGTTGTTACTCATCTGTTTTGTTGTTTTTAGTTATTGATTTTTTTCTTTTTCCGTTTTGCCGTTATATCTGAACAGCGTTGATGTAATGTTTTCGTTTGTGTTTGTTTTTGCGTTTGTGATAGTATTGCTGATGGTCCTGTGACTGGTGTCCTTCCAACCCTTGTGTTTGTGTTTTCGATTCTTCCTTTTTTCTTGTTGCTGCATAGAGAAGTCCGAGAAGACCTACCCCGATTCCTGTCGGGACAATCCACTTTTTGTTCTTGTCCCAAAACCCTTCTTTGGCATCACCGCCTGAAGTGTCCGCACTTTTTTCATTGCTTCCCCCTGAACTGTTGTCAGGAGTTTTGGCTGTAACATCCATGTCGTCCGTGACAGGAACGGGCAGGTTCTCGATTTCCTTTTCTGTAACCGCATCGCCCGCATCTGATTTTTTTCCGGGCAGGAGCTTTTGCTTCACGTCCCCGATATTTTTCAGGATGGCTGCAATCGCGGCAATGGTGGCGGAAGCGGATGCAATGGCGGTAGCAGTTACAACTTCACCCAAACCCTGCATCCCTTCCGCGTTAATCTCGGTGTTGTACATTTCATCACCGAGAATCACCGTAAGCGGACTGCTGCTGTCGAAGTTTTCACTTAGTCCGCTCACTTCTTGGTTCTTGTTTCCTTTACCTGTGAGAATGGCTTTTCGTAAATTCTTTGGTTCACCCCCCGCACCGTAAAAAATCTTTTCCATTTTTTCCAGTACCTTTCTGAGCTTGTGATGGCGGTCCATGTTCAGCCCGCGTTTTTTTGCTTCGTCATCTGTGAGGTAGGCGAACTTGAGCTTTTCCGCTACGTGCATCAGGTTTAGTTTCATGGATGCCAGCAGACCGCTTCGGAGCAGGGTGGTGGCGGGGTTGAGCTTGTTGGTTACGTGCAGTCCTTTCTTGAGGACTTTTCCAACTTTGCTGAAAGCCCCTTTGCCTTTTCCCTTTTTGCCCAATTCTCCGAAGCCGTCTCCTGACATTTCACCGAACTCGTTCCCTTCGGGAAATTCTGTTTCGGGGAAATCAATTCCGTTTAGATAATGTAATTCCATTGGTTTGTCTTGTTTTTCTGTGAATGGTTCTTCATAGTTAAATTTGTTTACCACGCAGTCTATCGTGATATAGTTCCCTTCCGTTGTCGGCACAATGGGATAGATGTGCGTGTATCTTCCGCTTGTGTACCAGTATTTGCAGATGCGAAGCGTGTGTTCGATTTGAAGATTGGTGAGGATACTGCTGATGAATGTGGTGTAGCAATCGCAATCCGCTCCCGCATCATTTGGATTTTCTTTTTTTCGGTCAAGCCACACCCGCGCAGGTCTGCGTACCTGTTCCTTTCCGTCTTCATCTTTTTTGTAGGGGATATGCTCGTAAACAAAATCCCAAATATTTTTGCAGGTATCGTGAAGTGTTTTTCCTTTCAGCACACGCGCAATGAGCTTTGTATCATCAAGCGTATCTTTCACCACCTGCGGAATGAACGTGATGGTATCCTGAACCGTTGCATCTTTCTCCACCAGTATGTCCCCGCCTTCCGGTGTTGGAAAGAGATGGTTGTATTCATCCCCGCTTTTGATATGTCTTTTCGCTGTGCTAATCATTACGCTGTTGCCTGTTTGAGTACGATGTCTTCTTTTTTCTCGTAAGGAATTTCTTTGTTGAGCGCGAGAACAATTGCGCTCTTTGTTGTGAGCTGAACTTTCACCGCATTTCCTGATTTGAATTCTTTTATCAATCCCACCGCTCCGAAAATCAAACTCGTGTAAGGAATTTCAATCGTAATGTCTTTCGCTACTGCTTCTCCGTGTTTGGGAATTTCAATTACTGTGTTTAATGGTTTTGAACTTCCGATGGTACTATCACCGTGTGAGAGCTTGATAAAGGGGAATCTGAGTTTCAGCTTTCCGTTGGTTGGATTTTTCATCTTGATGTCAACTCTGACAATCACTCCGCTTAACGTGAGTTTGTGAATCCTTCCTGATGCAACCGTTTCAAGTTGGTTGCCTGTGCTACGCATTGCGAGCAGGGAAACCGTTCCCGCTACCAAGCCCCCACCGATGATATAGTACCAAATCCGCTTCATTTTCTTTTTCTCATTTTGTTGCTCAGGAAATCGGCTGTGAGCTTAAATGCAAGCCATATCACTCCACCCAAGAGTGCTTTGATGGCGTAGTCTGCCAATCCTGAATAATCCATGTTCGCAAACAGGATTGCTCCATAGAGAAAAACCGAAGCGGAGCTGTTGGTGTCTGAATAAGTATTCTGTGAATTCATGGCACAAAGATTAGGCGACTTTCGAGAATGGTTTCCCGATTTTCCCCGACTTTGCCGGCTTTTGCCCGAATGGAATCAACTTGATTCGAGTTGATTCAATTTGATTCGATTTTTTTGGGGTATAAAAACAAAGAAGTCCCGCGTTTGCGGGACTTCTTCACATTTTGGAGGGAGAATTTATTTCTTATTATCGAAGTCATCTCCGTTTTCAAGGTTGAGGCGCACATAGGATGGGAGTTTCAGCTTGGAAAAAATCAACTGTACCTGTGGGATGGAATAAAAATGTCCTTCACGCTCTCCTAATTGCTGTTTGAACTTGTTAAGCCAACCTCTGAATGTTTTCCTGTCCACTTCATAGATTTCAGCAAGCTCGAAAAGTTTGTAGCGTCTGATTTTAATGATTTTGTATTCCTGTTTTTTTTCTGTTGGTTGCTCAACTGTTTTCTCCGTCTTAGCGGGCGAGGGTTTTGTTAATACGCTTTCCATGATACCTAAAATTAATTATAATAAACTCTGAATATTTCCTGTTTCGTTTGGTTGTTGTACAGTATCGCAATTCTGGCTCTTTCGGAAAGCGCAAGCATCGTATTTACAAGAGAAGTCTTTTCAGCGTTCTCGTTGACCTGCTCAACGGAACTGAAGTATGTCCTTACTCCATTTGCCTTATTAAGCACCCAAAGTTTGAACTTCGGTTTTGGTTTCTGATGGCTTGTTTCAATTATTGCCTGCAACTCATTTTGCATTTTTTCAATCTGCGTGGACATCTGTTTCAAAACATCTGCATCCACTTTTACAATTTTTTTCTCTGACATGGCTCTGCGTTTTTATGATTTATAACACAAAGGTAGAGCTGTCAAACTTATACTTCCCCGATTTTCCCCAATCTTCCCCGACTTTCCCGATTTGATTCTCTTTTACCCGACTTTATCCAATTTGATTCACTTTTCTCCAAATTATATTTTCATTTCCCAACGCAAATCTCTTGACGATAATACTTGTTCCACGTCACCCAAGCACTTCTTTCCAATGTTTCGCATGGACAGAAATTCTCTTTTTGAAAGTTTAACCAAATCTCCAAGCGTATGAATTCCATCCATTCTGCAACTGTTCACAGCCCTCACCGGAAAATCAATATCCTCAAGTTTTATGGCAAGCATCTTCCTCGTCTTCTCAGGTAAGGAATCAAGTTGCTCTTTCTTTTCTTCAAACTGTCTTAGTTTTTCTCTGAGCAATTTGTTTTCCTTCTCAAGTTCACTTGCAGTTCTCAATTCATCGTTTAGAGTAGCCAGTCGCCCGCAAATAACATTGGTCGCTTGCGGAAAGAGTTGCTTAACCCGCGTAAGGGGCAGATTGAGGGATTTAGACGTTTCTTTCACGCCTTTGCCGTTGATGAGCATTTCGCGCAGTACCTCATTCCCTCTCCTCAGAAAAGGATGAAGTTCTATTCTAAAAACTCTTTCGAGAATTTCATTGACTGCTTTTTGTTTTTCTTCGGGTGTTATCATTGTAAATCGTTTTTAAGCTCCGTACTTGCTCATAAACTGGTCCAGCTCCAAATGGAAAGAAGCCGCAAGTTCCTTAGCAGAATATTTATGAACGTTCTTGTATTTTGTAATCAAGTCCCGCATCAGCTTGGGTTTCTCCTTCGGAAAATCCAGTTCGGGTGGTTCGCGCCTGCGTATTTTTAGCTGGTTGAATTGTTTCAGTAAATAATTTTTCTGATTCTCGGAAAGAAAACCCAAGTCCGATGCCCGGAACAGAAGGGCTTGCATAGAAACTTTCCATTTCAGTTTCAGTTCACCGAGCGATGCAATGGTGATTTCTTTTTCAAAGTCTTTTTTTATTTCGCTTTCGGGCATAAGGAATCCTCCCGCGAACATATTTGCCTCATGCGATATATCCCTGTCGGCAGAAGGCATAATTCCTGTGTGCATCACCAAGTGCCCAAGCTCGTAAGCCAAACTAAAACGCTGCCTGTCGGCAAGGTGGCTTTTGTTTACTACGATTATCGGCAGTTTATCTTTTGTATGGATAGTGCGGCTGTCAATCCGTTCCGTTCCGAAATCAAAGGCAATCACAATAATTCCGTTCTGCTCTAAAAGTTCCGTAAGATTCTCAACGGGTCCTTTGGGCATTTTCCAAACCTTCCGAAGCTGCTTGGCAACCAATTCAACCGAATCATATTTTTTCAAATCCAGATTAGGGATTGCAGATTCAGACAGCTTGAGTTTTTCCGCTATGGTCTCGACATGGAGGCGGTAGATATTCACGTTCGCTTCAAAGGGGGTAAGCACCTTTGCCGAAACGTGGTCGCGTTTGCGGAAGTTCAGGCTCATGGGCAGGTATGCCTCACCGGGCTGGTAAAAGAAGTCCACCGGATAGCGGAGTATCTTGCCGATCTTATCTAAGGTGGTATCGGTAACCGACTTGTTGTCCTGCTCCACCGTGCAGATATAGGCGGCTGAAGTGCCGAGCTTCTCTGCAAATTCCTTCTGCGAAATACCCCTTGATTCCCTTGCCAGGACTACCATCCTTGAATTAATCTTAATTTCGGTCTGCTGCATATTTTTCTGTGAATAATTGATGGCGCAAAGGAAATCATTTTTCTAATATTAACAAATAAATTAACCAATATATTTTAAAAATATTTACATTCTCCTGATTTTCAATGCCTTGTTTTTGGCTTATTCGAGTATTAATTCCGAATTCGGAAAAAACGACTTATTTTGCTTAAAATTTGACTACTTTTCACGACATTATTTAACAGGGATATTACAAAACAATAGTAAATAATTCTCATAATGGCTGGGCAATTCAATTTTATAAAAGTAGAGAAGGTTACGCTGAGAAATTTTACCCTATATAAAAAACAGGGGAAAGTATTGGAAATTAATGAACAGATTAATTCAGGAGTATATTGTTTGGCTGGTGCAAATGGATTAGGAAAGACAACGTTTTTGAATGCCATTAACTATGGATTAACGGGTATAGTACTTGAACCCGATAAAGAGGTTTATTCTCCATCTGAAATATACAAGTATAACCATGATTATACTGAGAGGTATTTCAAGGGTCGGATTATCAAGAAAGATGAAAACGTATCAGAAATTGAAATTCTCTTTAAGGTCAATGAAAAATATTTTAGAATTGTCAGAGGTTTTTTTGACCCTGAGTATCTTAAAGCGTTAGAAATATATTCTATAAAGGACGGAAAAAAATCCTCATTCATTAAAACCAAACTATCATCCCCTAAGGAATTAAATTCGTTTTATCAACAAAGTCTTTCGACAGAAATAGGTTTTACAAGTTTTGATTATTTTATTTTTTTTCAACTATACATTTTGACATTTGATGAAAATAGAAGGATGCTATTTTGGGATGATCGTGCCTCTGCTCATGCTCTGAGTATTGCTTTTAATACTGACCCTGAAGACACAAATAAAATTCTTGAATTGACAAGGAAAATTGAGAAGCATGGATCTAACGCTCGAAACTTAAAATGGGACTCAACACAGGCGAAAAAGAAAGCCGAAGAGTTATTACAAAAAACTAAGGGAAAAAAGACTTCCGATATTCAGAAATTGGAAATCGAATACAATAAACTTCATAAAGAGCTTGAGAAGAACGAGAAGGTGTTTAATAACATACGCATAGAGTTTGATACCATGCTTCAAAGGCAAAGCCATCTCAATTCAGAGATTATGCACCTTAAGATTGAACATACAAGATTATTTTCTCGATATTCTAAACCCAGGTCGAAGATGCTTGAAAACATCAATGTCCAGCTATCAATTAAAAACAAAGAGTGTTGCTTGTGCGGATCTGAAGGGAATCAAATTGTTGAGAATATTGAAAAAAATATTTATAAGGATAAATGCCCACTATGTAGCACTATAATTAATGAAAATGCCAGTGCAGAACAAAATAAGCTCTTGAAACTAATTCAGGAAAATGATAAAAAAATTTCATCAGCGAATTCCGATCTTGAACATCTTATTCATGAAATTGAGGGAAAAAAAATGGAATTCGATAAGAGCGAAGTTTTGTTAAACAGCATAAGGAAAAAGATTGAGGATATAACCGAAGATAATCCCGATATTTCCTTTAAAGGGACAGGTGATAGAGATATTGATTCACTCATTGATCAATACCTAAAGCAATCAAAAATTGCGGCTAATGATGCTAAGGATGAGTACGCAAAGCGCGATAAACTGAAATCGAAGTATGAAAAGATTCTAAAGAAAATAGAAAATGCCTATAAAATTGCCAAGACGGAATTTGTTCCAATCTTCAAAAAATTAGCAAAAAGTTTTATTGGGGTTGATCTTAATATTAGACTGGAACGAGGGAAGAAGGGCCTTTTATTCGTATTAGAATTGAAAGACACCGCCAGAACAACTTCTTCGCAGTTATCGGAAAGCCAGCGTTTCTTTCTCGATATTGCGTTGCGTATGGCGATAGCTGTGTTTCTTTCCGATAAGAAAAATGGAGCAACCTTAATGGTTGATACTCCTGAGGGTTCTTTGGATATTGCGTATGAGAGTAGGGTCGGAAATATGTTTGCAGAATATGTTACAGAGTACTCGCAAAATTTATTAATGACTGCTAATATTAATGCTTCTCAATTATTAATCGTGCTTGCTGAAAGATGTGGGGATAAAAAAATGAAATTTAGAAGAATGTTGGAGTGGACCGACCCGACAGAAATCCAAAAAGACGGAGAGCATTTATTTAAAAAGGTTTATAAAAATATTGATGCCGCCCTGCAAAAGCGAAAATAACTATGAGCAATCAAGCAACTCCGGAAGCATTCTTCGACAGTTTGTCATTATCTCACAAACTTGATAACTTTTTGGATGGGTTTAAAATAGGCGAAGTACATCTATTTTCTTATTTCTCATCTTTTTTATATTGCTACGCTGGGAATTCCATTGCGACATGGCCACATAGGTATATTGCATCAAGGGGGTTTCCCTTTTCGCTAGGTATTAATGAAGCGATTGAAAGACACATTCAAAATGGACTGTTTGAGAACAAAGGAGAATATTATACAATTTCTGGTAGAGGGACTGACGAATTCAATAAATTCAAGTCCCTACCAACTTTTCTAGCTCGTGAGAAAATATTAGATGCTGCTTGCACTACAACCGTTTTAATTCCGTATTCACAAACTGTCCGAGCAATATTAAATGAACCGGAATTAAAGAGACACTTAGTGCTTGATAGCAGGGAATGGCTTGACCAAATGAGTTTCTATCCCCAATTTAAGGAAATCAGTGAAGCTGTCGGTATCAAAACGAATGACCTAATTATTCCAGCAGTTACTTGGGTCAATTATTTATTAGAAAAAATTAAATTAGAGGAATAAAATGCACGATAAGGAAGAGATAGTAAGAAATATTTCTAATCATTACTCTTCGAAGATAATGAAGGCATTTGGAAATATTGAATCAGCTAGCAAGGCCCTTGAGATAATTGCAAAATCATTGAAGGAAATATATAGATATTTTGAACCAAGTTTCTTTAATGGTAATTTTATTGTATGTAAGAACTTGGACGACAAACCTTGTGTTGATGAATCCAAGGGCTCAATCCTCTATGACAAAAACATACTTCTTAATAGAACAGATGGATTAATAATCATTCAAGCATTTAATGATAGTAGCAAAATGCTAATGTGGGAAGACCAAGATTATGATGCTATTTTAAAGCAGAAAGATACCTTGACATATTTCTTCAGCAACAATAAGGAATCTTTCTTTGCGAATGGAGAAAAAATTGAAATTACAATTTATAATAAGGGGAGCAGATTTGCTACTCAGTACAATGACTTAGTAGATGCACTAACTCTATATTCAACTACAAAAATATATTCTTCATCCTGTAAACACTTTTCTGATTCTTGGGCAGATCCGAATAGAATATTTTTTCAAGGAGGGGGTAGTGGAAGTAATATTCCAGAGATGTTTATGCAACTATCGTTGCATGAATTTCTAAGCACTTACATGATAAGGGGAGTTACTATGGAATCCGCAAGAGAATATAATGTAATGGGTGATTTTTCTAAACCAAAACCTGTGGATGTGAAAATTCATTGGCGGGAAGCAAATAGAACTGCATTGATTGAAGTTAAGTTCATAGGTACAATCAAAAAAAATTCGGACGGAGAAATCTATGAATACAAAGAGGATAAAGTAAATAAGGGGATGTTTCAGCTTCATGGATACCATAACAAGGCTCTTTCAGATACACCTATGACAATTATTAAATCCTACCTCGTTGTTATTGACGGTCGAAGAAAAGACCTAAGAAAGGATTTATCTTCTATTTCCCATGCAAATGGGATCCACTATAAGAACATAGAAATTAATATTGAGCCTGATAAAAAATATTATGAAACTATTCAGGGATTTGAGAAACCGATAAAAATGTTTGCAGCTCCTATTTGCTCGTAGAAATTATGAATGAAAAATTAAACAATGATTTTTTCCTTTTAAATGAAGGGTATTCAAATTATGAGGACACTACGGATTTGGCTCGCCATAGATGGTATTATTACAAAGAGGGATTTTCTCCGAACTTGGTAGAAAAAGCGATTGAAAAAGTTGGCGTTAAAAAGGATGATTTAATAATTGATCCCTTCAATGGAAGTGGCACTACGACTCTTACGGCATCAATACTTGGTTATCAATCTTTAGGGATCGAAGTCAATCCATTCACAGCGTTTTTGTCGAATGTTAAATTATCAAATGTAGACGCGACCCTTTTTGAAAATTGGTCTAACAAACTATTTATCGCAACTGATAGAGGGAAAGCGTCACCCTTGCTACGATACTCTACCTTCTCAAGAAGCAAAGGCATTGATAAGTGGCTATTTAATGATAGTGTGCTGAATTCTTTTGAAGGAGGTTGGAATCTAACGGAAAGAATTCCATCATACAATATAAGAAGGCTTTTCAAACTCGCTTTGATTATTACTGCAATGCAGAATTGTAATGCAAAAAGAGATGGGAAATGCTTACGTTATAGAGAGGGTTGGGAGAATAACGGATTTAACAAGGATACTTTTGTCCTAACTCTTATATTGAATTTGATGAATATGCAAGAGGATATTCTACAACGACCAATAACGGGAAGGGGGGAAATAGTAAATGCTGATTGCAGGAAATACCTCTCTTCAAATGCCTTTGATTCTTACCGTCTTTGTATAACTTCTCCTCCCTATCTGAATACGTTTGATTATACGGACATTTATCGTCCTGAGTTATTTCTAGGGAAATTCATTCCTTCTAGCGAGGCTCTTTACAAGTTGAGGTTGAAAACGGTTCGTTCTCATGTGCAGGCTAAATGGAACGACCCTATAAAAAATGATTTTGGAGCGCTATATAACCAGTCAATGGATCATTTGAATGATAACCTCGATAATTTGATGCACAAAAATATTCCGCTGATGGTTCAGGCATACTTTGAGGATATTTCAAATATTCTTGGAGTTTTAAAACAGAAAGCTAAACGCAATGGGCAAGTTTGGTTTGTTGTTTCTAATTCTGCTTATGCAAATAAGGAGATTCCGGTTGATTTAATTATTGGAGATATTGCATCCCGGCTTGGCTGGTATCTCAAAGAGATTGGAGTGCTGAGATATTTGAAAAAGCGTAAAACAAAATACAGTAGGGATGTGAATGAATTAAGGGAGAGTGTAATAATTCTTTCGAAGTCAAAATTTTGAAACCAAATGCAATTTCCTGAGCGACATAGTAATCATTCTTTAGAACAAAAATCGGAAACATTTTTCATACAGCACATTCCTAAAGATTGGAATGTCTCCAAACCTCAAAAGGATTATGGTCAAGATTTAAATATTGAGATTTGTGAAGCGGGCAAGTATAAAGGATTGGATTTAATTGTTCAATTAAAAGCATCTAAAAAGGCGGATAATAATAATGGATATGAAAAGATAATTTTTAAGACGTCCACATACAATTATTTGTGGAATAACTTGAGAGTTGTCTTGTTGGTGAAATTTGTTGAATCGGAGAATGAGGGATACTGGATTTTATTAAAGGATGTAGCTCCACCGAATAGTCCCGATCAAGAAACATTCGTTATAGGCATTAATCGAAATAATAAGGTGACAAAAATTGATTGGGAAAACCAAATTGTCAAATACGTTCGGCACGTAACAGATAAAAAATTAGTGGCACAAAGAATGCAAGATAAAACAGGCAAATAACATGAGCTATAAACCGAAGTCTCTTTTTCAGGTAATTGAAAATATTAATCGGGAAATCTATTTACCCCACATTCAAAGACCCTTTGTCTGGGAAATAGATCAAATGGAAAAATTATTTGATAGCTTAATGAGAGGTTATCCTATTCAAACATTTCTCTTTTGGAGAACAAAGGAGGAAATCAAAGTGAGAAAATTCATGGATATTATAGATACCGAGGCAAATCTGTCTGACTTTTATGACAAATCAAAATCTGGCAGCGGAGCTGAGAAGGTCTTTGTTTTAGATGGGCAACAAAGACTGCAATCGTTATATTGCTTATATAATGGAAGATTGAAAGACTATTATTCCGGGAGTTGTTTGGAGGCTTATGTGGATATAACCTCTTCAAATGTTAATGAGGAAACTGGACTTATTTTTAAATTGAATTTTCAGCCAGAAAATGAAAACCAGCCGCTTCCATTATTTCGGATTAAGGATTTAATGTCTAAGTATGCTCAAAAGAACGCAGAAGAAATCTCAGAGGAAATTAATGAAGGATTGGATGCTTTATTAAATGAAAATACAGATGAGAAAAAAAGGCGAGAGCGCCAAGTTAGGCGGAATATTGGACAAATGGTTTCAATATTACGTGAGGACAAATTCTTTTGGATAGAAGAATTGGATGGAGTGGCAAATGAATATCCATATAAACAGATTTTAGAAATTTTTGTACGGGTTAATTCAGGTGGAACAAAGTTATTTCCTTCTGATTTAATGTTTGCTGCAATGAAAGAAATATCACCATCAATCGAGGAGAATATTGAGAAGATTACGGATGAACTTCAAGTAGAGGACATTCAATTTGATGTCAATTTTGTATTGAAATGCTTGTTGATTGTAAATGACAAGCAGGTTGAAGTTAGCCCAGAAAAGTTTAGTGGGCCTGAAGGGCAGAAATTAATACAGGAAATTGATAAGAACTGGGCGAAATATGAAAATGCTTTTCAAGCATTGCGTGATTTTATTGTGGGCGATTTAAAACTTTATTCCGCTAAAGTGATTCGAAGTTACCTTGCTTTTGTTCCAATATTTGAATATTTCTACCACAATAACGCACCTACTCCACAGAATAAAAAATTGCTTAAGGCATATTACTACAGATCCCAGTTGTTTAATTGGTACAGTTCAAGAACAGATGGTACTTTGGATTATCTGCATAATAATTATTTGAAGGAAATTGGACGAAGTGATTTCCCTCTGACAAACATCTCAAGTTATTTCTCAGAAAAACGCAATTATACGATTAAGGTGGATAAATCTTGGGTTGAGTACCATCCTCTTCGTTTTATCTTATTAAACCTTCTCTATGTCGAAATTACCGGAACAAGTGCCTTTAATGTGAAGTTGAAAAATAACGAACCGCATATTGACCATATTTATCCGAAAAGCCAGCTCTATAACTATGATTTCGAAACAGCGGACATTAATCACATTGGTAATTACAGGTTTTTGGGAGCGACTGACAATATTCGTAAAAGAGCGGAACTGCCCGATTCATATTTTAAAAGATTGAAAGACGATGGCATAGATATTAAAAGGCATTTATTAGTAGATGAATACTCAGATGACCCAATTAAATTATTAATGGACGAAGAAACGTATTTGGATTTTAGAAATAAAAGAAGTGAGAGAGTTTTAGAAATTGTTCAAAATGTTGTAAATGTTTAGTTAGGTTTGGAATGTCTGCCCTCACGATCATATTATCCGCCCAGGATAACTCAGTTGAGATTACCCTGCTTCTCGTAGTTGTCGCTTTGCTGATTTTCGGAATTGCCAACTACAACAAGCGAAAAAAATTAGAAACAGAGAAACGAAAACTCTTCTCCGACCTTCGCAATCACAAAGAGCAGATTGAGAAGTTACGACTGGAGAGTTTGAAGTTTCAGCTCAACCCGCACACGATTATTCATGCGACTAAACGGAGATAAAAAAATAAACTGAAGCGAAGGCAAAATCAGATAATGGCAAAAGGGCAAGTGGGAATATCAAAACCGAGCAAAAACTGGTCTATAAATCCATTCATTCTGTCGTTAATTCAATAGAGACTGTCTAAAATACTTGTATGGTAAGCCTATTTTAATACATTTGGCTTGCAATAGATTTCGAGTCTTTCCAAACCAAAGTATGCAGTAAGAATAATAAGCGGGTTTCTTGGTTGCCCTTTTCTATAAGGGTTTTTTTCGCTCGAAAATTTTGCACGAAAAAGTAAACAATAACCCTTTAATTCTTACTATCATGAAAACATTTTCTCGCATCATTGCAATCACCTGCCTTTTTATTTTTTCAGCATCCAATCTGTTTGCACAAGGCGGTCTTTACCAAAAAGTAATCGGTGGAACAGGTAACGAAGAAAATGCGTATTGTATTCACACTGAGGGCGGAGGATTTTTAATTGCAGGAACTACTAATAGCGGTGGTGCGGGTGGGCGAGATATTTTTGTTATGCGTACCGATGTTGATATGAATATTGTTTGGTCAAAAACTTTCGGTGGCCCTCTTGATGATGTTCTTTTTGATAGACAGCCCACACAATCTATGGGACAGATTGCCACACCTATTGGAGGTGCAGCGGGCGGTGGATTTTTTATTTTAGGACACACCTTTTCTTTCGGACAGGGAAGCAGCGATTTGTATTTGATAAGAATAGATAATAACGGAAACCTTCTCTGGTCAAAAACATACGGAGATGCACTTACGGAAAGAGGAATTTCCGTAAAGCAATTATCCAACGGAGATTTATTGTTGTTGGGGGACGTTGAAACCGGACTATTTGGAGGGAAAGATATTCATATTGTTCGCACTGATGTCAACGGCAATACGCTTTGGAATAAAAGAATCGGATTAAGCGGACACGACCAAATCTTCGGCACACAAATTACAAGTGATGGCGGTTTCATATTCGCAGGAGCAACGACTTCTTCAGGCGCGGGGAATTTCGATGCCGTACTTTATAAGGCTGATGCAAGCGGTAATATACAATGGAGCAAGACTTATGGCGGAACTAATAACGACAGCTATCAAAGTATTGTTGAATTAAGCGGAGGGGGATTTGTCGTAACCGGTTACACTCAATCTTTTGGCGCAGGAACCCACGATTATATTTTAACAAGAACCGATGCTCTTGGAAACATTTTATGGACTAAAACGTATGGTGGAGGCAATACTGATATTGCTGACCATCTTATTCAAACAAGAGATGGCGGATATGCTTTCGTTGGTCCCAGTATGTCATTCGGAGCCGGAGACTTTGACGCGATGCTTATTAAAACGGATGCCAATGGGAATGTGCAATTTGCAATGGCCTATGGTGGAGTAAACGCTGAGATAGCGCGCTCTTTAGATGAAACAGATGATGACGGATTTCATATTTGTGGTTTTACACAAAGTTTCGGAGCGGGGGGATGGGATGTTTATTCTATCCGCACAAATGCAGCAGGGCAAAGCGGTTGCAATGAAACATCTGTGAATCCTGCGGTTACAAATGCTTCACTCACAACTCAGAATTTCAATCCAAGCGTTACAACAGGAGGGATAGAGGGAATAGTTTCTACTCAGGTAGGAAATATTTCTTTTCAGCTACAAACCCTATGCGCTTCTCAAGTAGCTTTACTTGATGGCGTAGACAGCCTTCCGCCCGTTCATCCTGACTCTATTGTTGCTTATGATAGATATGGAAGGGGGTTTTCTTTAAAGCAGATAACTCCTCCAAGTACTCAGGCTAATCCATGTGTGGCAGGTTTTTTTCGTTTGGATTTTATCGACCCTCCCAACACAGGTTTCAACGACAATACTCTTGGTCCTCAAAGGAGGGCAGTAGCATGTCAGGTATTCACTGACCTTTCCCAATTGCTTATTCCCGCTCTCGACCCATACACCAATACTGCTACAATTCCTTTGGTAAACATTCAACTCAGTAGCCCAAGCACTATGCCTCCTGGAGCATTGGGAATGGCATCTGCATTTTATATAGACCCCAATATAAGTAGTTTTAGTGGTGGGCTTGTTCATGGCGAGGTATGGAAAACAATAAATGGTGGTATAAATTCATATTTTGGTTTTGACGGTTGCGCCTATTATCATGGCTATGTACAAATAAATTTTAATAACATTCTAAACTGGCATTATAATCTCGCAACACCTCCGTCTCCTACAGATTTTGATATGTATACTGTTGTTTTACATGAAGCAATTCACAGCTTAGGATTTGTGTCTGCAATAGGTGCAAGTGGAAACAGTTTGTTGGCAGGACAATATTATACAGGATATGATAGTTATCTACAAACAACAAGTGGTGTTCCGCTAATTGTAAATCCCGGAAATTGTTATACTAGTTCTTTTAATTCTACCCCTTCTGCTCTTACAACAGTTTGTGGAGTTCGTTTTCAGGGAGGAACCCCCCATCATGTTTTTACACCTGCCGCTTTTCAACAGGGCTCAAGTCTAAGTCACTTTGACCCAACTTGTATATCAGGATTAAATAATCTTGTAATGCAGGCGGGATTAGCAACTGGTCTAATGAGAAGACGACCACTTCAGGAAGAAGTAGACGCTTTCTGCGACATTGGATATAATACAACAAATACGTATGGGACTACGACTTCGGGCTTAGGCATTTATTTTAATACGTATAATCAATGTACAAACCGAAGGATAGCGGGTGTTAATGATATTCACCCGTTTGCTAATAGTTTGCCTTATGAAACCAATCAAGGACAGCCAATAACAATTAATGATGTTTTGCAGAATGATGAAGACAACGGAGGTATCCCAGTTCAATTTGATTGTTTAAGCATTGTAAGTGGTGGAGGTACGTTATCAAATACTTTTGGAACTACATTTATTTATACACCAACGGCTACATTTGTTGGCATTGCCACTCTGCGGTATATACCAGTCAGTGCCACGGGGCGCAGAGGAAACATAACAATTGTTCAGATAAATGTTATGCCGTGGACCTGCCCAATCACATCTTGTGATTTGGTATGTAACGGAGATTTTGAAATTATTACAGACAAATTCGCTGCACCTTTAGGAAATTTTGTACTGAATCCAAGCTGTCAAAATTCTCCTGATTTATTTTTTAATAATACAATGGTTATTAATGGTTCGACTACAAATGGTTTTGGTTGTGCTACAGTTAATAATCCATTTCCACATGATTTCCCGCTTAAAAATAAATACATCGGGCTTCAAGGATTTCTCACAGGTTATAGAGAGGCAATGTTCATTAAATTAAATAGCCCGATGCTTCAAAATTCAACCTACAATTTTTCATTTTGGGCTGCTGCTGCAAGCAGCACTTGTTTTACTACGATGCAAATAGTAGGTTCTTTTGACAGACCATGCTTGCCCCCCGGCACAACTGATTTGACAACCCCGTCAAGTTGCGGAACATATACCTTCACTCCTGTAGCAATAAACAGTGTTTCCATAAATTCTACAAACTGGGTGCAATATAATTTTACGTATACTGTGCCTCCAGGATCTGATATTAACTATGTTATTTTCGCTCCCTATTTCCCAACATTTTTTTCTTACACTTACCTTGATGACCCGGAAATTCGTTTGAACTTAACAGTTAATGCAGGTTCGAATGTGACTATTCCTTGTAATGGAAGTACTAACCTGAACGCAACCGTTAATACTACTTTCCCTGTAACGTATGCTTGGTCACCTTCAACTAACTTGAGTTGCACTACTTGTCCCAACCCAGTTGCCAATCCCACTGTTACCACAACATATACCGTTACAGTAACAGATGCCAATGGTTGCACTACCGCGTCAAGCACAGTTACAGTTACAGTTCTGCCATGCAATTGCGTTGGTAACACAACTGTAAATGCTACAACTTATAATGGGGGCAATACAGTTCTTACGGACCCTACTTCGTTAGCAATAAATGGAAATCTTACCTTGATAAATAATGCTGTTGTTAGCATTAATTTTTCTCCCAATGTTTTAATGGCGACGGGAGTAACAATAACCGTTAATCCGGGATGCACCTTAAATATTTTCACTTCGCATCTGACGGCTTGTTTAGATATGTGGGATGGAATTATTCTGAATGGATTTGGTGCAGTATGCAATGTAAACAACAGCCAGATAGAAGACGCGACAACTGCAATTACTTCCATTGGAGGCGGTAAGTATGATTTATTTAGTTCACGGTTTAATAGAAATATTATTGCGGTTGATGTGCAGGCATACAATGCGGGTGCACACCCCGGTATTGTCAGGAGATGTTGGTTTACCTCATGGACAACACCCTTTTCAGGAGTGCCTGCGTTTATTTTTAAGGCTCCCTACGCTGGCTTTAGAGCGGACAAAGGTTTTAAAATTGACAATGTCTTTAGCGGAACATTAGGAATTGAAGTTGGTTCAGCCCCATTTGTTGCATCGAGTGTGAACCGTTTTGATTATCTGGATTTTGGTGTATATTCTACAAATAGCAATGTAACAATAAGGAACAACCGATTTAATCGAATTGATTTTAGCCCTTGTACGGGCAACTGTTTTATAGGTTATCCTGTTTATGCAACAGGAGTTCCCGGCTCTCCGAAAAAACTTATTGTTGGTTCCACAACGTCCAATCAAAATAATATTTTTCAGAATAGCTGGAGAAATGTCTTTGCTTCAATTAATCTTGATGTGGATGTAATCGGAAATAATTTTTCAACTGTCGGACTTTCGGGGGTATTTGTTTCTGATTGCGGACAACGTATAATAAATATAAAAAATAACGTCATCGGAGTATTTAATCAGGAAGGTATTCACTGCAAATTTAATCCCGGTTCATTCATTACCATCTCCAACAATTATGTTGCAAGCTCTGCCGATGGTGAAGCATTCATTGTTGACGAAGCCTCAACAACCGTCATAACAGTTATTATCGGACCCGGTAACAGAACTCAGTTAGTCCCAGTGGGAATGCACTTGGTCAATGTGAGAAGACCGAGGATTATTAATAACGGTGCCGCAACAGGAAATAATCAGATAAGATTCAGACCGGGCGTCAATTCAGGATTTGGATATGGAATATGGATGCAGAACTGCCCTGATGCCACTGTTCAGAATAATTATATCAGAGGTGATGCGTCTACTTACTCATCAAACACGCAGATGTTCGGTATTGATGTTGCAAGTTCCACTAACCAAAGCATTAGAGAAAATAAGATTTGGTTCGCTGGAAATTGTATACGTGCTTTTGGTGCAATGAATACAACTCGCCTTTTTTGCAATGTCATTGGTGGAACTTCACAAACAAATCTGATAAACGGAAGTTATATGAATGGAATTATCTTAGAAAACATTCCGTTTGGTGGAATAGGTCCTTTTGGCACTTCTACATCCCCGTCTGATAATACGTGGTCTACCCCTCTGGCAGGAGGATTTCATACGTTAATGACGAATACTACAAATGGTGCAAATATGTTTGGTCCATCACCTTGGTGGTGGGTACGTAACTTCCCTTTATTCTTTGTTCCCACACTGAATGGACAGATTGGTGGTGTAGCATTGGGACCTCCCGGCTTGAATACTACCGCTTTGGGTAGTTCCGTTTGTTTTATTGACCCATGTATTATTTGCCCGCCTTGTTGCAGACAAGCGCAAATAGGTTCTATTGTTAAGGATTCCCTGCCATTCTCTAATTTGAGCTCCGGGGATAAATGGATGGCAAGGTTTTTTGCATTCAACGCTTTGAAGGATAATCCTTCTTGGTTGAATATGAGCCATCCTGATGACCCGCTTTATCAGCAGTTCTTTAACACATATCAACTGAATAATATAGGTAAGTTCACAGAAGTTAATACGAGGATAGAAATGGGTACGCCTAATGACTTGGCAATTGCCATGTCTGTCAATTCATCTGTTTTCGATTCTTGTATTATTGAAAATAATCAGAAAACAGTAAATGAAATTTACCTGAATACAATCGCAGCAGGTATTGATACATTTACAACCCAGCAGACTCAGACCTTGCAGAATATTGCTTCTCAAGACCCATTGCAGGGAGGAAATGCCGTATATGGAGCAATGGTATTACTCGACCTTCATGCACATCGTGGATTACCTCAAAATGTTAGGCTATCTAATTCTTCTTACGAAGGTAATTCATCCTATGAAGAAAAGGCGCTCATCTATCCTAACCCTGCGAAGAATGAGGCAACACTTGATTATTCAGTTGAAGAAGGTCAAAAGGGAATATTGGAAATTTATTCAGTGCTTGGACAGAAGATTGCTTCTTATGAATTAAAGCCAAACGAAACCTTACACTTTAATATTTCTTCTTTTGAAACAGGCGTTTATTTGTACAATGTTACCGTAAATGATGCTGTAATTTATTCTGACAGACTGGTTATTATTAAATAAGAATTCATCCCTGCAATATTTTATTCATGAAAATATTGCAGGGATTTGTTTTTATCATGGGGAAAAAAATAAATATTATTTATTTTTTGGTCGGTACAAATTTACCTCTGTGCATGGCTCAAATGAATCTTGCGCCAAATCCAAGTTTTGAAAGTTATAGTACCTGTCCAACTGGGATAGGTCAGATGGACAAAGCTGCTCCTTGGTTTAATCCGCATTATATTCCTATTTGTGGAGCAGGGTCCTCCGACTATTTAAATCAATGTTCTGGTGCATCAGGAGCAGGTGTTCCCAATAATAGTTTTGGAACTGAAATAGCGAGGACAGGCGTTGGCTACGCAGGGATTTATACAATGAATTTGCCTTGGATAAATGTTAGAGAATATATGGAGGCTCCATTGACAGATACTCTGCTGGCAGGAAAAGAATATGTGGTAAGCTTTTATGTGAGCCTAGCAGATATAATGTGTTATGCTACAAATAAAATAGGAGCGTATTTCTCAGATAGTGCTATTGTAAATTCATGCGATTCTTTACTCCCTTTCATACCCCAAATAGTTAATCAGCAAGGCAACTCTTTAACAAGCAAAAATGGATGGATTTTGGTAAGAGATACTTTTATGGCGACTGGCACGGAAACCCATATTATTATAGGTAATTTTTTTCCGCTCTCGCAAAGTGATACAGTATATGTTGGAGCAGGAACTTATACTTGCTGCTCTTATTATTATATTGATGACGTTTCGGTTATTCCATTGGATAGCCTTTCATCTATTGAAGATGTTATGGCAAATCAATATTTGGTATCAATATTCCCTAATCCATTTAATTCCTCATGTACTATTCAAGTGAGAAATCCTTCAATCCTTCCTTGCGAATTAATACTTTATGATGTCTTCGGCAAGGAAATTTTTAAAGGCAAAATTACTTCCACCGAATATAAACTCGAAAAGAGCAATATTTCCGAGGGAATTTACGTGATAAATATAAAACCTACGGGAGTAAGTACTCCGTTTGTAAGCAGAAAAATTATTATTACAAAATAGCGATGTTTCATCCACTAAAAACAAAACTATTTCTCGTCCTTGTATTTTCAGTGAATAATATTTGCCACTCACAAATTAAATTTCAAAAAATAGTTGATGGTGCAAATATTGAATATGGCTATTCCATTCAACAGACTTCAGACAGCGGTTACATTATTGCGGGGGAGACAAACAGTTTTGGAGCAGGAACTAAAGATGTTTATTTAATTAAAACAGACGCTTATGGAAACGTATTGTGGACAAAAACATTTGGCGGAGCAAATATAGATGTAGGTGAATCCGTTCAGCAAACCTTCGATGGAGGATATATAATCGTAGGATACACATTGAGTTTCGGGGCGGGAAATGATGATATATATTTAATCAAAACTGACGCAAATGGAAATTTATTATGGACGAAAACATTTGGAGGTTCGAATTTAGATGCGGGGTATTCAGTCCAACAAACTTCCGACAGCGGATACGTTATAACCGGATGGACATGGAGTTTCGGTTCAGGGAATTCTGATATTTATTTAATCAAAGTAGATTCAAGCGGAGATTCCCTGTGGACAAAAACATTCGGGGGAACCAATACCGATTGGGCTCGCTCAGTTCAGCAAACTTCCGATGATGGATTTATTATTGCCGGCTCAACAATGAGTTTTGGTTCGGGAAACTGGGATGTTTATCTCATCAAGACAAATAGTATTGGAGATACATTATGGACAAAAGCGTTTGGAGGGGTAAATGACGAACAAGTATTTTATGTTAGACAAACTTCCGATAATGGATATATTCTTACAGGCTGGACAAACAGTTTCGGTGCAGGTGGAGATGATATTTATTTAATTAAAACTGATGCAATAGGTAATCTGCTATGGACGAAGACGTTTGGTAAAAACTTTCAAGAAAATAGTTATTCTGTTGAGCAAACTTCCGATAATGGATATGTTATTGTGGGATATAGCCCAGATTCTACCACCAGTAGCAATGTTTATTTAATCAAAACGAATTCCAATGGTAATCTGCTTTGGACAAAAACATTTGGTGGAGTAATAGATGACATTGGTTATTCCATCCAACAAACGTATGATAATTGTTTGATAATTGCCGGGCGTAGTAATAGCTTTGGCAGCGCGGGACATATTTACCTAATTAAGACCGATTCTGTCGGAAACAGTGGCTGTAATGAAAGCAATATAGCAACTATTGTAACCACCCCTCCGACAATTGCAACCAATCCTGTCACATTGGTATCTTCAGGAGGAATGGTAGGTAATCCTGCTACCCTTGTCTCTACTGGTGGAACATCAAATACTCTTTGTATGACAACAAGTACTTCATCTTCTAGTTTATCTGAATACGAGATAAACGTTTTTCCTAACCCTTTTGTTGCATCAACAACTTTTGAAATTAATGGCATTTCGGGATTTGATTACAATTTTTTTCTGTATGACCAACTCGGCAGGGAAGTGAGAAATTTTACAATTCGGGATTCAAAATTTGTTCTTAAATCAGAAAATTTAATGAGTGGGATTTATTATTATTCGATTAAAGATAAAATCTTCCCAGATATTATAATTACTGGCAAATTGATTATTGTAAATAAGTAGAAATGATACGTGCATTTAGTACTGTATTGCTGATTTTTATTTTCTCTCTCTCGTTTGCCCAAACATGGCAATGGGCGAAATATGCAGGCGGGACTAATTTGGATTATGGCAATGCGATTATAGTTGATGCAATCGGAAATAGCTATATAACTGGTTATTTTTACGGGAGCGCCACTTTTCAAAGCACAAACATTACGAGCAATGGATACGGAGATGTATTTCTTGCCAAATACAATTCAAATGGAAATCTTGTTTGGATAAAAACAGCCGGAAGCGCGGGCGGAAATGATTATGGCTATGGTATCGCTCTTGACCAAATTGGGAATTTATGTATCACGGGGAGATTTGAGACCTCAGCAATTTTTGGGAGTTACACGCTTACTGCTTCAGGCAATTCAGATATTTTCATCGCTAAATATGATACATCAGGAAATACTATTTGGGCGAAATCTGCAGGAGCATTAGGGAATGATGCTGGGAACTCAATATCTGTCGATTCAGTAGGAAACAGCTTTATTGCAGGTTATTTTAACTATGGTAATTCCTCCAATCCTCTTATCATTGGGAATGACACAATGTATTCATCGGTTGGAGAATCTTTTATTGCGAAATACAATCCTTTCGGCAACCCTGTTTGGGCGAAGCGTTCAGTTGAAGTAGGAAGCGTATCATGGCAAGACGCAAAAATCAGCACAGACAATTCTAGCAATGTCTATACAACCTGTATGTTTTCAGATACAATTGTAATTGGAGCAGACACATTAATATCAATGACAGCGATTCCGTTTATAGCCAAATATGATTCTTCAGGAAATCCTTTGTGGGCAAAAAAAATACCTTTTACCGGAGGTCCGTATTTATATGACTTGAAAGCGGATTCAATTGGAAATATTTATACAACAGGTGAATATATCGGCACAGGCATATTAGGTACTGATACAATTACGAATTCTACAAGCAATGGTTCTTTTTATATAGCCAAGTATAATACCAATGGCATTGCACAATGGGGACAAACTGCTATTGGAAATGATGGTTCAATTGGAGAAGGCATTTCTGTAGATTCTTATGGCAACAGTTATATTTCAGGAACATTTTTGGATACTGTTACCATTGGAAGTAATACAATGATAAGTGCTGGGAATAGGGATATTTTTGTCGCGAAATATAGTACAATAGGTAGTTTCCTATGGACGAAACAAGCGGGGGGATTAAATTATGACGTTGGAAATTCTATCGGTAATGATGCAAATGGAAATTCCTATTTAATTGGAACTTTTTATGGAGGTCTTCCTTCCTTCGGAAGCACAATGTTAAATGGTTATGGGAGTTCTGACATTTTTATTGCTAAACTAAACGACATTCTTACTCAAACCGAAATTTCATATAATTCAAATAGTGGTTTTATCATTTATCCTAACCCTTTTACAGCTTTTACCACCATAGAGTTTAGCAATAGATTAAACCTCTCCTTTGACTTCATCATATATAATAAACTTGGACAAGAAGTAAAACGAATTTCACAAATCAGCCAAACGAGTATTATTGTAGAAAGAGGAAATCTTACAAACGGAATTTATTTCTTTTCGATTCAAACTAAAGAGGGGTCAACTCTTTCAAAGGGGAAACTGATTATCCAATAAAAGACCACCCCCCATTTTTTATTATATAAATAAGCTCACTTTAAACAATTATAAAAATGAAACAACTAACTCTAACAACACCAGAGCCGATTTCGTTGGAGAGAATCTCCTACTTAATCAACAAAAAGGGAATTGACCCTATCATCGCAAACATTGACCTTGAGATGGTAAAAATGAAGCTGAAGGACACAGAAGAAGGGCTTGGATGGACTGCCGAGCAATGCGACATTGCAGAAATAGAATACAAACGCTTTCTTCATTTGAATAAAAAGTTCCCCGATTTTTCAATCGTTCCACATACTGCTATGGACTTGATGTGGCATCAGCATATCCTTGACACAAGGGCATACCATAGCGACTGTGATAAAGTATTTGGTCAATACTTTCACCACTTCCCTTACTTTGGTATAAGAAGTGAAGAAGACAAACAGGATTTGACCACTGCCTTTGATGAAACGCAAGAAATATATGGAAATGAATTCGGGGAGGATATGTTGAGGAAAGATTCAAGGAATTGTAAGAGCGGTTGTAACTCAAGCGGAAAATGCAAGTCTCGAAAAGAAATGAAAACCCTAAAAGCTGTCGCTAAATGCACCCGTAACTGTGTGAGCAGATGTACTCGGAGGTGTAAAACGTAATCGCATGAGTACAAAGAAAATGGTCTTTGACGGTAGGATTTCTTGCTTATTTAAAGAAAACAATACCTTTGTCTAAATAGGCGGGGCGGTCTTTTTATAGAAGGTGTTTATCCTTGAACTCTTTGATTTTCAGTAAATCGTCAACAAATGAGTTCGATAAATGGGATGTCCCGTCTACGCAGCCCTGAACTCATCGAAGATGTAGTTCAGGGCTTTTTTATTTTACCTTCAGCGCTTGTTTGTGGGTGATCCAACTCTCAACTTTCCTCCAGCCTTCTTTTCTTCCATTTGGAAACTCCATTCGTATGACCGTTTCCGTTGGCATGAAGAACTGATCCTTTCTGTTGTTGCATGATCCTCGTGGCAAGAATAGCCGCAACCTTTGCTTCGTCATCGCAGAACGTGTCAAGCAGTTCGGGTTGGAAGTACTTATTGACGAAGCCTGTATCGAATTTGCCGGAGATAAAGGCCTCATGATTCATCACAAAGCGACAAAAAGGCAGGGTGGTTTCCACGCCAACGATGCAGTACTCATCGATGGCCCGTTTCATTTTAGCAATAGCCTCCTCGCGTGTTGCGCCATACGTGATCAGTTTTGCAAGCATAGGATCGTAGTAAATAGGAATATCCATGCCTTCTTCAAAGCCGTCATCAACACGAATGCCGGGACCTTTCGGAATTTTATAGTGTTCAAGCTTGCCAATATCAGGAAGGAAATTGCGGTATGGGTCTTCAGCATAAACGCGTATCTCCATAGCATGCCCTGTGATTGAAAGATCTGCCTGCTTAAATGAAAGCTTTTCACCTTCGGCCACGCGGATCTGTTCTCTTACGAGGTCAATTCCTGTGATCATCTCTGTCACCGGGTGCTCAACCTGCAGACGGGTATTCATCTCCAGGAAATAAAAATTCAACTTATCATCAACCAGGAACTCAACGGTTCCGGCGCCAACATAATTGCATGCCTTCGCGACCATCACTGCGCATTCACCCATTTTATTGCGAAGTTCAGGGCTCAGAACAGAAGAGGGTGCTTCTTCCACCACTTTCTGATGCCTGCGCTGAACAGAACATTCCCGTTCAAAGAGATGCACTACGTTGCCGTGCTTATCTCCCATCACCTGCACTTCAATATGCCTGGGGCTTGTCACATATTTCTCAATGAAAACACTTCCGTCGCCGAAAGCGGAAGTTGCTTCGCTCACTGCGCGCTTCATTTGTTCCTCAAAATCTTCGATCTTCTCAACGATCTTCATACCCTTTCCTCCGCCACCCGCACTGGCCTTGATAAGCAAGGGGAATCCTGTTGCTTTGGCCGTTTTTTTCCCATCTTCTACGGAAGTGATCGCGCCTTCCGATCCCGGTACCATAGGGATCTTGAATTTTTTTACGGTCTCCTTCGCTGAAAGTTTATCACCCATCTTATCCATGCTATCAGGAGAAGGTCCAATGAATATGATCCCTGCTTTTTCAACCGCTGCAGCGAATTCAGAATTTTCAGAAAGGAATCCATAGCCGGGATGGATCGCATCTGCCCCGGTTTTTTTTGCTGCATCAATAATTTTGTGGATGACAAGGTAGGATTGAGCGGAGGGTGGCGGTCCTATGCAAACAGATTCATCTGCATATCGCACGAATGGTGACTTCGTGTCGGCCTCGGAGTAAACGGCGACCGTTTTGATCCCCATTTCACGACAAGTACGCATTATACGAAGCGCGATCTCGCCACGGTTGGCAATAAGTATCTTCCTGATCTTCTTCATGCCATTCCTACACGGGAGACGAGGATGGTATTGTTGGCAGTAAACTCGATCTTCCAGCTTTTATCGAAGATCCGTTTTGCATACCGGAAATATAAGTTGATCCTGGCAGATGCCTTTTCTTCATTCTCTCCGTCGCGCGCGAGCCCGGTAAATTCATACGAGATCATTTTCGGATGCTCTTTCATGAACATCTGGATGACCTCATTGATGGTCTCCATCACCCGATAAAGTTCTCCTTTGTTGGTGAGTACATATTCTTCTCCCTCATATTCATCATTGATCACACCGAAAACGATGGTCGCCTTGAGAATATTATCCTTTCTTCTCCCAAACCGCACTTCGTATTTGATACCTGCGTCGGTGGTGAAGTAATAAAGTCCGGCTGAACTGATAGCTGGGGGTACGATCTTATAAGGAGGAACTGATCCCATAGGCGTTCAGGACAAATATAAGCAAAATAGCTTAGGTATTTTCTTAATAAAGTGGTGGAATTGAGCACATTAATTACTATTTTTGAATCCTGCACATGAGTGGAAAAAGAGCGCTAATCCTGACGGAAAAACAGATCTCACAAAAGGTGAACCGCATCGCCATGGAGATATATGAACGCAATTACGAAGAAAAGGAAATAATTTTGGCAGGTGTTGCACAAAACGGTTACGACTTTGCAGGAATGCTTTCAGAAGTGCTGAAAAAAACTGCGTCCTTCAAAGTTCAGCTGGTAAAGCTGACCGTAAATAAAAAGGATCCCATAGGGAAAAAAGTGGTTTTGGGTATGGACGAGAAGAAGGCGAAGGGAAAAGTGGTGATCATCGTAGATGATGTTCTCAACTCCGGAAAAACGCTTATGTACGGTCTAAAACCATTCTTAACAGTGGATGTAAAAAAACTGAATATTGCGGTGCTTGTTAACAGGAGTCATCAGCAATACCCGATGAAGGCTGATTATGTAGGATTATCCTTGTCGACAACCCTGAAGGAACATATCAGTGTGGAGTTCGGGAGGAAGGGCGGAGTCTATTTAGAATAATATTTCTCAGGAAACGTGTTTTGTAATACTCTTGCCAATTCTTTTACCTCAAGCTTATTTGCTTTTACCGTAAAGGATGCCTGCCGGTACCAGGGCTCACGCTTTTCAAGAAGGCTGTGAATGAATTCTTCAAGCGCTGCCCCTTTCTTCCCTTCCAGCAGAGGTCGCTCATTCCCCGTTTCGCTTAATCTCTCTGACAGCGACTTCACACTCATTTTCAGGTAAATGGTGATCCCGGTTGAATTCATCAGATCCATATTACCGCTGAAACAAGGCGTGCCACCTCCGCAGGCAACGATAAGGTTATCGCTCCCGGTAATGACCTCCAGCGTTTCGTGCTCTAATTTTCTGAATGTGGTTTCTCCTTCCTCAAGAAATAATACGCTGATCTTCTTCCCCGACTTCTTTTCTATTTCTTCATCCAGGTCAACAAATTCCATCTGCAAAGCATCGGCAAGCGCCTTTCCGGTTGTTGATTTCCCGGATCCCATGAATCCTGTGAGGTAGATGTTCATCAGTTAGGAAGTATCAAAACCTTGTCCTCGCTTTTGGTTGTCGGTATGCTGAAATTGATAGATGTAAGTTTGCCTTTCTCAAAGTAGAAATCGATCATGGCATCATCAAAGCTGACCCGTTTCTCCCCCCACTCGTGCGTTTCATGATCGATCGTAAAGAATCCTTTGGTGCGAAAGAGTGTTACGATCTCTTCTTCCGTCATTTCAAAGATATGTGAATCCCAGAGAAGCGCATTTTTATTATCGATCTCAGCGCACGTAAACTTCTGCTGCGCTGCGTGGTCGAAGAAAAGCGAGAACCCGTTGGACCAGAAATGCCAGACCGTAGTTGGGTATTCACCTTCTGTGTCCAATTGCTCGGTCTGCTCAGGCTTACCGAACATTTTTTCTGCTTCTTCCATTCCGGCGCCGAACCTGAGTTCGTTCAGTCCGCTATTGGGTTTGACGTAAAGAGAAATGGGGTCCATCGGGCTCAATTCAGAGTAAATTTACACTTGATAAGCCTAATATCCCCTAAAAAAGCCCCGACACGTAACTACCTGATAATCTGTTAATAAAATCGAATATGGCCCGTTTGTCGCAATAGATAAGACTTGTATATTTGCAGCCGCAAAACAAGGAATTAAGCCTTGATTTGTGTATCCCTCCTTCGCTAAAGCTTCGGAGGGTGAGAGATTCCGTAGCTCAGCTGGTAGAGCATTACACTTTTAATGTAAGGGTCCTGGGTTCGAATCCCAGCGGGATCACCGGGGAATAACAAATATTATCAACGACTGCGTAATTCTCATGCCCCCTCCTATCCAATGTAAATACTGCGGTGAAAAAGTTTCCCTGAAAAAATCTCCTTATTGTTCTGATGAATGCAGGGAATTGAGTGATCAGTTCAGCGAAGAGGCTAGGGAAAAGAAAAAGAAAAAATATACCTGGGTTGACGCATTGTCTGATTTTGTTTGCTATTTTCTTCCAAAATAAATATCATTAAACATGGCCTACAACTCCATACTCTCCGACCGCATCCGCGAAGCGCTTGTCTCAGTGAAAAAAACAGAAGAAAAGGAAATGTTCGGAGGGATCTGCTATATGGTTGACGGGAAGATGTGTGTGGGTGTAGTGAAAGACGAGATGATGTGCAGGATCAACCCGGAGGTATACGAGGAGGCACTGGAAAAAAAGGGCTGCCGGGAAATGATCTTTACCGGTCGACCTATGAAAGGATACGTTTTCATCAGTGAAGATGGAATGAAAAGCAGGAAAGAATTCGAATACTGGATCGGCCTCTGCCTGGAATACAACAAACTTGCGAAATCCTCCAAAAAGAAGAAAAAAAAGAAATGACTAGCTGATGAAACATAAGGTCGTTTCAGGGAAAGAACTTTTTGATCTCATTCATTCCCTTTCCAAGTCCGAAAAAAGGCATTTCAAGATCCTTGCGAGCGCTGAAAAGGGGGATAAGATCTATATCCGCCTCTTCGATGCGCTGAATTCCCAAAAAGAATACGATGAGCGGGCCCTTCTGAAAAGATCGGTCGAAGGAAATACCGGCAAGAATTTTTCTCAGGCCAAAAAATATCTCTTTGATAAAATCATTGCTTCGCTACATGAATTGGGGATCTACAAGAACGCCGACTCGCAAGTGAAGGACCTTATTGAGACTGCGAAACTTTTACGGTATAAAGGCCTTTACCAACAAGCGCAAAACTACCTGGAGCTTGCTGCAAAAGAGGCCGTGGAATGCGGGATACTGTATCATCGTTTCGATATCAATTATCTCGCCTTCAACTTTTCCATTAACACCACGGATGCTGATCTGTCACCCGTAGAGAATACCGGTAAACTTAATTCCGAAGGAAGAGAGATACTTGATGATGTGAGCAGGTACATAAAAGTTTACCATGTTTTCAGAACGATCAAGGCCATGCAGGTAGTCAATCCCTATTGCAGAAGCGAAGAGGAACATACAGAACTTGCTGAGATCATACGGCCGCTTTTAGACATCAAATATGAATCCTTACCAACCGCCGGCTCTAAGATCCAGTACCACCTCACGATGAATTGTTATAATTCCATGATCGGAAATCATTTCAATTCAATGGAACATGTCAGGCGAGTGATCGAATTGGTGAAAGCAAATCCAAAGATCGACAACACGATCTATCCTCATCTGGCCAGTTATATCGCAGCAGCCATCAAGGCGCGGCAGTTAGAAGGGCTTGATAATTACCTTTCCGAGTTTCATGAAGGGATCAAACTCAATCCTGATTTCCACGAACAAAAACTGATCTTTGAAAGATGGCTGCTCTGCAGCATGCAACTTTCCGGATGCAGGGGGGATTTCAGCGAGGTGCTTCAATTATTCAGGAAGGAAAGTTCAAGAATAAAAAAATATTCCCCCGTTACAAGTTATATTCAATCGCAGATCACCTACCATCTTGCGGTTGCGAATTTGTTCTGCGGAGATCACCGGACAGCGCTCAAACTCGTCATGCAAATCATTAACGAAAAAAGCACCAATTCGGATCTGTTCCTTTATGCGAAGATCCTTTCCATTCTTATCCTGTATGAAAAGAAGGAAGCGGAGCTTCTCCCCTATTACATTCGTTCAACTTACAGGATCCTTCTGAAAAAAGAAAGAGTTTACAGATCCGAAAAACTAATCATCGATTTCTTCCGTCGAAAACGGGATAGCGCAAACAGAACCGCTTTGCATCAGGATCTCCAACAACTGGCTCTTCAACTAGAGGCCTGTACCGAGGACCGCTTCGAGCAGGGCTTACTTTATTACATAGATATCATTCGCTGGTTACGTTCGAAATAAGTTTTGGGAATATAAATATATTCTTCATAAATAACTGATTATCTGCTATTTATAAAATAATTGCAAGTTTAGAGTTCAGAATTATTCTCCAAATTGGATTCAAGCCCTGCATCCTTTCCAGCCTACATTTGGTCTTCTACCCATAAAACCTCCATTATGAAAAAATGTACGTTACTCTTCCTCATCCTCGCCCTCACGCTTTCATCGTTTGCGCAAAATCCTCCTTATGTACAGACAACCATGATCACCGGACTGGCTTATCCTGTTGCATTTACTTTTACACCCGACGGTCGCTACCTGATCACATTAAAACCCGGAACGATCAGGATGTACAGCCCGGCAGGAACGTTCATGAATATTTTCTACGATATGGCAGATTCAACATACAACCTGAATGAGAGAGGTTTGCTTGGAATTGAGATCGACCCGAACTACGCCATCAACGGATATGTTTACGTTTATTACAATCACAGATGTTGTGTTTCCACTACGCAGACGGGTCCGCAGTACATCCGCATCGTGCGTTTCACTGAAGTTGGCAACGTTGGAACTAATCCCACCATCATTTTCGAACATGCTGTTGGCAATATTCCGGGATTTCACGTTGCAGGGAATTTACGTTTCCGTCCTTCCGACCCAAATCATATTTATTTTACTATTGGCGATGTAGGAACACAAACCAATGCGCAATTACTTACCAATCCTTACGGAAAAGTTCTGCGCATTAATAAGAACGGAACTATTCCAACCAGCAATCCATTTTACGACGATGGGAATCCTGCCTTCGGGAACTGCGATTACATCTGGGACTACGGGCATAGAAATCCTTTTGATCTGTGCGCAAGCACAACGAATGATTCCCTTTATTATTCCGAGAATGGAACCAGCGCAGCGAATCAAGGTGATGATGAGGTTGGTATGATCGTCCGTGGACGTAATCATGGCTGGCCGACATGTGAGGCGTTTGATAATTATGGCAACAACACTCCCTGCTCCAATCTTTCATTCTTGCCTCCTATTGCACCGATGCCTCCCGTTACTGCAACCATGCCGGCTATTACCGGGATCATGTACTACTCAGGTACTGCATTTCCAACCTTAACGAACCATTTGCTTGTTGCGGATATTAATTTCGGAAGGATCACCGATATCACATTGGGAAATCCGCCTTACTATGATACGGCGCTTTCAAGCCAGGTGTGGGCCGACTTCACGAATAATGGTTTTACAACACTCAAGCAGGGAACAGACGGTTGCATTTATGCAATGGAAGGGCCCTATTCTACAGGTATGCGAGTGCACCGAATCTGTCCTGTGCCGACGGCAGTGAATGAACCCGCTCCGCTTTATATTGCATTTCATGATATTTTACCGAACCCTGCAGCAGAAACATTCACACTGAACTGGACCATGCAAACTGATAACAAGGTTGTCATCGAAATCTATGACATAGCCGGTAAAAAGATCAATACGCTTTTAAATGAGAAAAGAACTAAATTTGACAATACACTTGAAGTTCACCGATCGGATTGCAACCTGAAGAACGGTGTCTACCTCGTGAAGTTCATGGTGTCAAATGAAAAAGGTGTGATCTACTCTGAAACCAAAGAGCTGATCCTCGTCAAATGATCGCTTATGAGAGGCGTTGTCAGACTTAATTTTGTATTCGCATTCCTATTGTTCCTGTTCATTCAGCGACAGTTGCCGGCTCAATTCGGCGCATTGCCTCCTTTCACAATTGACATTGAGGCCGTCACGAACGTGGTACCGGGCATTCATTCCTATGCTTTCGCGCAGTCGGGCTCAAAATGGCTTATTATAGGAGGCAGGACAAACGGGCTTCATGGATTTTCATCCAACGACGGGTTTCCTACCATGTACGCCAACAATGATATCGTAGTGATCGATACCACAAACTGGCAATACTGGACATCCACTTTAAATGTCCTTCCTTATAACATTGCAGATCCGTTGCGTTCAACGAACATGCAGTTTTCACACGACAGCGCATATTTATACATAAGCGGAGGTTTTGGATTCGATAGCATACAGTTTATCTACACCACCTTCTCCACCATGACAGCTATCCATGTTGATAATATGATCAACGCCGTGATGAGCGCAAATCCGATCGCGCCGCATATCCGCCAGATAACAAACAGCAACCTGAGAGTTTGCGGAGCGGAGATGCACAAGATGGGGAATCAATACTACCTTGTTTTCGGGCACGATTTCACCGGTATCTATACCGATCCGCCGACCCCCTTGTTCACGCAAACCTATACCAACCAGGTTAGAAGATTTACTTTGTTTGACGACGGATCCACTCTAACCGTTTCCAATTTCACCAACTTTACGGACACCGCCAACTATCACCGACGCGACCTAAATGTTTTTCCTATGGTAGAACCCGGGGGCACATTTGCGCTTGGCTGTTACGCCGGTGTTTTCAGATACAACATCAATCTGCCTTTCTTTCAACCCGTTTATATAAATGGCTCAGGAATTAACGTTGACCCTTATAACCAGGTGATGAGCCATTACACATGTGCCGGGATCCCTGCGTTTGATTCTGTCACGAATAAAATGTATACAACTTTTTTTGGAGGGATAGGCATGTACGATTACAATCCACAAAACAATACGGTAGTTGTTGATTCGCAGGTCCCTTTTATCCGCGACATCACAACTATGACAAGACATCAGAATGGGTTCACAGAAGAACGTGTGCTGCCCGTTCAACTCCCGGGGCTGCTTGGATCGAATGCAGAATTTATCATCAGGGAAGACCTGCCTGTTTATGCGAACGGCGTTATCCGGCTGCGAGACCTTCCAATTCAACGGATCCTTGCGGGTTACATTCATGGCGGGATCCGTGCGAATAATCCCAACATCACACTTTCCTCGGCTAATGATACGGTTTACAGAATTTATATTACTCCGGATTTCACCATCGGTAGACCCGATTCAGAATTTGAAATAGGATCCATGAGTTTTTATCCTAATCCTGTGCACTCCGGAGCTACGCTGCAGTTCAAACTTACTAAGGAAAGTTCACCCATCATCCTGATCCATGATGTCTATGGCAGGTTGATCAAGGAGCAGGCAACAGAACGGTTAGCAGCAGGAGCATATACGCTGGGGATCGATCTTGAAAACCTCCCCGCAGGTATCTATGTGCTTTCACTTCGTAGCGGAAACGATCTGCGGATCGTAAAATTTACAAAGCTGGACTGATCTTACTGCAGAGCAAAAAAAATGCCGCAGGGATATGACTTTGCAGCCCTTATTCAGCGAGGACGATAAGCTTATTATTAAGCACCTCCGCCACGCCCCCGTTAATATCAAAAGAATGCATTTGAGAGGAAGCATCGACCACTTTGACCTGTCCTTTTTTCAGTGAGGAAATAATGGGAGCATGCCTGTTTAATACGCCAAAGGAACCATCGGCCCCGGGAAGTTTGACCGACTTCACTTCGCCGCTGAATAATTTTTTTCCGGGACTGATAATTTCGAGATACATATTACCTGACCTCCGCGATCATTTTCTTACCCTTCTCTATGGCATCCTCGATGGTACCGACAAGGTTAAAGGCCGCTTCCGGGTATTCATCCACTTGTCCGTCCATGATCATGTTGAATCCTTTCATGGTATCCTCGATCGGGACGAAAATGCCCTTCAGACCCGTAAATTGTTCCGCAACGTGGAAAGGCTGTGATAAGAATCGCTGAACGCGACGCGCGCGGTGAACAACAAGTTTATCTTCTTCAGAAAGCTCATCCATACCGAGGATAGCTATGATGTCTTGCAACTCTTTATATCGTTGTAAAATTGCTTTCACACGTTGCGCACATCCGTAATGTTCCTCACCTAGCACGGCAGACGAAAGGATCCTTGACGTTGAATCAAGCGGATCCACTGCCGGATAAATTCCCAACTCAGCGATCTTGCGGCTCAATACGGTCGTAGCATCCAGGTGAGCAAAGGTAGTGGCAGGTGCAGGGTCTGTCAGGTCGTCGGCAGGAACATAAACTGCCTGAACGGACGTGATGGATCCTCTTTTTGTAGAGGTGATACGCTCCTGCATCGTTCCCATTTCCGTTGCAAGCGTAGGCTGATAACCCACAGCAGAAGGCATGCGTCCGAGAAGCGCAGAAACTTCAGATCCCGCTTGCGTGAAGCGGAAGATATTATCAATGAAGAAAAGTATATCCCTTCCGCCCGATTTTTCATCTCCATCCCTGAAATATTCCGCCATCGTCAGACCGGAAAGCGCCACTCTTGCTCTTGCCCCCGGAGGTTCATTCATTTGGCCGAATACAAGCGTGGCCTGGGATTTTGCCAACTCTTTTTTATCAACGAGGCTGAGGTCCCAGCCGCCCTTTTCCATACTATGTTTGAATGCATCGCCATATTTGATAACACCTGACTCGATCATCTCACGCAGCAAGTCATTTCCTTCCCTTGTCCTCTCTCCCACTCCTGCAAAGACCGAAAGACCTGCGTACCCCTTTGCAATATTGTTGATCAATTCCATTATGAGTACGGTCTTGCCTACACCGGCACCGCCGAACAAACCGATCTTTCCTCCTTTCGCATAAGGCTCAAGGAGATCGATCACTTTGATGCCTGTGAAAAGAACTTCAGTTGCGGTTGATAGATCCTCATATTTCGGAGGATCACGATGAATGGTATAACCTCCTTCATTCGAAACCGCGCCAATTCCATCAATTGCTGTTCCAACCACATTGAAAAGCCTGCCTTTCACTTTATCACCTGTGGGCATTTTAATGGACATACCTGTTGCGATGACTTCCATCCCTCTCGATAGTCCATCTGTGGAGTCCATCGCAATGGTTCTCACCATTTCCTCGCCAATATGACGCTGGCATTCCAGGATGAGGTTTGATGCACCCGGTCTTACCACTTCCAGCGCGTCCAGGATATTCGGAAGTTTACCACCGGACTGATCAAAACTAACGTCAACCACCGGTCCGATTATCTGTACGATCCTTCCATTCTTATTGGCCATAATGCTATGAATTTTGACGGGCAAAAGTACCTTTTTTTCAGGTTCATTTATTAAGGGTGTTGATAATTTATTTTCCCTAATTTTAAACAAAACACTGCATTTTTGAAGATCTGGGAAGGCTTTGATACGTATAAAAAAGTCAGGAAAGCGGTGGTCACCACAGGCACATTTGACGGCGTGCATCTAGGTCACCGAAAGATCATTTCCCGGCTGAAGGAGATCGCTATACAGAACAAGGCCGAAACCGTTCTGATCACCTTTCATCCGCATCCCCGTATGGTTCTCTTCCCGGACGATCATGAGCTGGCATTATTGAACAGCCTTGATGAAAAAAAAGAACTGATTGCCGGGCTTGGAGTTGATCACCTGGTGATCATTCCTTTTACAACGGAATTCTCAAGATTATCCTCGCTGGAATTTGTCCGGAATATCCTTGTAAATAAGATCGGAACCAAGAAACTGGTGATAGGTTACAACCATCATTTTGGAAGGAACAGGGAAGGAACATTTGAACACCTGAATGATTTTGGTCCGCTCTATGGATTTGAAGTGGAAGAGATCCCGGCGCAAGACGTTGATTCAGTCGAGGTCAGTTCCACGAAGATCCGCCAGGCCCTGCATTCCGGGAACATTGAATCAGCCAGACTTTACCTGGGTTATGATTATTTTTTTGATGCAAAAGTCGTCGAAGGCCACAAAAAGGGCCGTGAACTGGGTTTCCCGACCGCTAATTTAGAAATACCGGACCCGCACAAACTCATACCAGCCAACGGTGTGTATGCTGTTACGTCTATTGTTGATGGAAAGTCTTTTAAGGGTATGATGAATATCGGTATACGTCCTACATTTAACGGCAAGTCGCGCGTGATCGAGGCTCACTTATTCGATCTTGACAGGGACCTCTATGGCGAAACTATTCGTGTCATTTTCCGTAAACGTATACGTGATGAACAGAAGTTCAGCGGCCCGGAGGCTCTTCGCAAACAACTCATTCTTGATAAGGAGGCTGTATTGAAAACACTTGCATGAGAAAGATCTTCATCGCCATGCTATTACTCCCATTCTGCGCTCAATCGCAGTTACTCGATTCTATACAGCTTGAAACGGCCTATGTCTATACTTCGATGGAAGAGGCGCTGAAAGAGCCATACAAAGTTTATCGCCTTCACCTCAGGAAACAAAAACTGGATTCGATCCCGGCTGAAGTATTTTCACTTCCTAACCTCCAGGAACTGGATGTGAGTAAGAATAAGATCAGCGCGCTACCGGATAATATTGGTGAACTCCAAAGGCTGCAAATATTGAATATATCAGGCAACAACATTGAACAACTGCCGCATTCCATCGGTGATCTGAAGGAACTTAAGAAATTATTCGCAAACAAGAACAAACTGGCATCCCTTCCTGCGCGGATCGGCGATCTGTCCAACCTCCGCATGATGGATCTGTGGAGCAATGAGATCAGCTACTTTCCGGAAGACCTTTCTAAATTGAAGAGTCTGAGAAAACTTGATCTTCGGAATATCCTGATCAATGATGCAACACAGAATAAATTACGGGAATGGCTACCGAACACCAAGATCTTCATGGATCCGGATTGTAAATGCGCAGGAGGCTAGATCACTCGAAATCCTTATAAAGCAAATACTTTTTCCTTACTGCTTTGAATTTTACCAGGTCATCGTTCCAGGATAACCGGATGTCCTTTTCGCTCATACCCTCCTCTATCTGCTTCCTGAGTTTAGTTGTGCCGGCAAGGCTTTTGAAATAGTCGTTGAAGAATTTTTGTTTGTCCTTAGCATTCTTGTATGTATTGATGATCCAGTACAGGTAGAGCTGTTTATAATGTTTCATGAACATCTCACCGTAGAATGATACGTTGAAGCCATCGCATTTTTTTCCGTTATACACGGGGTCCTTGCTTGCGCCCGGTTTGGGTTCCGGCTTAAAGGAATAGCCGTTACTTGTCATCCCCGGGTAACCAAATTGCTGGAAAGGAAGATCTGTTCCCCTTCCCACGCTCACGATCGTACCTTCGAATAGACACAAGGAAGGATATAAATAAACGGATGCCGCATTGGGTAGATTTGGCGAAGGCTTGACATTCAACTCAAAATAATCTGAATGTTCATATCCACTGACCGGAATAACCTCCAGCTCACATTGGATCTTGTCGGAAAGCCAACCCTCCCCGTTGATCATTCTCGCGTATTCCCCGATCGTCATTCCGTGCACGATTGGAACGGGATGCATCCCCACAAACGACTTGCAACTTTCCTCCAGAACCGGTCCATCGACATAATATCCATTAGGATTTGGCCTGTCGAGTACGATCAATTTGATCTTCTGCTCAGCGCAAGCTTCCATAACGTAATGCAACGTTGATATGTAGGTATAGAAACGGGCGCCTACATCCTGAATGTCGAACAATACCACATCTATCCCGGTCAGATCCTCCTTCCTGGGTTTCTTGTTTTCCTTTCCATAAAGAGAAATGCAAGGCAGACCCGTTTTCTTGTCCTTATAATTCTTCACGGTCGCGCCCGCGTCTTCATCTCCCCTGAAGCCGTGTTCCGGGAAGAACACCTTGATAACATTTACCTTCAGGCTGAGCAACGAATCCAGCAAATGACGGCGATTCACGATCGAAGTATGGTTCCCGACGAATGCGACCCTTTTATTTTGCAAGGCGGAAAAATATTTGTTGAATTGTGAAGCACCTGTGCCAATTTCCTTTTCTGTCTTAACGTCCATACTTACTTTATGCGTCTCCGGCTGGGAGAACATGCAAGTTCCAAACGAACAGATCACCGAAAGTAAAGCGAGCCTCATGACACGAATTTACTAATTTTGAGAAGGTTACCCCTTAGCTATATCAAATTGAATACCGAACATTTCATTGCAAGAAGGATCCTGAGCGGAAAAGGTCTTGAATTACGCTTTTCAAGACCGGTCATACAGGTCGCCCTGCTGGGAATTGCCCTGGGAATTGCGGTAATGATCATTACCGTCAGCATTGTCACCGGCTTTCAACAAGAGATCAGGGCAAAGGTCATCGGGTTCGGTTCTCACATCCAGATCAGCAAGTATGATAACAATGAATCCTATGAACCAACCCCGATCAGCAAGGATCAGGATTTTCTAAAAACCCTTCCGGGGGAAAAGGGGATCGGTCATATTCAGCATTACGCAACCAAGGCCGGTATCATCAAGGCAAACCGGGAGATGGAAGGTGTGGTTCTGAAGGGCATCGGGAGCAACTTCAACTGGGATTTTTTCAAAGGAAATCTTGAGGAAGGCGAAATATTTACGGTAAAGGAAGACGTTCGTACGAAAGACATTCTCATTTCCAGGATCCTTGCCTCCAAACTGAAATTATCCGTTCATGATACCATTCCTGTCTTTTACATTAAGAACCAGAAGCAAGGTGTAAAGAACTTCAGGATCGCCGGTATATATTCTACGGGAATGAGCGGGCAGTTCGACGATGTTGTGATCCTGGTCGACCTGGCATGGGTACAGGAAATGAATGGGTGGGACAGTACTATGGTTGGAGGATTTGAAGTTTCGGTCACCGAATTTGAAAACCTGGATGCCCTCACAGAAAAAGTGAACGCTGCGATCGGTTACGATCTCAGGGCATACAATATCAGGCAGATCTATCAAACCATATTTTCCTGGCTTGACGCGCAGGATGTGAATGCAGTCGGCCTGATCGTACTGATCCTCATCATCTGCGTGATCAACATGGCATCCATGCTTCTCATCCTGATCCTGGAAAGGACAAATATGATCGGAATACTGAAGGCTGTCGGCGCGGGAAATTGGAGCATTCAAAAGATCTTTCTTATCAACGCCGGATACCTGCTGGGTTTCGGTATGCTGGCAGGAAACGCGGTTGCTATCCTTTTATGTTTCCTGCAGGATCGTTATAAACTAATTACGCTTGACCCCGAATCCTATTTTCTCTCCAGTATTCCGGTCAATATTGACATCACGCACATTCTGATCGTGAATGCAATAACAATAGGCATAAGTGTATTCGTGTTGCTTCTTCCTTCACTTCTTGTTCTAAGCATCAGCCCAATGCGTGCGATCCGGTTCAGGTAGTTCAATAAGAAGAAAGGGGTCAGGGGTCAGGGGTCAGGAGGCTATTGAGGTTGATGGAATAACCCAGACCCCAGATGTACTCATATTGCTCATTATTCTGATTAAGATCACGCTGGTGGAGGTAGAAGAGGCTGAACTGATGTTTTAGATCCGGTTTATAATTCACCCCGGCTATAAAACGGACCTTTTCATTTAGTTTGCGTTTCATATCAGTAAATAACTCAAAACTGAGAATCGGGTTCCATTTTTTACCCGGATCTATCCTTAGTCCTATTTTATTTCTCCAGGTACTAGAAGGGACCTTTCCGTCAGCACTTGAGGTATAATTGGCATATTGACTTTGATACCTGGTCCTGATATTAAGTTCCAATGGTTTCTTTTTAAGATAATAACCTACATCAAGGTACCAGCGATGTCGCTGACTGTAATAATCATCCCTTTTTCTTTCATTGATGAAACGATAATGAAAAGATGTTTTGAAATCTTTCAGGAAGCGATATGAGATACCTATATCGGTAAAAAACTTACCCAGCTCGGTTACATTTTCATTGAAACGAAGTTCTTCGGTTATCTCCGTTGAGAATTTTTGACTTATGTCATACTCTGCCGTTGTGATCAGCCACAAGCCCGCATCCTTCACCTGTGCGAGTACAGGGGAAGTAGTAAGCAGAAGGAGAAGGAAAAAGGAGACTAAAGATCTCATTGATCTTTGAATATGGTGAATTCCCCGGCGTCAACAACATCCTTCTTATCCTTGATCTCGATCTCCTTCAGGATTGCGATGTTATCCGGGTTATTAGTGGTGAGGACCGAGTCATCAGAGTAAACGAAGATCTTGTACTTGCCGGGTCTGAGATATTTGAACTCGAACATTCCATCATGACTGGATTGCGCGCGATCGCTATACGAAACGTCATCGCCATAGATCAGGAAAACGTCCTCCTCCTGTGCGTCCTGCTGATACTGTACCTGGTACGTTCCGTTGATCACTTTTTCCCAGACGTGACCTTTGATGGAGGAATTTCCGCCATCGCCGGGACCTTTCTTGCAAGCGCTAAATAATATTATCGCCAGGATTGGAATACAGATTCTGATGATCAGGTGATTCATAAATGTTACGTTAGTGTTAGGTTCAAGGTTCAAGGTTCAAGGTTCAAGGGGCGGTGTTTTTTGAATAGATTATTTTGACGACTTCTGAAAAACCGCCGGAGTTCATTCTGACAAAATAGATACCGGAAGACATTGAATAATGTTCAGGATAAAAACTAAACGTGTGTTCGCCAAAGGTAGTTATCATTTCATCCGAATAGATCTCAGCTAGTTTTCTTCCATAAATATCAAAAACTGAAATATCAACCTGGGAATTCTCCGGAACGCTGAACTGAATATTGAATTCATTGTCGGACGGATTCGGAAACACGGCAAGCTGGTTTTCCAATGGAATGAAGTACGCCGTAAAAGATTCAGAAACCGGAACATTGAGCGTCATGGATGTGTTAAGAAAAGGCGTGGTTACCTGCACAGGAGACTGCCAATGGGAAAATTTATACCCCGGAGAGGGTACGGCCGTCATCGTAACAGGTACGCCATTGAAATATACTCCCGTCCATGGAAGTGAATCAGGCCAGATCGTATTCATTTTGATCCTGCCGGCGCCTGCGGGCTCCGTTTGAAGGGTTATATCCACCTGGTTCGGAAGACTCCACTCTGCCTGTATATAGTTCCTTGCTATCGGAGGACGCTGATTGATGAAATCCATCATGTTGGAAAACTCCACCGACCATTCTGTTGAGTCCATACAGGTTGTGAACAATGGAGTCGGAAGTCCCCAAAGGCTAAAGTGTCTTGTCATTTCCGGCGCAAGCGTATTGTACATACTCTTTGCCAGTCCACCCAGATTCAATGGATGAAACGTTGTATTGATCAGGTCCGCATACCGGTTGATGAAATAGTTTCGGAATTCTAGATTCCTGAATAATGACTGCATCATAAAGGAGTGCGGGTTCCCGTAATACTGAATATTGGTTGTGTCCGAGTTCGTAACAGCCGGTAAGAGGTTATCATTGACGCTGCTAAACAACCCCAATCCTCCATCGGTATCCCACAATATATATCTCCATGGTGATGGCGGGTAATTACTCCTCCAAAATTTAATATTATTGCCCAACCAATCCGGGTTAGAATAATATACCTCCGAAAGAAAATAATCAGTGATGTTCTCAATATCGAACAGATAATTCTTCACGGTATCATAATTCGCAGGGATCGTCATGTCATTGTAACGTATGAAATCCACCATGGAAAGAAAATCAATGTTTGATCCGTGCAACACGTCTCCATAGAACCGAAGAACGTCGAGATTTTCCTTTTTTAAACCATGATTCTCTTCTATGTAATACTCGTCCTGTCGCTCACGGATCTCATAAACCCCAAAATATTGCCCGTTCACAAAGACCACGCAACTTACATGGTCCATGATATCATTGAACGTTTTCCTGACCGCACGATGCATCAGTCCATCACGCATGTGGCAATTGTTCCAGTCGATCCCGGCATTTCTCAAATTAAATGCGCGAAGTTCAAAAAGTTGTTTTTCAGGGAATAAATTAAAAGGAATACGCGTTTGTCCGTAATCGTCATTTGCTTTGATACGAAAACTTCTTTGCGGAAAGCCCTTAGACCAGTTCCCGTGTATCTGTAGTACATTATCAAGCTCAAAACCCTGGTATCCCTGCTTGTCGAAATACTCAGTATGTGCGCCTTTCTCCCAGCCCATCCAGAAATTAGCGTTATAATAAGGGAAATTGGTATCAGCGTTTGGTCCCATCACATAGATACCGCTATTGAAATCCCAGAGATTGGCAGGATCTGTGGTAACGGAAACAACGGGAACCGTAATATTTTCATTGATAAAATAGGTGTTGGTAAGAACAGGTCCCGGTAAGATCTGTGCATTGGAAGAGAACATCCTTGCGCGTATAACAATTGATGAATCAATGCTGACAGGAGCAGAATAAAGCGGTGATGAAGCAGAAGGAGTGTTTCCGTTTATGGTATAACGAATGACACCACCGAGAGGAGCGAAAAGTGAGAGACTTTGTGATCCGGAATAGAACCCTGCATTCAGATTTGAAGTAACGGGTGAGGCATAGTCGCTGAACCAGGGAGAAATGCTGTTCGCGGTATCAGGCGTAGGCGTTCCAAATATCACCCACTCGGGATTACCATCGGTTTTCCTGCCACGGGAATGATCCGTTTGCATGGACCCGACAACCTGCTTATCCACTTCCGCGCCCGAAGGGTTTAGAAGTGAAAGAGTAAACCCCTGGCCGGAGAGGGTAAAATTAGTGTGCAGGTTTGCGGGATCAGAAGGAATAGGAAAGAACCAAACAGAGGTATCGCTTTTCCCGATCAGGAAGTTCACAATAGAAGTTAGGTCTGCCTGACCCTGGGTCTTGCTATGGGTTTGAACACAGAAAACATTTGTTCCGGGAAGTTTTGCTGAATCGAGCAGAGCCTGATCAACCCAGAAACCGGCCGAGTAGTTGCCTGTCCAGTACATCATGGCCTCATGCTCTTCATACGCTGTATCGCTGTAGAGCGGCGGCAATCCCTGGTAGCCTATATTGTACCTGCCGATCTCCACGCCATTCAGATACAAAACAAACGCATCGTCGAAGTCAAGCAGGCAAACGGCCGCAGTAACTTTGGACGTGTCCGGTATGTTGAATGCCATACGCATAAACAATGAATTTGCAGGCGGTATGACGGTTGTATCATCGCCGTCGCCGTAACCGATCCCACCCAAGCCGGTTGGCCAGGCGGCATCATTATACGTCGGTTCCTTCCAGTTGGAATCGGGTTCTGAAACTCCTACAAAATATTTCCATGGAAAATTAAAATAGACCGGGACCTCCAGGTGATCGATCACCGTTTTCCGGTTCTTGCCAGAGGCGAATATTCTCAGGTGATCGTTCGGCTGTAAGAGATATGAAGGAAATTTCCAGGTATTATAATCATCCGCAGCCGAGTAAATGAATGAGTAGTTCTTCAGATCAACGGCGGTGCTGCCACTATTGTAAAGTTCGATCCAATCCGCAAAATCTCCGAGGCCGTTATCCGGATCCACATCCTCATCCATGATGGTCTTGGCGTTGGTACTGCCAACCTCATTGATCAGCACTTGAGAGAAAGCGATCCGGAAAAGGAAAAATCCTAAAACGATACAGTAGAAACCCTTCATGTCCTGAATAAAGTAAATATATCAAAAACCTTGCTGAAAATTTACTTCAGCTTCAGGTAATAATACAATCCGGTATTGAACATGGTCTCGGGGGTGACCGTGTTATACTCCTGCTGGTACAGGTAATAAGCGCCGAACGCGTTGTATTCATTGACCTTGTATTCCAAGCCTCCGCAAAAGCGCATCCTGTGCCACGCCCAATCATCGTCAGGATTCCTTGGGTCATGCAACTGATGGCGGGATTCAACATAAGCAAACGGGAATATTCTCTTCTCGAGATCGACCTTGAATTCCAGCTTGTTACGGAAGAACCATTCCGGGAATTTCCCGTCACGGCTTGTATTGATATCACGTACCTCTGCCTGGATCCTTCCCCTGTTAGAGATGATCAGCCAGCCAAATTTTCGTTTATACGTTATATCCAGCATCAGTCGGTGTCGGTAACTGAAATAGTCGTATTCATAGACCCACTTTTCAATGGACCGGTATATCACTGAGACTTTCAGATCCGGGATAGGTTTAATGTCGAGCCCCAGATTTGTATAAAAAAGATTCAACATGGTATAATTCTCCCTCATCCGCATTTCCTGGTCGATAACGAATGAGAGCTTCGGCGTCAGCGGCTTCTCAAGGGTAAATGTGGTCCAGAGGCCGGCGTCGGGATAGGTGAGTTGGGAGTAGGCGGGAAAAGAAAAAAGTAAACACAGCAGGCAGTGGGCAGCCCTTCGGCTTCGCTCAGGGTGACGAAGTAAACGATCCAACAAGAAGAAATATCCCCGTCTATTTTGTCTTCCTCTCATAATAGTAGATACGAATCGTTGCCATATCACGTAGAAAATCAACTTTACCCACCGAGATCCTGTGAATATTTAAGCCTGTACGTTTCTTAAGGTCTTCCATCAGCGCGACATGATTTTCAGGTTTGATCATTTCAATGTTTTCATAAAGTATATTCTTATACATCTCCTTGTTGAGAACGTATTTGCTGTCGAGAATGAATGTTAACAACAGGATAATTGCGCTAACGATGGCCGGTTCCCAATCGCCCTTAGTTACAGAGGTGACCATTCCCATGGCAATTGAAAGAAACAAATAGGTCATATCCTTGATGGAAATATCCTCGGTGCGATAGCGAAGCATACCGAAAATGGCAAATAGTCCGAAGGCGGCTCCCATGGACATTTGAACATCATTCATCAGGAAGGTGATGTTGAAGATCACGATGTTGAACATCATGAACGTAAAGATGTATTCCCGTTTCTGGTTGTTCGGAAGGTAGATCAGAAAAAGCAGGATCAGGATAGAAACAAGGTCGATCCCGAGGCGAATGAAAAATTTAGCGCCAAGCTTATTGACAACATCAGCTAATCCGGAAACGGCGTCCGTGGTATCCTGTAATAAGGTCATGCTGCGAGGAGTTTATTAAGATTGATAAGCTTGGGTTTGAAGTTGTTCATACGAATGTGATCATACAGGAAAATGACACCAAAGCAATATTTACTGATCCCGCCCTCGCGCACGCCTAAACTTCGCACAACACGTATGAACGGGGAAGGCGATGCTTTTTCCTGTTTGACCTCTGCGATCACCAGTTGCTCCAGTTTTTTCACTTTTGTATCATTCTTGTATTCCAGGTCGATATCCAGGGTCAAGCGTTCTTTGGAAAACCGGTTTACAAGGGTGATCCTTGTATAATTAACCCAAAGCACCGGTTTTAGTTCTTCCGCCTTTAATGGAGAGACTTCCTTTAAGAATTCCTCATACTTACCGGTGATCGCGTTATGAAACGATCTGGCTTTCACCCTTTCTTTTATTGTCTTTCCCTTATTGCTCTTGAATTTTACCTCAAAAAAAGCCAGGTTCGATTCCACATATTTCCTGTGGCGCACCTTATAGCGATTCAATCTCCCGCACTGATGCGCCTGAAAAAGTTTCAGATCTTCGGTGTCGAAGTAAAGTGTCTCGTACTTACTAGCCCGCACCGTATTTACATCAAGTATCCTGTATGTCGATTTGATCTTCTCAAGAATATAGGGCAGTTGTTCACGTCTGAAAAGAAACTTCGTATCTGTTCTGTTCATAAGCTTCACACTGTCCATTTCAGCAAGTGTGATGAGCTCATAATCATTAAGGATATTGTGAAGCTGCTTATCCATCAGTTAAAGGCGTATTCGAATTTCTTTGTCTGGTCCAGCGCGCCAGAAGGACCGTAGATCTTCTTCTCCGTTTTCAGTCCTTTGTTATCATAACTGTAAACACCTTTTTTCCTGATAATAGAAAGCGCATCATAGGTAATCTCAGTCACCTTATCGCCATTGGCATTGTAGGTGTAGACTTCCTTTTTTACAACCTTGCCATCCCCGTCATATTCAATTTCTTCGATCTTATCATTATTGCCATTATACTTTGAAACTCGCTTATAATTCCGTTCGGGGTCCGGTAATGATTTTTTCTGTTCATACAAGCTTTCCTCCAGTTTGTTGCCCAGTTTATCGTATTTGAAAATTTCCTTTTGTCTTATGGAACCATCCGGGTTATATCGGACATCTTCAATTGTATTCGCATTCTTATCGAAGGCCTTATAGTTTTCCTTCACATTTCCTGTCGTTGTAACATTGTACTCAGTGACAGACTTTATTTTATAGGTTTTAATTTGTTTTTTGGATTGGGAAAATATCGCGCACGAGGACAGGGCCGCAAGACAAAAGAAAACAAAGTGTTTGAGACAAGGGCGCATTTCTGTTATTCAATTATTATAAGATCCTCTAATACTATTTGTTCGCGTCTTCCGGAGATCTCTATTTCCTTCATGGTTACGATTCTCTTTGCATTGTTCAACTTGTTCGTCGTGTCGCGTGAAACAGCGTATATCTTATATTTTCCGGGAAGCAAATAGTCGAACAAATAAGAACCATCCTCCGCCGTTCTTACAACCTTCCCTACCCCCGGATCATCACCATAACAACAATAAACATTCTCCGCCCCAACATAGTAAGATGTATCAATGAGATAATGGGTCTGATTAATGTTTTTTACGGAATAAGCGAATACCTTGCCGGAAACACTGCATTGCCCTCCAGGGCCGGGACCTCTTTTGCAGGAACCCGTCGCCATTAGTAAGGCTCCGGCTATTGTAAACGATAAAAAATATTTAACCACGCTAATCACTCTTATTTAAGCACTACAATACTATCCAGTTTTACTTCCTGCTTCCGCTTTGTGATCTCAACTTCAATCATTTTTACAATTTCCTTTGTTGTACCCGCAGCAGTTGTGTCACGCGACTTTGCGTAAACTTTATACTTCCCCTTATTCAGATAGTCAAAATAGAATGAGCCATCCTCACGGGTTTTGACGGTTCTTGAATACGTTGTGTCCTCTCCATAAACAAGATAAACGGTTTCATCCGCTCCATAATACTGCGCGTCGAGGTAATAAAAATAGGGAGGCAGTTGAGTTGGGCTGTAACTCCGGTAGTTCAGGACATAGATCTTTCCATAAATTGACGCTTCACCACCCGTTCCGGGGCCCTTTGCACATGTGGAAAAGAAAATTGCGGCCATAGAAAACACCAAAAGCGCCGGACGAAATTTCCTATATAGATTATCAATTTTCATCTACTCAATTATTACTATTTCCTCTACTGTAAGTTGTTCCTTTTTTTTGATTACTTCAACCTCCTTAATCACCGCAACGCTGCCCTGAAGATTTTTATCAGTAATCGTATCAATGCTCCTTGAATACACGATCACTTTATATTTTCCCGGGCGGAGATCATCAAACGTATAGGTACCATTGAATGAAGTCCTCGCGATCTGACCAATCCCGGGTTCGTCTCCATATCTGAGATACACCGTTTTACCAATGATATAGTACTGATCTTGATATACATATCCAAGATTAAACAGCGTATCAGGGTTAGTTGTGTAATCCAGTACCCTTACCTTACCTGATATCTGCGCAAAGCCTCCGGGCCCGGCTGTTTTTTTGCAAGCGGCAATCATTATGGTCAGCGACGCAAGAGTAAGAAGAATATAAAATTTGATCCTCATCAGTATTTATCTGTTAACAACAAAATCTTCTAATACCACTTTCTCCTTGCGCCCGGAGATCTCAACTGTTCGCATTATAACATACGTTTCGGTATTCGCAGGTGAGGATGTGTCTCGTGAATTCATGTAGATCTTATAAGTTCCCTTTCTAAGAAACTCGAAAACGTAGGTTCCAGAATAATCTGTTTTTACAACTTCTCCTATGCCCTGTTCATCACCGTAAAGAATGAATACGTCCTCGCCAGGACTGTAATACGAGTCTTGTAGAAAATATGGCGGAAACGGATTGTTTAGTGAATCTGTCACGGAAAAATCCATTACAAACACCTTGCCTGAAATACTCGCATGCCCTCCTTCTCCCGGTCCTTTTTTGCAGGCGCAGGCCAACAAGATCAAAACGATTGAAAGGAAAGCAGCTCCCCGTGTAAAATTCCTTCTCATATTCAGAATCAAGTCATTACAACAGTTACGGATTCAAATATTAATAAAAGAATGGGGCCCTTAGGCCTGACTTAGCCAAAGCTTCGTCAGACAAGACCCCAAGGTACAAATTTATACCCCAATTCTGTACGTATTCTGGTTAAGAAAAATCGAACAGCATTGAAATTAATCCGGATGTCGCTTCCTACCTGAGCACCTGCACCTTTACCGCGCTTTTCCCGTTCACAACTACAAAATACATGCCTGTGTTCAACTCATTAATTTCCAATATGACCACTGGAACATTGTCGGCTTCCAGGCTTTTCACTTCTGCACCCAGGATGTTCCTGATCGAGATCTGCTTAATAGGATCATGCATTGAGGTGATAGAAAGGAGATCAGAAGCGGGATTGGGGCTAATAACCAGGACGTTTTGTCCTGAAACATCTGTTACTCCTGTTGATGTTGCGCCACACTCCCATTGGAACATTTGCGCGTTATTAACATTTTCCCATATCGTGTAAGCTTGTTTAAGCGTTTTCCACTGGGCCGCCCCGGTTGCTACTATCGCATTAGCGCTATCGGCAACTTCAATTAATTTAGCATAGAAGGCAGAATCATTCAGATCCCCGTGCCCGAAAAATATGGTTTGTATATAAAACCCGGTGGCCGGATACTGTCCGCTCTGCACCTTTTGCACCACGTCCCTTAATTTAGCGGCAATGACAGCAACATTGGATGTATCCTTTATTTTTATCTCGCAGCCCGTCCCTATATGCCGAAGCTGGTTTGAGGGATAATGCGTCAGATAGTTGTCGGTATCCTGGGGATTCCAAAAACCATAATAATTCAGATCCGCAATATGCATTGGGGAACCGCCTCCCATCAGGTAATTCGGTTGCCAGAATTTATTTGGAAAAACATTGCCAAATTGCCCGTTGATCAGGTTGCTCCATAAATTAATGCCGTTATAGGTGCCATAAAGGGATCCTCCCATCAATTTACTTTCAGGCAAACCAATTGAATCCATCAACTTTACCAGGTCAGGATAAATGTAGTTCTGTTCATGACCATGCGGATCCATTTCTACTCCCTTATCCTCATACATCCATCGCAAAATACTTTTATTATTTGTGGTTGCCTGGAGCGCCGGAGTTTCTTTGCTGATGGTATTGGTCAGGTATAGCCAATCCGATTGCATATTCATGGTGATGCCGTTGGCTTGAAAATAATTTGCCAGGGACATCAAATAACTTCTGTCAGCCGTATAGTAAAGAGTGCTGTTCCAGGGGCCCTGGTCTTCATTATGCGTGACAAAATCGAAGTAGACCACAGGCTGGCTTAATATTGTCATCGATCCCAGGATCAACGAGAGAAACAGGTTACGGTTTTTCATCAACGGAGGATTTGAATTTTAGTTGCACTTTTCTCATTCACAAGTATGAAATATATACCTGCTGCAAGACCTGTAATATCTGCTTCGCATTGTAAACTGTTGCCCTGAATGGTCTTCATGACCTCTTCTCCAAGAATATTCCGGATGCTGATCTGCGTGATAGGGTCATGTTTGGAAACGATATTCAACACATCTGTTGCGGGATTTGGAAAGATCGTAAGATCAACCGAATTCGTTTGATCTTCTTCAACACCAAGAACACATCCATAAGCCGCCAATTCATTTGCCAAAGCAGTTCGTCTGGCCGTAATGAATGGTTTCAATCCCAGGATCGTAAAATTTCCGGCGGTGATATCCATGTTAATGTTATCCTCAAACTGCTGATTCGTATAAAATTTATTCGGATCGGCGTACACATCGTTCCTTATCCTGTTCGCAAGGGAATCGATGCGGGGGTAGAGTGCCCAGTGAGAGAAGTTGAAAGTGAGCAGATCACAAAGGCGGTCGGCCAGCTCTTGTTTGAAGGTAGGATCCGCGATCATTTTCTGATTCAAAGGTCTGCCGCCGGGAGGATTTGCCGGCAAATAGAATGCGGTCAGGTTCTTCAACTGAGTTGGTGTCATGCCCTGGTTAAAATTTCCGAAGGCCTCGTTCACATCCCAGGTGATCCATTCCCATTTATATGTGGTGCTGTCGTGGTAGATGAAATAATTATGCCCGCTGCCCATATAGGAATCCAATTGAACAAACAGGATCCCCGTTGCCCACTGGTAGATATAGGAATTTGTATGCATGTATTTCGTCAGGGTATCATAATAGCTGGCAGCAGGTGTGTTATTGATCTTGTCGATCAATGTCACGAGGTCCGACCAGTCGTTTTGAGTTTCGTTGGTCTTCAGCTCATATCTTGAATAATAGGAAGACTCCAGATTGCCGTACCAACGCAAGTCGCCAAAAGGATCTCCTTTGAACAGGTTGCCCTTTTTATCATTGAAGCGGTCATCGAGAAAATCCTTGTTCGTTTCTTCAATGAGCATATACAAACCCCAATAAGCGTTGTTGATATACACTTTTGCATAGGTACATCGCGGCGCAGGCATGCTGTAGAGATTACAAAAATCCAGCATGACCTTCTCACGAAGGAAAGTCGGATCCTTGAATCCGTTATTCAGGTTGAATTTATTGATGTCCTCAATGTCCTGCCCGACAACGAATTCATCCAGCCCCACCTTGAATGATTTTTTAATAGAGGAGTTATTGTACGAGGAATTCCCTTTGAACTTCAAGCCGATCGAGTCCAATGAATAGCCATCAAAGGTGACGGTACACATCATGTACTTATCTATGGTGAAATAATTGGTGAGTGTGTCCCAATAATTGGGCTGCGTGATCGTAAAGTTGATCACATGGATGTTCGAGGAACCGAAAATGGTATCGCCGTCGTTATTGTAGTTCTGCGACAGCCCTTTCCCAAAGGAAAAGCAGGTTACAATGATGATAAGGTCTTTGAATTTCATAGGATCAGTGTTTAGACGGGTTAGTACCGTCCTGGTTTAACGAAACGGGATGTTCTTCAGAATTCTTTTTCAATTCCGGCTGAGCAGGAAGGTCGCAGACTTCGCGCAAAGTGGCTAAAAGCTGCTTTTTGACCTCTTCTTTAGTTGGTTTTCCATTGAAAAGCTCCTGCATGTTGCCCGGTTCAAGATTAAAGATGATGGTGATGATCATTTCCTGGTTTTTTAGTACTGCAAAGAACATTCGAATGTTACTTTTTTTCAAAGGATAATATGCTTACTTTTAGGTTTCGGGAGATAGCAAATTGATAATAGATACTTGATATTCAGTTACATATAGCTAATAATAGTAGATTTCGTGAAGAAGGACACCAGTCTTTTTGAATTGATCCATTCCTTAACACCATCAGAGAAAGGATATTTTAAAAAGTATTGCTCAGGAAGCGGTGACGGCAAGAATTACCTTAAGCTTTTTGATCTTATAAGCGTTCAGCAGGATTACGATGAAGAAAAGCTGAAAAAAAAGAGCGGTATCAGGATGCCGGCGCAATTCTCAGCTGAAAAAAGCTATCTCTTTCATTTAATACTGGAAGCGCTTGGCACGTATTCCCGTTCATCGAATGAGCAATTTGAGATGCAACACGACCTTGGAAAAGCAAAGCTGCTCTTTGAACGATCTTTCTATGAACAGGCTATGCGACTTGCTGAGAAAGTGGTACGATTTGCCGAAGGCACCGAAAATTTTACAATGCTTGTTGATGCCCTGAACCTGGAAACCCTCATCTGGCAATTCCTTCCGGCGCATGAGCGAAAGAAACTAGAGACATTGATGGAGGAGAAAGAACGGGCCATCATCAATTTGCAAAAAACAGAACAGGCGCGGAAGATAAATGCTGAAATGCTCCTGATGTTCCAGACGATCGGGCTGGCGAGAAGCGAAACACAGATGGAGTTATATCACTCCCTTGCGAGGAAAGCAGAAGACGCTGCCAACGCATCAGCAGATTTTCTCCCCGTCACTGCAAGGGTATACCTGTGCAATTGCCTTTCTTATTATCACAACATTCTCGGCAACCTTGATAAAAGCCTGGAGTACATGAAAGCGCTGATCCGGTTCATTGATGAGAACCCCGGGATCCTTCCTTCAAGCCTTACTTTTTATATTTCATCCGTCAATAATCTCGTGCTGCTGTACCTGTATCAGAAAATGGACAAGGAGGCGGAAGTCACGATCCGCAAACTGGACGATATCAATTCACCATCCATCCGCGATAGCAACGCCATATTCATTTGCCGTCACAATACAAGATTCGAATTGTATGAGAAACGATCTGACCTGGCCTCTGCTTACGATCTGTCAAGGGGATTGCGGGAAGAAATAAAGAAATTCAGCACACGACTCTCCACCCAATATACCGGGCACCTGATCTACTATGCTTTTCGCGCTTGTTTTTATACCGGTCATCTCAAAGACGCGCTGCATTGGATCAATATGCTTGTGCATGAGGCAGCATCGCCTGCTAAATCCGAGATACTAGCCATTGCCCGGATATCTGAAATGATATTGCATTATGAAATGAAAAATCATGACAGCATTGAAAACCTGGCTGAAAGCACCGAACGCTATTTCGCGAAACACGGCAATCTGTTCCGATTCGAGAAGATAATGCTTGAGTTTTTCAAAAAGATGGCAACTCTGGAACCTGGAAAAAAGGCGTTTGAAACCCTGGAAGCGGAATTGATCCTTTTACTCGACGATCCGCTGGAACAAAGAATTTTCAGTTACTTTGACTTTATTTCCTGGGCAGAGGGGAAGATCGTAAAGAGGAAAATTGGGGAGATAATAAAAGAAAAAAGTTTGAAAGGGCCCCTCGCTTAGCTCGGAATGACAAGGGTTTAAAGGTTTGTCCCTCGCGGGGCTCGGGATGGTTTGAGGGATTTGACAGAATACTATAAAAAATGGAACATACGTTTAGTTTTAAGGTTTTTGAGTCTGAAAAAGAACTTTCGGAGACCGATCGCAATTTGTTAGTAAAGGCAGCGGCGGCAGGAAATAAAGCGCATGCTCCTTACTCAGGTTTCCGTGTTGGAACGGCAGCATTAATGGAGAATGGCTCAATAATAACAGGTAATAACCAGGAAAGTGTTGCCTTTCCCAGCGGATTGTGCGCAGAGCGTGTGTTGCTATTCAGAATACTCTCTGAATTTCCGAATGAAAAGGTCCTGGCCCTTGCAGTATGTTGCAGATCGGAGAAAAACCTCATCAAAACACCGCAGACCCCCTGTGGCGCCTGCAGGCAGATCATTGCAGAAGCAGAACAGCGTCAAAACCAATCGTTCCGTATGTTGCTGCAAGGTGAAAAAGGCCCGGTCTGGGAATTCAAGTCGGGTTCAGACCTGCTCCCGTACCCATTTAGCCTCTGAAATCAGGTAACATCCTAATGATAAGGGATTTATTAACTTTACTCCTCCAAATCCCATCCTATGGGCAAAGTAGCTGAGAAAAAGACCAATTCTGCCACCTCCTTCTCAAGGGAGACCTATGAATGGTGGTACGAAAAGATGCTTCTCATGCGACGTTTTGAGGAGAAAGCGGGTCAGCTTTACATCCAACAAAAGATCCGTGGTTTCTGTCACCTGTACATTGGACAGGAAGCCGTAGCGGCGGGAAGTGAGACAGCGATCAAAAAGACTGACCGTATCATTACCGCATACCGAGATCACGGCCATCCCATCACACGCGGCATGCATCCGAAATATTTAATGGCGGAACTTTTTGCCAAAGCAACCGGATGCACTAAAGGCAAGGGCGGTTCCATGCACATCTTTGATAAAGAAAATAATTTTTACGGGGGACATGGCATCGTCGGAGCGCAGATACCGCTTGGCGCGGGAATGGCCTTCGCAGATAAATATAGCAACAACGACAGCGTAACGCTTTGCCTCATGGGAGATGGAGCCGTTCGTCAGGGCGCATTGCACGAGGCATTCAACATGGCGATGACCTGGAAACTGCCTGTGGTCTTCATGATCGAGAACAATAATTATGCAATGGGCACATCCGTAGAAAGGACTTCCAATGTGCATGACCTTTATAAACTTGGCTCCGCTTACGAAATGCCTTCCTTCCAGGTAGACGGAATGCGATGTGAATCCGTGCATGAGGGAGTTGCTTCTGCGGTTGCAAGAGCCAGAAAAGGCGATGGCCCTACCTTGCTTGAGGTGAAAACCTACCGCTATCGCGGGCATTCCATGAGCGATCCGGGAACGTATCGTTCTAAAGAAGAAGTGGAAGATTACAAGCGCGTCGACCCGATCGAATTGGTTGTAGCGACCATGACAAAAAATAAATGGCTGGATGAAAAGGCGATCGAAGTAATGGAAGCAAAGGTAAAGGCGCTCGTTGAGGAATCCGTCAAATTTGCGGAAGAGTCCCCATATCCGGATCCATCTGAATTATATAATGATGTTTATTCCCAGAAGGATTATCCATACATAATGGATTAAGATCAAACTTGAAACTTTCAAACCTGAAACTTTATTCCAATGGCTGAAATTGTCCGTATGCCTAAGTTGAGTGATACCATGACGGAAGGTACTGTCGCCAAGTGGATCAAAAAGGTCGGCGATAGTGTGAAATCCGGTGAGATCCTGGCTGAGATCGACAGCGATAAGGCTACGATGGAGTTTGAATCATTTTATGATGGTGTGTTGCTTTATATAGGAGTTGATGAGAAGAAAGGGGCTCCGGTGGATGCTATTTTAGCGATCATCGGGAAGAAAGGGGAGGATGTGAGTAAGATCGTGGAGGAAGAAAAAAAGAAGTCAGAGGTCAGTATTCAGAAGACAGAAATAATAAAAGAAGAGGAAAAAAAGTCACAAGTCGCAAGTCACAAGTCGCAAGTCACAAAACAGGAGACGGAAATTATTACCTCTGTTCCGGTATCAACCAAAACAGGAATTGATAATGGTCGGCTGAAAGCTTCTCCTCTGGCAAAAAGGCTGGCGAAAGAGAAAGGTATTATTCTGAATAAGCTGAAAGGATCCGGTGACGGAGGAAGGGTGACGAAGAAGGATATTGAGATGTTCACGCATTCCGGTCATGTGAAAACATTTGTCGGGAAAGAAAGTTTCAGAGATGAAGATGTTTCACAGATGCGTAAGACGATCGCTAAGCGATTGGTCGAGAGCAAGAATTCATCCCCGCATTTTTACCTGACCATGGAAATCGACATGGATGCGATGGTGGATGCAAGGGAACTGATCAATGAGATCGCGGCTGTTAAAACATCTTATAACGACTATGTGATCAGAGCTGCCGCACACGCGCTGAAACAGCATCCCAAGGTGAATGCTTCCTGGCTTGGCGACCGAATTCGCTATTACGATCACGTTCATATCGGTGTGGCAGTAGCGGTTGAAGATGGCCTCCTTGTTCCGGTTGTCAAATTTGCCGATGGGAAAACGCTTACGCAGATAGCATCTGAAGTAAAGGAATTCGCGAAAAAAGCTAAAGAGAAAAAACTACAGCCCCAGGACTGGGAAGGAAATACATTTACCATTTCAAATCTGGGAATGTTCGGCATTGATGAGTTCACGGCGATCATCAATCCGCCTGATGCCTGCATCATGGCAGTAGGCGGAATTGCTCAGAAACCGGTTGTGAAAAATGGTCAGATCGTACCCGGTTATGTCATGAAGATCACACTTTCCTGCGATCACCGTGTTGTTGACGGAGCAAGCGGAGCAGCCTTCCTTCAAACCTTCCGTAACCTTATGGAGAATCCTGTATTGTTGCTTGGAATGGATTCGATCTGAAAATGAATAACGTCTTCAATAACATCCTCGGCACCATCGGAAATACCCCGCTGGTGAAGCTTAACCGTATCGTTAAAGATATTCCAGCAACGATATACGCGAAGGTTGAAACAACCAACCCCGGGAATAGCATCAAGGACAGGATGGCGCTGAAGATGATCGAAGACGCTGAGAAAAAGGGCTTGCTGAAACCAGGAGGAACCATCATTGAAGGTACAAGCGGAAATACAGGGATGGGACTCGCGATCGCAGCGATCATCAAAGGATACAAATGTATTTTTACAACAACGGATAAGCAATCCAAAGAAAAAGCGGATGCGCTTCGCGCTTTCGGGGCGGAAGTGATCGTTTGTCCTACCGATGTTGATCCGGAAGATCCGCGCTCCTATTATTCCGTTTCTTCAAAGCTGGTGAAAGAAACTCCGAATTCATGGAAAGCAAATCAGTACGATAATCTCAGCAATTCAGAAGCGCATTATGAAACCACAGGTCCTGAGATCTGGGAACAGACAGATGGAAAGATCGATCATCTCATCGTTGGCGTTGGAACCGGCGGGACGATCTGCGGAACAGGAAAATTTCTCAAGGAGAAAAATCCAAAGATGAGGGTTTGGGGAATTGATACGTACGGGTCTATTTTCAAAAAATATAAGGAACAGAATATCTTTGATAAGCATGAGATCTATCCCTACGTAACGGAAGGGATCGGAGAGGATTTTTTACCTCAAAACGTGGATTTTTCCGTCATAGATCATTTTGAGAAAGTAACGGATCGGGACGCGGCCATCATGACAAGGAGAATTGTGAGTGAAGAAGGTATCTGGGTTGGGAACTCCGCGGGCTCAGCCATGGCAGGTATCATTCAGCTGAAGGATAAGTTCAAAAAAGGAGAAACGGCTGTCGTGATATTCCACGATCATGGGTCTCGCTACCTTGGTAAGATATTCAACGATGAGTGGATGCGCGCGAAAGGCTATCTGGAATTACCCGGCAAAAAAGCGCTGGATCTTGTCACTGACCGCAAGAGTGAATTGTTCACGATGGATATCAATTCTACCGTTGAACAGGCTATTCGTGTGATGAGTGAAAAAGATTATTCCCAGATCCCGGTCACGAAAGATAACCGTATCGTTGGCTCACTTAATGAGAGTTATTTATACGGAAGCCTGATCAAAGATCCCAAGATCCGCAAGAATCCTATCGGCTCCGTCATGCAAAAGGCATTCCCTTTCGTCGATATCAATACGCCACTGGAGTTGTTAGCCGAAATGATCACGCCGGAGAATCCGGCAGTGATCGTCCGTGATTTCCCCAAAGAGAAAACTTATATTATTACCCGGTACGATGTGATGAAATAGGCCCTACTCCGTAACGACCACCTCTGTGATCGCATCTCCCTCACGAATGGCATCGATCACTTCCAACCCTTCCACTACTTTTCCAAAACAGGTATGCTTGCCATCGAGGTGCGCTGTATTTTTTCGGCTGTGACAGATGAAAAACTGTGAGCCGCCTGTGTCGGGACCACGATGAGCCATAGATAGAACGCCGCGTTCATGGTATTGCATTTTTGCGGAAGTTTCACACTTAATGCTATAACCCGGTCCGCCGGCGCCGGTTCCTTCAGGACACCCTGCCTGGAGAACAAAATCAGGAATGACACGGTGAAATGTTAATCCGTTGTAGAATCCTTTCTTCGCCAGATCAGTAAAGTTCTTAACGGTGCCCGGAGTTTCCTTCTCGAAGAACTCCACTTTCATGGTACCTTTGGGGGTAACTATATTTGCTGTCATTATATATATTTAGAGAGTCCGAAGATAACAGAAAAACCCCTAACCGAATCAGGTGTCAGGTTCCAGAGGTCAGGGATCAGTAATGCTCACATCTGATACCTGTAACCTGACTCCTGAAACCTTTTAAAAGATGCGTATCATTTCGATCGTTCCGTCACAAACAGAGCTTCTTCATTCACTGGGACTGGATGAGGAAGTAGTTGGTATTACGCGTTTTTGTGTTCACCCTGAAGGCTTGAAAAAAACGAAGACGATTGTCGGGGGTACAAAAAAACTTGACTTGCAGAAAATAAGGACATTGAACCCCGATCTGATCATCGCCAATAAGGAAGAAAATGAACGAACACAGGTAGAGACGTTAATGAAAGAATTCAACGTGTGGGTGAGTGATGTTCACGACCTCAATAGCGCCTGCGACATGATTTATAAGATAGGAAGCTTGTGTCAGAGAGAATGTAATGCAGAAAAGATGGTTCATACGATCAGGGATAATTTCAATAAGATTAAACCCATTCCTGTTCCAAAAACAGTCGCATATCTCATCTGGGAGAAACCGATGATGATAGCCGGGAAAGGAACCTTCATTGATGATATGCTGATGCGATTGAATCTTCAGAATGTAGCTGATTCTTCCCGCTACCCTGGAGTGACATCCGATTCGCTGCGGAAAAAAGCTCCTGAAGTCGTATTACTTTCATCCGAACCGTTTCCATATCGTGAGAAACACTTACTTAAGTATAAAGAGCTCCTCCCAGGGAGTCACATAGAACTGGTGGACGGAGAAATGTTCTCCTGGTATGGAAGCAGGATGCTCCTCTCCCCTTCCTATTTCAACGCTTTACTTCGTAACTTTAGCAAATGAAATCCGGGCCGTCAGGCATTTTAGTATTGATCCTCATTTTCAGCACCTTAAAACTTTCTTCTCAAAAAGTAGGCGTTGTATTGAGCGGCGGAGGCGCAAGCGCGCTTGCGCATGTGGGTGTACTGAAAGCGCTGGAGGAAAACAACATTCCCATCGACTACATTACCGGCACCTCAATGGGAGCTATGATAGGTGCCATGTATGCCTGCGGTTTCACTCCCGATGAGATCGAACAGTTCATCACCTCGGAATCTTTCCACAAACAAGCTATGGGCAATGTGGAGGACAAACATATATATGTGTTCAAGAAGAGAGAAGAAAACGCTTCCTGGATCACCATCAAGCTGGCGCTCGACAGCACACTTGAAACCACTTTACCTACGAACCTCGTAGACCCGATCCCGATCGATTTCACGTTGATGGAATATACTTCCACCGCCAGCGCAGCCGCTAATTACAATTTCGATAGCCTGATGGTCCCATTCCGGTGCATTGCCTCCGATATTGAATCGAAAAAAAGCGTTTTGTTCAAAAGCGGTGACCTGGGTGAGTCTGTTCGCGCCTCCATGTCGTACCCCTTCTATCTCAAACCTATCATGGTGGATGGAAAACTGCTGTTCGACGGAGGCATCTACAATAATTTCCCAAGTAATGTGATGTACGATGAGTTCTTCCCGGATATCATCATTGGCAGTAATGTGTCCAACAACGAAGCGCCTCCGACTGAAGACAATCTCATCTCACAATTGAAGACCATGTTGCTTTCAAAGACAAATTTTGATGCACTTTGTCAAAATGGGGTGATCATTGAACCTAACATTAAGAATATAGGCACATTCAATTTTGACATGATAAAGGAAAGCATCGACAGCGGCTATGTTGCCACTTTGCGCAAGCTTGCCGATATTCGAAAATATGTACACAGGGAAGTGACAAAGGCAGAGATCAATGCAAAACGGAATACATTTCTGAAGAAAAAAGTACCGCTGGTCTTTGATAAGATCACGGTCAAAGGTTTGAATAAATGGCAGTCAAAATATGTCAGTCTGCATCTGTTGCGAAACCGGAAAACGATCACGGTGAATAAACTGAAACCGAATTATTATAAACTAGCCGCTGATGAGAAGATAAAACAACTGTATCCCAAGGCCGTCTACAACAAAACTAACGGGATGTATGAATTGAATTTGCATGTTAAGAAGGAGAAGGATATCCATGCGCAGGTAGGAGGAAATTTTTCAAATCGACCCATCAATATGGGATTCCTGGCGGTACAGTACAACTATCTTGGCAGGATCGGCGTAAGTCTGACCGGAAATATTTACGCAGGTAAATTGTACGGCTCTGCCCAGGGGAAAGCCAGGCTGGACTTCCCTTTCGTTGTCCCCTTTTACATTGAACCAAGTATAACGTACAATCGTTGGGATTTTTTTAAAAGCAGCACTTCTTTTTTTGAAACTTCAAGGCCCCCTTATCTTGTTCAATACGAGAGCTTCGGCGACGTCACGTTAGGTCTGCCGGCCGGAAACCGGGCCAAGCTCCTTGCTACCTGGGGATATGCTTACAATACAGATGAGTATTACCTCACTGATCTTTTTACTGAAACCGATACAGCGGATAAGACCGATTTCGAACTTTATACGCTTGGCGCGACGTATGAGTTGAACACGCTTAACAGGAAGCAATATGCGAACAGGGGCACTTTCTTCAGGACACAGCTCCGGTATGTTGAAGGGACAGAGTACTACGTTCCGGGCACGACCGCCATTGTGAAAGATTCGATCACACGGCTGCATCAATGGCTTGTTTACAAATTATCATTTGAACATTATTTCAATACCAAAACGTTCTATATCCCCGGAATAACGGTTGAAGGTGTTTACTCCGGGCAGTCGCTTTTCAGTAATTATATCTCAAGTGTGCTTGCCGCCCCTGTCTATCAGCCTACCCCTGAAACAAAAACGCTTTTCCTCGAAAGATTCCGCGCCCATAAATACCTCGCAGTGGGATTTAAGAACATCTTCGTATTCAAGAAGATCTTCGAGATCAGGCTGGAAGGTTATTTTTACCAGCCTTTCCAACAGATCATTGAGAACGATTCCCTGCAACCCGATTATGCTGCTCCGTTCACAAGACAGTACTATATTGCATCAGCGTCCTTTATGATACATACACCCATAGGCCCCATCAATCTTAGCGGAAATTATTATCACAATGAAAAGGATCCCTTTACCCTTCTGTTTCATTTCGGCTACATCATCTTCAACAGAAAAACCATGGATTGATGAATGTGAAACTTGAAAATGCGGGCAAACGTTTCAGGAAGGAATGGATATTCCGGGCTGTGAATATTGACTTCAGGAGCGGGGGATCTTATGCGATCTGCGGACTCAACGGTTCCGGAAAAAGCACGCTGGCTCAAGTCATATCAGGCTTTTTGACCCTTACAGAAGGGAAGGTCAGCTGGGGAGTAACAGATCAAGAGAATGCCTTTTCAAAGATCTCCTTTGCGGCGCCCTATCTCGACGTTCCTGAAGATTTCAAGCTGGAGGAATTTCTCCGCTTCCATTTCTCGATCCGCCCGCTTTTGAGGCATGTCAGGCATGAAGATGTGTCAGGCATCCTTGGACTTGATCAACACATCACAAAACAGGTAAGCTCATTCTCTTCCGGCATGAAGCAGCGACTTAAACTTGGACTCGCTTTATTGCAGGAATCGGATCTTATCATTCTTGATGAGCCTTGCACGAACCTGGATGCGAATGGAAAAAAATGGTATGAAGAAATGGTCCGGAAATATCGGAATGACCGGACTTTGGTGAACTTTTCAAACCACCTGGATGAAGAAATTGCCATTTGTGATCAAAAGCTGGAAATGGAAAAGTTCAAAACACTGATCTGATCATTACAACTATCTGTATTTCAGGTAATTAGATTCATAATTTTGGCATAAAATTTGAATATTATGGAGAAACAGTTACGATAAGTACTCTATACCCCATCAACAATTCAAGCAATGAAAAAGTTAATTATCATCTCCGTTCTCGTAGCCTTGTTTGCTTTTAACAGCAAACAGACTGATCCGTTCCAAACTGTTCAGGAGAGCGGAAAGGATACCAAAGTTGTACTGAGGGATCTGGATCAGTCGAATTTTAAGCGCGGCGAAAAACTCGTCTATCGCATTCATTATGGATTCATTGATGCAGCCCTGGCTTCACTTGAGATACAAGATGAGAACCGTCAGATCGGCGGCAGGAATACGCTTCACGTTGTGGGCCTGGGTATTTCAAAAGGATCCTTTGATTATTTCTTTAAGGTACGGGACAGATACGAAACGTATATTGACGAAGAAGCAATGGTTCCCTGGGTGTTCGTTCGGCGTGTCGACGAAGGCGGCTACAAATTTGCACAGAACCAGGTTTACAATCATTATAAGAAAACAGTTGACAGCGACGGAAAAGTCTTCGAAACAGTCGAAAATATCCAGGACATGCTTTCTGCTTTCTACTTTGCAAGGACAATGGATTTTACCACAGCTAAGAAAGGAGACACCTACTCCGTCACTACTTTCGTAGATAACGAGATCTGGGATCTAAAGATCAAATTCCTCGGAAGAGAAACCATCAAAACTGAACTGGGCCGTGTGCAATGCCTGAAGTTCTGTCCAGTAGTTCAAAAAGGCAGGATATTCAAGAAGGAAGAAGACCTTAAGATCTGGATAAGCGATGATGCCAATCACGTCCCGGTTAGGGGTCAGTGCGACATCCTTTTCGGGTCCTTGAAAATGGACATTATCGAGACAAAAAACCTGATCACGCCTCTTAAAATAGTGAAGAAATAGCCCTTAATAAGTCCTTCGTAGTATCGTTTTAGCTATTCGTCGAAACCCTGCAACCTCTGCAGGGTTTTTCATGTCTTTATACCAAAGCCGTTCTTTCCGTTCTTTTTACTTTAATCTTCTTGATTTTTTGGGTTTATAAACGTCCTTTTCGTTCTTCACCCCGTGCATCCTGGTACGGGGTTTTTTTATGAAGCAACGTGACGGTAAGACTTGATCGTATCCACGAACAGCCTGACCTTTTCTTTGGGAATATCAGGATACAATCCATGACCGAGATTGGCAATATGTCCTGTCGGCCCGAATGCTTTCAGCATTTTTTCGGTTGATTCAATGATCACCTCATCCTTCGCATAAAGCAGGCATGGATCCGCATTTCCCTGTAACACTTTTCCCGGGCCAATAAGCTGCCTGGATTCCGCGATGTCCATTGTCCAGTCGAGCGAGATCACATCACACTTCAATGCTCCAACCTCCTGACGCGCGAAATGAGCATCTTTCGGAAAAACGATCAACGGTGTATTTGTTTTGCTCTTGATCTCATCACAAATTGTGGAGATGTACCGAAGGGAAAATTCCCGGTATTGTTCAGGAGAAAGAATACCCGCCCAGGAATCAAAGATCTGCAAAAGGTCGGCGCCGGCTTTCACTTGTGCAAGAAGATAAGTTATGGTTGACTGTGTGATCTTATCCAGGAGTTGGTGAGATAGCACAGGTTCCGTATAGAGAAAGCGTTTTGCTTCAGAAAAAGTCTTTGATCCTTTGCCTTCGACCATATAAGCAAAAACGGTCCAGGGAGCGCCCGCAAAACCAATAAGCGGGACACGGCCGTCAAGTTCTTTTTTTAAGATCGATATCGCGTCGGTAACATACCTGAGCGAGGAAGGATCGGCAATATGCAATGCGTCAACTGATGCTTTATCCCTGCAGGTCATCGGGAAGTAAGGTCCCCTGGATTCTATCATCTCATACGGAAGACCCATTGCCTCAGGAATGACAAGGATGTCGGAAAAGATGATGGCCGCATCTACTCCAAGTATATCAACAGGTTGAACGCTTACTTCCGCAGCCAGCTCAGGAGTCTTCACAAGCTTAAGAAAACTGCCTGCCTTCTCTCTCACTTTTCTGTATTCCGGCAATACGCGGCCTGCCTGCCGCATGATCCATACCGGTGTTCTTTCCGTCAGTTTTCCGGCTGCCGCCCTTAAAAGAAGATCGTTCTTCAACACAAATGCAAAGTAACATGAAAAGCGCATTTCCCGCGTCATATTATTGTCAGAAGGGTCCGGTTCTTTTCTGTGTATATTTACGCAAAGAATAATAATGCAAAAGATCAGCATCCTTTGGGCTGACGATGAGATCGAGCACCTTAAACCGCATATCATTTTTTTGCGGGAGAAAGGGTACGAGGTAGAAACCGCGAACAGCGGAGATGCAGCGCTTGACCTCATAAAGGCCAACGATTACGATATCGTTTTCCTGGATGAAAATATGCCCGGATTGAGCGGTCTTGAAACACTTTCACGCATCAAGAACAGCAAACCTCAGCTTCCGGTCATCATGATCACAAAAAGCGAGGAAGAACATATCATGGAAGATGCCATCGGATCCAAGATCTCCGACTATCTCATCAAACCTGTAAATCCCAACCAGATCCTGCTTTCGCTCAAGAAGATCCTGGATAATAAGCGACTGGTAAACGAAAAAACCTCTTCCACCTACCAGCAGGAGTTCCGAAATATTGGTATGTCGCTTAGCGATAAACTTTCATGGAATGAATGGTGCGAAGTGTACAGAAAACTGATCTTTTGGGAACTTGAACTGGAGAAGAACAGCGATAAGAGCATGTTCGAGATCCTGGAGATGCAAAAGCATGAAGCGAACCAGCTTTTTTGCAGGTACATTGAAGCGCATTATCCCGGATGGCTCAACGGGAAGATCCCAGGAGCGCCAACACAATCCCATACGCTCATCAAAAATAAACTTATACCACTGCTCGACCAACCGGGTCCGGTATTTTTCATACTTATCGATAATCTCCGTTACGATCAGTGGAAAGTGATCCAGCCGCATATCAATGAGCATTTCAAGCTTGACACGGAGGAAATGTTCCTCAGTATCCTTCCCACCGCAACACAGTATGCGCGAAATGCGCTTTTCGCCGGCTTACTTCCCACCGAGATACAAAAAAAATATCCGCAATGGTGGATGAATGAACATGATGAAGGAAGTAAGAATCAATTCGAGGAGCAATTACTCGGAGAACAACTTAAACGCCTTGGGAAGCAGGTGAAATTCTCTTATCATAAGGTCGCGAACCATGCGTTCGCGAGAAAAGTTTCTGAGAACTTCAACAACCTGCTTCAGAATAAACTGAACGTGATCGTTTACAATTTTGTGGATATGCTCTCCCATGCGAGAACAGAAATGGAAGTGATCCGTGAGTTGGCGGAGGACGACAGCGCATACAGAAGCATTACATTGAGCTGGTTCGAACACTCTCCGCTCTTTGATATCATCCGCCAGGCCGCCGAAAAGAAATGCAGGCTGGTGATCACGACCGATCACGGAACCATTCGTGTGAAGGAACCTGTGAAGATCGTTGGTGACCGGGAAGTGAATACGAACTTACGCTATAAGACCGGCAAGAGCCTGAGTTATGATAAGAAAGAAGTATACGAGGTTCGAAACCCGGATGATGTCTTTCTCCCGAAACAAAATGTGAGTTCCTGTTATGTATTTGCCAGGAGCAGCGATTTTTTTGCTTACCCGAATAACTACAATCACTTCGTGAACTATTACCGGAATACATTCCAGCACGGAGGGATCTCACTTGAAGAGATGGTCATCCCATTTGTTACGCTCAGTCCAAGGTAAATGCAGCCCATTCCTGTGAATTCGATCGGGGAGCTGCCTGCAACTGCCAAAAAGATCCTCGAGGCTTTTCCCGACACGAAGCTATTTGCGTTTTATGGCGCAATGGGCGCAGGTAAGACCAGTCTCATCAAAGCAATTTGCCTTCAGCTAGGGGTAACAGAAAACACTTCCAGTCCCACCTTTGCGATAGTAAATGAATATCATTCAGCAAAGGATACGCGGATCTTTCATTTCGATTTCTACCGCATGGAGAAGCTTACAGAGGCCTTTGATATAGGGTTTGAAGAATATCTTGACTCCGGGAGCCCCTGTCTCATCGAATGGCCTGAGAAAGTTGAAGTCCTTCTTCCCCCGGACACCGTCAGGTTGAGAATAGATGTTACGGGTGACTTGCGGGTAATTTCAGAGGTAAAATAACCCTTCAATCCTTCGGCTTCGCTCAGGATGACAGATGACTACATTTGAAAAACAGAATAGATTAATTTCAAAAAGTTCCTCCTTTTTCACGACCTTTATAGCCCCATCCCGGCCCATATATGCCCGTAAAAGGTTCCAAAGAAGTCCTCCAGTCTCTCGTGAAGGGAATGTTACTCCCACAGGAGGAAATGCTTGAAATAGCCCGAAAAAAAGGCAACCTTTACATTGGTATCCCCAGAGAAACCTCCTTCCAGGAGAACCGCGTTTCACTTGTTCCGGATGCCGTAGGGCTTCTTGTCAATAATGGTCACAGGGTAGTTGTAGAGACCAATGCCGGCAAGAACTGCAACTTCCAGGATCATGATTATTCGGAGGCAGGAGCAGATATAGCCTACAATACCGAAGATGTTTATAAAGCAGATATCATAATAAAAGTCGCACCGCCTTCTCCGGCTGAAGTAGACTACCTACAACCAAAACAAACGCTTTTTTCAGCCCTGCAGCTGACGGTACAACCCGAAAACCTGGTGAAGCAGTTGATGGCTAAAAAGATCACTGCGGTCGCCTTTGACTGGATCATGGACCAGGACGGAATATATCCGGTAATCCGTTCCATGGGTGAGATCGCAGGCGGAACTTCCATCCTGATCGCTGCTGAGTACCTGAGCAACGTGAATGCGGGTCAAGGTTCCATTCTGGGTGGAATTTCAGGAATATCACCCACAGAAGTTGTGATTCTTGGTGCCGGAACCGTTGGCGAATTTGCTGCAAGAGCAGCGATGGGACTGGGAGCGCAAGTGAAAATATTCGATAATTCAATTTACAAACTCCGTCGACTGCAAAATGCTATCGGCACACGTGTCTGGACCTCCATCATACATCCCAAAGTACTGGCAAAGCACCTTAAAACAGCCGATGTTGTGATCGGGGCCATTCGCGCACGCGAAGGCAGAACGCCATGCATTGTTTCCGAACAAATGGTGAGCGAGATGAAAGCCGGATCGGTCATCATTGATGTGAGCATAGACCAGGGAGGATGTTTTGAAACCTCCAAACCAACAAATCATACCAACCCTGTATTCAGAAAACATGGCGTAATCCACTATTGTGTTCCCAACATTCCTTCCCGCGTTGCGCGAACAGCTTCGTATGCTTTCAGCACCATCTTTGCGCCCATCCTGATGGCGGTGGGAGAAGTGGGCGGCGTTGACAGAATGCTGAAACAAAACATTGGTGTCCGCAATGGAGTTTATATATACAACGGCGCACTTACCAATAAATATCTTGGGGACGTATTCAATCTTCCCTTCACAGACCTCGACCTGCTGATGGCAGCGATCTAAAGCTATCCTATGCTCTTCAACCAGGACAGCGGTTTAATGCGGAAAATACGTCTCTATCTCGTCGGGCTTGTCATCGGCGGCCTCATCTCCTATTTCCTTTTATATAAAGACAGGGACCTTACCTATTGGACACCTGAGCGACAGGTGACAGGAAGGTTAAAGATGTATCTTTTAAAATACATGCCACTCGCAGAATGCCAGATGAAATGTACCGGTTTTACGGAAGCGGATCTTAAATCAAGGATGGATTCGGCCAGTGTTGATTTTAAGAACAGCGATACAGGCCACAGACCCTGCCCGATCTATTCTGTACATACAAAAGATGGTATTAATGTGAAGGCGCAACTTTGTGATGATAGTACGGCTGTCATCTTTGAATTGAGGGGGAAGATGTTTGAGAAGGACACGTGCAAATGTGATAATGTGATAATGTGATGATAAAATGTTAAGAATAGATCCTAAAGAAACTAAGTCAGCACTGTTACACAGCTATCTGCTGCATGCTGTTGCGCCGAGGCCGATTGCGTTTGCAAGCACGATAGATAAAGAAGGCAGACCGAATCTTGCGCCCTTCAGTTTTTTTAATGTCTTTTCTTCTAATCCACCCGTCGCTATTTTTTCACCGGCACGAAGCGGAAGGACAGGACAAACCAAGCATACATTTGATAATGCAAAGGCAGTTCCGGAGGTGGTCCTCAATGTCGTGACGCACAAAATGGTGCAACAGATGTCCCTGGCGAGCAGTGAATATCCGAAAGGTGTTAATGAATTTGAAAAATCAGGATTTACCATGCTTGCCTCTGAAATGGTCAAACCTTTCAGAGTAAAAGAATCTCCGGTACAGATGGAATGCAGGGTGCGGGAGATCGTTGAGCTGGGGCAAAGCGGTGGCGCCGGAAATCTTGTGATCTGCGATATATTGCTTATTCACATACGTGAAGATGTACTAGGGTTGGATAAAATGATCGACCAGGAAAAGATCGACCTTGTTTCCAGGGCGGGAGGAAACTGGTACGTTCGTGCAAGCGGAGATGCGCTTTTTGAGATCACGAAACCGATCACCACACTCGGTATCGGTGTGGACGCGCTTCATACCTCCATACGTAACAGTAAAGTCCTGACCGGCAATAACCTTGGTCAATTGGGAAACCTTGAAAAACTTCCGTCGGGTGAAGAGCTGGACGCTTTCAGGAAGACCGCCTTATTCAATTCACTCGGGAAAGGTGAGGATGAGAAAAATGTTCATCTCCAGGCTAAAAAACTTCTGGATCATGGGGATGTCAGCGATGCCCTGAAATTATTAATGGCTTGCCTGAATGCCTAAAGATCCTCCTTGTTTGTCATTCTGAAGACCATTGCTGCCACAATAGCGCCTGCTATTGGTCCTACAATATAGAGCCATACATGGTTGATGGAATCATGACCGCCAATGATGGTGTCAATCAGGATGGGTCCGATCCCAACAGCAGGATTAAATGCTCCGCCTGAAACTGGCCCACCTGCATAAGCACAAGCCATGACAGTGAAACCGATCGCCAGTCCGTAATACGAATTGCCTGCAGCCTTTTTTGATGTGGCAACCTGGAGAATAACAGAAACCAAGGCGAACGTACATAACATCTCAACTGCGAGTGGTTTCAGAATATTTATGTCTCCCTGGGGAGCGGGCGCAAAGGTTTTGTGTGTGAGAAGGTAAACCAGGTAGGATGCTGCGGTGGCAGCAAAGATCTGAACTCCTATATACTGAAGCATATCTCCCATACTCATCTTGCCCCGGATGAAGACACCCACCGAAACGGCCGGGTTGAATTGTGCACCGGATATATTTCCGGCATAGTACACCATGACCATCAGCATCACGCCGATCGCTAATGGATTGCCCGTCATGCCTATGGCAAAGACCAGGAAAAAGGTTCCGATGAATTCCGCTATGAGTTTGTTCATTTTTTCAGGGGTTAGGGGTAAGGTTCAAGGTTCAAGGTTCAAGGAAGCAAAGACAAAGGTAAGTCTGATGAAGAGCATGGGAAGGCAAAAATTGTTACTTTTAGATTGTTGAAAAAAATAATAATAACCTAAAACCCTCTGATAATGAGCGCACAAGTTGGACAACAGGCCCCTGATTTTACCCTGGCTGATACAGATAAAAAGATGCATACCCTGAGCAGCCTGAAAGGCAAGAACGTGGTATTACTGTTTTTCCCGGCAGCCTTTACGGGAGTCTGCACTAAGGAAATGTGTCAAACCCGGGATGAACTGGCAACTTACAACGGAATGAATGCTGAAGTTTTCGGGATCTCGGTGGATATGCTTTTCTCGCTCGGAAAATTCAAGGCCGCAGAGAATATTAACTTCCCGTTGCTCAGCGATTTCAACAAAGAAACCATCAATGCATACGGCATTGTGAATGATAATTTTGCCGTCGGATATAAGGGCGTAAGCAAACGGGCATCTTTCGTGATCGATAAGAATGGAGTTATCAAACTTGCTGAGATACTACCCAGTCCGGGTGATTACCCGAATTTTGAGGAGATCAAGAAAACATTACAGGGCCTTAACTAGGGAACAGGGAACAGGGAACAGAAAATACTTTGTGGTGTTATTTTAATGGTCGGTTTCTTCGTAAATCCGCAATAAAAGTTGGAGTAACGGATCTTGCCTTGCTTCGGGGCTATGCGATCTTTGATTATTTCCGCTCTTACAATGGCAAACTTTTTCGCATCAACGACTACCTGAACCGCTTCGAAAATTCTTCGAAGAAGATGCATCTTAAGATTCCGGTTAACAGGAAGGCTTTGGTTAAGGTGATCGAAAAACTTCTTGAAAAGAATAAAGCCTACGGAAAAGACATTGGAATACGCCTCTTACTGACCGGCGGTTATTCTCCGGACGGATATGCCATCAGCAAACCGAACTTTTTCATTCTTCCGGAAGCTTTACCGGTTTATCCGTCCCGGCATTTCACAAAAGGTATCAGCCTGAACCTGTTTGAGCATCCCAGGGAATTGCCTCTTGTAAAGACCACTAATTATCTTACAGCTGCCAACCTGGCCAAATTGCGTAAAAAGCTGAAGGTTCAGGATACACTCTATCATCATCGGGGCAGGATCCTTGAATGCACACGAAATAATTTCTTCCTGTTTCATGGCGATACGCTTGTCACTGCCGAAAAAAACGTTTTACTTGGTATCAGCCGGAAAGTCAATCTTGAGATCGCAGAAAAGATCTTTAAGATCGAATTACGGGAAGTGCTTCTCGAAGAACTTGACACCTGCACGGAAGCATTCATCAGCGGAAGCACAAGAGGTGTTTGCCCGGTTGTGATGATCGACGGGAAAGTTATCGGGAACGGGTTGGTTGGGGAGAATACGAAGGTGCTGATGAAAAAATTTAGTGATGCGGTTAACTTATAAAGATCTCGCGCAGATAATCGCAGATGCCAACACGCAGGGCAACCCTGACGCGGATTTACGCGGATTTATGTATCAAACGCTCTAGTTGCTCCTCGAGTTTCTTTGCTTCCTTGATACTTCCAAAATAAACATCTTCAGAGACAGTTGTTCCATTTTTCATCTCAATATGAATGGCGATCTTTTTTGAAAATGGGCTTCCCTTATCAGCACCGATAACTATCGCTGCCAAGCCCATGAACCATTGTGAAAATGAGGTAAAATAATTGACTTTGGGATAGGCGAATATAACGGATCTTATTTCTGAGAACGGACAGCGCTGTACTCTCTTATCGCCCTCCAGAACGACATAATCGATAACAAAATTCAGTGAATCATTGTTGAGGACGAGTTGCATGGGAGTGTGAGAAATGGGTTGGTTACAAATCTAGTGTTTTCCGGTAAAATCCTTCGACTTCGCTCAGGATGACGGACTTTTGTTGCGTAGGAAAAGAAGAAAAACAGGTGAGGCCGCCCGTATTCAATTGTGCGTGGAGCAGAGATGTTCTCGGGCGGCCATCGTTATTACCTCTCTTTACCACATAGCGTCTCTGTCATGGTAAGCCCTGAGCGAAGCCGAAGGGCCGAACCATTTATCCGGCGTACCCCTACTCCTTCACATGCGCCGCATAACTCCTCCACTTCTCCACCACGCTTTTCATATCCGCCGGCAGCTCGGCCTCAAAATAAACTTTTTTCCCGGTCTTCGGATGCTTGAATCCAAGCGAGCGAGCGTGCAGCGCCTGTCGAGGAAGCATGACAAAACAATTTTCAACGAACTGCTTGTACTTTGTAAAAGTGGTTCCCTTGAGGATCTTATCGCCACCATATTCCGCGTCATTAAAAACAGGGTGACCGATGTATCTCATGTGAACGCGGATCTGGTGCGTGCGGCCGGTTTCCAGTTTGCACTCGATCAAAGTAACATATCCCAACCGTTCAACAACCTTCCAGTGCGTCACGGCGGGTTTCCCAAAATTTCCTTCCGGAAAAACGTGCATTACTTTTCTGTCCTTTAATGAGCGACCGATATGCCCGGTGATCGTCCCTTCGTCTTCTTTGAAATCTCCCCAGACCAGGGCAAGATATTTTCTGTCAAGATCACGGTCGTAAAATATCTTTGCCAGCTTCGTCATGGCCATCTCGCTCTTTGCTATCACCAGCAGGCCGGACGTATTCTTATCAATACGATGTACAAGCCCGGGACGGAGGTTATCAATGGAGCCGGTCTTCGATCTGGGTAAATTATTAAAATGATACACCAGCGCATTCATGAGAGTTCCGTTGTAATGACCGTAGGCAGGATGCACGACCATTCCCGCTGCTTTATTTACAATAATAAGGTCATCGTCCTCATGAATAATGTTTAGCGGAATGTTTTCCGGGATCAGTTCGATCTCTCTGGGAGGTTTCGGGAAGACAACCTGGATAAGATCAGCCGGTTTAACTTTGTATGATGACTTTGCCGGCATTGAGTTGACAAGCACATTTCCGCCCTCAATCCCCGATTGTACTCTGGTTCGCGAAGCGCCCTCGATCCTGCGCATCAGGTATACATCAATACGCTCCGGTCCCTGTCCTTTATCAACTTCAAAACGAAAATGCTCGAAAAGTTCCTCCGTCTCTTCCGTGTCGGTCTCTTTTGTCATGAAACGAAGGTAATCAATGCAGGATGATGAAGCGGGAAAAGCCTGTCCTTCCGTCGCTATAGATCAGTTTTGCGAAATAAGTTCCGGCAGGATGTTTGGTGAGATCAACGGTATTGCCGGAATTAATTTTGTTGGAATGGATCACACGCCCGAAAATATCCAATATTAACAGCTGCGCGGATTCATTCCCTGAAAATTTGACCGTAATGTTACCGTTACCCGGGTTTGGAAAAATATTGAAGGAGACAGGCGTAATTTCATCTTCTCCAACCACGGCTTCTGCAGCCGTCCCGAAGACCGGACGTATCATCAGGGAGCCTGGGAAAGTTGAATTGTTCCAGCTCCCGCTCACATTATAAAAGATCTTGCTGCTGTTATTATTGTTCTCATCGTAACCGATATTGAGCAGGTCGTCGGTATATTGTACCCATCCCACATAGAATATTCCGCTCAGTATCTGCTCACTTGTTAACTGGTAGCGGTAAAAGTGATTCGTTAGGTTTCCCCAGTCATTGTGAAATTCAAAATGATAATTTGGATTCGTGACAGAGTCCTGGTAAATAACTGCTCCGGGCTGACCCGCTGCATCTGCCCAGATCGTTAACCTGAACGCCCGCTGTGTAACAGAATTTGAAGGGGGATTTGTAAGCGCATTCGGCATCCAGTTAAAATACATATCCACAGCGCGTAGAGTATCGGTCAGGTTCAGGTTGAATTTGTAAGCGAGTTGTGCGCCAATAGTGCTGAGACCGTAAGCATGCTCGGCCGTACCGTCATCATAAGCGTAGTAATTAGCGAAGACCTGTTCATAGCGCAGTGTATCGTTCTGTCTTTGAACATCAGGAGTAGCGGTCGCTATATGCCGGATCGTAAATGTCGTATTAGCTGAAAGTGTTGGGAAAAAGAAATTGGAAGGCAAGGCATTTACTTCCGGTTGTAAAAGATTCGGACAGGCAGTAGGGGTTGTGCAGATGGAATACCCCGGCGTGCCGAAGGGATCAATGTTGAAGGAGCCGGAGAAAGTGGTGTTTATCTGGGTCATAGCCGGATCGAACACACGATATTCATACGTTGTGTTCTTCACTGCCACGTCATTATTCCTTATCAGGTTATATACTGTGGAGATCATCTCTCCCGTATTGTACTGGTTCCATGGCATGGAACGATAGTTTCTTACAAATGAATTGGCTGAGTAAACGAATGAAATATCATTGAAGACTGTGTCCATCCATGAGCGCTGGTTTTTCAGGTACACATAATCAAGATGCCATTGATCTACATTGCCTTGTCGGGAAGCCAGGTTCTTGAATTTAAATTGAAAACCATTCTCCAGCAAGAGTGTATCGGTGATCCTGATCATAACAAGTCGAAAAGAAGTATCACCGGCAGAAAGCGCATACCCTTCCTTTCTCCACACCGTCGTCCATGGGGTTGATGGCGACCGAAATTGCAACACGAGCGAGTCTCCCGGCTCAGGCTCGTCACCCCTGCCCTGCGCCTGGTAAAAGAAGCTGAAATAAATGGAGTCGGAAGGCTGATAACTCAGATCAATATGTTTGGATTGAAGTGAGTCACTCCAAAGAGGGACAAAATTTGTTGAGATCGTATCGTACGGACATCCTGTTTTACTTACCCCGTCGAACGTTGCGACTCCCAGGCTGATCGGGCAAATTGGAAAATCCCTGTTCACATAAACATTTGAGTCGAGCCATAGTGTTGAGGCGGGATAAATGGATTCATAAGAAAAGTCATCAAGAAAAGGTAGTGACACCGTGTCCCCCGGGGCCATCATTCTGTTTCCGGAAGGTGTATTCCTGATCTTTTCCCAGGAAGCCCTCAAAATATCATTTCCTCCCAATGAGACAAGTCTCTCCTGGGAGTAAAGCGAACCCGCAAGAAAAAGAAGGAAAAAGAGACAAAGAACGCTACTTGAACTTCTTTGTATGCTTCGGTATTTTGACAGAATCATCACTACTCAAAGTTAAGAATATATCCACACTTGATCCGCTGTTCACCACGTTATCTCCATGACAGGGAGGACTTTGGCTATATACGATCGCTCTCAATGAATCTTCACCCGTTCGGCACTCTTTGCAGATCACAGCTCCGAGTGCAAGGTCGGAGGATGTTAATTCGCCCACTGCGTCCTCCATTGTGAGACCCTTCAAGCAAGGAACTCCGACCGTTTCACCCTGATCTCCTTTTCCTATCCAAAGCTCAATCTCGGCTCCCTTAGGCACCATGGAATCTGGTGCGATTGGTTTTCCATTGTACAACTGGGCAAGTACCGCACTTGGCCCCGGCTTCTTAACTGTACGCTTTAATTTTAATCCATACGATTCAAGAATGGCAACCGCCTGCCTTGGCGACAGATCGACGAGCTTTGGCATGCCGATCTGCTGCGGTACGTTTGCTGTAACGTAGAGGTAGATCATCCTATTGTGCTTGACGTGGGTATTCGGATCAGGATCCTGCCGAATGACCACTCCTTTTTCCTCGTTCTCATCATAAACAGAATCAATTATACGGTAACGCACATCCTTGTCTTCGATAAAAGCATCCAGATCAACGATACGCACATCCGTAAAATCAGGCACGCTCACATATTCGCCATGGTCCGTGTAATAACTGAGCCAGAAGAAAATAAGCATGATCAGAAGGGTGAACGAACCGAGCGCAATGGCAAGATGCTTCAGAAAGATCTTACTCTTAAAAAAGATGATCAGCTTTTTCATTTAAGCGGTTTTCTTCTTTTTATTGTTCAGGATACCGAATTGCAGAATACCGTCAATGAATTCAAAGGGTTTATGCGCATTGATGGCGCATTGATGAAAGATACATGTTGCGGGGGTCATACCGGGAAGCGAATTTACTTCAATAAATACAACTTCGATCTTTTCAACGGACCAGATCCGTACAAATGCATCAATACGACAATATCCCCTGATATTGAGAAGCTTCGCTGCATCGCCGAGGATGATCTTTACCTTATCGGATATCTTTTGTCGCGCAATCGGGTCCGTAGCATAGCGCGCGGGAGTGATATTCTGTCCTTGCCCCGCGAGAAATTTTTCCTCTAAGGAAAGGACTTCTCCCTCTGCCAAGGCTTCGGATGCCTCGAAAACTTCATAGGAAACCGTGCCGCCTGCGTCAATATGTGTCAGCATTCCGCCGGTAATCTCAAGAAAATGCTTGCTATCCTTTTTTGAGATCAGCTCCTCAACGAGTATCACATTTTTTACGGGAAATTCTTCTTTGGGTCTGATCTTCAGCAACGAGGCCGCTTTTGCATCAAGCTCCTCCGAGGTCCTGAAAATAAGTTTTGTAAATGCTTCAAACTCTTCAGGCGACTTGATCTTTTTCACCGCAGAGCTGCATCCGTCGTCCACAGGTTTAGCAATAAAGGGATATCCGATTGTATCTTTTATTCGTGCAAGCACATCCGCCATTGATGTGTTCCAATCCTGCTCATTCACCAAAAAATGCTTTGCGATGAGAAACCCATTTTTAGCAAGCAGCTCGTTTGTTGCGAATTTATCGATAGTAAGCCTGGAGCTTTCAACTCCTGAACCATTATAGGGGAGCCCCACTTTTTCCAATTGTTCCTGTACCGCTCCGTCTTCTCCAGGCCTTCCATGAAGAGCAATGAAAACTACATCAAATTGCTTTGCCAGGTCCTTATAGCTAAGCGAAGATGGTCTGTCAAGATTTGAGTCGCCTGCATATTTCTTTGTGATGGCGCGGCAACGATCGATTATCTTTTGAATAACAGGGTGAATCTCATATTTTTCGATCTTCTCCTTTATATCGTCCGCATTATCTTTCAACAGCGCTTTTACAGGTATATGGTACATTTTGTGATCTTTGCCTGAGCCGGTCAGAAAAACAGGAGTCGGCGCATACTTTACGGAAGAAGCGAGTTTCTCATAGATATTCCTTCCACTTTCAACAGAAATATGCCTTTCTGAAGAATATCCACCAAGGATGACGGCAACGCGTTGCTTTTTTGAAGAAATCGAATGCGAGTGCGTAATATTTTCATCCAGTTCCTTCAACATTTCTGCGACTTGAGGTCCTTTCATCGCTTTCATTCTTTGGGCAAGTGAGGTTCGAATGATGTATGTAAGAAAGCGTGAAGGATCAAGCCCTATCTCCGCCGCCTGGTGAAAGAAGAAAGAAGAAGGCATCATCCCGGATGTTGTATTCGGATCATTCAGGAAAACCTTTCCGTCTTTACTCAGAAAACCATCTATGCGCGCATACACATCGAATCCAAGTTCAATGAACAAACGCTCGCATTCCTTCCTGATCGATTCGATTTCTATATCAGAAACCTGAATAGGAGTGATCTTCCGTGAAAGACCGGGCAAATATTTGGACCGGTAATCAAACAGTTCCTGGCCCTTACGGATCTCAGTTGGAGGAAGAGCAATGGGATTCCCGTCCTCATCCTGGATAACAATACAGGAAAATTCCTTCCCCTCAATGAATCCCTCGATAAGTACTTCTGTTTCTCCGTCGACTGCCTCCAGGACGATCTCATCTCCCGTTTCGAATTCATTCTCAAGGTGAGCTAAAAGCGCGACGGGAAGTGAAATTATCTTATCCCCATTCCTGACCGGCAAACCGATCCCTTCACGGATATCGCAAAGTGTGCGAATGAACTCATGTTTTCCATGGGTATCAAGCGAAAGCCATTGTGCTTTTTTTATCGTCTGGCGAAAAAACGCTTTATCTACTGCTGCAACAAAAGCCTCTTCGCTTTTTTCTTTGAGAATGGTAATGCCAATGGACGAACCCTGGTTTGCGGCTTTAACAACGACTGGAAAGGCAGCAGTATCCGCTAGCCCTAAAAAACTTCCACTTCCACTTGCTTTCATCCAACTTTCCCGCTTAATACACGCGTACTGCGGGCTATTGAACCCTGCTTTGATCATCAGTTCCTTTTGCAAAGCTTTATTCATTCCAATTTCGGATGGACGGATGCCGGAGCCTGAGTAAGGAATATCCAAAGATTCTAAGAGAGCCTGTATTTTTCCATCCTCTCCATACACACCGTGCAGACATAGAAAAGCAAAATCCAAGTACGAATTTAAGTCCCGAGGTTCAACTTTTTTTCCGATGGCAGCGATCATTTCTTTATCATTTCCAATCGACTCAGCATACAACTGAAATTCTGAATTGTTTGAAGGAAGGAATGCGACAGGAGGATAAAAATCGCGTATGCTCCCTTTGTAAATGTATTTCCAGTCGAGCAGAATGAAGTTCCCAAAGCTATCCAGGAAGAGCGGCACAGGTTCAAAGAGCGACTTATCCAGATTATCGTATACCGTCCTTCCCCCCGCAAAAGAGATCTCCCGCTCTCTTGAGAAGCCACCGAAAATGATGCCTATTCTATGCTTTTGCATAGAAGTAAAAGTAGCTTGATTTCCGTAGCCTCATTTTCAGGCTTTAGCAAGGAATTCCACTAATTTATTAACAGCCAGCGCGCGGTGACTAAGCGTATTCTTCTCTTCAATATCCATCTGAGCAAAGGACTTATCGAATCCTGCAGGTTTGAACACAGGATCGTAACCAAAACCTTCTTTTCCCGCCGGTTTTTTAAGGATGCTGCCTTTTATCACGCCCTCAAATAAAAACTCACGACCATTTTTTATCAATGCGATCACCGTTCGAAATTCCGCCCTTCGGTTCACATGAGCCTGAAGCTCAGAAAGCACTTTCGCCATATTTTTTTCAGCGCTTTTTTCTTCTCCGGAATACATGGCCGAATTCACACCCGGTCTTCCGTCAAGCGCGTAAATGATGAGCCCTGTATCATCCGCAAAACAATCCATACCGAATTTCTCGTGCACAAACCGCGCTTTTTGTAAAGCATTTTCTTCAAGGGTATCTCCGGTCTCCGGTAATTCGTCCATATAGCCTTTAGAATCAAGACTTTGCACCTCGAATTTACCATTCAATGCATGGCTAATTTCCTTAACTTTATTGGGATTCTGAGTTGCGAAAATTAGTGGTTGGCTCATATTTTTGACAAATTTCTATGATCAATAAACCCTCAAAGTTATCATTCCGCAACATACTCGTTACCGGCGGGACGGGCTCCTTCGGGAAGGCTTTTGTGAAGGCTATTCTCAGGGATCATCCTGAAGTAAAGCGACTGGTGATCTTCTCACGCGATGAGATGAAACAGTTTGAAATGGGACAGGAATTCCCGGTCTCAAAATATCCGCAGCTGCGCTACTTCATCGGGGATGTGCGGGATGAGAAAAGACTCAGGCGCGCCCTTGAAGGAATTGATGGGGTGGTTCACGCTGCCGCATTGAAACATGTCCCCGTTGCTGAGTATAATCCGATGGAGGCCATCAAGACAAATGTCCTGGGAGCGGAAAACGTGATCAATGCCGCCATCGACGCAGGCGTAAAACGCGTGGTGGCACTTTCAACGGATAAGGCTGCGGCTCCTGTTAATTTATATGGGGCAACCAAACTTTGCGCTGATAAACTTTTTGTCGCGGCGAATAATATGATAGGCCGCCAGGATCTTAATTTTTCCGTTGTGCGTTACGGAAATGTGATGGGATCAAGGGGGTCCGTGGTGCCGTTTTTCATACGTGAAAAGGAAAAGGGCGTATTGCCCATAACCGATAAACGCATGACCCGTTTCAATATTTCCATAGAGGAAGGCGTTGCGTTTGCCTTGTACGCTATGGAAAATGCAATGGGAGGCGAAATATTCGTTCCTAAAATTCCTTCATTCAAAATTACAGACCTCGCGGAAGCCATCGCCCCGGGAATGAAGACGAAGATCATCGGAATACGCCCGGGAGAAAAGATTCATGAGGAAATGATCACACATGACGATTCCATTCACACACTCGAATTCCCGGGTTATTATGTGATCCTCCCTCCCACCCCGCAATGGGAGCCCTCAACACTAATGAAAAAGTTCAAAGGAAAAAAAGTGAAAGAAGGATTCAGCTATAATTCCGGGACGAATAAGAAATGGCTCAACGTCCGGGCACTTCGGAATCTCATCCGGGAACTGGTCGGCACGGACCTCTCACACTGAAAATGAACTTCAAGCCCGGCATCATCACCCAGGCCCGAATGGGAAGCACACGCCTTCCCGGGAAGATATTCCTTACAGCCGGGAATAAAACACTGCTTGAGCATCATGTAGATCGTATCTCTTGGTCAGGATATGATGCAACCATTGCCTGTACCGAAGATCCAAAAGATGACGAAATCTTTCTATTCTGCAAGAAAAAAGAGCTGAACTGCTACAGGGATGATGAGAAAAATGTGCTGAAGCGCTTCTATGAAACCGCGAAGTATTTCAAATTCGATCCGGTTGTGCGGGTAACTTCAGATTGTCCGCTCATTGACGGTAATCTTATCCGGCAGGGGATCGAGGCCTGGAAAGAAGCCGGAGATGGCACTTATGTTTCGAATGTCACAGATCGTAGCTTTCCAAGGGGCTTCGACTTCGAGGTATTCTCCTTCGCAATGCTTGAAGATGCTTTCAAAAATGCGAAAACCGGTCCTCAAAGAGAACACGTAACACCCTACATACGTGAAATCGCTAAAAATATCCTGCATATCAAACATCATGAGGATGCGAGTCGTTTCAGGCTCACCGTAGATGAAAAAGAAGATCATGAACTGATAAAAAAGATCATAGAAGAATATAACGCAGATATCATGAGCGCGGAAGAGATCATTGAACTCATGATGCGTTCACCTGAACTTGAATCCATCAACAAACATATCCGTCAGAAAGAAACATGAAAAAGCTCTTTTTTCTGACAGAAGGCGGACCGGGTGTAGGGTTGGGGCATATCGCCCGTTGCCTTGCAATTGCAGAGACGGCCCGGCAGGACTTCGACATTGAATTTATTCTGACGGAAAAATCCCGTGCATGCCGGGATATGATCGGTGAGAAAAACTTTCTCATTACTTTCATCCCTGAGCTTAAGGACGCTCTTTCAATTGATCTGAACGATAGCATCGTTGTTTTGGATTCCTATTCTTCTGAAGGGGAACTGGAGGGTAGGATCTCGCAACAAGGAGCCAAACTGTTATGTCTTGACGACCATGCCTCCGGTCCGAGAGAAGCGGAAGCAATAATCAATCCTGCCGGAGGGGTCTCATACGGGCTTTATTGCGCGGAGTCGCCAATGCTGGTCTTTACCGGTCCGAAATATGCCCCGCTCCGGACTGAATTCCTTGACGCAGCCGGAAGTAATTCCTCCGGAGACTTCGGGAAAGATCGTAAGGGGATCCTTATCTGTTTCGGAGGAGCGGATCCTAACAATGATCTTTTTCTATACGCCAGGAAATGCAGAAACTTACTGCCAAACGAAAAGATCACACTTGTTTCTTCGGGTATACACTCATTCCATAAGGAGATACCGGGATTTGTGTCTTCCCAGCCTGACATGTTTCATAAACTGAATCTGGACGCTGCCCAATTGGCAAATGAATTGAGTTCACACAGGCTTGCCATTACTTCTTCTTCCACAATTGCGAACGAGGCCTGCTCCATAAGGATCCCTCTCATAGCAGTGCTTACGGCCTCAAACCAGGAGAATCTCTTTCTGTTCCTGGCCGGGAACGGGCTTGCATGTTGCCTGGAACATGTTGACGACCTTGAGGAGGCGCTTAAAAAGACAGGCAACAGGGAACAGGTTAAAACGCAACAGGCTCAGCAACAGTTATTTTTTGATGGCAGATCGGGAGAACGAATCAGGGAGATCCTGAACTGCCTTACTTTCCCATTTTATATGCGACAGGCTGCCGATAGAGACTCCGGGATCCTGCTTTCATGGGCGAATGATCCTGAGACGAGGCTGAATTCGTATTATTCTGAAATGATCACGAAAGATGTACACGAAAAATGGTACAGGAAAAAACTTTCCGATCCGGGATCACGAATTTGGCTCGCTGAAGACAATGAATCGATCGGAATGGTGAGAATTGATAAGGAAGAAGATGGATATACAATGAGTATCAACCTGGCTCCTGAACAAAGAGGAAAAGGACTTGCCGAAAAAGTGTTGCGAATGGCTTCACTTCACTTTTTTTCCGAGTTTCCCGACGAAAACATATATGCCTGGATCAAGAAGGATAATATCCTTTCACAGAAGGCTTTCTCAGCTGCAGGTTTTATCTTTGTGAAGGAAGAGATGAAACATGATGTACCTTCGGTTCAAATGCTGAGCGAATGCTGAAAATAGGCCAATACACTATCGGGAAGGAGCATCCTCCTTTCATCATTGCTGAAATGAGCGGGAATCATAACGGAAGTCTGGATCGTGCGTTGAAAATAGTCGATGCGGCGGCGGCGGCAGGCGCACATGCCATCAAACTGCAAACCTACACGGCGGATACGATGACCCTTAACCAATCCGGGGGACTCTTCTCGATAACAGATGAGAAATCGCTGTGGAATGGGAGGACCTTGTATGATCTGTATAAGGAAGCCTACACTCCCTGGGAATGGCATGAGCCCATCTTTAATCGGGCAAAAGAGAAAGGCATCATTTGCTTTTCTTCACCCTTTGATGATTCAGCCGTAGATCTGCTTGAGCGATTAGGGGCACCGGCATATAAGATCGCTTCTTTTGAGAATCAGCATCATCCCCTTCTTGCGAAAGTGGCAAAGACCGGCAGACCTGTGATACTTTCAACAGGGCTTGCAGACGAAAAAATCATTGAAGAATCCATTGAAGTATTGAAAAAGAACGGCTGTAAGGAATTCGCTTTGCTTAAATGCACAAGCGCTTACCCTGCTAAGACGTCCGATTCCCATCTTGCCACTATACAGGACATGGAAAAGAAATTTCAGTGCCCGGTTGGCCTTTCTGATCATACGAAGGGAATTAATGTTGCGTTGATAGCAATAGCCATGGGAGTCTGCATCATTGAAAAACATTTCACACTATCCCGTAAGGACGGAGGAGTGGATGCTGCATTCTCCCTGGAACCAAAGGAGCTTAAATTACTTGTAAAGGAAAGTAAACGAATCCGGGAAACGATCGGTAAGGTAAATTACTCGCTTTCTAACAGCGAAAAAAGCAGCTTACAATTCAAGCGCTCGATCTATGTTGTGAAGCCGATAAAGAGAGGCGAATTGTTCAGCTCCAAGAACATCCGTATCATCCGTCCCGGTGGCGGAATGGAACCAAAACATTATGAATCCATAATGGGAAAAACTTCGACCCGGGACCTTCGTATCGGAACGCCACTTACAAACGATTGCGTTCAATCCTGATGAAATTAGGGATCATCGACTATGGCATTGGCAACCTGCGTTCCGTGGAGAATGCGCTTCTCGCAATTGGAAATTCTCCTGTATTTATCACTTATCCTGATCAACTACGCGCTTGTGACAAGTTTATCCTTCCCGGCGTTGGGGCCTTTGGAAAAGCCATGGATAATTTGCGCAAGCAAGGCTTCGAGAACATATTGAAAGAGGAAATACTGGTCAAAAAGAAAAAAGTACTCGGCCTGTGCCTTGGGATGCAGTTGTTGATGGAAGAAAGTGAGGAAGGAGGGAAAGAGAAGGGTTTGGGGATCATGAAGGGGAAGGTTGTTCCCCTGCGTAATATTTCCAATGCCTTGTTAATACCTCACGTTGGTTGGAATTCAGTTAGAAAGTCCAATGTCCAAAGTTCAAAGTTATTTCAGAGTATTAATTCTGAGGATTTGACGTTTTACTTTGTGCATAGCTATTATTGTGTGCCCGAAGGGGATTTGACTTGTTATTATACCATCTACGGGAAGGAGTTCGTGTCGGCATTTGAGACGGAGAATATCATGGCATGTCAGTTTCATCCGGAGAAGAGTCACGATAGCGGTTTACAGGTGTTGAAAAACTTCTGCGAATGGTAAAGACAAGGCTCATACCTGTGTTGAATATCATGAACGGGCTCATCGTGCGAAGTGAAGATTTTTCAATACACCAGAATATTGGAAACGTGGTGGATGAAGCAAAGCGGTTCAATGAATGGAAAGTGGATGAACTGATCTGTCTCGACATTAGCCGTGAGAAGAAATATGACCTTGGCAGGGATGATCATAAACAAAGCTCATACTCCAGTCTGCCGGAAATATTGGATCTTGTGTCTAAGGTATGTTTCATGCCCCTTGCTTTCGGTGGCGGGGTCAGAACAATGGAACATGTTGATGCGCTAACACGGGGAGGCGCGGACAAGGTGGTGATCAATACGAAGGCAACCGAAAATCACAGGTTTATCAGTGAAGTTGCGGATAAATATGGAAAACAGGCAGTAGTGGTTAGTATTGACTATAGGTTATTAGAGGGAAAGCCGGTCGTGTTCAGTGAATTTGGAAATAAGAGGATGCCTGGTGCGCTGGTAGACTGGATAACAGAGTGCGAGAAGTTGGGAGCGGGAGAAATATTTCTGAATTGTATCGATCGTGATGGCAAGGGTAAGGGGTATGATATTGAAACAATTGGCCGAGCAGTAGAAAGCACAAAATTGCCAGTGGTGGCATGCGGCGGCGCCGGTGATATGATGGATCTTGTGGAACTGGCAAAGCAGACAAAAGTATCGGGAATAGCTGCAGGGAATATCTTTCACTTCAAGGAACGCAGCTATCCGAAGGCAAAACAGTTACTGAAGGAACATGGGATCAATGTCCGATAAGAAATATTTCATTGAACCGGAGCGTGCACCTGCGATGCAGTATTGCAAAAAATGCGTTTACCCGAAAAGTTCCGCAGTGCCTCTTGCATTCAGCAAGGAAGGGATCTGCACCGGTTGTATGGCCGCGGATCAGCGGGACACAGTCGATTGGGCAGATCGAAAGAAGAAATTTGAAAAACTACTTGAACAATATAAAAACCCGGATGGCAGTAATTACGACTGCATCATACCGGTAAGCGGCGGTAAGGATTCATATTACCAGATACATATCATCAAAAATGTTTACGGGCTGAATCCATTGCTCGTGACCTATCATGGTAATAATTACACTTTTACCGGCTGGAAAAATTTAGAGAATATGAAAAAGGTGTTCGGCTGCGATCATGTCTTTCATACGCCGGACATTGAAGTCCTGAAAGCAATGAACCGGCTCGGGATGCAAATGATGGGCGACATGAACTGGCATGCGCATGCAGGGATCTTCACACTTCCTATTCGAATTGCCGTTCAGACAAATATTCCGCTTATGATATGGGGTGAGCATGGCTTCATGGACCTGGGAGGAATGCATTCCTACTCTGATTTTGTAGAATTCACATACCGATACAGGCATGAGCACTGCTTAAGAGGCTACGAGTGGTATGATCTTCTTGAAAAAGCGCCTCATTATGGTGAGAAACTTGAAAAGAAGGATCTTCTGACCTGGATGTACCCGACTGATGAGGAAATTGATGAGGCGGGCGTTCGCGGGATCTATATTTCCAATTATTTCAAGTGGGAAGCGAATGAACATGGTGAAATGGTAAAAGAAAAGTACGGCTTCCTGGAATCAGAGGAGCCTTTTGAAAGAACCTATCGCCGGATGTCAAATCTCGACGATATGCACGAGAACGGCATTCACGATTACATGAAATACATCAAGTTTGGTTACGGCCGCGCCACAGATCACGTATGCAAGGACATCCGCGCGGGTAAAATGACAAGAGAAGAAGGCATTGAGATCGTAAAAAAAATGGATCACATCAAATCAAAAGATCTGAAGCGCTGGCTGGAATACGTTGGCTGGACGGAAAAGAAGTTTGATGAAGTAGCGGATACTTTCCGGGATCCGAGAGTGTGGTGGAAGACAAAGGATGGGATGTGGAAGAAAGACAATCTATGGGATAAATGAATCAAACTTTGTGATCCTTTGTGTCTCAGCGCCTCTGTGTTTAATCGCGTTCGGTTACCAGATCTGATCAGCAAGCGCTATTTTACACAAAGACACAAAGTCACAGAGATGCGCAGAAAATATTTAGTTTCTTTCTTTAATTCAACTCAGCCATAAGAATCATCAGTTTCTCCATTTCATCACGTATTTGTATCGCATCCATTAGATGATTATTCGCGATCATGGAAAATACAAGCCTGCGGCCCTTGAGCGTTGTCACATATCCGGCATAACTTCTGACCCTCGTCATATACCCGCTTTTAGCGCGGATCTTCCCGTCAGCAGCAGACCCATCCCCCACACTTCTTAAGGTTCCGCTCTCTCCGGCTAAAGGCAGAGTATTATAAAAAACACTGAACATTCCTGTGTCCTTCGTATACGCATAAAGCATTTCCGTCAGTTGCCGGCAGGTGATCCCGTCAAACCGCGACACCCCGCTGCCGTCCGTCATATAAAATGCTCCCAGATCGATATTGTGCTCCTTCGCGTATGCCATCACAGATGAAACTCCGTTTATGGTTGAGCCGAAATCATTACGCTGAAGTCCGAGTCCGCGCAGGATACTTTCTGCATAGAAATTCTGGCTTACCTGGTTGGTGTGAAAGCATAGTTGGGACAATGAGGGAGAATACGTGGTGTGGAATGTCTTTCTCTCTTTACGCTGATACTTCCCGCTGTTCTTCAGCTTACGAACCGTCGTAACTGTGTCATTCACATAGATCCCGGCTTCATTCAGAAATCGCATAAGTGTATGCGCGCAAAAAAGAGGCGGGTCAGGAACAGGAGTTCTTGTCACAAAGTCGCCGCTCACTTCACCCAGAGCAACTCTTTCCGTCAGAAATGGTCCGCCGTTCACGAACACATAACTTTTATAAATTCCCGGATTATAGAAGACCTGGTTGTACAAGATCAAACCCGGGATTTCCGGTTTTGCTTTCAAAGATGTTTTGCCTCCGGAAACAGCAACATGAATATCATACCAATTCTCCCTGAATGAAAGTCCGGACACGCCCGTTCCGTAATCATTCTGTATATCTTCCCATGCCCATCCGAGCGGAATGGGATCGAACTCAAAAAGTTCCGCATCACCAATGATCCTTCCTGTGATGCTGTCGATCCCTTCACGCTGTATCGCTTTCACCCATGATACCATTAAGCCTTCCACGCTTGATCCAAACACTTCTGAACCCAAAGAAGGATCGCCGGTCCCCTGAATGTAAATATTACCGTCAAGCACCCCGTCTAATACCTTTCCATCATATTGCAGGCGGGTGGAAAATCTGTATCCCGGCCCCAACCTTGATAAGGCAACACCCGTAGTCAGCACCTTGAGAACGGATGCGGGTACGAGTGAACGATCAGGTTCGTTCTCTAATATCATTTTCCCGCTATCGGGATCATATAAACAAAAACCAAAAGAACCATAACGCATCGCGGGGCATTGAACGATACTGTCGAGTGTGAATTGTAGCTGCTCGAATGGACTGAGCTTTATGATGATATCCTGCTGATCACGACTAACCTCTTTTAATTCCTTGAAGAATTTCTTTGTGGGCGTCTCCCCGGATCTGAAAATTCCGAAAAAAAGCAGTATGAAGAAGCTTGCTACAATTGTTGTAACGCTGAAAAATGCAATAAGCGGCCTGGAGGTCACGATGAAACAAATCTAATGATCTTCCTTCTTCTCCGTATCCTCTTCTCCTATCTCTTTATCATCAGATGATTGTTTGTTATCCAGGATCCCAAGGATGCCATATATCCTGTATGTTTCCTTTGAGAATTTGTTCCCGAGAAGGATGATAGTTGTCGAGTCCGCTAACCTCCTGTAAAAGCAGGAGTTGAATCCATGCCACCATCCATTGTGGTACACTACAGGCAGATCATCATCCGTCCGGAGGATCCTCCAGCCCAGGCCATAGTTATATACACCCTTGAATTCCTTACTACCCGGTTCAAATGCCAGCTTCTTAAGCGAATCCGGCAGTAACGCCTTCCCATATAAAGCCTGATCGAAAAGCAGCAGATCGTTCACAGTACTATAGATCCCCTTATCTCCCACACATCCATCCAGGAAATTATTCTTCTTCAATCCCCACTTTGTGTCATGACCCTTCAGTAATTCCGGCAAGGTGCTGTCGCCCGGATCAAAGACCCAGGTATCATTCATTCCAAGTGGAATAAATATTTCCTTCTCCAGAAGATCTGCATACTTCATCCCGGATACGGTCTCAATGATCTTTGCTAACAGGATGTAATTGGTATTACAATAATCGAATTTCTTACCCGGTTTATGATAGATTCCGGGCGCTTTTGTACATATCATCGATATCATCGAATCCATATTAACAGGCTTGTCGTGATCCGCAAAATACTCTTCACTGCAATAATTGTATTCCGGCAAACCGGAGCGATGCGAAAGCAACATCCGTATTGTTATCCCTCTGTATGGAAAGTTTTTGACGTATTTTTCTACCCTATCGCTCAGAGAAAGTTTTTTCTGCGCGTATAGCCTCAGGATTGCCGCTGAAGTGAAGGTTTTTGTTGTGGAAGCGATCTGGAAACGATCATTTAGAGAAAGCTTCTTGTTTTTTTTCCGGTCCGTCCAGCCGAAGGAACACCTGTAGATCACTTTCCCTTTTTGCGCAATAAGAACGTTTCCGTTGAAGCCCTTCCCGACCTTTGTTTTGAAGAGTGTGTCCAGGCGACGAACGACAAGGGGTAAAGAGTCTGATGCCCTGAGAACCGGATAGAAATTGTCAGTTGATCTTAGGTGTTCTCTTTTGCTTCCATGCTCTGAACATGAAGAGAGAAAAAGTATTATTAAATAAAAGAATAACCGCGAAGGCACTAAGACACCAAGAAAAATAAAAAAGCACTGCGGATTCTTTGCGCCTTGGCGTCTTGGCGGTAATCCTTTCATTACATGTTCCGGCGATACTGCCCTCCCACTTCAAACAAGGCCTCAGTGATCTGTCCGAGTGAACAGTATTTCCCCGCTTCCATGAGCTGTTCAAAGATGTTCTTGTTCTGTATGGAAGCCAGCTGTAGATCGCGAAGTATCTGAACAGACTTATCCTTGTTGCCGGCATGGAGATCATTCAACATGGAGATCTGGTATTCCTTTTCCTCTTTCGTGGCGCGGATCACTTCCTTGGGAATGATCGTTGGAGAACCCTTGGAGGATAAGAAAGTATTCACCCCGACAATTGGAAATTCTCCGATATGTTTTAACGTTTCATAATATAAACTTTCTTCCTGGATCTTCCCTCGCTGGTACATTGTTTCCATCGCGCCGAGCACTCCCCCGCGTTCCGTGATACGATCGAATTCTGCAAGAACAGCCTCTTCAACGAGGTCTGTCATCTCCTCGATAATAAATGATCCCTGTATTGGATTCTCATTCTTGGAAAGTCCTAACTCCTTATTGATGATGAGCTGGATTGCCATGGCTCTACGCACAGATCCTTCCGTTGGTGTAGTGATGGCCTCATCGTATGCGTTCGTATGCAGTGAATTACAATTATCATAAATGGCGTACAGAGCCTGCAGCGTTGTGCGTATATCATTGAAATCAATTTCCTGGGCATGCAAGGAACGACCGGATGTCTGGATATGATACTTCAGCATCTGGCTGCGCTCATTCGCATTGTATTTCTGCTTCATGGCACGGGCCCAGATCCTTCTTGCTACACGACCGATCACCGCATATTCAGGGTCTATGCCGTTTGAAAAGAAGAATGAAAGATTTGGAGCAAAAGCATTGATGTCCATCCCGCGGCTCAGGTAATATTCCACGAACGTGAAGCCGTTCGCCAGAGTGAACGCCAGTTGTGTGATGGGATTAGCGCCAGCTTCGGCAATATGGTATCCGCTGATAGAGACAGAATAAAAATTCCGCACATCCTTTTGGATAAAATATTCCTGCACATCTCCCATTAAACGAAGTGAGAACTCAGTAGAGAAGATGCACGTATTCTGGGCCTGGTCCTCCTTAAGGATATCTGCCTGAACGGTGCCGCGCACGGCCGCCAAAGTCGAAGCCTTGATTTTATTGTACGTATCAGCAGGCAGTACCTGGTCTCCGGTGACACCAAGTAACATTAATCCTAATCCATCATTCCCCTCCGGAAGCGCGCCTTGATATGCAGGTCTGGCCACTCCTCTCCTCGTAAAGATATCAGCGATCTTCTTATTAACTTCCTGTTCCTTTCCGTTTTGTTTTATGTAGATCTCACATTGCTGATCGATCGCTGCATTCATAAAAAATGAAGTGAGCATGGCGGCAGGACCGTTGATGGTCATGCTAACGGAGGTCTTAGGATCCGCTAAATTGAAACCCGAATAAAGTTTCTTGGCATCATCCAGGCAACAAATGGAAACTCCTGAGTTGCCTATTTTACCATATATATCCGGACGATGATCAGGGTTTCTGCCGTAAAGCGTAACACTGTCGAACGCTGTTGAAAGTCGCTTGGCGGGTAAGCCAAGGCTTACGTAATGGAAACGCTTGTTCGTTCTTTCCGGCCCCCCTTCTCCTGCAAACATCCGCGCAGGATCTTCTTCCGACCTCTTGAACGGATAAACACCGGCGGTATACGGAAACTCCCCCGGAACATTTTCCTCAAGCACCCAACGCAAGATATCTCCCCACGCCTGGTATTTCGGCAGACCGATCTTGGAGATCTTCAGGTGAGAAAGGGATTCTGTATACGTCTTTACTTTTATTTCCTTACCGCGAACTTTAAACACAAAGTCTTCTTTACGAAGGCTTTGAAGTTTTTTAGGCCACTCTTCGATGATCTTCCAGCATTCGGGATCAAATGTGTCAAGCAACGACTTGAATTTTTTATCAAGTGCTTCTGCCATCTTTTTATCTTCCCCTTCCACGGACAACTTTATTTCGTTGGCCGTGAGTCGCAGGCCGTAGAGGGTGTTCGCTAAGGCGCATTGTTTATTTGTCCATTCGCGGTATGCGCGGTTATTTTCGGAGATCTCGCTGAGATAACGTATACGGGCCGGTGGAATGATATATACCTTTTCGCTCATCTCATCCGTGATGGGTAATTTTGATTCAAATTTTACGCCGGTCTTCTCTGAAATTATTCCTACCATAACCTTGTAAAGCCGGTTCATACCGGGGTCATTGAATTGAGATGCGATGGTACCCAGAACAGGAAGTGCGTCATCCTTTGCGTCAAATATCTTACGGTTACGCTTGAATTGTTTTCTCACATCACGCAATGCATCCTGCGCGCCGCGCTTATCAAATTTGTTGAGCGCCACCACATCAGCGAAATCAAGCATATCGATCTTCTCAAGCTGGGAAGCCGCGCCGTACTCAGGCGTCATTACATAAAGCGAAACATCGCTATGATCCAGTATCTCCGTATCACTCTGACCGATACCTGACGTTTCGAGAATGATAAGATCATATCCTGCAGCCTTCACAACCAGCACCGCTTCCTGCACATACTTTGAAAGAGCGAGATTACTTTGCCTTGTGGCCAGCGATCGCATGTAAACACGATCGTTACTGATGGAATTCATGCGGATCCGGTCGCCGAGTAATGCGCCACCTGATTTTTTCCGTGAAGGATCTACCGAAATGATCCCAATCGTTTTCTCCGGGAAGTCAACCAGGAATCTCCTCACAAATTCATCCACAAGTGAAGATTTTCCTGCGCCGCCTGTTCCTGTTATACCCAGAACAGGGATCTTTTTCAGCTTCGCGGCTTCGCTTACCTCTTTCAAAACCAATTTGGATTCTGAAGGATAATTCTCCGCAGCAGAAATGGTTGAAGCAATAGCTTTAATGTCCTTTTTCGAAAGACCTTTCAGTTGTCCGTTCAAATTCTTTCCGGTGGGAAAATCACTTTGCTTAAGGAGGTCGTTGATCATTCCCTGCAAACCAAGTGAACGACCGTCGTCAGGAGAATAGATCCTCGTAATTCCATATTTGTGCAACTCTTCTATCTCGGTTGGCAGAATGGTTCCGCCACCGCCGCCAAATATTTTAATATGTCCGCAACCCTTTTCCTTCAGTAAGTCGAACATGTATTTGAAAAATTCCATGTGTCCACCCTGGTAGGAGGTGATGGCAATTGCCTGGACATCTTCCTGTACGGCGCAATCTACTATCTCCTTTACAGATCTGTCATGCCCCAGGTGGATCACCTCTGCCCCGCTCGCCTGGATGATACGGCGCATGATATTGATCGCAGCATCATGTCCATCGAACAGCGAAGCTGCCGTCACCACACGGATCTTGTTCTTAGGAGTATAAGTTGCTGTTTCGATCATAAGATGAAATGGTCATTCGTCAACACGACGAAAAAGAACGGAACTCAGAATCTCTTGCCCTTTCCAATAACATTCACTGTCCCCTGCATCTCTATAGGCGGGTGATGCAGGTCTTCCGGATACGCTTTCAGCATCCATACATAGGCGTCTTCCTGTACGATGTCGTTCTTATACATGCCGTCCCACCCACCGCTGAGTGTATTCCAGGAATAGATGAGTTCACCCCAGCGGTTAAAAATATGCATCTCAAGACTGGCTATACCCAGCATTCCGGGTTGAAGAATATCGTTGATGCCGTCACCATTCGGTGAAAATGTATTGGGAACAAAAATTCCCACCGGCGCAACTTCCACAAAGATCGTGATGGTATCATACGAAACACAACCATTCTCCGTCACCTCTAGAATGTAAGTGGTGGTGGTGGAAGGCCATGCGTTCGGGTTGGGACAATTCGTGCAGCTTAAATTATATGCGGGCGTCCAGGTATAGGTTGCATTTCCATTGCCGCCCTGCCCGTTCAGAATGATTGTTGTGCCTGATTCGATCGTTGTATCCGTTCCGGCATTGGCGCCGGGATATGGATTTACCACAACCGGAATATTGACCATAGTACCCGTACAACCGTTCAGACCCGTTGGCAACACGGTGTATAAGATCGTATCGGGAACTGTTGTTGAATTCTGATGAACCGTAAGAATATCTCCCAGACCCGTATTGCCCTGGTCGTCCATCCAGGAATAAGTTGTATTCGGCAGGCAAGACGTAAATTGAATGATGACCGGTTCGCCGGGACAAACAGCAAGTGGATTCGGAGTTGCGACTACATTAGGCGCAGGGAGAATATTTACTGTTTTTGTACCGAGTCCGGCCGCTGTATTTCCGCAGGCATCTGTAATTGTTGGCGGTGGAATGTTAAGCGCGGAAATGTTCCCGCAGTAAGTAGGACAACCGGGGATCGTAAGCATGATGGGAATATTCGTTTGGTTGTACGAACAGGGATTAGGATTTCCCATTGTAACAGGCCCCGAAGCCCATGGATGTGTTACCGTATAAGGTGGTACGCCATGACGCGCAAATACGTTCGCGTTGATGGTGCAAACATTCGAACAAATAGAAGGCGGATTCACTGTCCAGAACTGCCCGTATGACTCAAGCGTTCTGCCCTCACAATAAACGCTGAAAGGCCAGGCAGAGAACTGGTTGTAATAAATATAATTCTGGTTACAGGCCGGAGCATTGTTCACACGACTAAGATGCATCCTTACCCAGATCTGCTGCGGGTTACACGACGGTGAGAGGCAACATGCAAGATAAGCGCGATAATTCGACCAGGGTAAATAAGCAGTGCCCGGTAATGCGCCTTGTGGTCCCGTAACCGTAAGTACAGGTGAGAATCCGCAATTGGTGCTGAAATACATTCGACCATCACTCTTAGGTGTATTTGTGGCTACAGCTGCTTCATAACTACTTTGTACCATGAATCCCGTGATAGTGATGGTTCCCGGTATGGTAACAAGGATGCTATCGCGATTGTATGTCGGAAAGGAACAGGAAGGCATATTCCCCCCACCCCATAACGCAGTCGGACCGGTAAGCAGGGGATCTATCACCAACGGGAAAATCCTTGCAGGATCATTGACCCATTGTTTGGGGACGACGGTTTCGACCTGATAATTCCCGTCTCCAATTTTCTGAAGAATGTAAGATCCGACGATCTGGGAAGGTTGCTGAGGATGTGAATCATAATACTCCGGACGATGCATCCTGCCCATCTCTTCTCCCAGAGCGGAGATAATGACAAGATCTCCTTCCCAGGAACCATCAGGCAATCTTCTTCCGTTCCCTTTATCCTCTTTAAGAGTAAATCCTTCCTGCACAGAAATTTCTTCAGAAAACAAAAGCACCTTTCCGGCCTGGTCCTGAGAAAGGCTGTAAACAATAAAAGCGGATTTAATTCTGTTCTCATTGAAACTTCCAAGCTGATCCATATCCATATTCTGAAAGTCGATCGTGTACCCATTACCATTTACAAGTGGTGGCATGAACGAAAGACTCGTGCCATTTAGTTTCAAATTCTTGTGAAACCGAAAGATCCAGTTATCGTCTTTCGTGAAACTTACAGAACCGTCGGCATGTAGCCATGATGGATTGGTCTGCGCTCTTGTTTTCCAGCCCCCACCACCAGGTGCGTAAAGAGTAAGATCTAAAGGCAGGATGGAGCCATCTTTGCTTTTGAAGCATAAGGGCTCAGCGCTGCTTTGGACAATAATATTCCCGTCAGGTTTACGGAATGATCTTGAGTTGATCGTTCTCAATTCAGTCAATTCAACCCATTGATCCTTGTCTTTCAGAAAAGTAACATCGCCTTCATCACCGGTAAGTGAAACGGATTGAGCAGACAGGTTTTGCGATCCCTGGAAAAGAAGGAAGGAGAGAATAAAAGCAGGAAAGAACTTAAACGTGCTAATTTTCATCAGGCTAAGCTACAAAGTTAAGGTTTAGACCTTATAATGCCAAACCTCGTGAAAGGCTGAAAATCAACGGAAAAGCCTACTTTTGAGACATGTTTTTCATCCTTTCCAAGATCCTGCATTTCCTGATCAGCCCCATGACCTGGATCCTTTTCGTACTTTTTTGGGCCTTAATAACGAAAGATGAAAAAAGGCGGAAGCGTTTATTGAAAGGCGGTGTGTTCCTGTTCCTTTTTTTCTCCAATCCTTTTATTCTGGATGAATTCATGCGAAAGTGGGAAGTTCCTGCTCAAAGTGACTCTGCTTTGAAGGGAAAATATGAGGTGGGGATCGTGCTCGGCGGGATTGCTTCCTATGATGTTCAGCTTGACCGCGTACAGATCAACCGCAGCGCCGACAGACTGATGCAAGCTGTCCGACTCTTCCGGGAAGGAAAAATTAAGATGATACTTTTTACAGGAGGGTCGGGCAGTATTCTTCACCAGGATGTGAAAGAGGGAGAACTGGTGAAACGCCTGCTTCTTCAAATGAATGTTCCTGATTCATGCATCATCATCGAGAACAATTCTAAGAATACACACGAAAATGCCGTTGAAACAAAAGTGGCGCTCGAAAAAAAATTCAACCCAGGTAAATTCCTATTGATCACTTCGGGCTTTCATATGAATCGCGCAATGGGATGCTTTAAGGAAGCCGGGTTGAACGTCACGCCCTATGTGACGGATCGTTACTCCGGTCCTCGCAAATGGGAATTTGATCATCTCATCATTCCGAACGTATACACCTTATCCAACTGGAATACGCTGATGCATGAGTGGGTGGGTGTGTTAACGTACAAGGTGATGGGATACCTATAGGTATTGTTTCAACCAACTCACTGCCTGGTATTCATCCCTGAATAGATACGTTGGAACGACAGGCTTATTGAAACGGATATAAAAATTAGCAAGCATACGTTCAGGAAGAGAGTTTGCAACAAATGCATCGGCTTTTGAATAAACCGCGCAGGCTTTCGAATAATGCGCCCTGACCTTCGGATCTACGCGGATGAATTTCCCACCGGTGATAAGCGTTGGATACTTCAGACCTCCACCCCACTTACCGGTATTGGACATGATCTCATCAATTTCCGGAATGCCGAGATCGATCTCCGGACGTAGATCAACATGTACGATCCCGTCGGGACGGAATGTGATGATGGCTCCCTTTAGTTCAAAACGGGACATGAATATCGGTTTCCCATTGGGTGGAATCGGATCCGGGAATCGGATCGGAAATATAGATCTCCCAGCGCGGTCCTTTTGAATCAGCTCCCTTTGACTCCAGAAAAGTATTGATCCCCGCATGAAAATTCATCAAGCCGCTGTAAGGGCCCATGTGAACCGCCTTGTAGGTTTTCATTTCTGCTGTTTCATACGCCTTGATATCACCCTCAGTCTTTGCCGGCAACACATCAACAGGCGCGCCTGCTTCGATATCGAATTTACCGTTGTCGTAATTTGAATAAATAGCGAAAACCGGTCCTGCCTGCTTGATCTTATTCTTTTTATTGAACTCCATCAGCTGTCCATACATCGCCCCGAGTTTTTGTGAAACTTCCTCCGTGCTACAGCTCCCTTTAATGGTAATAACTTTCATAGGGGCAAGCGTACTTTCCTCCATGGGGATCGCTGCCACTTTAGGAGGCATACTTTCAGAAAGTGTTTTTAAACCGTTCAGCGATTTATCAAAATCTGCCCCCAGCATTTCTTCGAATCCCATGATGGCCATCAAGGGGCGGAAGAAGAATGAATTGTTCATATTCATGAACGAAGTGACGATCACACCTCCCGTCGTATCGCGGAATTTCCATCCTCCCATATGTTCTCCCATGCCTTCAAAGATGAGTTTAGTTTCCACTAACTGTCGTGGTTCCGACTTTGTGATCTCAAGTGAACCTTTTCCGACGTTCTCATTCGCGCTTTCCCATTTATGAATCGCTCCAACACCGGACTCCGCTCCGGAATATTCTGACTTCATCGTTGAGTCAATGTTATCCCAATAGGACCATTGCTTCCAGGTCTTTAGAGTATTTACATTTTCAAATATGGTGTTAGCATCTGCATTGATGATCATGGATCGTTCAATGTTGCAAACAGCAGGCAGGAAAGCAGCCCAGATACACCAGATGCCTAATAGCATAAGAAGCGTTAGGGTAAGATATTTAAGGAATTTCATGAGCTTGAGGTTTTAGGGAGCAAATATAGGAGGTTTTATGTATAGAGTGAATTGAAGGTCAGCAGAATGCGCTCCCCCTTTGAAGGGGGTTAGGGGGATGTTTTATCCTTGTTTTTAACGCAATTATGTTATAGTTTAGCAATCCTTTTTTATGCAGACCAGGGCATTACAAGGACTTCTACTCCTCTCTTTAGGGTGGGCAATAGCCTGTCCTGCAGCCTCATTTTCAATACATAACAACGAGGCAGACACGCTTAGCGCAAATGAGGTCCTGAAGAGCCGGAACGTTTCCGTGATCTCCCGTATGACCGATGATCAGCTGGTCACCCTCATCAATCTCTTATTCGAGATGGACAGCATTCCTGCCGACCTTATTGCGGAAATTGGAAAGACCGTCCGCGACAGAAAAAAGGCAACAGAACCCGGAAAGCAGGCTGGAGTCATTGTACCGGTGACACTTGGATTTTATACTTCTTCAAAACCCGTTTCAGAATTCTACTCCGAGTTCGACACGAAAAAGATTCTTCCGGTTGAGGATATGTGGAAGAAGTCGGATACGTCTTATATCATTGATCTTTTTCCGGGTGAGCATACCGCATTTTTCATGCCTACCTGCCCGATCGTTTCTTCTCCGTTTGGCTGGCGCGACAGCGCGATGCATAATGGTATTGATCTTGACCTCAATAAAGGAGATCCTGTTAACTGCGCGTTCGACGGGGTGGTGCGTTTTGCGGGAAGGCAGGGGAATTATGGGAATGTGGTTTTAGTCAGGCACTACAACGGACTTGAGACTATATATGCCCATTTGCACAAGATAAGGGTCAAGCCCGGACAAATGGTCGTTGCCGGACAGGCACTCGGACTGGGCGGAAGTACAGGAAGATCCACGGGATCTCATCTGCATTTTGAAACCCGTTTTAAGGGAACACCCATCAACCCGAAGTATTTTATTTCTTTCGCTCAGGAAAAAGCGCTTGGCGGAAAAATGATCATCCGTAAAACACGGAATGGCATGTGCGCATATCCCATTGATGCAAAACTTTACACGGTTGAAAAAGGCGACAACCTTTGGGAGATCGCGAAACGTTACGGCACTTCCATCAAATCCATCAAGGCACTGAATGATATGAGCGGAAAAAATTTCAGGATCAGGCCGGGGATGAAGATCAGGGTAGGTTGACGACGATCCTTCGACTACGCTCAGGATGACAGTGTACTTCATAAGCGGCCTCGGCGCAGACAAAAGAGCGTTTCAAAAAATAAAGCTCTCGGCAGCGTATGAAATAAAGCATATTGACTGGATCACTCCAATTTCTGAAGAATCCTTAAAAGACTACTCGGCGCGGTTAGCAAGGCAGGTAGATACAAGCAAGCCTTTTATATTGGCTGGTTTATCGTTTGGCGGGATGGTTGTGACGGAAATTTCCAAAATACTCAAACCGACAAGGTCCATATTAATTTCCAGCATCTCAACGCGCAGTCAATTACCCTGGTATTACCGTCTAATTGAAAAACTTCGCCTGCATAAGATCATACCGGCGCAATTATTAAAGTGGCCGAACCCGCTGACATTTTGGGCCTTTGGAGCCCGGACAAAAGAGGAAAAGAAATTACTAAGACAAATTCTACACGATACCGACGGAAAATTTCTTAAGTGGGCGATTCATGCAATTCTTACTTGGACAAATGAGCAAAGACCGGAGACTCTCTTTCATATTCACGGCACAAATGACAAGATGCTACCCGTTCGCTACACGCGTCCCCATGTAAAAGTCGAGCGTGGCGGGCATTTTATGGTGTACTCAATGGCAGATAATATCAATAAGATCCTTGAAGAAAAACTTAGTATATATTTGTAAACCCATAAAACATAAATTATGAAAAAGAAAATTCTGTTCGGAATAAGTCTCCTTTTTGGACTGATGTTCATTAACGCAGGGCTGAATAAGTTCTTCAATTATATGCCGATGCCGGAAGAAATGCCCGTAGACATTATGAAAGTTTTTGCCGCATTCATGGAAATAGGCTGGCTTATGCCGCTTATCGCGGTTGCGGAAATTATAGGCGGATTACTTTTCATCACCAATAAATACAGGGCGCTTGGGGCAATAATCATTTTCCCCATTATGATAGGTATCCTTTTGATCCACATTATCACCGAACCTTCCGGACTACCCATAGCGCTTGTGCTCATGGCAATAAACATTTGGGTGATCATCGAGAATCGTGAGAAGTACAAGACAATGATAAAATGAGGAAATAATTGACAATAGCTTCCTTTTGTCGGTAGTCATGATTATGCTTATCTTTAAGAATGAAACGACCGTTCCTTACTCTATTACTGTTAGTGTTTGCCCTCAACGCGCCCGCCCAGTGGCAACAGATAAATATGAATACGCTCTCCGGTTTTTATCATATATCATTTACAAATGACTCAACCGGCATCATAACCTCTAGCCAGGTTATGCTCCTGACGCAGGACTATGGAGCCACCTGGGATACCCTTTATTACGATCCCGCCTATTACAACGGAGATGTGCATTTTATCAGCGACAGCACGATCTACTTCGACAGTAACCCTTTAAGCGGACCTTCATTCCTGAAAAAGACATTTGACCTGGGGAACACCTGGTTAAATGCCAGCCCCACCGGCAGCAAAATGTTCTTTACTTCTCTTTCTAACGGTTACTCGACTGCTCCCTTCACCGTTTTCAAAACAACAGATGGGGGAATGACTTGGGATAGCGGAACGGGCGCCGGAAGCGGGGCGGTTGGGAATGTTTACTTCTTTAATGCAAGCATAGGCTATATTGCCGCCAGTTACCAGGGAGCTGTTTCCGTAACTACCGATGCCGGCCTCACATGGCAAACCCAGACGGCAATAGAAGGCACGGATATTTTTGCCCCTTCTGCCGATACAGCCTATATGGTCGGCTGGTTTGGCGAGATACAGAAAACAACGGATACCGGGAATACCTGGACTATGCTCAATTCGGGACTACCCAGCCAGATCGTCCTGCAATCCGTTCATTGTCCTGGCATCAATACCTGCTATGCAGTAGGCGATAACGGCACCATCATCAGGACAACCGATGGAGGGATAACATGGCAGCAACAGGTTTCGGGAACAAGCCAACGACTGTATTCGGTTTATTGCACCGATATGAATACCTGTTATGCCGTTGGGGATTCCGGTATTGTGTTGAAAACAACCAACGGTGGCCTCGGTATTTCGCAAACAGACCCGGGCCAGGTAAATATTTATCCAAACCCTGCAACAAACGAGATCAATATTGAACTCAATACCCTTCCGGGTGATCAACATACCATCTGTATCTATTCAGTTCCCGGACAAAGAATGAAAACTATCACAGCAAGCGATAATATTATTCGCATTGATATTGCCGATCTTTCGGAAGGGATCTATTTTATCATGATTACTCGCAAAGACGATATTATAATGACCGGGAAAATTATCAAGCAGTAAGAGCCTAGTGTTTAAAAAACTATTTGCGCTTGCTGCTATTACCTTCCTTGCTTTTACGGGTATGAAATATCACAATACAGGAACGAAACCCGTATTTTCTTACCTTTGATAGAGGTTCATCGAATGAGTACAGGCATTTTACTTACTGAAGAACAGCGCCGGGAGCGGTCCCTCAAACGAACTTATACGGAGCGATTTCAATTGCTCATGCGACTCATCCGCATTAACAAAATGCTGAAGAGCGCTAAGATCACACACGTAAAAAAATAGTTGCGGAGATGGATATTCTTGATGAGGAAATACTTGCCTTGTGGAAATTACTGAATGAACAGGATGTTAAATACATCATGGTGGGTGGATTTGCGGCAAATCTCCACGGATTTTCACGCACTACTGAAGACCTGGATCTCTGGATAGAAGACACAAAGGAAAACCGAAAAAGATTCAGGGAGGCGCTGAAACAACTGGACATCGGCGATTTCAGTGCCCTTGAAACAACTGACCTCATTCCCGGATGGTCTGCTATCTCCCTTAATTCCGGTATTGAACTTGACGTGATGACTTCGTTGGCGGGTTTCCCTGCGGAGAAATTTGAAGAATGTTATAATATGGCTTCCGTTGCAGAAATCCATAGCATCACGGTGCGTTTCATGCACCTCAACCATCTGATCGAAGCGAAAAAAAGATCAGGACGACCAAAGGATTTGATCGATGTGATCGAACTTGAAAAGATACAAAGCAGAAAATAGGAAAGCTCTACTGGTTGCCACTGAACACCAACTCCCCAACCTCATAAACATCCTTCGCTTCTTCAAGCCTCAGTGTCAGCGTTTCCTTTTTCACTCCTTTTTTACCATAATTCGTAAACATCTCAGCCTGCAGGGTGACGGGACCGGAAAGTGTTGTCCGGGAATCTCCGAAATAATTAACCTGTACAACATATCTTCCCGGCTTGGCGCGCTTGATGATGAATTCTTCAGGGCCGTATCCTCCGGTGAAATCATTGGATAGGTGTCCCCCGATGGGGGTATCCTTGTTGCTGTATGAACAAACAAATCCATCAGGATCCGTTATCCAAAGGTCCATATCGCTTGCATCTGTATCCCAGGTAATGACTACGCGGACATCCATAGGCATAGCGCCTATCAATCGCTTATCCAGTGAATCAAGCCTGAGTAACTTTGGGCCCCTGTCGAGGATCTCGTTGATCTCTCCCACCACAATTACTTCAATACCCGGGAAACGACCGTCCCAGTCCCTGTTTATTACTTTGCAGAGTTCATCAATGGCCTGTTGCGATCTTCCCATCTCCGCATAACAAAGGCCGAGATCACGGTAACTTTGCGGTTCTTCGTTGCGGATCTTCATCACATCACGGAACGTTTCTGCAGCAAGCTCAAATTGCTTTTGCTGCTTTAGTTTGTGTGCGAGTATCCTGAGTACCGACGCATCCTCCAGTTGAAGCTCAGCAAGATTAGAAAGTATCCTTACTGCAAATTTCTTTTCCCCCCTTCCGAAGAAATAATTCGCGACATCAAGATAAAATGATGGCGTTTTCCCATTCTTCTTTTTGAGATCAAGATACGTACTGTATAATTTCTCTTTCGACACCTTCTTAAGCTTTTTGATATAAGGCGTCTCCGGATCCCATTGCTTTATTGTCATTTTGCCTTTAGAAACAAGGTAGTTTGTGGTATTTAACTGCATTTCTGAAGCACCGTTTGCATCCGTAACCAGGACGGTATATGTGCCATCTTCCATACGTACATTACCATCTGCATCGCCAAAACTCCAACTATATGTAGCTCCCGATCCGCTGACCGTTGAACTGAAGCCGACAGATGTACCATTATTAAGCATCACTACCGCGCTGTCGCTTACCGATAGATTTTGTTCCAACTGCATCGGTGAATCAACTCGACCATACGTTGGATTCACGAAAACATTTCCTCTGAAATGACGCGAGGAGTCCATTCCCGTTTCAGGAAGTTTAATTGGCTCAAGCCATACATGATCCACCTTCCACCACTCTTTTCTCTGTTCAAAATCTGAAACTACCTGCTCAATATGCGCTGATCGTTCCGCATTTGCATCCTTCTTCCACCCTGCAATTCGTTCATCATACATCTTCCTCCATTTCGGGTCTTTTGGACGGACCTTATGCTGTACATGATCTTCAAGGTTATCCAGAACAAGCAAGGATGTGTTCTTTGTCACAATAGAAAAATGTTTCCCTAATGCTGTGATCTCTTCTTTGTTCTTTTCAAAACGCAGATCCAGCTCGTTGATCTTTTTCTGAGCCCAGGAACGCTTCACAAGACCATTATCTACATTCGGGTCCTTTTTGACGGTCACTTTTCTTGAATGAACGATCGTATTTCCATGACCGAAATTCAATGTTACGGTCGCCTCATCACCTTTCAATATACCTGCCAGGGTAAATGTTCTTTTGAAATCAGAAGGAATGGACGGGAACGTAGATGAGATCTCACCTTTCTCATACACCGCCGAAATGAACCGAAACGGTTGATGAAGCAGATCGTACACCGCTTCCTCCCTGGTCCTGGAAAAAAGATTGATGAACTGTGCATTGGTCACCATGGCGATATATTTCAGATAAGAATGATCAGCCGATTTACATGAGGTCATCGTTATCATCGGGTACTGAGCCGGGGAGAATTCTTTCTTACCGAAATTACTGAGCGCATCAGAAACAAGGATACCCTCCTCCACATTGTACTTCGCAGGATCAAGGCATCCCAACTGGGTTCCTCCGTCGTTCGGTGTATCTGCAATTTTCTTGATGGCAGCTTCCCAGTTTCCTTCAAATATTTTAAATCTTCCTTCATACACAACCTCATTACTAAAAAGGACAAGGTCCATATCGAAGTTGCCGACCTTTTTAAAATAGGTGTCCAGCACTTCCATTTCCTTCTTTTTATCAGCGGAATCAGCCGAGGATGATACATCCCAGAATAAGGCGATGCGGGAAGGCATCACTTTCTCTTTCTCAGAAACAGGAGGTGTGATAGCCAGCCAGAACCAGGAGGAATCGCCGGCGATGGGCTCTGCAAAAGCCTGCTGCAGATTGGCGGGAAGCGGGACTTCAAATGCAATATCCCTGCTTGCTATGAAATTTGTTTCTTCCATCTCTGCCACCCAGGAATCCTGCCAGGATTTGAATTCAAGGGTCTGTCTCTGATCTCCGAAAACGTGGGGCACCGGCGCAAAATTCTGCACTTCACAACGCAATTCAAACTTATCCAGTGCGCCCTGGAACAACATGGGCTGCATATAGATAAAGGAGCGGCCGGTTGGTATCAGTTCCTGGTCATATGCAATGACGATCTTCTTGTACCCGTTGGCCGGTATCGGGAATATCCTCGCGCGAAAATTATTTCCCTGCGTCCATTCCAGCAAACCCGGGTCGATGTTTCTTCGCACAATGGTCTCAAAAACCCTTCTGCCTTCTGCCTTTTCCACGATCGAAGCCTCGCGCATTTCTCCGTTGATCTCCATCGCAAAATAAGAGATGCTTTGACCCTCCCCCAATGGAAAAACAAGCTGTCCTTCAAGATCGCGATCCACATCATTATAAAAAGTAAGTGTCATGGTAGTGGTGGCTATACTTCCCACCACTTTTACATCCATGCCAAGACTGCTAAGGCGTAAGGGCACGGAAGAAGTATCTTCCGTTCGTCGTCTGACCAGGATCGATGGAAAGTTCACGGGTGAATCAGGCAATACGATGTTCGTATCGGCTGTTGGAGTCCAAACCATGCTTACAGGATCCAGTTCATCCTGGGTCCGTTCAGTTTTGGAGATCTCTAAGAGAGGGAGGCTTAGTGCCGCGCATGCTACGATGCCGGTCACAGCAATTATCTGTGCTTTTGTCATGGGAAGAAAGAACGTTTAGACCCCTTTAACGGAGAAAAATGAGAATTATTATGACCATGCTTCTGTCGCATCGGCATCTATACGATGCGAAGCACATAGGGTTTCCATAAGATCGTGGTATTATTTACCGGCAAGCAGTTCCTTCACCAGGGTTGATACGGCTTTGCCATCCGCTTTACCTGCAAGTTGCTTCGTAGCAATCCCCATCACTTTACCCATATCACCCGGACCCGCAGCTCCAACGGAAGCGATGATCTTCTGAAGTTCAGCTTTCAGTTCCTCCGGGCTCATTTGTTTAGGCAGATATACCTCGATAACCGATGCCTGGTACAACTCAATCTCCTCCAGTTCAGGCCTGTTCTGTGTTTTATATATATCAGCCGTCTCACGTCGTTGCTTAGCCATCTTCATGAGGGCTTTCTGCTCGGTAGCATCGCTATATCCCTCAGCTGAGGTTTTTAACAGGAGAATTGCGGATTTAATGCCACGAAGCGCATCCAGTCTTTTGGCATCCTTAGCCAGCATAGCAGTCCTTATTTCTGTATTGATCTTCTCCTCCAGCATATATTCTCTTTTGTCCCAAAAATAGCAAAAAAAAGGAGGGCTTCCGCCCCCCTAATCATCGCCCGATGTATGCTATTCTATGCTAATCTACATTATCGTGTAAAAAGGAGTTGTTGGGCTTTATCTCCGCCTTCTTATCGTCGCCTTCGCTGAGCGTATAACGCGAAACCTGGGATTCCGTGGAGTGTTGTTGCTCGTCCAGGTTGATGCCCTTACGCTTGTATGCAGGCTCATTCTCCAGTTCAGCAAGGCCGCTTGGTGTTTTTAACTTATAGCTAAGCTCCTTTAGCCGATTGATGCGTTCCTGTGCTTTACGGATCTGTGAATCGTTCGAGAGGGTTTCCGATTTCTTCTCTTCTGCCACGATCTCCTCTTCCTTCTTCTCTCTCGAGATGATCTGCGGCTTCACTTCCTCGCTTGTACGGTGAATATCCATATCCGGCTTCACCTCCTCTGACGGTGTTTCCATAACAGGTGTATCGATTATTTTAAGTTCCATTTCCGGCAACTCTTCCAAAACTTCTTCCGAAATGAGTGGTGTTTCCTCGGCTACAGGTGTAAGGACCTCTTCAGACGGAAGCTCGGCAACAGGCTCGGGTTGTACTTCCTCTGCCGTGAAGTCGAGCTGAATCTCAACTTCCTTCTTCTCTTCGGTTGCTTCTGTTACAAATGCTTCCGGTTCCGCGACAGGAGAGTCTTCTTCTATAAATGTTTCATTGTCGAAGAGGTTGTCATTTGAAAAATCACTGAACAGATCCGTATCGGAGACAGGAGTAACGACTGTATCTTCCTCTACCGTTTCAGCCATTCCCATTTCTGAGACCAGGTCCTCTGTTACGATCGCTTTCACTTCTGCCACCGGTGTTGTATTTTCAACAGGTAATATGGGTTCGGTGATCTCCGGAATGATGGTTTCCTCAGCTACAACAGGAGCTATCTCAATTGGCTTGATGAGCAAAACCGGCTCAAGCATCTTGTCCTTCTCTTGCTGCGAAAGATTACTGAAACTTTCGGGAGCGTCCGTTTTCGCTAAAGGCGTTTCTGTCGGTTCAACAACGGGTTCTGCCTGGAGCTTCTCCATGGGTTTGGTTCGGATATCAACCACGATCTTCTTTTCTTCCTCGAGCTTATGAACGCGCTTTTCAGGACGTTTCATGGAATCATATACGGTGATCGGTCGTGATTTGAATCCTGTTGCAATGATGGTGACGTTCACTTTATCGCCTAAGGTCTCATCTATTCCATAACCGATCTTGATATCTGCATTGGATCCGGTTGCATCCTGGATGAAATCTGTGATCTCGCCCAGTTCATCCATGGTGAGCTCATTGGTACCGGATGTAATATCAAGCAGCACATATTTCGCGCCGGTGATCTCGTTATCATTGAGTAATGGACTGTTCATGGCCAGCTCAACCGCTTTCATTGCGCGGTCTGTTCCACCTGCAGTGCCCGTTCCCATAAGGGCAACACCGCTATCCTTCATGGCAGTATGGACGTCGTTGAAATCAACGTTCATGTGTTTGGTAAAGCTGATCAGTTCTGCTATGCTTCTTGCAGCGTTTGCAAGCACGTTATCCGCTTGTGCGAATGAATCGCGAACGCCAAGATTGCCATAGATCTGGCGAAGCTTATCGTTCGTGATGACAAGCAGGCAATCCACGCAACGCTTCAGGGATTCTATTCCCTCTTCCGCTTGTATTCGCTTATTTTTTCCTTCAAACGCAAAAGGAAGTGTTGTAATGGCGACAGTCAAAACTCCCATTTCTCGTGCAGTTTGCGCAATGATTGGAGCCGCGCCTGTACCTGTTCCTCCACCCATGCCGGCCGTAATGAAGACCATTTTGGTTCCTTTCGAAAGGAAATCTTTTATCTGATCCAGGCTCTCAATGGCCGATTTCATTCCTACTTCAGGCAAGGAACCGGCACCCAATCCCTGGGTCAGCGCTTTTCCTAACTGAACTTTTATAGGAACGGGGCTGGATTCAAGCGCTTTGATGTCGGTGTTACAAATAATGAAGTCAACACCGGAAATACCCTGGCGAAACATGTGATTAACAGCATTACTGCCACCACCTCCGACACCAATCACCTTGATGATTGAGACCAGTTCTTTGGGAATATCGAATCGCATCATGAATTTGTTTTCGCTAAAATTAGGCTATGCCCTACCTGCCTTTTGGCTAAGGGTCAATAACTTATCCACTGTGCAATGTGAATTACTCCTTCGCCGCGTCGTCCTCAAACCACTGCTTCCCTTTGCTGAAGATTTTCT
>Ga0247727_10000336_pt1 | contig 113896 bp, 103 predicted proteins | sample WisWelCaveWW1625_FD_202498 | JGI IMG/M metagenome (GOLD analysis project Ga0247727, IMG submission 202498) | Biofilm microbial communities from Wishing Well Cave, Virginia, United States - WW16-25 | ecosystem: Environmental > Aquatic > Deep subsurface > Groundwater > Cave microbial mat... | reverse complement strand
TGGGTACAAATCCTATGAACGAAAACTCAGCCGAGACTCGCAATCGACTGTCGCGACTCAGCATTTCGAGGGGCAGCCTCGGTTTCTCGCCGGGAACTTCGGGCTAACGCCGTGATCTCGGTTTGTCGCGCGGTGCTCGGCTCGGTGTCATACCTAATCCGGTTAATTGCGTCCCGGCGGGGAGCGCTCGGTGGACGGCGGCCATGCGTTGGACCACGGGCGAGCGAAGGTCGTTTGCCGATGGCCGTTTCCCGTAACGCGGGGCGAGGGTTTTTTTAGCATGGCCGCTGCGCCGGTACCGGGGTAGCCACCGGCCGAGACGGCCAAAAAATGCGACGCCCCGCGTTACAAATTGGGGGAAGGGCGGAAGGGACCTACAACCCAATCCGCCCGCCTCGGCGTCTAGATCGACGTACAACGCGAGAACCAAGCAACCGGATTCCGTGTCACACGGCAAGCCGGATTACTACCCGTCGTCTCGCTTCCCCTGGGCCCAGGCCCTCTCGTAGGCCTCGCTGGCTGCGAGCCAGGCGCCCTCCGCCGCGGTGCGAGCGCGTTCCAGCGCGCCGCGCTCGAGTACCAGCGCCCGAGCACCCGCTGCATCCTTCGCATAGAGCGCGCCGTCGGCCAGCGACGCATCGATGGCCGCAATACGCTTGGTGAGCCGCTCGATCTCGGCCTCGGCCTTGGCCACATTCCGCTTCAGTGGCGAAAGTGCGGCACGGGCCTCCGCCGCCTGCCGCCTCCGCGCCTGCGGCGATGGTCCAACCTGCCCATTGGGTTTGGCGGCGCCGCGCGGCGTATCGGCGCCGCGCTCGGCAAGGCATTCGGCGCGATAGCTGTCGATGTCGCCGGCGTAGGGGCGGACGGTCCCGCCACGCACGATCCACAGCCGGTCGGCGCAGGCGTCCAGCAGGTGGCGGTCGTGGCTGACCAGGATCACCGCACCCTCGTAGTCGTTCAGCGCCCGCACCAGCGCCTCGCGCGCATCGACGTCGAGATGATTGGTCGGCTCGTCGAGGATCAGCAGGTGCGGCCCATGGAAGGTCGCCAGGGCGAACAGCAGCCTGGCCTTTTCGCCGCCGGACAGGTTCTCGGCTTGTGTGTCGGCCTTGTCGACGCCGAAGCCGAGCGCACCGAGCTTGGCGCGCCGCTGCGCCTCCGTTGCCTCGGGCATGAGGCCCTGCATGTGCTGGTAGGGCGTCTGGCCGGCGGGCAGGTCCTCGATCTGGTGCTGGGCGAAGTAGCCGACCACAACCTTGTCGGAGGCATAGCGCCTGCCGGCCATGGGCTGGAGGCGGCCGGCGATGAGCTTGGCAAACGTGCTCTTGCCGTTGCCGTTGGCACCGAGCAGACCGACGCGATCGTCGGCATCGAGCCGCAGGTCGAGGCCTTGCAGCACCGGGTCGCCCGGTGCGTAGCCGGCGGCCGCGCCTTCCAGCCTGATGAGCGGGCTGGCGAGCGCCTTGACCGGATTGGGGAACAGGAACGGCGCCACCCGCTCCTCGATCTGCGCCGCGATCGGCTGCATGCGGGCCAGCGCCTTCACCCGGCTTTGCGCCTGGGTCGCCTTCGAGGCTTTCGCCTTGAAGCGCGTGATGAACGCCTCGATGTGCCGCCGCTCGTCGTCCTGCTTCTTCTTGAGCTTGAGGTTGAGCCGCTGCTTCTCGCGCCGCGCCTCCTCGAACTGGTCGTAGCCGCCGGAGTAGAGCGTGAGCTTGCCCTGGCTCAGGTGCAGGATCGATGTGACCGAGCGATTGAGCAGCTCGCGGTCGTGGCTGACGATGAGGACCGTGTGCCGGTATTCGCGCAGGTGGTTCTCGAGCCAGAGCGCGCCCTCGAGGTCGAGGTAGTTGGTGGGCTCGTCGAGCAGCAGGAGATCGGGCTCGGTGAACAGAATGGCGGCGAGCGCCACCCGTGTGCGCCAGCCGCCGGAGAATTCCGAACAGGGGCGCCCCTGGGCCGCCTCGTCGAAGCCGAGGCCGGCCAGAATGCCGGCGGCCCTTGCCGGCGCGGCGTACGCGCCGATGTCGCTCAGGCGCTGATGGATGTCGGCGATGCGGCTGGGGTCGTGCGCCGTTTCCGCTTCCGCGAGCAGCCCGGTCCGCTCCCGATCGGCGGCCAGAACGAAATCGATGATGCTTTCCGGGCCGCCCGGCGCCTCCTGCGTCATCCAGCCGATGCGGGACGACCGCGGAACGCGAATGCCGCCGTCGTCGGGTGCCAGCTCGCCGGCAATCAGGCGCAGCAGCGTGGTCTTGCCCGAGCCGTTGCGGCCGACCAGGCCGACCTTGTGCCGAGCGGGGATGCCGGCTGTCGCCTGGTTGAAGAGCGCGCGCCCTTCAATGCGGTAAGTCAGGTCGTTGATGTGCAGCATGGGCGCAGGCAATAGCTCAAGCGGCCTGCCGTGTCATGCGTGCCGCCGGATGGTCTGCTCACGCAGAATTGAACGCCGCATCGGCGCTCTACCCACGATCCACGCGGCCAGATGCGCTTAGGCAGCGGAGAAAATGAGGTGACCGGAGGGAATATCGGGTGTACAGTGCCTTTCAGTGGACGCATTGAGGTTCCACGGAGGAATTTCTTGCGCCAGCCGCTTGTCGGCTGACGCCGGTTCCACACGATCCGAGCCGCGTGTACGGGACATCCGAGGATCGCCCATGCGTATCGAGCGGATCGTAATCACCGGAGACGTTTTCAGAACGTATGGCGACGACCCCAATCAGCTTTCGAATGTGCGCTGGCTGCGTGGAGAGCTCGCGCGCGTTCTCTACGAACTGACCGGCCTGTGGCCCGATGTCAGGTATCGGCGCAACGCGGCGGACGAGGGACGTACCATCATAGCGGAGTGGTACCGCCTGCTGGCCCGCACCCCTTCGATCGAGGCCTGGGCTGCCACATTCGGCGAGACCGCCCCGCCCCGCCCATTGATCGACGAGCTGCGTCCCGACTACGATCGCGCGCTCGTCATCGGCTTCGAGCTGTCGCCCCTGATGCGGTCCGCCTTGGACAGTATCGGGGCTCCGTGGGTCGACATCGGGGTGAGCCCGATCAGGTTTCTCGATGATCTCGCCCTCAGTTTCGAGTTTTCGTGGCCGGCGGTGCCCGTTCATGCCGGGCTCGTTTCACGCCATCACCTGCAGGAGGCCGTCGCGCGCTTGCGGGCGCGGCATCGGGACGACCCGGCAGCTGCCGATCTCGGCGGCGCTTGCGTCTTCCTCGCGCAAACCCAGAACGACAGGACCCTGATCAAAGATGGAGGTTTCTTTCGCGACGAGGAGGCCATCGAGCGTGTTGCCCAGGCTCTGGATGGACGCACCCTCGTCCTCAAGGCGCACCCGTTGGCTCCGAGCAATCCGATTCTTGCAGCGCTCCAGCAGCGTTTCGGAGCGCGCACCACCGAGGCCAGCATCTACACCATCCTCGCCGCGGCGACCGGCGTGCAGTTCCTGACCATCTCATCGTCGGCAGCGATCGAGGCCCGCCACTTCGGCCACACTGCCGAGATGTTTCATCCCGCGGGGCACGTCGATCCCGCACCGATAACCAGCCTTTGGGCGCATCGGACCGCTGCATTCTGGCGCTCGGCGCTCGGAAAGGTCTTGCGCGTCAAGCAGGATGTCGAGCTCGAGGAGCGGACGACACCGGACCGGCTGCGCTGCATCCTCGGCTCGTGGGGCATGCCCCGGCCCCGAGCAGAGGGCGCCGTGGCGGGCCGGCCGGCGGCTATCGACCTGGAAACGGCCGTTGCGTGAGGGCAGTCGAAGTCGCGCCGTGCGTGGGGGGTCAAAACTTCCGGATCAGCCCGACGAGGCGGCCCTGGATGTCGACCTGGTCGGGGCCGAAGATGCGCGTCTCGTAGTCCGGGTTGGCGGCTTCCAGCGCGATCGAGGCGCCCTTCTTGCGCAGTCGTTTGAGCGTGGCCTCCTCCTTGTCCACCAGCGCCACCACGATGTCGCCGTTCTCGGCGGTGTCGCAGCGGCGCACGATGATGATGTCGCCCTCGTTGATGCCCGCCTCGATCATGGAGTCGCCCCGCACCTCCAGGGCGAAGTGCTCGCCGCTGCCCACGAGGTCGGGCGGCACCGGGATGTCCTGGGTGTGGTTCTGGATGGCACTGATCGGCACGCCGGCGGCAATGCGGCCCATCAGCGGGATGCTGTTGCCGCGACCCGTGAAGTTGGCCGGCGGAGCCGCCAGCTGGGCGTGGCGGCGCGGACTGCCCTCGATCACGCTGGGGCTGAAGCCCGGGCGGCGTTGCGCGCCTTCGGCCATGGCGTCGGGCAGGCGGATCACCTCGATCGCGCGCGCCCGATGCGGCAGGCGGCGGATGAAGCCGCGCTCCTCCAGCGCCATGATCAGGCGGTGCACGCCGGACTTGGATTGCAGGTCCAGCGCCGCCTTCATCTCCTCGAACGAGGGCGGAACCCCGGTCTCCTGCAGCCGCGCGTGGATGAAGACGAGCAGCTCTTTCTGCTTGGTCGTGAGCATGGGGACCTCCTGGGGCGCACAGTTGCGCCGGCTCGACGCCACGCCGTACAAACCGGGAACACCATAGTTGTTCATCGGATGTTCCGCAAGAGCGTTTGTGCGGCTCCGTTGATCCACTTCCGGCCGGCTTGAGACGGTGCGTCTACCTTGGGGTGCCCGAACGGTGCACAAGGCAGAGCAGAGCCAACGCTACCCGGCCGAAGATGCTGAAGGACGCCGCGTGTCGAGGAGACGCAACACACGGGGGCTCGAGCGCGTTGCCCGTAGCAAGCCTGTGCTGACAGAGGCCCTCATGTCGTCGGTGCATTCCCGTCCTGCGGTTCCCGAATAGAAACTGGACCCGCGCTGTAGTAAGTGAAGATGGCGGTCTCTCGGGGAGGATGATAATGCCGACGCTTTCAAGCCGGCCCCTTTACCTTCAGGTATGTGACGAAATGGCCGAGCGCATCGCGACCAGCGTGTGGAAGCCCGGCGGTGCGATCGCCAACGAAAGCGACCTGGCGCGCGAGTTCGGCGTGAGCTCGGGCACGGTGCGAAAGGCGCTCCAGCTGCTCGAGGAGAAGCGCCTGATTACGCGCCGGCAAGGTCGCGGATCGTTCGTTAGCGATCAGACATCTGGCGATCTGGCCGACCGTTTCACCAAAATTCGTCGCGCCGACGGCGCCAGCATTGCTTCCAATATCAAATCGGCGGAGGTCGAGGAGGCGGAAGCGACCGAGGAAGAGCGCGCTCGGCTGTGGCTAGAGGCGGGGGATCCGGTAGTGCGCTTCCGGCGGGTCCTCCTGGAAAATGACGTGCCGTTCATGATCGAGAAGTCTTCGATACCCGCAAAGCTATTTGCGGCAGTGCGGGAGAAGAGCGACGTTGGCGACCCGATCGTCGTCCTCGCGCACAAGTGCGGCGTCTTGCTCGGCGACGCGAATGAGCGCATTGTAACCGGCGTGGCGACTGCCGATGTAGCGGAAGCCTTGAGAATAGCCGTGGGCGCTCCGGTGGTCGTCCTGGATCGTGTGATTGCGGGTTTCGACGGACGTCCTGTGGAATGGCGGATGGGATGGTGCATCCTCTCCGGCAGATACTATGAGGCCCGAATCGGCGCATAGGACGGCGCACAGCCCGGGCCGCGAGTGCGGGCCAGGCGCGTGCAATCCGGGACGGCGCTATGCGCAACGAGGCATTTGGGCTCGCTAGCCATGACGATCGCTTTCGGGTCCTCTTGGAGGCCCTGCCGGTTGCCGTCTGCACGACCGATGCCAGCGGCCTGATCACTTTCTTCAATCAGGCCGCGGCCGATCTGGCCGGCAGACGGCCCGAGATCGGCCGCGATCGCTGGTGCGTGGTGTGGCGGCTGTATTGGCCGGACGGCCGGCCCATGCGGCACGAGGATTCCCCGATGGCCGTAGCACTGAGGGAAAACCGCGCCATTCGCGGCATCGAGGCGATCGGTGAACGGCCGAACGGCACGCGGTTCCCCCTTATGCCCCACCCTACGCCCATCCGGGATGGGTCCGGGGCGGTGGCGGGCGGCGTGAACATGCTGGTTGACATTACAGATCGCAAAACGGCCGATCACCTGCGACAAGCCACTGTCTTGGACCTCGAGAGAAAGGGGGCAGCGATCCTGCAGTTGATCGATGCGGTATTGAGGGAAACACAGCGCCAAGCGCAGAGCGCCGAGGCACAGGATCTCATTGAGCAGGCAATTCGGCGCGTTGCCACGATATCCGCGACCCAGAGTCTTCTCCACGATCCCGATGGAGCAACCCGGATCAATAGCTGGGATCTTTTGTCTGCCATCTGCATCACCGCGCAGACGCCGATACACGACAGCGTCGAACTGCTTTGCGAAAGCGGCGCCGGCGATCTTGCCAGCGAAACCGCGATGCCCCTGGCGCTCATCGCCAAGGAGCTCATCGCCAACGCCGTGAAGCATGGACTTGGCGGGCGGGCGAAGATGTACGTGCGCGTTGGCCTGCGCCGAGAGTTCGGCGGATACGTTTTCACGGTCGAGGACGACGGCCCCGGGTTCATGCTGCAGCCGGAGCACGCGCGGTCGTTTGGGCTGGGCCTGGTGATGGCGCTAGCGCGGCAGCTGAACGGCACGTTCGAAGTAGAGCGCGGCCCCGGGGCCCGCTGCATTGTGCGCTTCCCCGATCCGCGTGTGCTCAACTGAGGCGCACAGGTTCACCGGTGCGCACGGCTCGCGGCAAGCGTCGCGGCCCCGCTCGCTCATCATCCGACTGAGGATCGCGCCAAACACCTCGGCCACGCCGAACGGCGGCGGTGAAGTTCGCCTCGGAAGGATCGATCACGTGCCCCCGCTCCCGCCCATGGATCATCTGGGCGCTGCCCGGTCGGGTTGGGGTAACGCCACAGCTCCAGACCTGCAATGTCGCATTCACGCTGGTTTCACGGCGGCAAGCGAACGTAGGACATCGAACTGCCGTTGTAGAGCCGTCAACAATGCACGGTCAGTCAGGTCACATCGTTCATCCGTTCCCAGGCCCAATTCGGCTTTGGTGGGGCAACCCCACGGATGGACAGGAGCGGCCCCGCAATCTGTTCGGCTCCTCTGGTCGACCTCCAGACCCGGATCGCATGTTCCGGGCCGGCGGGGCCAACGGTTGGATCAGTGCGGAAGGCGTGGTCGCTGGTAAGCACCGGGACGGCTTGCACCAACTGGCGGCAAAACTGACCGCGCGAATCGAGGCGGAGAATCAGGGCTCCGAGCCGGCCGACAATCCCCGCATCCCTTCCGGATACACCTACCTCCTGCAGTTGATCGCCCATGATATGGTGGACAGCGTCGCTTCCTTCAGCATCGCAAGTAGCGCCCTCTGTCCCGGGTCGCGCAACGCGCGATCGGCACCGTTGTTGCTCGACACCCTCTATGGAACCGGGCCGGAAGAGTCGCCCCAGGCCTACGAGTTCAAGCCAGAAAATATCCTGGGGAATATTCCGCGTACCCACATGCGCCTCGGGCCACGCTCCGAGGCGGCTCCGCCAGGCAACCGCTATTGCCCCTTCCGCGACATAGCGAGGAGCGCGCCCAACTCCAGCGATGAGGGACAGCAAAAGGCGCCGGAGCCGCCAGCGAGACCCACACCGCTGTTGACCGAGACCATGCTCGCCGACTCCCGCAACGACGCGCATGCGCTCATATCGCAGCTGACCGTGCTGTTTCAGCTTCTCCACAACCATGTCTTGTCGCTGGTGGAGAAGGGCACATCGTCGATCTCGTCGGCGCCAAGGGAACTTGCGTTTCGCCAGTTTCGATGCGCGCGGCTGGTGGTCACGCTGGTGTATCGCAATATCATCGAACGAGACCTTCTTCGAAGGATCTTGGACGATCGCATTTACGATCGCTATGTCACCAAAGCTGACGCCCCGCGCGACAGCGGCGAAAGCATTCCGCTGGAATTTTCCTTCGGGGCCTTCCGTTTCGGACATTCAATGGTGCGCGGTGCCTACAGCGTGAATAGCCAATTCGGCCTGCAGGACGTGACCGGGGCGCTTCTCCTCAGCTCGGAACAGAGGCCGGATTTCCTGCCCGTCAAGCCCAATTGGTTTGTCGACTGGGATCGCTTTTTCGTCGCCAAAGCGGCCGACGGCGCCGGCACGGCCGTGCAGCGCAATCTCAGCAAGGTTATCGGGCCGCACTATGTGCAGGATCTAGTGCAGGGGTCGGTGAGAGTGTCTGGAATGGATGCCGCCGGTCTTGCCCATCGGGATCTTCTCAGCGCCTGCTACGCCGGAACGTTGTCCGTGAGCGCGCTGTGCAAGGAGCTCCGCGCCAAGGGCTTCGAGAGAGAGGTGGAGGACTTCGGCGCGTGGCGCTCACGGCTCGACAGTTGGCTGCCGAGGCTCAACCTCTTCCCGGCAGGCGACGACGACAGGAAAAGGATCGTCGAGGACCCGCCCCTTCCGTTCTTCGTCTTGTTCGAGGCCCAGCACCATGGCGGCCAGCATCTGGGGCCGCTGGGCTCGATCATCGTGGCCGAAGCAATCCTCGGGGCCTTCAGGCGCTATCCCCTCGGGGTAGAGCAGGGAGGCAGCACGCTGCGGCAGCGCATCTCGAGGTGCGGGGAAACGTTCTTCGACGAGTCCTCGGCAGAAGTTTCGGTTTCCGAGTGGCTTGCGCAGATCGATGAGATCGAAAGCATGAGCCAGCTTCTGGAATACATGCGCCGGCAGGGGTGCTTCGGTTGAATCGTGTGCGGGCCGGCATTTCCGAAATAAGGCAGCAACGGGAGAGCAAGCAGATGAGCGATGAAGCAGTGACCGCGACGATAAGTACCCGCAACTATGAGCGCTGGGGCAAGCTGATAAAAACGTGGGCCACAGGTCAATCCTTTTTCATGGACGACGTTCCGCCCATTGCAATAGAGCAGCTGCCCGTGCCGCGCACGTTGGCAGAATTCAAGGCCCAGTGCGACTTGGTTCGGGCCGAAGTGACCGTTCCACCCGGCGTGGTGGGGCTCACGGTTATACAGCATACTGCGGATACGCTGCTCATCAGATTGCCACCAAAATCGCTGGTCTTGAGAAAGCATGCGGAGCTTGGGGCATCCGGGGGCACTTATCCGTTTCCGGATTTCTATCAGCGGTTTGGTGGCATCCAGCTGACGCCGGCCGACAAGCTCAAAATCCACGCCAGCCGGATTGGCGACTACACCATCAGCATTTGCGGTTGAGCCGCGAAGCTGGCCGTCACAATCGGTTGTGCGCGAGTGAGCCTATCGGAGCCCCGGCTCCGATCAGCCCGTCGCGCAGGTGTTGCCAATCCTCAGGGTTCTTGGTGGGGGCAAGGTGGAGGAACCAGCGCGCGATATTGGCGTCGCTCGGTGGTTCCTTGCCGACCCAACGGCGCCGGATCATCTCGAAGAAGTGCTGCAACGCTTCCGTTGCGGCCTTGCGATGCCCAAGGTGAAACAGCGCAGATGCCTTGTAGCCCGGTGCGTAACCAAAGTCTCCTGCCGCCAGCGCGGCCCGGACCGTTCCTTCGTAGTCACCGCCCATGAACCGGATCGCAGCGTGATATGACCACTGCAACCGACTGGGGGCCAACGGGAGCTGCAGCGTATGGTCGGCTATTTCTCTGGCTCGCGCGTGTTGCCCGCATAGAGCGAAGCAGGCTGCAGACGACACGAGGGTCCAGGGATCGTTCTCGTTGAGCTCGTAGGCCAAGGGAATATAGATCATGGCCTGCTCGTACTGCTTCAACATTGCGTGCGACCAGGCGAGGCAGAGCTGGCTGCGCGAGTCGATGGGATCGAGACGTGCCGCCTCGCGCGCATAGGTCAGTGCCTCCTCCGTGCGAGCGGCGTCCCGGAAAACGCCGGGCCTAATGATATGGTCGGAATTGTTGAGCTGCGCCAGGCTCGAGTAGGCGGGAGCGAAGTCCGGCATCCGCGCAATGACCTGGCGGAAGAGATTTCTGACCCTGTCCCAGTTCTCTGGGTCGAAGCTCAGGAAGGTTGCCTGGCCGAGCAGCCAGAGGTCGTAAGCCCTCAAGTCTCCTGGAGGACGGTGCCCGATCGAGACCATGCGCTCCGCCGACAAGTGCACGTTGAGTGCGGTGGTGATGCGCCGCACCACCAGCTGCTGGGCCGCGAACCAGTTGGAGACGGAGACGTACATGCGCTCGCTCCACAGGTACGTGTTGTTTGCGAGATCGCGCAGCGTGATGACCACGCGCAACGCGTCGCCAGCCTCGAGGGCGGTCGCCTCCACCATGTATTCTGCGCCATCCGATGACTGCGGCGACGGGCCGAGCGTCGCGTCGCGCACCACCCACTCGCGGAAGCGCACGAGACAGGCGATCAGCTCCCTGCGGAAGCCCTCGACGAGATAACGATGCTCTTGCTTGGTCGCCGACCCATCGAAGGCCGCAAGCGAGACCATCAGCTCGGGCCAGGGCTTCCGCAGCGATGCGTCCCGAGTTGGCATTTCGGGCAGAATGACCGCATTTGCGACTCTTCGCTGTCCGGGGCTCGACAGCACTTCGACACGGATTGGCGCCGTGGCCGGCGGCTGCGCGATCCTGATGGCGGCGATGAGCTCCTGGGTCTCTTTCGACGGCTCGACGTCATACTGATCGTCGAGGAGATCCCACAGCTTCTTATAGGTACCGAGCGCGCCGCCGACGTCTCCCGCCTCGGCCCGCGAGCGGATCACCACGCGCGCCGCCTCCTCGTCCGTCGGATCGAGATTGAGGATCGCGCGTGCCGCTTCGGCCCGGCGAGGGCCGGCAGCCGCGTTCAAAATCGGCCGCAATTGTCCGAGGACGCGCTCATGCAGCGCCTGCCGCTTTGCCAGCAGCCAGGCGCTAAAGGCGGGATCGATCAACTCCAGCTCGTCGAGCAGGTGGTCCAGCGCGCGCTCGACCTCGAGCAGCCGCGGATGCACGCGGCCCGATTTTGCGAAGTCGAGCACGTCCCACAGGTCCACGCAGACCAGCGGACGCTCGAGCGCCACTGTCACTCTGTCGGTCTTCAGCGCGTCAACACCCGCCGCCGCGAAAGCCGCGCGAATTTCACGCAGTGTCTGACGCAGGGACCCGCGCGCATTGCTCGCGTCGGCCTCGCTCCAGAGCAGCGCCATGAGACGCTCGCGCGTCGCTTCATGCGTTTCCGAGATGGCGAGGTAGCCGAGCAGCGCGCGCGATTTCCTGCCAGCGATCACAAGCGCACGCTGGTTGTATCGAACTGTCAGCGGTCCCAGCGTCGCAACGCTGAGCTTCGAAGGTTCGTTCGGCACGACAGATGGAGCCCCGGACTGCTCAGGCACCAGAGCCTATAGCGAGGCCAAAGCCAAGCAAAGTGTTACATGACGTTCCAGATTGAGTAGGCGTTGAACGGGGAGCGGCCGACGCGATCACGCCGATTTCGGGTTGCCCTCGGCCCACTTAGCATGTGTGCACCTGCCCGGGCCGGGTGGCGAGCCGACGCGTTCGTATTTCGTTCGTCGACGTCCAGATTATTGGTCGCGAGGTCCTTCGCCGCGCTCCGGAGCAGCGGGAGTGAACCGGCCCCGGTGCCGGGACTCTCACCAGGCAGAGCTACACCCCGTTACCTTGGAAGCGGTATGTGAGATAGTCATGCGAAGGCAGGGAAGAGATACTCAGGCGTCAGCCCCTTGACGAACCCAACGTTCCTCGAATTGGATCTTGCATCCGGTGAAGGTGTGCAGCTCCTGAGGGCCCTGGCAAGCCGGCATGGGCATGCTCTCGCCGAGTTTGCCCAATACATGAGACGGCTATTCCTGCTTCGCTCGCCATGTGCCCCTGGCCTGAGCTTTGTCGGAGGCGAGGCCGAGCCGCTGCGATTGCCGCGCGCCCTGGCCTATCCGGGCCTCCTCAGCGTCGCCGGCAGCGGAGAAATCCTCGAACAGGCGCTCGCCTCCTGTCTCGGCGAAGGCGTCGAGCGGCTGTCCCAAATCCAGCAGCCTAACGACGTGATCCGCGAATGTTCCTATGACGACGCCGCGCCATGCGTCATGCCTGCCGCCAGAGACTCGATCGAGCGCCTGCTCGGTGCATCGGCGGGTTGCCGCCCGAACCCGATCGCGTGGATTCGCGGTCGCCCGCTAGCGGCGCACGGCGAGCTGCTCCTGCCGGCCGATTGGTGTCTTCGGCGGCAACCCAAAGGTGCCCTCGCGGTTGCAGGCGCGGCGCTCAGCACAGGCTGCGCGGCGGGGCCCAGCTTCGAAGTCGCGGCGCTGCGTGCGGTACTCGAGCTGATCGAGCGCGATGCTGCGTCGCTTTGGTGGATCGGAGGGCGGCGGCCGCGACCCGTGGCGGCCGACAGTGCGGCAATGGCCGAGGCCGTGCGGCTGTTCGGGACGCTGCGCCAGGGCAACAGGGACCGCCCGAGCTGGCTTCTCGACATCACGACCGACCTCGGCGTCCCCTGCGTGGTGGCGGTGTCCACGAACGCTAGCGGACGCGGGCTGGCTTGCGGGTTGGCGGCGCGGCTTTCGCTGCAGCAAGCGGCAGGGGCCGCCGTATTCGAGCTGTGCCAAATGGAGCTGGCAATCGAGGTCGTTGCGGCCAAGCGCCGGGAGCGCGGGGATGGCGCGCTGAACGACATCGATCGGCGGCACCTCGCGCGTGCCGGCGAAATCGACGCGGCCGAGTGCGAGCTGATACATCCGCTGGGTGCCCCGGCCCGCGATCCCGAGCGGACCGCCGGCGACCCGGAGAGCGAGCTCGCGATTCTGCAGGCGGCGTTCGCGCGCCTGCAGATCGAGGTGGCGCTGGTCGACTTGACCCGTGCCGAGATCGGCATTCCGGTCGTTTGCGCGGTCGCCCCGGAGCTCCAGCTCATGCCTGGCGAAGCAAATACAAAAAGGCTACGCCGGGAGATCGCCGCCACCGGTGGCGGTGCGCGCTGGACCAAGGGCGTGGCATTAATGTAGACGCAGCGACGATCGCGCGAAGGCGGTCAGGAGGGCAACTGTGACGAAACGTAGGCTTGCCTGGATTCTCTTATCGCTGCTCGGGCTCGTCGGGATTCTCGGGGCGCTGTGGAGTGCATTTGGCACGAGCCGCATCGCCCTCGGTCAGGCCGACCTCCAGGCGCGGATCGACAAGATACTCCCAAAAACCGCGAAGGACGTTACGGTCGAGCGCGTGACGATCGTCCTCGCGGACGACAAGATGGCGCTGAGGGTCGAAGCCGAAGGCCGCAAGCTGGGACAACCCTTCGGCATTGTTGCTTCGGTGCGCGGACGGCCCCGGTACGATCCCGATCGCAGCGCGCTCCTGTTCGAACCGGAGCTCGTCACGGTCGAAAGCCTTACCGTCCGTGGCGGCAGCGTCGCCGAGAAGGTCGAGGGTGCCGCCGGACGTGTCAAAGGCCGCCTGGGTGAAATCCTGAAAGACGGGGCATCCAAGATCGATGCCGCAGCGGCCGTCATCGCCGAGCAAGGCATCAAGCATTATCTAGCCACCTATCCTATCTATCGGCTCAAGGACGACGCCAAGGGCTTGGTCTTGCGCGCACTGCTGCGGGCGGTCGCGATCGAAAAGGACACTCTGGTCGTCACCGTCTCGCTGTGGGGCCTGACGCTTTCCGCCGCGCCCTGGGGATTGCTACTGCTCGCGGTCGCAGTCTTCGCCGTGCAGCTGATGCGGCACCCCGGGTGGGGCCTGTCGCCCCCTCAGGATTGATTGCCAAAGGTCCGCCAGCAACCGCATGGTCACTCGAGGGGTTGAAGGCACAGGTGGCCTGCTGTCAATGCAAGGCTAGGTCGCTCGCATCTCGAGACGGCGCGAATGGCGCCGCCGATGCCGACCTGGCCGATGGCGAAGACCAAGGGCAGCTCATCGCAGCGCTGGTCGCTGTCGAGGAAGCTCCCGGCAAGGGCCCAGCCCAGCTCGAAGCCCTGGGCGTAGTCGGAGCGGTCATTCTCGGCCGGCCGGCCGATTTCCTCCACCGTCACGATGTTCCTGCACCTGCGGGCGCTGCGCAGGGCCTCGCCTTTGACGCGACCGGCGATGAACTCCCGTGTCGGCTCGCCGCCCTTGCCCTGCCGGGCCGGATGGATATGGAAGGAAGGCGTGAACGCCTCGGTCTGGAAGGGGGCCTCATGCTCCCGGCTCATGGCGACGGACACCGTTTTGATCTTGCCGGGTCGATACCGCAGATCGGCGCGCACCGAGAACTCGCGCCGCCCCCGCCCCACCAGCAGGTGCTGCTCGGGTATCGACGTGCAGCGATCCTGCCCGAAACTACTGAGGGGGCCACTCTGCAAGTCGACGCTGTCGGTGCCTCCGTCCAGGAACTCCACGTTCACCTGGACCGCATAGGTCGGCAATCCGCGCTCCGGCTCCTGCAGCCGCCGATTGAGGCACAGCAGGAGATCGAAGTCGCCGATCCGCGGCGCGGTCGGCGACCAGCGCAGGAACACCGCGACCACCTTGGGCGGGGAGCGCCGCAAGCGATCCAGCCAATCCCGCTCCGATTCGAGATTCCAAAGCGGCAGCCAGCCGCGGCGCGCCACGCTCTCGTCGGGCTTCTCCAGGAGCGTGAACGGGTCGACGAATTCGCTGCCGGTTTGCGCCGTGGCAACGCCAAGGCACGACGCAACGGCACACGCTGCAAGCCACCGCACCGCCCGCATCTGTCTGCTCCACGGCTGGCTTCCATGAAACGAATAGCACCGGTACAGCTCTTCGGTCCACGCTGTGCCGTGGGTTCTCCCCGTATGACGGCAGGCAACATTGGAGGTTGTGCGGGGGGCTGGCGAGACTCTGCAGGGCTCGCCAAGCGTCATGGCATCAGCCGCAACCTGGTCCGCGTTGGCGCCATCGGTTCAACGAATGACCGTGAACAGCGGTCAGCTCGGATGGTTGGGCACCGGCTTCGCCGACCCTCAAGGTCGTCATCCCGGCGCCGCTCGCTCGCGAAGCGGGCGAGCGGGACCAGGCCGGGACCCAGACAGACCGAAAGGATCTCTTGAGCGAAAGACTGGGATGCCGCCGGCCGCGTCGCGCGGAGTGCCTCATCGGGACGGGTCGGCTTGTGGGTAGGTGCATGGGTCCCGGCCTGGTCCCGCTCGGGCCCTGTCGGGCCCTCGCGGCGCCGGGATGACGTTTGTGGCGGGCGGCTTCAGCCGGGATCACAGGTGGAAAGACGCAAGGGCTACCTGCCCCGACCGAGATAGGCGCTGACCACGGCGGGGTCGGTCAGCACCGCCGCGGGCGTGCCGGAGGCCAGGGTGCGGCCGTAGTTGAGGACGTGGATGCGGTCGGCGAGGTCGGCGACCATTTGCATGTCGTGCTCGATCCAGACCATGGGCAGCTCGAGGTCGTGCTTGATGCGCAGGATGAAGCGGGCGAGGTGGTCGCGCTCGTCGGGCCGGCGGAGGGCTTGTCCAGCAACAGCAGGGCGGGCTCCAGCACCAGCGCGCGGGCGAGGCCGACGACGGACGCGGCCGTCAGGCAGCCGCTGCGGGCCGATCCTGAGGCCAACAGCAGCGTACGATGAATCGCGACCCGACCGAAGGGGACGGGACCGCATGACCAAGGTCAGTCTGCTACGCCTCCAGCTTCTGCCGCATTTGTCGCTGCCCCGCGGATCGCGCAAAGTCTGCCATCAGAGAAGTTCCGAGCCGAACTATGAGTTACGCGGGTTGCTCGAATGCAGTGCCATTTCGGCGCTCGGCAGCATTTGCGCCGCCTACTTGCCGAGCGCGAGCCCCTCTGCCCGGAAGTAGCGGCGCTTGAAATCGTCCGGTACGTTGCGGGTCTCGAAGTCCTTGACGAGGAAGAGGTATTTCTCGACGCCGGTCGAGCCGGTGTAGGTGAGGCCATCGGCCGTGATCGACACCCAGTGCCCGTCGGGCAGTACGGTGAGATCGGCGCGCGGCATACCGTCGGCGCCGCGGAGTGTGAGGGTAGAGCTGCTGGTGGTGACACGACCGCTGGCACGGCTGGCAGACCAGGCACGATCGAACAACGCCTTGTCGCCGGTTCTAGGGGGCAGCTTGCGGCCACTGGTCACGTCCCAGCGGCTTATCTTTAAATCAGTAACATCGCTCGAAAGGATTGTCCGCCCGTCGGGGGTCACAGCGTAGTACACCTGCTTCGTATCGCCTTCGAGCGTGCGCAGCAGGCGGCCCGAGGCGGCCTCCCAGAGCCTTATCGAATTGTCCCAGCTCGCGCTCACGATGGTCCGCCCGTCGGGGGTGACGGCGACGGCCTTCACCGCCGTCGTATCTCCCTCGTTTGTCCTCAGCAGACGGCCTGAGGCGAAATCCCACAGCCTCACCGTCTTGTCCGAACTCGCGCTCACAATGGTCCGCCCGTCGGGGGTGACGGCGAGAGCATTTACCTGCGCCGCATGGCCTTCGAGCCTGCGCAGCAGGCGGCCCGAGGCGGCCTCCCACAGCCTCACCGTCTTGTCCTTACCCCCACTGACGATCGTCCGCCCGTCGGGGGTCACAGCGAGGGCCAGCACCGCCTCCGCGTCTCCCTCGTTTGTGTGCAGCAGGCGGCCCGAGGCGGAATCCCACAGCCTCACCGTCTTGTCCGCGCCTCCGCTGGCGATCCTCTGCCCGTCAGGGGTGACGGCAACGGCATTCACCTCCGCAGTATGCCCTTGGAGCGTGTGCAAAAGGCGGCCCGAGGCGGCATCCCACAGCGTCACGTCGCTCCTATCCACGCTGACGATCCTCTGCCCGTCAGGGGTGACGGCGAGGGCTTTCGTTCCCCACCAACGCTCTTCTAGCGTGTGCAACAGGCGGGCCGAAGCGGTCTCCCAGAGCTTAACCTCCTTTTCGTCGGCGCTCACGATTGTACCGCCGTCGGGGGTGACTACGACGGCATTCACGCCCCGGCGATGGCCTACCAGCCTGCGCAGCAGGCGGCCCGAGGTGGCCTCCCGAAGCCACACCGACTCATCCCTATTAGCACCGCTGACAATGGTCCGGCCGTCGGGGGTGACGGCGACGGCATTCACCTGCCCCGTATGCCCTTCGAGCGTGTGCAGCAGGCGGCCCGAGGCAGCTTCCCACAGCCTCACCGTCTCGTCCTTACCTCCGCTCACGATGGTCCGCCCGTCGTGAGTGACGGCTAGGGCCAACACGGCATCAGTGTGACCAGCGGGTCCCCTCAGCCGCCAGCCGCGCCAGGCCTCTGCATCTGTGGCAACGGGTGCCGACGGGGCAGCAGCGGCCGCCACAGCGGGGGGTGGAACCGGCGGCTCAGGCACTGCCACGGCAGCCGGCCGCAAATAAATGCGTTCCCGGCCGAGCGAACCATACACGTGCGGCTGCTGCTGGCGGCTGGTGCTGGCGAGTACATCATCGCGGACCTCGGCGAACAGGAAGCGGACCTCCAGGCCCGGCGTCTGGATATGCTTGAGGAGCGCCGCCGTGAACGGGCTGTGCTTGCCGGCTCCGTCCTCCGCCTCGGTGCCCGGCGCTGCGGCAAACGCGATCAGCTCGTTGTCGCCCGGCTCTACCCTGCCTAAACCGCGCCCGATCGCACGCTTGAGCGGGCTCGTCTGGCTCGCCAGGCGCGCGCGGAACGGGTTGCTCCGGCAGGCATCGAGGATGACGAGACGCAGCTTGCGTGCACCGGTCAGCATGCCCGTCACGGTGGAGAGCGAGATCGCCTCCACCTCTATGGCCGCGGAGCGCGCGAGCCTTGCGTCGATCGGAATAAGATAGTTCTGACCATCGACCTCGATACCGTGACCGGCGTAGTAAACGACTGCGAGGTCAGACCCGTTGGCGTGCGCCTCGAAGGCCAGGAGCTCGCCTCGCAGCGCCTCAGCGGCGAGGTTGTGGCGCACCACCACCTTGTCGAAGCCCAAGAGCTCGAGGGCCGCGCCAATGGCGGTGGCGTCCTCGGTCGGGTTGGGCAGCTGCGGCACGTGGGCATAGGCCCCGTTTCCGATCACCAGCGCCACACGCCGCGCCTCGGCAGGGCCGGCAGCAAGGCTGGCGAGGGTACAGCAAATCATCACAATCAAACGAATGGCGCACTGCATGATGGCCATCCTCCCTGGCAACCATGGCAACTATCGTCAGGTCACGGCAAACCTCAAACCTCGCCGATGCCGAACAATGCATCAATCGGCACCATGGCGCCAAGGCCTTGCCCTCCAATCCAATTGGAGGGCGCACAAGAAGGCACCGCCTCGGTCTCTTGGGCGAAAGACTGGGATGCCGCCGCGTCGCGCCGAGAGCCTCGTCGGAACGGGACGGCTTGTGGGTAGGTGCATGGGTCCCGGCCTGGTCCTGCTCGGGCCCTGTCGGGCCCTCGCGGCGCCGGGATGACGTTTGTGGCGGGCGGCTTCAGCCGGGATCACAGGTGGAAAGACGCAAGGGCTACCTGCCTCGACCCAGATAGGCGCTGACGACGGCGGGGTCGGTCAGCACCGCCTCGGGCGGGCCGGAGGCCAAGGTGCGGCCGTAGTTCAGGACGTGGATGCGGTCGGCGAGGTCGGCCACCATCTGCATGTCGTGCTCGATCCAGACCATGGGCAGCTCGAGATCGTGCTTGATGCGCAGGATGAAGCGGGCGAGGTGGTCGCGCTCGTCGCGGGTGAGGCCGGCCGAGGGCTCGTCCAACAGCAGCAGGGCCGGCTCCAGCGCCAGCGCGCGGGCGAGGCCGACGATCTTCTGGATGCCGAACGGCAGCGCGCCGGCATGAGCGTGCCGCACGCCCTCCAGCTCCACGAACTCGATGATGCGCTCCACCGCCTCGCGGTGGCGGACCTCCTCGCGCCGCACGGCCGGCAGGAACAGCATCTGCTGCAGCGGGTTGGTGGCGAGCCTTGCGTGCCGCCCCGTCATGATGTTGTCGAGCACGCTCATGTGCGGGAACAGCTCGACGTGCTGGAAGGTGCGGGCGATGCCGAGCCGCGCCACCGCCCGCGGCGACAGACCCGAGATGTCGCGGCCGCGGAAGCGGATGCGGCCCTCGCCCTTGTAGATGCGGCTGATGCAGTTGAAGGCGCTGGTCTTGCCGGCGCCGTTGGGGCCGATCAGGGCGAACAGCTCCGCCGGCTCGACGGCGAACGACAGGCCCTCCAGCACCGTGAGGCCGCCGAAGGCGAGGCTCAGGTTCTCGACCTCCAGCTCAGCCATACCACCTCCGGCTGCGGCGGTACTGCTTGACGTCGCGGTAGCTGCGGCGCTTCCCGCCGCTGGACTGGCCGAGATAGAACTCCTGGATGTCGGGGTGGCCCTTGAGGCGCGCGGCATCGCCGTCGAGCACGATGCGGCCGTTCTCCAGGACGTAGCTGTAGTCGGCGACCTCCAGCGCCACCGCCGCGCTCTGCTCGACCAGCATGACGGTGATGCCGAGCTCGCGCTTGATCTGCAGCAGGCGAGCCATCAGGTCGTCGACCACCACCGGCGCCAGGCCGAGCGACAGCTCGTCGACCAGCAGCAGCTCGGGCCTGCACACCAGCGCGGAGGCGATCGCCAGCATCTGCCGCTCGCCGCCCGACAGCAGCCCGGCCAGCCGGGAGCGCAGCTCGGCGAGCTTGGGGAAGAACTGGAGCACCTGCTCCTCGCGGCGCCGCCGCTCCGCCGCGGTTGCCCGCGGGCCGGCCGGCACGATCAGGTTCTCGGCAACGGTGAGGCTGGGGAAGGCCTTATCGCGCTCCGGCACCAGGGCGATGCCGGCGCGCGCGATGCGGTGCGGCTCGCCGTTGTCGATGCGGCGGCCCTTGAAGCGGATGGACCCCTCGGTGACGCGGGCGTCGTCGATGCCGTGGAATCCGGAGATGGCGCGCAGCAAGGTGGTCTTGCCGGCGCCGTTGGTGCCCAGAATACCGACGATCTGCCCACGCAATATGGCGAGCGAGATGCCCTGCACGGCGGTGATGGCGCGCTGGTAGACGACCTCCAGCTTGTCGACGGCAAGCAGGGGTTCGCTCATCGCTGCCGCCCCGCCGTCGGCCGGTGCCTGAACGGCCACATCAGGAAATAGGTCTGCACGCGGCGCCAGATGCCGACCAGCCCCAGCGGCTCCAGCACCAGGAACAGGATCATGACCGCGCCGAAGGCGGCGTAGTTGACGGCAAACAGGGAGCCGGCGTAGCGCTGGGCGCCCGGCATGGCCCGCAGCACGGCCTCGATGGCGTAGGGGAACAGCGTGACGAAGGTGGCGCCCAGGATCGCGCCCAGCAGCGAGCCCATGCCGCCGATGATGATCATGGCCACGTACTGGATCGACAGGAACAGGGAGAACGCCTCCACCGAGACGAAGCCGCGGTAGTAGGCGAACAGCGCGCCAGCCACAGCGGCGAGCGAGGACGACACCACGAAGGCCAACAGCTTGTGCGCGGCGACGCCGATACCGAGCGCCTCGGCCACCGTCTCGTTGGCGCGGATGGCAGCCCAGGCGCGGCCCGTGCCGCTGCGCAGCAGGTTGACGCAGATCAGCAGCGTGCTGGCTGCGGCCACACCCAGGATGAAATACCAGGCACGGCCGCTGGTAATGGCTACACCGGCGATAGTCGGCGGGTCGATGACGATGCCGGTCGAGTAACCACGCCTGGTCTCATACTCGCTACCGAGGTAGACGACCAGGAAGTGCAGCGCCAGCGTGCTCACCGCCAGGTACAGCCCGCGCAGCCGCAGCGACGGCAGGCCGAAGATCACGCCCAGCAGCGCTCCCACCAGCGCCGCGGCCGGCAGCGTGAGCCAGACCGGCGCCTGCGCCTCCTTGAACAGGATGCCGACCGTGAACGCGCCCGCCGCCATCAGCCCGGCGTGACCGAGCGACACCTGTCCCGCGTAGCCGGTGAGCAGCATGAGGGCGAGGGCGCCGATTGAGGCGAGCAGCACCTGGTTGGCCAGGTCGAGCAGGAACGGCGAGGCCAGGAACGGGAACGGCAACAGCACGAGGAGCAGGACGGCCAGAGCCACACGCTCGGTGCGCGCCTCGACCAGGGCCAGGTCCTGCGCATAGCCGGTGCGGAAGTAGCCGCTGGCGCGCGGCCGCCTAGACACGGTCGAGCTCCTCGCGCGTGCCGAACAGCCCCCACGGGCGCACGATCAGCATGGCGATCAGCACCAGGAACGGCACCACCTCCGACAGCAGCGGGTCGACGTAGTGGATCAGCAGCACCTCGGCGCCAGCCACGATCAGCGCACCGGCGAGCGCGCCGACCAGGCTGTCGAGGCCGCCGACCAACGCCGCCGGGAACGCCTTGAGCCCGATGATGGCCATGGTCTGATCGAGGCCGGAGTCGAGCGCGATCAGCATGCCGGCGAGCGCCCCCGTCAGGGTCGAGAGGCCCCAGGCCAGCGCGTAGATGGCGTGCAGGTCGATGCCGCGCTGCGCCGCCAGCAGCGGGTTCTGGCCAGCGGCGCGCATGCGCACGCCCCAGCGGCCGAAGCGCAGGAACGCCAGCAGGCCGCCGTAGACCAGCGCCGTCGTCGCCACCAGCAGCGCCGCGCACAGCGAAATGCGGGCGCCGCCCGGCAGGGCAATCGCAAAATTGGCGATCTCCAGCCGCTGCGCCGGATACTGCTGTTGCGCCGACCAAACGAACACGACTGCGCCCCGCAGCAAGATGCCGAGCGCCACCGTGGTCAGCACCGCCGCCAGCACCATCTCGCCCGTCATTTTCCGCATCAGGAACAAATAAACCAGCACGCCGACGATCAGGCTCAGCCCTACCGCCGCGGCGATGGCGACCAGCCAGTGGCTGCTGAACTGCGTCGCCGTCATCAGCAGAAGATAGGCGCCCAGCATCATCAGCTCGCCGTGCGCCAGGTTCAGCACCCGGCTGACGCGATAGACCAGCACATAGCCGCAGGCGATCAGCGCATAGATGGCGGCCAGCACGAGGATGTTGACGGCGAGCTGCATGGAGGAGCAACCCTCGTAGGTTGGGTCGAGCGTCAGCGATGACCCAACATCGGCACAGATTGCATCATGTTGGGTCTGCGCTTCGCTTGACCCAACCTACTTCACATCGAAAGCGGTCCAGTCCTTCACGCGCACGATGGCACCCTTGCCCGGGTCCCAGCGGTAGACGCGGTAGTACTGGCGCGTGCGGAAATGGTTGTCCTTGGTCCACTCGATCGGGCCGCCGCGCAGGCCCCTGGTATCGACCTTGAGGGCGGACATGGCGGCTGCCAGCTTCGCAGGCGTCGGCGGCCAGGCGGTCGCCTTCAGCGCCGCCTCGATCACCAGGCCGGCGATCCAGCCCTCCGCCATCTGCTGGGCCGGATACTGCACGCCCGCCTTCTTGGCCGCCTCGGCGATCTCCTTGTGAATCGGCAGCTCGTCCTGGAACAAAGCGTTGGCGCCAATGACGTAGAACTTGCCGTCCTTCAGGCGCGCCAGCTCGCCTTCCGCCTCCAGGTGCGACCAGGCGATGTAGTCGCCCTGCCAGCCGAGCCGGCGCAGCGCCTCGAGGGTGCGTACCTGCGTCACCCACGGCGCCCACGAGAACACCCAGTTGGCCCCGGCGTCCCTGAGCTTGGTGGCAAACGGCGTGTAGTCGGGCGTCGGCGGCGGGATCACCTCCTTGCCGACCACCGTCATGCCGAGGCCCGGCGCCTGCTGTTCGGCGAAGTCCATCTCGCCGCGCGACAGCGGGATCGCCATGGCCGAGAAGCCGATCTTCACCGGCTCCTTCGCCGTCTCCTTGATGAACGCCAAGGTGGCGCGGCTGTCGTAGTTGGCCGCGTAGGCCGTGGTGCAGAACAGCAGCGGGTCGGCCGGCGGGTAGACGTCCTTGGGGCACACGCCGCTAGCGAACAGCAGCGGCACGCCGGCGCGCTTGGCCTCGGCCACCATCGGGGCGTAGGTCGAGGACAGCGACGCGTTCATCAGCAGGATGACATTGTCCTGGGTGATCAGCTTCTTGGCGTTGGCGGTGGCCTTGGAGGGCTCAGCCGAGTCGTCCTGCAGGACCAGGTTGACCTTCTTGCCGTTGATGCCGCCGGCGGCGTCGACCCGCTCGAGGTAGATGCGCAGCGCCTCCACCGCCGGTGCGTAGGTGCTGGCCGGCGGACCGGTGAGAGCGCCCGTCAGGCCGATGGTATAGGCGTCCTGGGCCGAGGCCGGCCATGCAACGATCGCCGCCACCGCGGCGGCTGTCAGTTTGCGAAGCATCGATTCCTCCCAATGCTGTTGCAGTCTTCCGTGAGCTCAAGCGAGCGCCTCCGCCGCGCTCTCGGCCAGGAGTTTTTCCTCCCGGTCGTCGTACATCTCCTCCACCAGCGGCTTGAACCGCTCGTACATCGCCTTGCGCTTGACCTTGCGCGTCGGCGTGACGGGCTCGCCCTCTTGCTCGGGATCGAGGGCCTTTGGCAGTATCCGGAACGCCTTGATCTGCTCGGCGCGCGCCAGCCGGGCGTTGCTCTTGTCGATCTCGCCTTCGATCAACTCCTGCACGCGGGCGTGCTGCGCCAGACTGGTGAAGCCCGTGTAGGCCACGTCGTTGTTGCGCGCCCAGTCGGCCACCGTCTCGAAGTCGATCTCGATGAGCGCGACCAGGTACTTGCGGGCATGGCCGAAAGCCACGGCCTCGGCGAGATAGGGGCTGGCGCGCAGCGTGTTCTCGATGAACGATGGCGAGATGGTCTTGCCGCCCGCGGTGACCAGGAAATCGCGCGCCCGGTCGACCAGCCGCAGACTGCCGTCGCGCCATTCTCCGACGTCGCCGGTGCGCATCCAGCCTTCCGTGCCGAGCACCGCCAGCGAGGCCTCGGGATTGTTCCAGTAGCCTTCGAACAGGTCGGGTGAGCGCACCAGGATCTCGCCGTCCTCGGCGAGCCTCACCTCGAAGCCCTCCGGCACCGTGCCGACATCGCCGGGCCGCGGGAACGGCCCGCGCTGGCCGGCGATAATGCCGCCGGCGGTCTCGGTCTGGCCGTACATCTCGCACACATTGACGCCCAGCATGTGCCACACGGCCATGGTCTCGGCGGGAAGCGGCGCGCCACCCGAGACCACCAGCTCCAGCTTGTCGAAGCCGATCTTGTTGAGCACGGGTTTGAAGACGGCGGCGTTCCACGCAGCATGGGCAAGCGCGGGCAGACCCGCCGCGGCGGCCGTCCAACGGCGCCTCGCATGGCCGCGAGCGAAAGCAATCGCGCGATCGTAGGCGAAGCGCTTGAACGCCGAGCTGCTGCCCGCCTGCACCAGCACCTGGGCGGCCAACTTCTGCAGAAAGCGTGGCACGGTGAACAGCACTGTCGGCGCCGTCTCGAACAGCGTCTCGGGCAGGTCCTCCACGCGCTCGCCGATGTGCGGAACGAGACTCGTCATCAGCGGCAGGGTGACGGCAATGTCGCGGCCGAGCACGTGGCAGAGCGGCAGGTAGGCTACGGTGCGGTGCTCTTTCTCCACCAGAAGCGGGTACTGCGCGGCGACCGAGCGCGTCGCCGCGAGATGCTTGCCGTGCCCGATCAGCGCGCCCTTGGGGTGGCCGGTCGTGCCCGACGTATAGACAATGAAGGCCGGCTGCTCCGGGCGAATCTTCGCAACCTGCGCCTCCATCCAGGCCATGTCCGCATCGCGGCCCGCCTCGCACAGCTTGTCGTAGGCAATCAGCTTTTCGTGCGAGAGCGCAAACAGCGCCGTGTCGTCGATCGCCACGACGCGGCGCAGTTCCGGCAGCCGCTCGACCAGCGGGAGAATGCGGTCGACATACTCCTGGTCCTGGGCGACGAACAGCACCGCGCCACCGTCGCGCATCTGGTACTCGACCTCCTCCTCCGAGGCCGTCGGATAGATGCCGTAGACGATGGCGCCCAAGGACTGGGCAGCGAGGTCGCAGATCATCCACTCCTCGCAGGCGTCGGCCATGATGGCGATGCGCTCACCGACCCGCAGGCCCTCCGCCGCAAACGCCTTGGCGGTGCGCGCAACCAGGCCCGCGTACTGGCTCCACGTCCGTTCGCGGTAGATGCCGAGCTTCTTGGAGCGGAACGCCACGCGGTCCGGCTCAGACCGCGCCCGCTGCAGCAGCAGGGCCGGCGCCGTGGTGCGGCGCAGGTCGGCGGCAGAGCGCAGCGTGTTGGCGGCTTGACGCATCACAAGACCGTTGTCCTACCCGCTGCCCGAGCCGCCGCTCGCCGCTAGCCCGTTGGCAATCAGCGCGGCAAACCCGGCCGCAATCCTGCGCAAGTCCTTGCCCTGGTCCGCAGCTCGCCAGTTGATCACGGCATTGCACATGCCGAGCACAGCCAGCATGGCGATCCGCGCGTCGGTGTCGCGCCGGATGCTGCCGTCGGCGATGCCGGCCAGGATCACATGCTCGAAGCAGCGCTCGATGCGTCTGGTCTTGCGGCCGAGGCGTCGGCGGCTGGCGGTCGGCAGGTAGCGTCGCTCGTTGATGAACACCTTGACGTAGTCGCGCTTGCTCTCGATCGGCGCCAGATGCGCTGAAATCAGCTGCGCGAGCTTGTGCAGCGGCGTGCCGGCGCTGTCCACCACCGCCTCGGCGCCCTCGACGAAACCGTCGGTGCCGCGCAGGCACACCAGCTCCAGCGCGGCTTCCTTGGAGGGGAAGTAGTAGTAGAGGCTCGCCTGGCGCATGCCGAGCACGTCGGCGATCGCCTGGGTGGATGTGCCGTGGTAGCCGCGTTCCGCGAACATGCGCGCCGCGGCGTCGATGATCTCGTCGGCCCGCCGCAGCAACCGGCTGTTGCGGACGAGGCGCGCGCGGGGAATGTGCGTGGTCATCGTTTCAGGTTTCAGGTTCTAGGTTTCAGGGATCGGTCGAGGGAACGGCAGCCCTGAAACCTGACCCTTGAAACCTGGTCCGTGATGCGTCTTGCTCTATACCTCTATAGAATCTATACGTCTATCGATAAAGCTCCCTTGCAACGAGGATTCCCCGCATGGCCCCAACGGCGACCCAGCGCCCTCCCTTCCGTGCCGATCATGTCGGCAGCCTGTTGCGGCCCAAGGCGTTGCGCGAAGCGTTTCGCTGGCACGGGAGCGGTCAACTATCAGCTCGAGCGTTCGCCGAGGTGCAGGACGCCGCCATCCGCGACGTCGTGCGCCTGCAGGAGGAGGTGGGGCTCGAGGTTGTCACCGACGGCGAGTTCCGCCGCAGCTCGTACTGGGGCCGCTTCGTGGAGCGCTGCAGCGGCTTCGTCATCAAGCCCGCCGCCTTCAGGTTCCGCGACGATCACGGACATGAGGCCGATTTCACGGCAACCTATGCCGCTGCAAAACTCGCGCGTGCGCAGCCGCTGGCCACCGACGAGTTCGCTTTCCTACGCAAGGTGGCCAAGGTGACGCCCAAGATCACCTTGCCGGCCCCTTCGACCATGCATTTCTACCGCTGCGGCGACTTCGCCGACCCGAAGGTCTATGCCGATGCCGGCGCTTTCTTTGCCGATCTGGCTAGGATCTATCGCGAGGAGATCACCGACCTTGCCAAGGTGGGCTGCCGTTACATCCAGCTCGACGAGGTGGCGGTGGCCATGCTGTGCGATCCGTCCGTCCGCGAGAAGGTCGCCGGCGCCGGCCAGGACCCCGACCGGCTCGTCGATATGTACATCCAGGCCCTCAACGACTGCGTCGCCGGCGCGCCCGCGGACATGGTGGTTGGCGTTCACATGTGCCGGGGCAACTTCCGCGGCGGCTATCTCTCGGAAGGCGGCTATGAGTCCGTCGCCGCGCGCTTTTTCGCCAACACCAACGTCACCCACTTCTTGCTGGAGTACGACACCGCGCGCGCCGGCGATTTCAAGCCGCTGCGGTTCGTGCCCAAGAACAAGGGCGTCGTGCTCGGGCTCGTCAGCACCAAGACGCCCATACTGGAGACCATCGACGATCTCCAGCGCCGCGCCGCCGAGGCAACGCGTTACATCGACCTCGATCGATTGGGGCTCGGCCCGCAGTGCGGATTTGCCTCCACTGCGGCCGGAAACCCGCTGACCGAGGCCGAGGAACGCGCCAAGCTGCGCCTCATCGTCGAGGCGGCGGACGCGATCTGGCGATGAGCGAGTTACCTGTCATCCCGGCGCTTGTCGCCGGGATCCAGAGAAAATCGGACACCGGAGCAAATGGCTGACGGGATGCCGGGAACAAGTCCCGGCATGACAAGGTTTGTTTCAACACTGGGTGTTCAACAGGCCGATCTTCTCGCTGGCCGTTCCGGCCCGATCCTGATAGGAAGCGGCAACCCTCTTCCGCAGCTCTGGCATGACGGATAGAGCCACCCGTGAGCCCCATCATCAAGCTGCACAAGAACGATCTGCCGGCCGGTCTCTTCTTCAAGGATGGCGTTGCCGTCGACACCGAGACGCTCGGCCTCCTGCCGCGTCGGGACCGGCTGTGCGTGGTGCAGCTCTCGGCCGGGGACGGCTCGGCGCACCTCGTCCAGTTCGACGGCAAGGACTGGTCCGCCCCACGCCTCAAGGCGCTGCTTTCCGACCGCTCGATCCTGAAGATTTTCCACTTCGCGCGCTTCGACGTGGCGATGCTCGCGCAATACCTAGGCGTGATGGCCGATCCCGTCTATTGCACCAAGATCGCCTCCAAGCTCGCGCGGACCTACACCGACCGGCACGGCCTCAAGGACTTGTGCGCCGAGCTCTTGGGCGTCGACCTCTCCAAGCAGCAGCAGAGCTCCGACTGGGGCGCGGAAAGGCTCACCGACCAGCAGCGGCACTACGCCGCCTCCGACGTGCTCCATCTTCACGCGCTGAAGTCAAAGCTGGACACCATGTTGCAGCGGGAAGGTCGAATGGCGGCGGCGGAAGCCTGCTTCAGGTTCCTATCGACCCGCGCCAGCCTGGACCTTGCCGGCTTCGAGGACGTCGATATTTTCGCCCATTGAGCGCGCAGTCTGCCTGCGTGCGTTCCAAAAAAGCCACACTGATTCCAATTGCTTGGCCTTGTCGCAGGTCCCAATCTCACCCAAATTGCCGGGCATTGTGGCGTGAATCGGTCCTTGAGAGGCCGCGCCAGCGGCGAGGGGGCTTCTCGCATATGGCTGTCACCATCGATACCCGGAGCGCCCGCGGCCCCGGACACATGGCCACAGCGTCCATCGCGCACATCGGCGCGCGCGCTCGCGCGTTTGCCGCGGCGCAGCGCCACGGGCGCCTGGTGCGCCTGCTTCGCATTGGTTTCCCCCTTGCCGCAGGCGGAATTCTGCTCACCTACCTGCTCGTGGTGGCCGCCAGCTGGCACCTGAATTCCGCGAAATTCAAGGTTAGCGGCGTCGAGATCACGGCCGACGATCTGACGATGAAGGACCCGAGCTTTTTCGACGTCACCAACGACGGTCGCTACGAGGTGCGTGCTAGGCGCGCCGTCGTCGCCTTCAACCAGAATGCGCCGATCAAGCTAATCGATGTCAGCGGCGATCTGCTACAGACCGGCGGCGTGGCCACCAAGCTCAAGTCGAAGCATGGTCTGTTCGACAAGTCCAAGGGCGAGCTGGAGCTGTTTGACGGCATCGAGATCGACGCTTCGAACGGGTTCATGGCGCGCCTGTCGCGGGCGACCATCTACTCCAAGGAAAGCAGGGTGGTCTCCCAGCACCCCGTCAGTGCCAACACCCCGACGGGTTCGGTGCAGGCCTCGACCATGACCATGAACACCAAGACTCGCGCGACCCAGTTTCGCGGGTCTGTTGTGGTGCGCCTGCTGCCGTCGGCGCAAACCGTCGGCATCGGCGGCGACGCCCGCCAGCCCGTCGACGTCTACGCCGAAGAGCTCGATGTCGACGACGCGCAGAAGACCGCGCACTTCCGGGGCAAGGTGGTTGCCAAGCAGGGCGATACGATGCTTCAGGCGCCCTCCCTGCGGATCAAGTACGAAGGCAAGGCCGCGGCCGCGCTGGCTTCGACCAAGCCAGCGGCGGCCAGCCAGGACGGCGCGCGCATCACGTTCTTGTGGGCCCGCGACGGCGTCGAGATCACCGCCGGCACCGACCGGCGCATCACGAGCGAGCTGGCCGACTTCGATGTTGCGGCCGATACCGCGCTGTTCGCCGGCCGGGTCGTTGCCACGCAGGACAAGAACGTCCTGAAGGGGGCACGACTGTTCGTCGACCGCAAGACGGGGCGGAGCCGGCTGGAGACCCCCGGGGAAGCGGGTCGCATTACGTCGACCTTCTATCAAAGCGGCACCGGTGCACCGGTGCAGCGGCCGAAGACCAACCCCACCGCGGAAGCCGTGCAGCAGGTGATGCTTGGCTCGTTCAAGAGCGATCCCAACGCTCCGATGCACGTCGAAGCCAACACGCTGGATCTGCACGAGGCCGCGAAGAAGGCGGTCTTCACCGGCGACGTCAAGGCAAAGCAGGGGGACCTGCTGCTGCGAACCGCCGAGCTCACCGCCTTCTACTCGGGGCCGACCGGCCTTGGCCTCGCCAATGCCGCTGAGGATGCGGGCGCCAAGGGGCCGGACAAAGGCCAGGTCGTCCGCATGGAAGCCAGAAAAGCTGTGATCATCACCTCGAAGGACGATCAGAGCGCCACCGCCAAATGGGCGAACTTCGATGTGAAGGCCAACACGGCGTTGCTCGGAGGTGGGGTGTTTGTCTCGAAGCGCACCGACGACCCGCTGAAGTCGGACGTAATAAAGGGCGACCGCCTCAAGATCGACCTCACCACCGGTATCTCCCACGTCGAGTCCGAGGCCCAGGCGATAGTGCCGCCACGCAAAGCACCCCCGCTCGACAAGACACCGGCGACGTCATCCAGTCCTCCGGCCACTTCGGCACCCTCCCCCGCGGAGAAAGTCGAGGCCTGTCCGCCTGGAAAGCAGTGCGCGCTGCTCTACCCCAAGCAGGTCAGGGACAAGGCGCTGGAGCGGCTCAAGAAGAAGGCTCCCGCCGCCGATGCGCGCTAGCAGAGCAACGACCCGGCGACGCGGTAGGATGCCGGAATGAGCGTCTTTCCTGTTCGCAGACGGACTGACAAGGGTCCGCCGCGGCTGAACCGAAGCGGTGGCCGGGGCAATGGCTATCCTGCGCCGAGCGAGGATGACGAGGAGTTCCCCTCCGGCGAGGGCTGGCTCAGCGTGCACGACGTGCGCAAGAGCTACCGCAGCCAAATGGTCGTGCGCGGGGTCTCGCTGGCGGCGAGCCGCGGCGAGGCGGTCGGCCTGCTCGGCCCCAACGGCGCCGGCAAGACCACCTTGTTCTATATGATCATGGGCCTCGTCGCCGCCGATGCCGGGCGCATCATGCTGGACGGCCGCGACGTGACGCGCCTGCCGATGTATCGCCGGGCGCGCCTCGGCATCGGCTACCTGCCGCAGGAGCAATCGATCTTTCGCGGGCTGACGACCGAGCAGAACATCATGGGCGTGCTCGAGCTGGTGGAACCCAACCGCAAGCGGCGTAAAGAGAAGCTCGACCAATTGTTGGAGGAATTCGGCATTGCCCACAAGCGAAGGGCGCCCTCGATCGCCCTGTCCGGCGGTGAACGGCGCCGGTGCGAGATTGCCCGGGCGCTGGCAACCGGTCCTTCATTCATGTTGCTGGACGAGCCCTTTGCCGGCATCGATCCCAGGGCGGTCGAGGAAATCCAGATTACCGTGCGCCACCTTACCCAGCGCGGCATCGGAGTGGTGATTACCGACCACAACGTGCGCGAGACGCTCAACCTGGTAAACCGAGCCTATATCATCTACGACGGCCAGGTCCTTATCCATGGAAAACCCCAGGAAATCATAGACAACGAGCTGGTGCGCCAGGTCTACCTGGGTAAGACGTTCAGTTAATGCGGCGTCGTTATACCTTGACCCCGTGATACGTCCTGGCGACGATCTGGGCGCTATGGTGCTTTCGCCTAAATTGGAGCTACGGCAGGGCCAGCAGCTGGTGATGACACCCCAGCTGCAGCAGGCCATTCGCTTGCTTCAGCTTTCGAACATCGAGCTTGGCGTGTTCGTCGAAACCGAGCTCGAGCGCAACCCGCTGCTCGAGCGGGACGAGTTGGCTCGGGAGCCGGCGCAGGCCGATGAAGCGCAACGCCATAGGCTTGCGGCCGAGGACGGCAGCAAGCCGCGCGCGTTCGATGAAACGCCTTCCGAACCTCGCGGGGCGAGCGGTCTGCTGAATGGGGAGCGGCAGCTGGGGGACAGGGCGGGTTGGGCATCGGTCAGGTCCCGCGCTCACAATGGCGATAGGTCGGACGACACCAACCTTGAAGAGTTCGTCGCCGCTGCGCGATCGCTGGCCGACCATCTGACCGAGCAGCTGCACTTGGTGGTGACGGACCCGGCCGAGCGGCTGATCGGCGTGCATCTCATTCACATGCTGGATGAGGCGGGCTACCTGCCGGGCAGCCTCGACGACGTGGCCGCGCGGCTGGGTGCGTCGCCCGAGCTCGTTGGACGCGTGCTGGCGACGCTGCAGGGCTTTGACCCGCCGGGCGTGTTCGCGCGCGATTTGGCGGAGTGCCTGGCGCTGCAGCTCAAGGATGCCAATCGCTACGACCCGCAGATCGCCAGGCTGCTCGACAACCTGGCCCTGCTCGGCAGTCACAACCTCGCGGCGCTGAAGCGGGCGGTCGGCGTCGACGGCGACGAGCTCGTAGAGATGGTGGCCGAGATCAAGAAGCTCAATCCGAAGCCGGGGCTCAAGTTCGGCTCCATCCAGATTCAGCCGATCCTTCCCGACGTGCTGGTTCGGCCCGGCCCGGACGGCAGCTGGTCGATCGAGCTCAACAGCGAGACGCTGCCGCGTGTGCTGGTCAACCGCAGCTACTACACCAATGTCGCCAAGACGGCGCGCTCCGACCGGGACAAGGGCTACCTTCTCGACTGTCTCCAGAGCGCGAACTGGCTGGCCAAGAGCCTCGATCAGCGCGCCCGCACGATCCTGCGCGTTGCGGAGGAAATTGTGCGCCAGCAAGACGGCTTTCTCACCCATGGCGTCGAGCACTTGAAGCCGCTCAACCTGCGGACGGTGGCGGACGCCATCGCCATGCACGAGTCGACCGTGAGCCGCGTTACGTCGAACAAATACATGTCGACGCCGCGCGGCATATTCGAGCTCAAGTACTTCTTCACCTCTGCAATCTCATCGGCCGACAGCGCCGGCGAGGCGCATTCCTCCGAGGCGGTCCGGCATCGCATCCGCCAGCTCATCGATGCCGAGGCGCCGCAATCGGTGCTGTCCGACGACAAGCTGGTCGAATTCTTGAAGCGTGACGGCATCGACATCGCCCGCCGCACGGTCGCAAAGTACCGCGAGGCCCTGCGCATCCCCTCCTCCGTGCAGCGTCGACGCGCAAAGCAGATGGCGGCACGTCTCGGGACGGGGGCTTGAGCGATCTCGCTGGATAAGGGGGCGTCCCGCGAGGTGACCGCCGTGGGCGGCCGTGCGATCTGCGCGGTCGGGCCTCCAAATGGATGGGAGGGCACGGACTTGGCAACGATAGGCGCATAGCGGATGATGCCGGCATGGGCGGCGCTGGTTCTCCCCATGTGTGCGGGCGTCGCCAGGGAGGGGCATCATGCTGCACGTCATTCGGCTGATGGCGGTGACTTGGTGCGCCCTCGCCGGCCTCCAAGGTAGCCCGGCGCAAGCCGAGAAGCGGGTGGCGCTGGTCATCGGCAATTCCGCCTACCAGCACACCCGCGTCCTGCCCAACCCTCGGAACGACGCTGAGGCAATAGCGAAGCTGTTGCGAGCGAACGGCTTTGTGGATGTTACGTTGAAGAACGACCTCGACTACCGGGCCATGCGTGAGGCCATGCGCCTCTTCGGGGAAGCGGCACGTGGGGCGGACATCGCGCTGATCTACTACGGCGGCCACGGGATTGAGGTTGCCGGTGAGAACTACCTCATTCCCACTGACGCGAAGCTCCTGCGTGATGCCGATCTCGAATACGAGGCAGTGACATTGGCGTCGGTGCTGAGTGCGGTGAGCACCGCGAAGCGTCTACGGGTGGTGATCCTTGACGCCTGTCGCAACAACCCTCTCGGGGAGAGGATGGCGCTCACGGCCGGCGTCGCCCGCTCGGTTACACGCGGCCTGGCCCGGATCGAGCCTAAAGGCGATGTGCTTGTGGCCTATGCGGCGAGGGCAGGGACGCTGGCGCTGGATGGGGCTGGCCGCCACAGTCCCTACGCGGAGGCCCTCCTGAAGCACATGATGACGCCGGGCCTCGATGTGCGTCTGATGTTCGGCAAGGTGCGCGATCAGGTGCTCGCGGCCACGCGCCAGCAGCAGGAGCCTTATATCTATGGATCGCTGAGCGGGGATGTCATCCCGCTCGTGCCGGCCGCGGCTATAACCGATGCGGGCGCGGCTGAGGTTTGGAGCGCGGTCAAGGACACGACCAGTATTCCGGCTCTCGAAGCCTTTATCCGCCGCTTCAGCGATACTCAGTACAGCGAGCTCGCGAAGGCACGGCTCGCCGAACTCAAGCAGGCCGACGCGGCCAACCCGGCTGCCGAGGCGGCGAAGAAGAAGGCCGATGACGAGGCCCGCGCGAAGTTAGAGGCCGAGCGCCAGCGCCTCACCATGCTGCAACAAGAGGAGGACAGGAAGCGCATCGAGGCCGCTTCAGCCAAGCTGGCAGCCGAGGCAGCCAAGAAGAAGGCCGATGACGATGCCCGTTTGAAAGCCGCCGCTGCGAAAAGGCAAGCCGAAGAGGAAGCACGAGCCAAGCGAGCGGCTGAGGAGGAGCGCCGTCTGGCAGCGGCCAAGGCTGCGGAACAGGTGGCCAAGCAAGCCAAAGAGACGATCACGACAGAGGTCGACACCCCGAAGAAGGGCGACCCTACCAAGATTGCAGCGCGACCAACGATTGACGTGCGGGGGGGCCTCGGACAGTTTGATGGTGTTTGGACAATCGCGGGGAAATGCGGCACTGGCTGCAGCTCCAGGTGTACCGACGCTTCGTATGAGATCGCAATCAACGGTGGAAAGGTCTCTGGCCGCAGGGAATCAGGGACTGTCTCAAGCACCGGTTCAGCGCAATGGAGTTCGCGTTGGGTAGCTACTCAAGTGACGCTGCGGGGGAATTCAGGCTCCGGCAAGTATCGGCATGGTCAATGCATGGGAACGGTGACGGCAAGACGTAAATGATCCCTGGGCGTCGATCTCGCGAGGGTGCAGTGTGCCTCGGCGCCAAGGGGGTACTCTCGGCACGATGTTCTCTAGGTCCCTGAGGCTTCTCGCGAGGCGGTCGACGCGGACAAGCGTGTCGCCGCACTTTCCCCCATACGACGGCTCCTTGAGGAGGGCTTAGGGTCGCGGCTAACAGGAGGTAGCCCAAGCTATAGCCGCGCTTGGCCCATCTCTCTTGGGTACTCGGCGGGACATCGGGCCCGAGTTGCTCACGAGCTAGACCGTATGTCCTTCCTTGAAGAGGCGACTCCCCCCGATGTGCATTCGAGGGTTGCCCGGATAGCCCGGGTAGAGCCTCACACAAGGAGGGACATACGGTCTAGACCGAAGTTCCCCGCGAAAAACCGAGGTTGATCCTTGAAATGTTGAGTCGCGACAATCGATTGCGAGTCTCAGCTCAATTTTCATACATGGGATTTGTACCCATGCAATGCCCGCAATTCGGGCTTGCTGACGAGGCGCAAATCACTCATGTCAAGTCGTGACTACTCACGAAGATACCACTGGAGCGCCACAACCAACCATTTTTTGTACCCAGTAGCACATGCCAGACTCTTGATATCAACCGTTTGAAGCGGCGGCGTTTTTTGCGTTCTCAGTCGGGGAACTTCGGTCTAGACGACCAGATCGAACCGCTGCGGCGCAGGCGAGAAACCAAGCTCCTGTCATGCCGGGCGAGGGCGTCAGCCCGAGACCCGGTTCCCAGGGCAAGCATCTTGTGCGATCCTAGCGGCCCTGGCTCCCGGATATTGCGCTGACGGGCAATTTCGGGATGACAACTGATGGGCTGCCCATCAGAACGGAAATTGCGCTAGTGGGCGCGCTCCTGAGACGATGCTCCGGCAATCACGCTTGCCAACTGCGCTAGCCGTGGTTTGCCTCCCCGAGCGGTTGGCCCTAGACTCCCTCGTGAACGACACAGCACAGCGTCGCCGATGACCACCGACAAGCCGTTCGGTCAACCTGCTGCGGCAACCCTCTCCGACCTGCAGCGCCTCAACGAGCGCTCGCGCGCGATCTTTCGGGAGATCGTCGAGAACTATCTGGCAACCGGCGATCCCGTGGGCTCGCGCAACCTGGCGCGCCACCTGCCCATGATGCTTTCGCCGGCATCCGTGCGCAACGTCATGTCCGATCTGGAGCGGCTGGGCCTGATCTATGCCCCGCATACCTCGGCGGGACGGCTGCCGACCGAGACCGGGCTGCGCCTGTTCGTGGATGGCCTGCTCGAGATCGGCGATCTCACGGAGGAGGAGCGGCGCGCCATCGAGGCTCAGATCGGCGCCAGGGGCGAGAAGGCGTTCGAGCAGGTGCTCACCAAGGCCGGCGAGATGATCTCCGGCCTTTCCCACTGCGCCGGCGTGGTGCTCGCCGACCAGCAGGTGGGCAAGCTCAAGCACATCGAGTTCGTGCACCTGGAGCCGGGCAAGGCGCTCGTCGTTCTGGTCGGCGAGGGACAAGAGGTGGAGAATCGCGTCATCTCGCTGCCGCCGGGGCTGCCGCCGTCGAGCCTGCTCGAGGCCACCAACTATCTCAACGCCCGCATCGCCGGCCTCACCCTCACCGAGGCCAGGGCCAAGATCGAGAAGGAGCAGGCCTCCGCCAAGGCCGAGCTGGATGAGCTGACGCAGAAGGTGATCGAGGCCGGACTCGCCACCTGGTCGGGTGCGCTCGACGGCAAGCAGAACCTGATCGTGCGCGGGCAGGCGAATTTGCTGAAGGACGTCGATGGGCTCGAGAACCTGGAGCGCATCCGGCAGCTGTTCGACGATTTCGAGAACAAGCGTGAGTTGGCGCAGCTGCTGAGCCTCGCGGAACGAGGCGAAGGCGTGCACATCTTCATCGGTTCGGAGAACAAGCTGTTCTCGCTGTCCGGCTCCTCGCTGGTCGTGGCACCCTTCAAGGACGAGCGGCGAAAGATCGTTGGCGTGCTGGGCGTGATTGGCCCAACCCGGCTGAACTACGCGCGCATCATTCCGATGGTAGACTACACCGCCAGGCTCATCGGGCGCGTGCTGACTTGATTTTTTCCCCAGTCTGTCCGATATGCGGCATGACAACGGCCCGGGCCGGCTGTTGATATCGGCCAGCAGATTGTTGGTCCCCCGTACGCAATCCAAATCGCGGAAAATCGCTGATGGTCAACACACCGCTCAATGATTCCAGCCCCAAGAAGAGCGAGGCGGGGGAGCCCGCGGGCTCCGCATCGCAGGCCGGGGGTCCAGCTCGAGACGCGGCCGGCGACGGGGCCAAGACGCTGCAAGAGATCGTCGCCGTCCTGCAGGTCGAGGTCGCGGACCTGAAGGACAAGTGGCTGAGAGCGCATGCCGAGGTGGAGAACATCCGCAAGCGCGCCGAGCGCGAGCGGGAGGAGGCGGCGAAATACGCGATCACCAAGCTCGCCCGCGACATCGTCGGTGTTGGCGACAACTTCCAGCGCGCTATCGATGCGGTTCCCGCCGACGCTGCCGACAAGGACCCGGCGTTGAAGAGCTTCCTGGAAGGCGTGACGATGACCGAGCGCGAGCTGCTGAACGTGCTCGATCGCCACGGCATCAGACGGGTCCAGCCGATGAACGAGCAGTTCAACCCGCACTTGCATCAGGCCGTCGCGCAGGTTCCGCGCACCGACGTGCCGGCCGGCACCATCGTGCAGGTCTATCAAGCCGGCTTCATGATCGAGGAGCGTGTGCTGCGGCCGGCCATGGTCGGGGTGGCTCAAGGAGGCCCCAAGCCGTCAGGCGCGCCCGACGGATCGGGGCCGGAGCCGCCGCCCGCCAACGAGAATGCGCCGCCCGCATGATCGGCCGGGATGACGGGTCGATGCGTCGGCCCGCCGGGGTCACTCTCAGAACCTACGCGGCGGCCATGCGTAGATGCCTCTCCGACCATCCGCCGAGCCACGCCGTGGCATCGTTGTAGAAGCGGTCGAAGGCCTCGACGAGAGAGCGCATCGGGACACGGAAGAATTTCGGACCGAATGAGAGCCCGTCTCGGCGCAGGGCCAGGGCATAGGTGACCGGCTCGTGTCCGCCGGCCATGGCCAGATTGGTGTCGATGAAGGTGTGTTTGTGCGCGTTGTTGATATCGTTGAGCGCGCGAAGTGTTTCCTGGTGGCCTCGATACGGGGCCGAATTGAGCGTTGGCCCATGCTTCAGGAGGGTGCCGACACAGTCGATACCAACTCGGTCCGGGTACCGGCCTTGCTCCTCCAGGTGGCTTAGGACGGCGTGCAGCGAAACGAGTTCGTCCGCCACACGGCGCAGCAGGAACACGGCACTTTCGAGGTCGAGATGATGCCGCGAATAGGCATTCGGGGACATCGAGCCCATCAGGCGCTGCCATTGGTCGAAGGCGGAAGCGATTTTCCGATTTGCCTCGTCAACCCCAAGCATGATCTTCATCTGCTTGAGCTGAAGGTTGCCGAAAGGGCAATCGGCAGGCAGCCAGAAGCCAAGTGCGGCGTCGGGGTCCTCGGAGAATCTCCGGTTGCGGATTTGCGGGGCGAAGCACGGCAGGCGCGGATTGGTCATGGCGGTCGGCGTTCCCAAGGTCTCGTTGCCTCGAGTAACCGCTGATTCGTTCGACCAAACTTTGGCCGCCGCGCGGCGCCATTGTGCCGACCTTCCGCGTAGCTCGGGTTAGACAAGCACGTTCGTTTGTCCCCGACGTGCCGTCGCCTGTAGGTGCCCGCGCGCGCCATCAACGCGGCGCGCCTGCTCGCGCGTCGAACTCCCGCACGGCCGCCGCATCGCGCGCCGACAGCTCGGGGAAGTCCGGATCGCTGCCGACATCGTCCGTGAAGCGCCAGGAGCGCGCGCATTTCCTGCCCTTGGCCTTGCTCGGCACGACGGCGACACCTGGAACGTCGGGCAGCGCGAACGCGCCCTGCGGCGCCTCGCCCTCGATCACCTCGATGCCGGACGTGATGCACACTTCTGCAAAGTCCGCGCCCTCGAGCGGCGCCAGCAACGCGACGTTGCTGATATAGACCTGCGGCGCTGCCTCCAGCGACGAGCCGATCTCCTTGTTGGCCCGCTCGATCTCCAAGGCACCCGTCACCACGCGCCGGACCCGCTTGATGTCCTCCCACTCCTCGGCCAGCGCCTCGTTACGCCAGGACTTGGGAATCGCCGGGAACGTCTCCAGGTGAACCGAGCCTTCCTCGGATGGGTAGCGCGCGAGCCACGCTTCCTCCGCCGTGAAGCACAGCAGCGGCGCCAGCCACAGCGTGACGTGGCGGAAGATCTGCTCGATGGTCTCCAGCGCCGCCTTGCGCTTGGCGCTGGAGAAGGGTTCGCAATAGAGCGCGTCCTTGCGGATGTCGAAATAGAACGCGGACAGATCCGTGTTCATGAACTGCGACAGCGCCGCCACCACGCGCTTGTAGTCGTACTCTGCGTAGGCTTTGCGCACGATCTCGTCGAGTTCGGCGAGCCGGTGCAGCATGACCTGCTCGAGCTCCGGCATCGCCGCGGGGGCCAGCTGCTGACGCCCCTCGTGGTGCGCCAAGGTGCCGAGCATCCAGCGCAAGGTGTTGCGCAGCTTGCGATAGGACTCGGCCGTCCCCTGCAGGATCGAGCGCCCGAAGCGGATGTCGCCGGCGTAGTCGGCGGACGCCACCCACAGGCGCAGGATGTCGGCGCCCGAGGTCTTCATCAGGTCCTGCGGCGAGAGCGTGTTGCCCTTCGACTTCGACATCTTCTCCTCGCCCTTCTCGTCGAGGATGAAGCCGTGGGTGAGCACCACGTCGAAGGGCGCGCGCGAGCGCGTGCCGCAGCTCTCCAGCAGCGACGACTGGAACCAGCCACGGTGCTGGTCGGAGCCTTCCAGGTACATGACGCGGTCGGCCCCGCCGTCGCGCTGGCGGCGGATGCCGGCGAGCTGCGGGAAGGCCTGCGGGTCCTCCAGCGTGAAGGTGTGGGTGGAGCCGGAATCGAACCACACGTCGAGGATGTCTGTCACCTGCTCCCAATCGGCCGGGTTATCGACCAGCCCGCCGAGGAACCGTTCCTGCGCGCCCGCCTCGAACCAGGCGTCGGCGCCCTTCTCCGAGATGGCCTTACGGATGCGCGCCATCAGCTCGTCCGACCCGGCGAAGCTTGCCGACGGGGCGATCTGGCCGGTCTCCTTGTGCTGGAACACGGTGATGGGCACGCCCCAGGCGCGCTGGCGCGAGATCACCCAGTCGGGCCGCGCCTCGATCATCCCGCGCAGCCGGTTCTGTCCCGAGAGCGGTACGAACTCGGTCTCGGCGATGGCCTGCAGGGCCAGCTCGCGCAGGGTCTGGTTGCCTCTGGCGGGGTGTACTCCCCTTTCCCCTTGCTCGACCGGTTCCCCTCCCCCTTGCGGGGAGGGGTTAGGGGTGGGGGGAAACTCCAAGGGAGACCGTGTGTTGTCCCCCTGTCCCTCCCCCGCGTCGTGTCGAAGACGCGCCTCCGGCGCGATGGGGGAGGGGACGCTGGGCCCCGCGCGGTCCGCGACCGCCAGCGGCTTGTCCATGGCGATGAACCACTGCGGCGTGTTGCGGAAGATGACAGGCTTCTTGGAGCGCCAGGAGTGCGGGTACTGGTGCTTGAGCCGGCCGCGCGCGATCAGCATGCCGGCATTGACCAGCGCCTTGATGACGGCGTCGTTGGCGTCGCCCTTGTTGCCCTTGTCGTCGATGACCCGCTTGCCCTCGAAGCCCGGGGCATCCTTGGTGAAGCGCCCGTCGCCGTCGACGGTGAAGGGGATCGTCGGATCGATGTTGAGCCTTTGCATCAGCGATGCACTTGCTGTCCAAAGTTCGAAGTCCTCGCGCCCGTGGCCGGGGGCAGTGTGCACAAACCCGGTACCGTCCTCATCCGTCACATAGTCACCTTGAAGCAAGGGAACATCGAATTGGTAGCCGAGGTTGTGAAGCGGGTGTCTGCACATCATTCCGAAAAGCGTCAATGCCTCGACGTTTCCGTGGCGCCTCCAAACATCCACCTTGGCCGCCTTGCGCACATCCTCGGCTCGCTTATCCGCGATGATCAACGTGTCGCCACTTTTTGCCCAGTTCCCTTCGGGAGCGCTGGTGACTTCATAGAGCCCGTAGTGCACTTTTCGCGAATAAGCGATCGCCCGATTGCCCGGCAGCGTCCAAGGCGTCGTTGTCCAAATCACCACTGATGACTGCGGCAGTAAGTGGGTAAAGCTTGATACGGCTTCGCCCTTCGAGACCGGGCCCGAGTGGGCGGCAAGCGCGACAGGAAACTTCACCCACACCTGGTCCGACGTGTAGTCGTGGTACTCGACCTCCGCTTCCGCGAGCGCCGTCTTCTCCACCACGCTCCACATCACCGGCTTGGAGCCGCGGTAGAGGGCGCCGTTCATGGCGAACTTCATCAGCTCGGCAGCGATGGTGCCCTCGGCCTTGTAGGCCATGGTCGAGTAGTAGTGCTCCCAGTCGCCCTCGACGCCCAGGCGCTTGAACTCCTCGCGCTGCACGCCGATCCAGTGCTCGGCGAACTCGCGGCACTGCTTGCGGAACTCGACGACGGGCACGGCGTCCTTGTCCTTGCCCTTGGCGCGGTACTCCTCCTCGATCTTCCACTCGATCGGCAGGCCGTGGCAGTCCCAGCCCGGCACGTAGTTGGAATCGAAGCCCAGCATCTGCTGGCTGCGCGTCACCATGTCCTTCAGGATCTTGTTCAGCGCCGTGCCGAGGTGGATGTTGCCGTTGGCATAGGGCGGCCCGTCGTGGAGGATGAACTTCGGGCGGCCCTTGGCGGCCTCGCGCTGGCGCTTGTAGAGGCCAAGCTTGGCCCAGCGCTCCAGCAGCTTCGGCTCGAGCTGCGGCAGCCCGGCCTTCATCGGGAACGCCGTCTTGGGCAGGAACAGGGTCGCGCTCCAATCGCGCGAGGCGGATTTGGTCGAGGTCATGGGGATGCCGTCTGCAAAAGCTGAGCGAAGCTGACTCAAGATACGGGGAAAGCCCCGGGCGCCGCCGAATCTAGTCCGGGGCGACCGGGCCGATAATTCGCGCCAGCTGGGGCTTCAATCGCGACATGGACCGTGTTGTAGCCGCGTCGGGCGCCGTGAGCAACCTTCGCGCGATTTCGGCGGGCTGCCTCGCCGCCTCAGGACGCATCGAGGGGATCGAGCGGCGCTGCGTCGAGAATGGCCTGCGCCCGGGCACAATCCTTGGCGATCTGCTGCTGCAGCGCCTCGACGGACGCAAACTTGGCGTCCGTGCGCACGAAATCGATGAACTCCACGGCAATCTCCCGGCCGTAGAGATCGCCGTCGAAGCCGAACAGGAATACTTCGAGCATCGGCAACCCGTTATCGAAGGTGGGGCGGGTCCCGAGATAGGCCGCGGCCTGGTAGGTCTTCCCGTCCACGAGCACCCGCACCGCGTAGATGCCGTGCGCAAGGGCGGTTTCCGGTGCCAGCGCGATATTGGCGGTCGGAAACCCCAATCCGGCGCCGCGCTTGAAGCCCCCGATCACCTCGCCCGAGATCCGCCACCAGTGCCCGAGCATCTGCGCCGCCCCGGCCACGTCGCCCTGCGCCAGCTCGGCGCGGATCGCGTTGGAGGAGAACACCTCGCCCGCTTCCGCCACCTGCGCCACCACCGTGACGCCGAAGCCGAGCGCGCTCCCGGCGCGTCGCATCGTCTCGGGCTCGCCGGTTCGCCCTTTGCCGAAGCGAAAATCGTAGCCGATCACGACGTGCCGGGCGGCCAGCGCCCGGGCGATAATCCGCTCGATGAAATCTTGCGCCGGCAGGCCGGCCAGCGCCGTGTCGAACGCCAGAATGACAGCCAGGTCGAGCCCGAAACGCTCCAGAAGCTGGAGCTTGCGCTCGAGCGGCGTCAGGCGGAAATGCGGCTTGTCGGGCTGGAAGAACTCTCGCGGATGTGGCTCGAACAGGATGACGCCCGCCGGTGCGCCCAGCTTGCCCGCCTCGTGCCTGGTCGCCCGCAGCAGGGCCTGATGGCCGCGGTGCACGCCGTCGAAATTGCCGATCGCCAGCGCGCCACCCCGCGCGGTCGGCGGTACGTCGTCGATGCCGTTGAGGACGATCATACGCGGCAGCATCCGATAGCGATCCCCTGGACAATCGGCGCGAGGCTGCGGCCGACCGGCTTGGCTTCGGCGCATACAGTGCCCCGCCATCCGCGCTCGTGTCACGCCGGACCGCGCGGCGCGTGCGATCACGTCGCAGTCTCTTCCGACATGAAACGGCAAGACCGATTGGTACGGACGCGCTGGCGAGGCGCGGCCACCATCCTTAACGGTTGTATACACCCGATAAATTCGGCCGCTGGCGCGTCCTTTATCCCGCCGGTAGGAGGGGAGCCTCGGACGGCGCAAGGCCACTCAGCGGCCACGCCAGGCATCCTGGCGGCCAAATGGATGCCGTCGTCCAGGAAGAGACGACGCACGTATATCGTCGCGCCCATTAACCAAGCCTTGCGGCTACGAAAGAGCGGAACCAGGAGATTGCGCCGCGACAGCAGAACTAGCAGGCGCCGGCGAACTCGAGCGTGCTGGCATCCTTTGACACCCGCAACGCCACCTCGTTGCGGAAGTAGTCGTAGATGGCGGTGACGAGCGAATTGGCGACCCTGTCGCGCCATTGATCGGACCGCAACTGCTGAGCATCCACTTCGTTCGTAAGATAGCCCAGTTCCAGCAGGATCGACGGCACCTTGGCGCTCCTGAGCACCACAAAGGCCGCATTGCGATCCGGATTCTCCATCAGATTGGTGCTGCTGCCGATGAAGTCGATGACCGACCGGGCGAGCACGCCGGTTCGCCCCTTCGTGAGCTCGATATCGCGCCGCGCAAGATCAGCAAGGATGTCGCGCAGCACGCCGTCGTCGACCTTCTCGGCAAGCGCAAGGTCCCTCGCCTTCCTGATGCGGGCCATTTCCTTGACCGAGAGCATGTTCTCGGCCGACTCGAGCTCGGTGGAACGGAGCAAGGCGTCTGCCACCTGCGGGCGCAGCGAGTAGATGGTGGCCCCGCGCGCAGACGCGCGGGCGGTGTAGTCGGCATGAATGGCAATGAACAACGCAGCCTGATTGCGCTCGGCGAAATCGCGCCGGTGCTCGAGCGGCACGAACACGTCGGTGTCGCGTGTCATCAGCACCTTGTAGCGGCCGGTCGCGTTAAGCTTCTCCCGCAGCTTCAGACTGAACGAGAGCACCACGTCCTTCTCGACCGTACCGAATTTCCTGGCGCCCGAGTCCTCCCCGCCGTGTCCCGGGTCGACCACGATTATGGGCTTGCAGGCTCCAGCGACACGCGCCTGCGGGGGGATCGCGGGCTTGGGGACCGGCGGCTGCAAGCCCACGGCACCCGGCCCCCGCGTCGCAGCGCGCACTGCGAGAGCCTCCTTCGCGTCTGGTGCGGCAACGATATCGAGCACCAGCCTGTCAGATTTTCCCTTTCCGTCACTTTCGACGACCGATCTTTCGATCACAACGGGTCCCGTTACATCGATGACGATGCGCATCCTGCCGGGGGCCGAGAGCCCGTGCTGGAAGGATTTCACGACGCCGATGGGCCTGTCGCCCGGCGGGCTCGGCAGGTCCAGCTTCATTTGCGGCAGATCGACCAATACGCGGTGGGGATTGGTGAGCGCCGACACCTTGAAGTCGACGTGACTCTCCAAACCAATGATGAACCGCGTGCGGGTGTTGTCGACCTCGGCGGCCCTAGCGGGCACCTTTGCAACCGTCTCCTTCACGGGCGCCTTTGCGACGGCCTCCTTCACGGGCGCCTTCGGTGGATTGATGGTCTTGTAGTAGGACGATTGCTGCGCCGATGCCGCCACCGTCGCAAGCGCCGTCACGATTGCAGCAAACAGCGGCGTCCAGTTCACACTGGATCCCCCTAGCCTGCCAGTAGCCATGCCGTAAGACCCCCGTCTAACGCGTCACGAATGGCGGGACAGTCTTTGCAATACTTGTGGAAAGTGGCATTTTCCAGATCACCTCCGAACCATTCATGATCCTGTCAGCGTTGATAATTTCTTAATGCGTGAGCGCCCTATCGGGCGCGACCGGTGACGGTTGTGGGAAAACCTAGAGCAGCTCGGCGGCCGGCACGATCGTGGATTTCACCGTTTGCATGGCCATGGCTTGGCCAACGGCGTCCTTGATGCCCTCGACCGTGAATGGAAACAGCGTCTGCATCCGGCGCCAGGGATAGCGGTCGCGCGCCTTGTAGAGCATGTCGACCCCGAGCGGCAGATCGTTGGCGGTGAAGGCCCAGGAGCCCAATACGTTGATGTCCTTGGTGCAGATGCGGTGCCAGGAGGTCTCGATCGAGCCCGCGTCGGTGAACTGGCCCATTTCCACGTACGTGCCGCCGTCCCGGAGGAGCTCGATGCCCTCGGGGCCGGCGCTGGGATGGCCGGAGCAGTCCATGACCAGGTCGGCACCGTAGCCGCCGACGACGTCACGCACGGCCGCAATGCGCGCCGCGGGCGTCGTGTGCCGTTCGATGTCGACCGTGGCTTCGGCGCCGAACTCCCGTGCCAGCTGCAGGCGGGGAACCTCGGGCGCGCCGACGGCGATGACGCGGCCGGCGCCCATCTCCTGCGCCGCGGCAATCGCCAGGATGCCGATCGGACCGGTGCCCTGGATCACGACGGTGTCGTTCCACTTGAAGCCGCCCGCCTTGACCGCGCGATTGAAGGCGCGGATGCAGCTCGTCAGCGGCTCGGACAGAGACCCCAGCAGCAGCGGCATGTCGTCGGGCAGCTTGTAGATCTTGGTACCCGGCAGCTCTTCGAGATCGACATAGACGTGCTCGGCCCAGCCGCCCCACAGGTGCGGCGGCTTGTCGAAGCCGAGATAGCGCCCGTAGTAGACCGGGGTGAGGCACTTGTTGGCCTGCTCGGGGTAGTGCTTGCACCAGTCGCAGAAACCGCAAGGCATCAAAGGTGGCAGCATCAGCTTGGAGCCGACGCCGATCGGCTCGCCCATGAAATCGGCCTTGAGGTCATGGCCGATCTCGACGATCACGCCTGCCAGCTCGTGCCCCAGGGTGAAGGGCCACGGCAGCGGCTTCGGCCAGTGCCCTTTGAGGATGTGCAGGTCGGTGCCGCACACCCCGCAGGCGGCGATCCGTATGAGCGCGCCTTTGGGCGGCACCTTCGGCCAGGGCACCTCGCGCATGACCGGCTCGGCGCCGGGCCCGGCGAAGGTGGTGACGCGGATGTTGGGGCGGTTGGCCGTCGCGTTCATGGCCGATGGCGGCGCCAGAACGCATCCATGTCGGCGTCGGGGACGATGCGGCCGGCGTCGAGATCGGCGAGGCCTTCGCGGACGAGCCGGCGCTCCCCGTCGCTCAGCCGATAAACCTCATCACCGGCCTCGGCGATCTGCTCGAGCACTCCCGCAGCCCAGCCCTGGCGCTCGCAGGAGAGCACACTCATTCATACCGCCGGGCCAGCTCGCGCTCCTTGGCGACGCGTTCGAATGCCTCGCCGACGGCCTTGATGCGATAGAGAAGGTCGGGTCCCTCCGCCGGAAGCAGGCGCAAGATCTTGTATTGCCTGGCTGCAGCCGGCATGCCCAGCCGCCCCGGATTGTAGTCGACGAGCTGACCAACTCTGAACTTGTGCTGCGACATTGGACCTCTCGCCATCGAACGCGCCGAACTACCGGCCCTTCTTGGCCGCTCCGCTCTTGAGACTGCCCACGCCCGCACGCGCGATAGGCGACGTTTGCGCCGGCGGCTTGGGTTTGTCGGCCTTAGGCTTTCTCTTCTCGCGATTGCTTCGCTGCTGACGGTTTGCCATGGCAACCTTTCTTCGGGGTTGAGGGCTGGCTATACGGTGTCGGTGCGCTTCGGAGGGTTCCCCTTGACAGATGGGCCGCTCGCCGGCGCCCGCCGATCCAGCGGGTAGTTCGGCGACTCGTACAGCCGACGTATGTCCCGGCTGTCGAACCGTTCTTCACCGACCTCGAGGTAGGCCCCGGCAAGCGATTCGGGCGCGAGTTCCTCGATGGCAAAGCGAATGGCCTCGGCGGCCCGGTCAAATCGTTTGTAACCGACGGGCCGCCTCCGCGAAGCACGCGCAGGGCTCGGAAACAGTTCCGCTTCGGCGCTGTAGTCAAACGTGCCCAATAAAGGTCCTCGGCGCGCGGCGACGCGCTTCTGGCGAAGCCACCTTTGACCTAACGACGGTTGCTAGCCGTAATCGGATCGCGATGTCTCAAGCCCCGATCACACCCAGGATACGCAACATAGAGTGAACGGGCCGGGGGGCAAATCGCTATGCCATGAGCGACGGGCTGTTGCGTCTGGCGCCCAAGGAGCGCGCACATCATCTTACCCTGCCGCGGGGTCCCCGTCACTATTTTCCCGCAACGCGCACTGTCACCGTTCCTGCTATACGCTTTGTGACGCTCGCGGGTGCGCACTGAGAACTCGCAAGCCTATCGTCGGAACCCCAAAACGCGACGGGGACGAAATCTTGAAACTCGAAGCCGCGCCCAGCCATGGTATGCCCGCACGGGCTTGGCTACCGATCCTGAGCCTCTATCGAGCGCCCAGCCACATTCGCAGCCTGATCGAGATCGCGATCACGGCCGTGCCGTTCCTCGTGCTTTGGGTCGCCGCCTGGGCATGCCTGCGCTGGAGCTACATGCTCAGCCTCGCTATCGCCGTGCCGGCCGCCGGCTTCCTCGTGCGGCTCTTCATGATCCAGCATGATTGCGGACATGGCTCGTTCTTCCGCCAGCGATTGGCCAACGACTGGACCGGGCGCGTCATCAGTGTTCTGACCCTGACGCCGTACGATCATTGGCGACGCAGCCATGCGGTGCATCACGCGAGCTCGGGCAACCTCGATCATCGCGGCATCGGCGACATCGCCACGCTCACGGTCTGCGAATACCTCGCACTGTCGCGCCGGCGGCGCATCGCCTACCGGCTCTACCGCCATCCGCTCGTGATGTTCGGCCTGGGGCCGGCCTACCTGTTCCTCGTGCAGAACAGGTTTCCGGCCGGCGGGACGCTGACGAGTTGGCGGTCCTGGCTCAGCCCCATGGCAACCAACGCCGCGATTGCCTTGTTGGTGGTCGCCGCCACCTGGTTAGTAGGCGTGCGCCCCTTTCTGTTCGTGCACGTGCCGATCACCCTGCTCGCCGCGTCGATCGGGGTCTGGCTGTTCTACGTCCAGCACCAGTTCGAAGAGACGTTCTGGGCCAAGGCCGGTAGCTGGACCATGCCGGAGGCGGCACTGCACGGCAGCTCGCACTACGACCTGCCCTCCGTCATACGCTGGTTCACGGCCAACATCGGCGTGCACCACGTGCATCATCTGTGCAGCCGAATTCCCTACTACCGCCTCTCCCGCGTGCTGCGCGACCACCCCGAGCTCAGGCACGTCGGACGCATCACTCTGCTTGAGAGCGTCTGCTGCGTGCGGCTCGCGCTGTGGGACGAGGCGCGACGGCAAATGATCTCCTTCCGCCAGTTGCGCGCGACACAGCAACGTGCGGGGGGCCCCAAACCCAGAGCAGCGCCGAGCTAGGTGGCGACCCATTCTCGAGGCGGCGTGCTCTTACGCATTTGCTTGTATTTTTCTTCGACGCAGCCCATATGTGATCCGCCGGTGCAGTCCATGGTGGGCTGCGCCTCACTTTTTGGTTAGACACTGGCCGCACCGGTCAGGTGCCCTTTCCCGAACCTGAGTTGCCTGGGCCGAGCGTGGGGCCCATTCTTGGCCGGCTTAGTCACGCACAACGGGAAAAGCTTCTCACCATGAGAATCACCGGAACAGTCAAGTTCTTCAACGGCGCCAAGGGCTTCGGCTTCATCACCCCAGAAGATGGCTCCAAGGACGTGTTCGTGCATGCGACCGCCCTCGAGATGGCGGGCCTGCGCACGCTCAACGAGGGCGACAGGGTCACGTTCACGTTGGAAGACGACAGAAAAGGTCGCGGTAAACAGGCTGCGCAGCTTCAGAAAGCGTAGTTGCAGCCGATCTCTCGCAAGAGGGTGTGGGACGTGCCGTCGGGTTAGCCCGGCGGCACACTGTTCATTTATCTCATCTCATTCTCATAGACCCAACCAGTGGAATGATGGGCCCCATCGGCACTGCCAGCAGTTGGCAATACTCGAGTCGAGAATCTCCGCACGCCGGGGTTCGTCGGCTCATCCGCCGATCAGCCGGGCGTAGCCCTGCTCCGTCGTGTCGTCCAGGAGCTGCCGGTAGCCGGCAGACGCCGCCTGGGCCGAACCGATCTCACCCAGCACCACGCCGGCGAAGTCGTCGCGCTTGACATAGACGATCGGCGCGGCGACCGGCACGAACGCTGCGCGCTGCTTGTGGAGGGTGGTGATGAGGCCGTGCATCTGGCTGGCCGGGCCCAGCTGTGACACCATCACCATGCGCATGGCGCCCTTCGTCAGCGACACGAGATGGATGTACATGGAGGAGGTCGGGATATACACCCGGCCGCGATGCAGGAAGGGCTTGTCCGGGCGGTCGCGCTCCTGGAACAGCAGGCTCGGCCACTCCTCGTCCCAAGTGATGTCGGTACGGTAGGCCATCACGCCGCCCTCGACGGAGAAGGACGGGCGCACGGTGAGGTAGCTGCCGATATAGTGGTCGACGCCGGCGCGGGTGTAGGCCCCCATGTACACGGGTGCCGCACGGCCCTCGGTAGCGTTGCTGGGCTCCGGCGCGTCACGCCCCTCGCGCACCCACGCCCCCTTCACGCGCTCGAAGTCGAGGCCCAGCACCATGCACACGTCGAACAGCGTCTGATCGCGCACGCTGCGGCCGGAGAGCAGGTTCTGCACGGTTTTCTCGTGGCAGTCGGCGGCGTCGGCAAGCTCGGCCTGCGTCATCTTCTTCTCGATCATCGCCGTCTTGATGAGCGAGAGCGCGAACGATTGCTTGCTGTCCGTGCGCATGATGCGCTGCTTCACCGATGGCCCGACCGCCGCAAGCGTAGCTGAAAGTACACGCGGGGGGGAGGGGGCACGTCCCGGCACCCGTCAATGCGACAGCACGAACGCCCCCCAGAGCAGCACCAGGCCGGCGCCGGCAAGCAGCAGGTCCATCAGCAGCCGAAACTGGTTGGCATCGAGGCGCAGCACGAACCCCTTGGCCAGGCGCGAGCCGAGCATCAGCGAGGCGCCGATAAGCAGCCCCCGCCCCACCGTCTCTAGCGGCAGCGCATCGAAACGCTGGAACACGATCGCCTTGGTGATGCCGATCGCCATCGAGCCCAGCGCCTCGGTTGCGAGATAGGCGCCCTTCACCAGCCCGTAGGCGAGAAAGAAGGGCGTGTTGATCGGCCCGGTGGAGGCGACCAGCCCGGACAGAAAGCCGATGCCGGCGCCGACCAGCGTCAGGTGCCGGGCCTCGATGCGCAGCCCTCGCGCGTAAAGCCAGCGCCGGGCCGGGATCATGAGGACGAACAGGCCGCCGAGAATGCCCTCAACGATACGCGGGTCGAGCATCAATAGCGTACGCGCACCCAGCGCGGCACAGGGCACGGCGGTGGCGCAATAGTAGGCGTTGGCGCGCCAATCGATCTCGCGCCACCACACGAGCACGCGCGCGAAATTGGCCAGCAGCGCCGCAATCGCCATGATCGGCACGGCTTCATGCGGCCCGAACGCCAGCATCAGCGCCGGCATCAGCATGATCGAGGCGCCGAACCCGACGATTCCCGACAAGGTGCCGGCGACCACCCCCAGAGCGAGCAGCGCCAGCCAGATCATGCGGCTGGCTCGCGTTTATCGAGCCCTGCCAGTGCATCAACCAAGATGAATCGCCGCATTCGATTCCTGCCGATCGCTCGATCCGGAGCTGACCCCGGCTGGCGCGTCTTGCTACGGGGCTCATTGTGTGCCGAGAGGGGCCGATTGCATACCCTGGTGGCGGCGTTGGCCCCAGGCGTTGCCCGGGCTCGGCTGCGCCGACCCGAGGACAGGCTCCCCAGAGCCGCTCGACCCAGGCGCCCGTCTCGTTGCGATGGAGCCCAGGTGGTCGGTGTGGAAGCCTGGCCCGGCGCAGGCCGGGCTAGCGCGTGGCGGTGGTCTCGTCGGCCTTCTGGATGTAGACCCCGATCAGCCTGCCGCCGACGATCAGCGTAGGTTGGGTCGAGCGAAGCGATGACCCAACACGAGCACGCATTCATCCTTGCTGTGTTGGGTCAGCGCTGCCGCTTGACCCAACCTACGCCGCCGATGCCGGCAAAGCGCTCGGCGAACACCCCGCCGCCGTGGACGTAGAGCGAGACGCCGGCGTGGTCGGTCTGGCTGCTTGGCCCGGCGCAGGCCGGGCTGGCGCTCGGCTATGCGGCCCCCAGGTTGCGCTCGGCCTCCGCAACACCGGCAAGCCGCGCCAGCGCCCTGACGATTTCTTCCGGCGGCGCCGTCTTGAGAAGCATCGGCTCGCCGCGCGCCGCCATCGCATCGCCCTCGTCGGGGGGCCGTGCGGCGCAGACGAGGAATGGCACGCCGTCCTCCCTCAGCCAACGCGTCAGGGTCCGGTGCTCGCGCTGTTCGGGGCGCCAATCGAGCAGGGCGGCCGAGAACTCGAATTGCGCGATCCGGGACAATGCTTCGGCAGCGTTGCGGGCCACCATGACTTCCGCGCCCGCATTCTCCAGGGCCTCCCGCAGAGCGCGCGCCGCAGCGGGCTCCTCCTCGACCACCAGCACGGCCTGCCCTTCCAATGCCGAAGGATCAAGTGCCGCGACGCTCCGCTCGCCCGTCGCCGGCTCCAGATAAGCGATGATATCCGTCAGCGCACGCGCCGCCCCAAAGCCGCCCGACCATCGGCCTGCCGCGGCATGGGCCCGCTGGAAGCGATCGAAGAATTCGCTATGACTGATGATGCCCTTGTCTATCAGCACATCCACGAGCACCGCGCACACGCCCGTCTGCCCGGCAAACAGCTTGGCTGCTTGGTCGTTCATGGTTGACCTCTGTCGGCGTGTGAACTCGACCCCGGGGGGAGCGCACCCGTCGCGCCGCCGCCACTCAATCGCTGGTCGGGGGGACCCATCCGGATGCCCCGCTTCACCCGGATGGGATAACCAGCCCCCCGGGGCCGGTTATACAGAGATGACGCATGCAGGATAGAGTGCATATGTTATAAGCTTGTGGATATGTTCGGATGGCCGACGCCCCGCCGATGTTGCATCGTTTGCAGCGTCCAGGTGCGGGCGGGCGGACTGTCGCCTCCAGAACGCCGTTTCCCGTGACGCGGGGCAGGCCTTTTCTTGGCCTTCGCCGCCGGGTCGGTAGGGAGGGTAGCGGCAAAAATTCCGACGATCCTAGGCCACGCCAGGCGGCCTAGCGGCGATTTCACCGATTTGGGAGATAAGCCAGGGGCTCCGCGGCCTTGCGCAGGGCACCGTATACAACACTCGGCGAACCGGACTTCGTATCGGAGCCTTGCAACTCCTTCCTTCACTTCGCAGCGCCGACGACCTTGGGTTGGGTGGCGCTCAACTTGGCGCAATTCCCGTCGCCCAGACGGTAGTCACGGTGCACCTGATCGATGATCGGGGCATACACGGCCTTCTTGTCGGCGTCAGGGAAGATCACCGTCCAGCTGTTGATGTTGCGCCCGCCGCAGACGAAGTTGACGCGCTGATAGAAGGCGGTGGTGCCGTCCCTGGCGACGCCGGACACCACGAACCAGGTGTCGCGCACCGGCGCATAGGTCACGTTGGCGCCGGGATAGCTCTCGGTCAGCACGAAGTTGCGGTAGTCGGCGAGTTTCTTGCCATCGAAATTGGCGAGCGTACCGACCAGCAGGCGCGCCTTGCCGTCCTTCGACACAAATTGGAGGCCGTCCGGGGTGGCGGCAGGAAAGGCCCAGAACTGCGAGGTCGGGTAGGTCAGGGAGAACCCGTGCCGCTCGTTGCGGTAGGTGGCGAGCCCGCTCTTGTCCTGGGCAACAGCCTCGGCAGCGGCCAAGCCGGCAATGCCGACCAGCAGGCCGCCGATCAGGAACGGCCGGGCAAATGCGCGCATCATGGTGAAACCTCGCGTTTTGCTGGTTTTGGTGAGCGACGTGCCAAGTCTCCGCGAATACGGAACACGACAACGCGGCGGATCACCGGCAGCGAACACAAAATCGCGAGCGTCGTGGTGTCGTCCCGGAATTCGCGCTCAGCCGACGCCGCGGACCACCGAGCGCGACGGCGCTGTCCATGCGCCGGGGCCCAGCACTCCTGCCAAGGTAGAGTCTCGTTCGGGTCCCGCACGCAAGCTCTGGTCGGCCGCGCCGGCCTACGACCTTCCACCGCGGAGTTCAATCGACTGGGCTTGATAGCTGCCGTTTCGCGGTGCTTCGGCCTCGCACAGGGGAATTGCCTCCGTTCCCACATAGGTAGAATATTCCTGATCGTGCCAGTCCAGGGAACAGAATTCCATTCTTATTTCGCGCGGCCGCTTAACGAGAAATACTGTTGCTATATATTCCTCGCTGGCAGACTGGAAACGAGCGGGCTGATGGCGCGACTGCTTGAGGATCGGGATCGTGACGGCGAGCGGGCCGCGGCCGATCTCGACCGGCGGCTCGGGAGTGTCGCCGGCTTGGATACGCGTCTCGTCGAGATCCTCGACGCCGTTCCGGGACCGATCGCGTTCTCCACCAGCCTCGGTCTGGAGGACCAGGCAATCTTCCACGCCGCCGCCGAGGTCGCTCGCGGGATAGACATCTTCACACTGGACACCGGGCGTCTCTTTCCCGAGACGCTGGAGACGCTGGACCGCAGCGAGAAGCGTTACGGTCTGCGCATTCGCGTCATAGCTCCGGACGCTCGTGACGTCGAGGCGCTGGTCGCGCGCGACGGCGCATTCGGCTTCCGCGTTTCCGTCGAAGCCCGCAAGGCCTGTTGCGATGTGCGCAAGGTTCGCCCGCTCGGGCGCGCCCTCGAGGGTGCCGCGGCCTGGATCACCGGTTTGCGGCGTGGCCAGGCGACGGGCCGAGCGGTCGTTACTTTCGCGGCCTGGGATACCGAACACGGCCTGATAAAGGTCAACCCGCTTGCGGACTGGCCCCTGGAGCGGCTCGAAGCCTACATCGCGGCCAACGATATCCCCGTCAATACTCTGCACGCGCGCGGCTTTGCCTCCATCGGCTGCCAGCCGTGCACGCGCGCGCTGAAGCCGGGCGAGGACCTGCGGGCCGGCCGCTGGTGGTGGGAGCTGGAGGACGGCAAGGAATGCGGGCTGCACAACAACCCGCGGCGGTCCACGGGGGAGGCACGGGCATGAGCGCGCCTCTCACCCACCTCGATCTGCTCGAGGCCGAGAGCGTTCACATCTTCCGCGAGGCTGCGGCGCAGTTTCGGCGGCCGGTGCTGCTCTACTCCATCGGCAAAGACTCGACCGTTCTGCTGCATCTTGCGCGCAAGGCGTTCTATCCGGCCGTGCCGCCGTTTCCGCTGCTGCATGTCGATACCACGTGGAAGTTCCGCGACATGATTGCGTTCCGCGATCGCACGGTGCGGCAACTCGGGCTCGATCTCATCGTCCACATCAATGCAGAAGGGGCCGCAAGCGGCGTGAACCCGATCGACTACCCGCCCTCTGTGTACACCGACGTGATGAAGACACGGGCCCTGCGGCAAGCGCTCGACGCCCACGAATTCGATGCCGCCTTCGGCGGCGCCCGGCGCGATGAGGAAGCCTCGCGCGCCAAGGAGCGCATCTTCTCCTTCCGGTCCGAAGGGCATCGCTGGGACCCGCGGCGGCAGCGGCCGGAAATGTGGAGACACCTCAATGGACGGCTCGGCCCCGGCGAAACCGTACGGGTCTTTCCACTCTCCAATTGGACCGAGAAGGACGTCTGGATCTACATCGCGCGCGAGCGGCTGGATGTCGTTCCGCTCTACTTCGCAGCCGAGCGGCCAACCATCGAGCGCAACGGCAGACTGCTGGTCCTCGACGACGACCGGATGCCGCTTCGCCAGGATGAGGCCGTCCGGCCCCGCCAAGTGCGCTTCCGCACTCTCGGCTGCTGGCCGCTGACGGCGGCGATCGAATCTAGTGCTGCCGATCTTGACGGCGTCATAGACGAGACCCTTTCAGCCCGCGTGTCGGAGCGCCAGGGCCGACTCATCGACCACGATGAAGCCGGGGCGATGGAGCGCAAGAAGCAGGACGGATACTTCTGATGAACGCGCTTGCCGGGTTTGGCGACGTCAGGGAGCATCGCGCCGCGACGCGGCGTCGGGCGCCGGCTGTCCGTCGCGTCTCGGCGGATGTCGAGCCACAGCGGGCCGGCGCCCTGCATGTCCTCACATGCGGTTCCGTCGACGATGGCAAGTCGACGCTGATCGGTCGCCTGCTTTTCGATGCGGGAGCCGTTCACGCCGACCAGACACTGGCGTTGGAGAAATCGGCCAGGACGGGTGCCGGAACGCTCGATTTCAGCCTGCTCGTAGATGGCCTCGTCGCCGAACGGGAACAGGGCATTACCATCGATGTGGCGTGGCGCTACTTCGACACGTCCGCGCGCCGGCTCGTCATCATCGACGGCCCAGGTCACGAACAGTACACGCGCAACATGGCGACCGGCGCGTCGCACGCGGATGTCGCCATCCTGCTCGTCGATGCGCGCGACGGCGTCAAGGTCCAGACCAGGCGCCATGCGGCAATCCTCGATCTGATGGGCGTCGACCGCGTCGTTCTCGCCGTCAACAAGATGGACCTGGCAGACTGGTCGCAAGCGCGCTTCCAGGCCGTCGAACGCGACTTTCTGGCCCTGGCCAACCGGTTTGGGTTCCGCGAGGCGATCGCCATCCCGGTCTCGGCCGCCCTTGGCGACAACGTTGCGCGCCGCTCGGCCTCGATGCCGTGGCACGCGGGCCCCTTGCTGCTGGATCATCTGAACAGCGTGCCCGCGCGCCAGACCAGAGCCGGCGGCGATCTCCGCTTCCCCGTGCAGACGGTCATTCGCGCTGGACACGACTTTCGCGGGCTGGCCGGGACCGTGACATCGGGAAAAATCGAGCGCGGCGGCGAGGTGATCGACGCCGTCAGCGGCCAGCGCGCCCGGATCAAACGCATCGCGACCATGGGCCGCGACCTGGAAAGCGCCAGCGCCGGCCAGGCCGTCGTCCTCCAGCTCGACACCGATATCGACGTGTCGCGCGGCGCCGTGCTTGCCGCGCCCGGCGCCGCCCCTGCGGCGGTGCGCAGCTTCGAGGCGCGGCTGGTGTGGCTCTCCGACCAGCCCTTCCGCCCCGATCGCGGCTATCTGCTCCGCACCGCAACCGACCTTGTTCCGGTCTCGTCTCTGGAGATTGCCGCCCATCTCGATCTCGATGAACTGACCGAGCGTCCGGCCACTACTTGCGTTGCCAACGACATCGCGGTTGCGCGCGTCAATCTGGGGCGCAGCGCGGTCGTCGAGCGCTATGCGCAGCAGCGCGACACCGGCAGCTTCGTGCTGGTCGATGCGGTCACGGGCGCCTCCGTGGCGGGCGGCGTCGTCGCGCAAACCCATGCCCCGGAGAGCCAGCAGCCGTCGGAGGCGTTCCGGTTGACGCGGTCGCTCCTGAAGCAGGGCGTGGGCGCAGACTTGGGGCACGATGCCGCCTCCGAGCGGGAGCTTCGCCGCCGCGCCGACGAGGTTGCAATCCTGCTGCGCGGGGCGGGTGTGGCCGTCGAGATCGAGGACCGGCAGGAGGCGGCCGGCATGGATGCGGCGACCGTGTGGCTCGGCATCCTTGCGGCCCTCTCGTTCGGCTACGCCGCCGCCATCGTGTTCGGTATCGTTTGAGCGCGCCGCTTCTGGGACCGGCGAGCCCGATGGAGCCTGCCGATCGCGATCGCCGCTGTCAGAGCTGCGGCTTTTGAAGATAGTCCAGCATGGCGGTCGTGATGTCGGGGCTCGATGGCCAATGGCCGCGCCGGTGGGGGGCATGTGTCGTATAGGCGTTGAGGACGGACGGGTCTGGCTGCACCGGGCGGCCGGCACGCAGGAACAGCAATCCGGCTTTGTCGCTCGGCATGGCGGCGACGAACTGCTCCGCCCCATCGAGCGCCGTGCGCAGTCTGCGCATGACGGCATCCGGATCGATCGGCGGATCGGCCGCCAGCTGCCTCAGCTCCTCCGCCGGATACCGCGCATTGCGGCGAATCTCGGCAATCAACCCCTCGGGGGTGAAGCCCGGGGCAATCTCGACGGCCGCCCAGACCGAAGCGCCGATAGGCAGCACACGGTCGTGCAGGGTAAGCAGATCGACAATGTCGCGCGCCTCGCGCCGGGACGCGGCGGCCATGACCTTGTTGACGGCGAGATCAACGACATGCAGGACGTAGCCGAACTGATCGTCCTTGACCACGGGGAAGAAGCGGTAGTCGCTGTCGGCGACCCATTCGAGCTTGGTCTCATCGCCCCCGAGCCGGATGGTGGCGCCGTAGGTCGCGGGCTGCTGGCGCAGCCAGATCACGTCGTAGCCAGCTTCAGTCAGTATTCTGGTATCGGCGAGCGCAGCCTCGGCAACACGGTCCTGCCGGTCATGAAAGATGTCGATGTCCGCGGAGTAGCGCGGCCCCGAACGGTTGATCGGCACCCCACCGGCGACGAAGCTCTCGGGGTCACGCTTGGCAGCGATAAGCCGGAGGATGTCGGATTGCAGCTTAGAGATGGGCACGGGCGGCCTGCTCGATCTGCTCGGCGAGGCGCCGTGCGTTCATGTCACCCTCGGTCCTGAGCTGGCGTGTGATGGCCAGCATCTCTTCCACCGTCGGATCTTCCAGTTCCTTGATGTTCCAGAGCGCACGGGGACCAAACTCCGCGAACGCGCGGCGGTAGAGCCCAACGACCTCCTGCTTCGTAGGCGTCTTCTGCGAACCGGTCTTTGTTGGCTTGCTGTGGTCTGCCATAGCACCAACAGTCTACCAAAATCGCCCCCGGTAGCGCACGCGTTCGAAACCCTCCCGCTCGCCCTACGGCGCAACGCTGCAGAAGCGTAGCGAGCATAGCCTGGGCGGCCTGCAAAACCCGCGGCGTACCGCCATTGCTACTGAAAAATCTCGTTGAACCTCTTCTTCAGGCGCGTCGCTTCCTTGTCGATGTAGTCGTAGTCGACCGGGATGATTTTGATCTTGTCGAGCGCCACTCCCCCGGCGGGCGGCGCAATATCCTTGCGCGCTGCGTAGCCGCCGTCCTCGGGAAAGACCTTCTGGGCGGGGTCGCCGATCATGAACTCGGCGAACAGCTTGGCGGCGTTGGGATTGGGCGAGCCCTTGATGATGGCCGTGGGCGAGGGAATGACGAAGGTGCCGTCAGCCGGCAGAATCGTGACGATGGGGTGGCCGGCACGGCGCTCGTCGGCGGCGTAGCTGTCGAGCGCGCCGACGGCGATCAGCCGCTCGCCGCGCTTGATGTTGTCGGAAACCTGCTGGTTGCTCTGCACGACCATGATGTCGTTCTTGCGCAGCTTCTCGTAGAAATCCCAGCCGAGGTTCTTCGCCATCATGCCGACCACGGACACTTGCAGCGCCGTGAACGACGGGTCGGTCATGACCAGCTTGCCCTTGTACTTGGCATCGAGCAGGTCGCTCCAGGTCTTGGGGAGATCTGCGGCCGCAACCTTGTCGGAGCGCGCGTAGATGACCATCAGATTGAGGCGCTGGGCGATGAAGTGGCCGTCCTTGTCCCGCCCCTCGTCGACGATCTTGTCGAAGTTCTTCGGCTTGAAGGCGACGAACGTCCCTCTCTTTGCCAGCGATGCCGTTGCCGCGGGATCGGAGGTCGTCATCACGTCGGCTGCAATGCGGCCTGCCTGCTGCTCCTGCAGGAACCGCCGCAGGATCGCCGAGCCGCCCGAGCGGAACATTTCGACCTTGATGCCGGTGTCGCTCTCGAACAGCTTGACGATCTTGTTGGCCTGCTCGATCGGTGTGGATGTGTACCACACGACCCGGCCTTCCTTCTTGGCGGCCGCCGTGTCGACGTCGGAAGCTTGCGAAGCGGGCAGGCCGAGGCTCAAGCAGAGGACGCAGGCAATGGCAAAAGCCAGGAAGCGCGAACGGCGTTGCATCGTGAGCTCCATTCCTTGCGGGCGCAGCTACAAAACAAGACGCTGGATGATGCCTCGTATTGATTGCTCCCTTACCACATCGTCATGCCCGCGAAGGCGGGCACCCAGGTCACCTTTCGGCAGGGGTGCGAGAGTTGCACCATCTTGGCAGCGGTCATGTGCGGCCGCGACAACAGACCGGAAATATGATCGCAAGCGATCCGACGCACGCCACTGTCGAGGTCTTGCAAGCAAGGGGCCGTCCACATATTGGTTCCCGCCTTCGCGGGAATGACGCCGGTGTAGGGGGCGCGTTCGGCTGACATGGTTCGTCCGCGGGTCGGGAAATCGGGTGCCCAACTATCCAGTATAGACGGGGCCCGGCTGTGAGAAGAAGCTCAAGAGGATGTGGTAGACGATGAGGTAGTTCTTCTGCTGGAACGAGGCGTGCGAGATGCCTGGCATCATGGCGAACTGCTTGTCGGGATTGGGCAGGCGGCGGAAGAAGTCGACGAGATCCTCGAAACCGGCAATGCCGTCCCACTGGCCGCGCATGATGATGGTCGGCGCCGTAATCTTGGCCGGGTCGACCAACGGCAGCTTGGAGCACATGTCGACGTAGGTGCCCGTCGGCACGGAGTCGTCGAGTGCCAGGATGGCATCCGCAAAGGCTTCGATGACGCGATCCTCGGCGGCGCCCGGATGATCGCGATTGAAAATGCTGTAGACGAAGGCCTTGTCGATCGGCCGGCGCGTCTTTGCTCTGAACTCCGGCAGCTTCTTCTTGCGCTCGGCGAGCGTGGGGCTGCCCTCGCCGGTCCACACGAAGGCGTCGAGAGCCAGCCGCCTGACCCGCTCCGGGTGGCGCTCGGCAAACACCGCGGCTCTCAGCGCACCCGAAGAAATGCCGTAGACGAGGAGCGGCCCGCTTTCGCTCGTCTTCATGATGTGCTCGGACGCAGCGGCAAGGTCGTCCGCACCGTTGGCGATGTCGAAATTGATGTCGCGCGTCTTGTCGGAGCGGCCGTAGCCTTCCATGTCGACGCACCATGTGTCGTAACCGCGGGCAGCGAACCAGTCCATGACCGAGCTATCCGCTCGCCCCGGGACGTGAAGATCGAAGGTCGGCTGCGAGGCCATCGACGAGCCGTGCACGAACAGCACCGTGCCGAGGCTGGCTTTTGGCTCAGCGGCACATTTCTGCCAGAGGAAGAGGCGCACCTCGCCCTTGCTGATCCAATGCTCGCGGCCGGCGATGGGGTTACCCGGCATCGTTTCCTTGCTCATTCCCCTGCTCCTTGCGCCTCGCGGCTGGGCTCGCCTTGATCGAGCACAGGCACCTCGAACACGCTGCACTGGCCGGCGTCGACCTGCACCGCCACGGCGTCGCCGATTGCAAACTGCTCAAGCGGGTGGGTCTGCACGCGCAACGCCGTGTTGTCCTCCAGGACGACATGATAATCGACGATGTTGCCGAGGAAAGTACTCTCAGAGATTCTTGCGACGAGGTGAGGCTGTTCTGCCGGCGCAGGCAGCTGGAGGCGTATGCTTTCCGGCCTGATCGCGACCTCGACGGTCTGGCCGGGCCTGGGCGTACCGGCCATGTCGACCTCCATTGTCCATCCGGTTCCGATCCGCAGCCGGGCACGGCCATTCTCGGCCGCAACGACGGTCGCGGGCAAAAGGTTGACGAGGCCCATGAAATCCGCGACCACGCGGCTGGCCGGCCGGCTGTAGACGTCGCGCGGCGTACCGAACTGCTGCAGCCGGCCGCCATGAATGACGGCGATCTTGTCGGACAGCGCCAGCGCCTCGGCCTGGTCGTGGGTGACATAGACGAAGGTGATGCCGGTCCGGCGCTGCAGCTGCTTCAGCTCGCCGCGCATGCGCTCGCGCAGCTTGGCGTCGAGGTTGCTCAGGGGCTCGTCGAGCAGCAGGATCTTGGGTTCAACCACAAGACTTCGCGCAAGCGCCACACGCTGCTGCTGGCCTCCCGAAAGCTCGCTCGGAAGCCGATCCTCGAGCCCCGTCAGGTTCACCAGTGCAACGGCGTTGTCGACCCGCGCGCGCGCCTCGCGCGCCGAGACGTTGCGCAGCTTGAGCCCGAAGACGATGTTCTCGTACACCGTCTTGTGCGGCCACACCGCGTAGTTCTGGAACACCATGCCCATGCCGCGCTCTTCCGGCGGCACGACGTGCTCCCTGGACGAGACGAGCCTGTCGTCGGCGTGGATGGTTCCGGCGTCCGGAGTGATGAATCCCGCAATGAGCCGCAGCGTGGTCGTCTTGCCGCAGCCGCTCGGGCCCAGCAACGTCACGAACTGGTTGTCGGCAATATCGAGCGAGAGGTCGCTGATCGCGGCAGGACCGGCGTCGCCTGCATAGCTCTTGGACAGGCCCCGAATGGTGATCCCGGCCATCAGGCTGTCGCTCCTGCCCGGGCGGCGGCCGGGGGACGTCCATGAGGCCTCTCGGAGGCAAGCCAGTTTGCCGCCAGCAGGGCCACGCCGATGATGGCCATGTTGACCATCGCCAGCGCCGCCACCGGCTCGGTGTAGCCCGTCTCATAGAGGTTGTAGACAGCGACCGCGAGCGTGATGGAGCTGGAGCTGAACAGCAGGATCGAGGCGCTGAGCTCCTGTATCACCGGCACGAACACCAAGAGCCAGCCGGCGAACAACCCCGGACGAATGAGCGGCAGCGTGATCTCGCGCAAGGTCCTCCCCCACGAGGCGCCGAGCACGCGGGCGCTCTCCTCCAGGGACGGATCGATCTGGCGCAGCGATGTGTTGGCCGCGCGCACGCCGAGCGGGATATAGCGGCCGACATAGGCGAGCAGGAGGATCGCCAAGGTGCCATAGAGCGCGATCGGCAGGGTCAGCCAGAACTGGATCAGCGCCACGGCCATGACGATGCCTGGCAGACCTAGGGGCACCAGCGCGGCGTAGTCGAGCAACCGCCGCCCGGGCGCCCTGGTGCGCACGTCGATCCAGCCGATCACCGCGCCGAGCAGCACTGCAATGGTCGCCGCGAGGGTGGCGAGCAGCAGGCTGTTGAGGATCGCCCGCTGGGTGACGTTGTACTCGAACAGAACGAAGCGGTAGTTCGCCAGCGTGAGATTCTGCCAGAAGCTCAAGCCCCAGGACTTGGAGAGGGAGACGGCGATCAGCGCACCGTACGGCAGGACAATCGCAACTACGAACACGAGGACGCAAAACCCGAATAGCAGCCACCTGACCGGCCCGAGATCGATGAGCTGCGAGCGCGCTCCTTTGCCGGCGACGGTGACGTAGGAGCGCCGGGCGAGAAAGCGGTGCTGCAGATACAGGGCTGCGACGGTGATCAGGATGAACAGCAGCGAGAGGGCCGAGGCCAGCCCGTACTGCGGAGGATAGTCGAACAATGCGTAGATGCGGGTCGGCAGGGTGACGATCCGGCCCGGCAGGCCGAGAATCGCCTGCGAGCCGAACAGCGCGATGGCGTTGACGAACGCCAGCAGCGTGCCGGCGAGGATGGCCGGCGCAATGAGAGGCAACGTTACGCGCAGCGCGGTGCGCAGCTTGCTTGCGCCGAGGATCTGTGCCGCCTCCTCATAGGAGGCGTCGACCGACTGCAAGGCGCTAGACGCCAGCAGGAACACGAACGGAAACGTATGCAGCGCAGTCACCAGCACGAGGCCGCCCATCGTGAAGATGTCGAAGGTGAGCCACGGCACCCCGGCGACGTCGCGCATGAGCACATTGATCAGGCCGGCGTTCGGACTGAACAGGTTGACGTAGGCGATGGCCGTCAGAAAGGGCGGCGAGAGATAGGCGAGCGTTGCCGTGACCCGGAACAGGCCGGGAGCCGGCACGTTGGTGCGGCTCACCGCCCAGGCCATCGGCAGCCCAATGAGGATGCTGAAGAACCCGGTCCAGGCGCCGAGCACGAGCGAGTTGCGCAAGGCCTGCAGGTAGAGCCGGCCGGTCAGCGCCTCCGCGAAGTGCTCGAGCGACAGGCCCTCCTCGCCCCTGAAGCTCCCGACGAGGAGAAAGAGCAGGGGCAGCACCACCAGGACGACGAGTGCCAGGACGGCGGCACTCATCACGCAAGTCTCGAGCCGGGGCAACCGCAGCCATCGGCCGCCGCGGTTCCCACCCGTGCGGCGAAGGCTACGGGCTGAGGGCATCGCGGCCTCCGGCAGCAGCTGTGCGGATCAGGTCGGCGTGAAGGGCGGCGCAGTCGACGCGACGCCCCGCCCCGCACGCGTCACCGCACGAACTCGTCCGTGAAAAGGCCATCGTAGCTCTTCAGCGCGTCCTTGGGATCGAGCAGCTTGGCGTCGAGGCTGACCTTCTGCGAATTCTCCAACTGCCGCACGTTCACCCGGATGTCCTTGGCATGGGCCGTCTGCGCGACCTTCCAAGCGGCGGCGAGGAGCTTCGGGTCCATTGTGGCGAAGCGCTTCTTCAGGACCGTCTCGAACACCTCGTCGGGCTTCTCCTGGATCATCCTGGCGGCGCCGACATAGGCGCGGGCCATGCGGGCGCACAGGTCGCGCTTCTCCTTGCATACCTCCGGCCGCGTGTAGACGAGGGCATATGCAAAGGGCAGCAACTCGGGCGCGTCGAACGTAGAGCTGGCCAGCATGATCGCCTTGCCCTCGACGATCGCCCGGGTGGTGAATGGCATGGACGTCGTGTAGCCGTCGATCGCCTTGTTCTCGAGTGCAGGGAACATGGCCGGCGGGTCCATCGGCGCGATGCGTACATCCTTCTCCACATCAAGGCCGGCGCGGTTGGTGACATATCGCTGCCACGCGTGAACGATGCTGCCGACGCCCTGGATGGCGATAGTCTTGTCCTTCAGGGCCTTGGCGCGGTCGGCTACCGGCGTCTTGTCGGTGATCCCCGCTGCGTCGGCCACATCCTTGCGCAACACCAATTCGACCAACGGCCGGTCCACCAGATTGGCGATCGCCAGCATCCTCTGCCCCTGCGCGGCCCCCCGCAGGAAGATAGGCCCGGTCCCCATGGTGAAGTCGGCGCTCTTTGCGATCACGGCATTCACCGAGGCAACGCCAACCAGGTTCCGGTCGGTAACCTTCAGACCCTCCTTCTTGAAGAAGCCGGCATCCTGGGCGACGAAATGCGTCGAAAAGGTCAGTGTCAGGGCCGGGATCGCAAAGATGATCTCGGTCTCCTGCTGAGCCTTGCCAACCGTGGGATGGAACCCAACGATACTGGCAAGCGCGGCCGCGGTAAGCCGGATTGGCCATTTGAACATCTCGTCCTCCCGAATTATCGTTCCTGCTAAGAATGCTGTAACAAAAAGCGCAAGTCCCCACAACGCGACCAACCGACGGCCGTGACGGCGTCAGCGCCACCCGCGCAAGTATCCGGAGAGGAAATGGCCACCTGGCAGCAAACCGGAAGCTTCAAGCCCGCTAAGCTGCCCCCCGCCCGGGTGCGAAGCGCGTTGCGATCACGCGGCGACCAGCTGCTCGTTCTGATCGTCCTGTTCGCGATCTGGCAGGGGCTCAGCATGATGCTGGGCACCTATTGGGTCGGATCGCCGTGGGGCGTCGTGACCCGTCTCGCCAGCGGCGTCTGGAACGGCGAACTCCTGCACCATGCCTCCTACACGCTCTTTGAAGCCGTTGCCGGATTCCTGATCGGTGCCATTCCCGCCGCTGCGCTGCCGTTCCTCCTGCGCCGCCTGCCGATCGTGACCGCCATCATCGATCCGTTCATGGTCGGTGGCTACGGCGCGCCGAAGCTGGCCCTGGCGCCGCTCTTCATCCTGTGGTTCGGCATCGGCATCGAATCGAAGATCGCGCTGGTCGCCATCACGGTTTTCTTCATCGTCTATTTCAGCGCGCTCGCTGGCATCCGCGCGCTCGATGCCAAGCTGGTGCAAATGGCGCAGGTCATGGGCGCGAACGAGCGCGCCGTGGCACGCCACATCGTGTTTCCCGGCGCGGTGCCCTACATCTTCACCGGCTTTCGCATCGCCATGCCCTATTCGATCGGTGGCGCCGTCATTGCCGAGCTGATTTCCGCCAACCGCGGGCTCGGCTATCTGATCCAGCTCGGGGCGATGAACTTTGACACCACCGGGGTGTTCGTGGCTCTGGTGGCCGTGACCTTGATCGTCTTTCTCGGCAACTGGAGCGTCAACGTCGGAGAGCGCTGGCTGCTGCGCTGGCGCCCGCCGGCCGACATCAGCACCGAGTCGGGGAGCTGAGCGTGACCGGCCAACCGCTGCTCGAAGTCGATGATCTCAGCAAGCGCTTCGCCGCGCGCGCCGGCCGCGATGCGCCGGCCTGGGTCATCCAAGGTCTGAGCTTCTCGGTCAGCGACGGCGAGTTCCTCACCATCATAGGTCCGTCGGGCTCCGGCAAGACCACACTGCTCAACATGATCGCCCAGATCGACACCGCGAGCGGCGGCGCCGTGCGTTTCCAGTCGCAATTGGCCCCGATAGCCGATCCCAAGGCGCTCAACCCGGGTCTTTCCTGTCGGATTGGCTATGTGACGCAGGAGGACAACCTGCTGCCCTGGCGCACGACCCTGCAGAACGTGCTGTTCCCGCTCAAGGTGCAGGGCCGGCTCAACGACAAGACGCGGGCGCATGCCGAGATGCTGATCCGCGCGGTCGGGCTCGCTGGGTTCGAGCGGCACTACCCGCACGAGCTGTCGGGCGGCATGCGCAAGCGGGCTTCGCTGATCCGCACGCTCGTCTACGATCCGCCCGTCATCCTGATGGACGAGCCGTTCGGCGCGCTCGACGCACAGACGCGCACGCAGCTGCAGGAGGATCTGCTGCGGCTGTGGGAGCTTGGCCGCAAGACCATCATCTTCGTCACCCACGACATCGCCGAGGCGATTGCGCTCGGCGATCGGACGCTGGTGCTCACGCGGGCGCCAGCCAGCATAGCCGGCGAGCATGCGATCACCATGCCCCGCCCAAGGGACATTCGCGGCATCATGACCCACCCCGATTTCAGCAGCCTCTATCAGCGCATCAGGGCGCAGGTTCAGTGACCACGACACAAGGCACGCTCGATCTTGCCGAGCCCGCTCCCGTCAGATGGCGCCAGCATGCGGTCACGGCAGGCCGGATCTGGCTTGCCGTAGTGCTCCTCGCTGCATGGAAGATCGGTGCGGATGCGGCCGGGCCGGTCTACGCCGCCGACCCCTTCAAGGTGCTGCAGCGGATCGTCGAGGACACGGCCTCGGGTGCCCTCATCCGTCACATCTATGTCACGCTCAGGCTGGCGGCGATCGGCTTTGCCATCGGCTGCTTATTCGGCGTGGCGCTGCCGTTCCTGCTGCGGCGGATGCCGCGGCTCACCACTGCGGTCGAGCCCTACATCATGGCCTCGGTCGGCGTGCCCAAGTATGCGCTCGTGCCGTTGTTCATCCTGTGGTTCGGCATCGACGACGCGCCGAAGCTGTGGCTGGTCGGGCTGCTCGTGTTCTATCCGGTCTTCATCGCCGTGTTCGCCGGCATCAGGAATGTCGACCGCCGCCTGATCAACATGGCAAGGGTCGCCGGCGCCAGCGAGGCGGCGATCTCGCGCGAGGTGGTGTGGAACTCGCTGCTGCCGTTCTTCTTCGCCTCGCTGAAGATCGCCCTGCCACGCGCCGTCAGCGCCGCCATCATCGGCGAGTTCCTGGTCGGCAACGAGGGGCTGGGATACCTGATCGAGCATTCGCGCCAGAGCTTCGACACCACCGGCGTGTTCGCGGGGATCGCGGTGGCGACGGCGCTGGTGCTGGTGATCAACGCCGTCCTGGAGCGCATCGACCGCCGGTTCAGCGCCTGGCGGCCGACCGACCGGCATATGGAACTGTAGGGCGCAATAGCGAAGCGTATTGTGCCGTTTTGACCGTGAGACGGCGCAATGCGGCTATCCCCTTATGGCGCCCTACCCTGGAAACATCTTGAAATACGGCTGCGCCTCTTCGAGCACGCGAGTGAAGGACGGACGTTGCATCAGGCGGCGCAAGTACGCCGCCGCATTCTTGTGGCTCTCGCCGAAGGGCATCAATTTGTCAGCGTAGAACAGCGCCGGCGCGGCGGCGCAGTCGGCCATGCCGAACGCATCACCCATGGCCCACGTTTTGGTCGCCATGTCCTTGTCGATCATGCCAAGGGCCGTCTGCAGCTGCGTCTTCGCCTGCTCCACGCCATGCAGATCGTTCTTGCCTGGCGGGCGCAGCCGGTCGGTGACAATCTTCTGCATCGGCTCGTGCACGTAGAGGTCAAAGAAGCGGTCGCGGAAGCGCACCTGGCGTGCGAGATCGGCGTCTGCCGGCACGAGTTGCGACCGGCCCGGATAGTGCTGCGCCAGATACTCGACGATGATGCTCGACTCCGGAACGGTCCGATCGCGTGCGTCGTCGCGCAGCACCGGGAACTTGCCGATGGGCCAGATCTCGATGAAATCCGCGCGGGACTTCGCATCGGCGAGGTCGACGATGTGCCCTTCGAAGGGCGTATCGTTCTCGTAGAGGGCGATGAGCGCCTTCCAGCAAAAGGAGGCGCGGCGACGCGCGCATATTGACGCTGCGGGACGCAGCGATCAACGACATTGACGTTGCGGATGGGGTCGGCCAAGACCTCGCCCGCGTTGCGCCCCGCCCCATCAACGCCGACGAGGAAGAGTTGATTGCAACGGCCCGTAACAAAATCCTGCGGCAGAGCGAATTTGCTCTCGAAGACGAGCTTCGTATGAGGGAGGCGCGAACCCATGGATCGTCGGGACTTCTTGCGCGCCGCCATCCCGCTGGCGGCAGCCCTGGCCTGCGCGAAGCGATCGGGGTTAGCGGCACAACCCAGCCCCGAGCGGCTCGCCGAGCAATCCTTCACGCTGTTCGTGGGCTCCCTTGACGAGCGCCGCAAGGCTCTGGACACGCTCGTCAACAGCGGGCGGGCCGACGCCGCGCCGATCCTCATTCTGGCGTTGCGCTTCGCCTGGGTCGGGTTCGACGAGCGGCTCGTCGCAGCGCTCCAGAAGCTGACCGGCGCGAAGCCTGGCAACGACTGGGGCGACTGGATGCGATGGCAGGAGGCCAATCCGCAGATCGGCGTGCTGCCGGGCTTTGCCAGACTGCAGGCGCGCATCTACGACCGGATCGACCCTAATTTCCAGGTCTTCCTGTCAGGCGATGTCAGGCACGAGATCAGGCTCGAGGAGATCGCCTGGGGCGGCGTCATCAAGGATGGCATTCCGGCGCTCACCAATCCGCGCCTGATTGCCGCCAGCGCAGCGACCTATCTGCAGCCGACGGACCTGGTGTTCGGCGTCGCCATCAACGGCGACGTGCGCGCCTATCCGCTGCGCATCATGGACTGGCACGAGATGTTCAACGACGTGATCGGCGGCGTCCCGCTGAGCCTTGCCTACTGCACGCTGTGCGGCTCGGGCATCCTGTTCGACACGTCGGTCGCAGGCCATCCGCAGCCCTTCGTGTTTGGCTCCTCCGGCTTCCTCTACCGCTCGAACAAGCTGATGTACGATACGGCCACCCATTCGCTGTGGAACCAGTTCACCGGCCGCCCCGTGGTCGGCCCGCTGACAGGCTCCGGCATCGAGCTCAGGACACGCCCCGTGGTCATCGCCAGCTGGGCGGATTGGACGGAGCGCCATCCGGCTACGCGCGTCTTGTCGCTGGAGACCGGGCATCAGCGCGACTACAGCCCAGGCGCGGCCTATGGGAGGTACTTCGCCAGCCCCGAGCTCATGTTTCCCACCAACGTCGACCAGTCGAGCCTGCGGCAGAAAGACTTCGTGTTCGCGCTGCGCTCGTCCGGCGCCGAGAAGGCCTGGCCCCTGCGGCTTTTCGAGGGTGGCGCCGTGATCAACGACCGGGCGGGCGTGCTCGATCTGGTGCTCATCGGCGATGCGGCCACGCGCACCGTGCGGGCCTATCGATCGGAAGGGCTGACCTTTCAAAGGGCGACCAGCATACATCAGGTCATGCACGGCGCCGAAGTCTGGCAGGTCACCGAGGACGCGCTCGTGGGCCCCAGCGGGCGGAACCTTTCGCGCTTGCCCGGTCACGTCGCCTACTGGTTCGCCTGGAGCGGCTACTTCGGCCACGAAGGCGAGCTCGCGTCCGGCAAGCCTACCGAGCGCCGGCCTTGAGGTGGCGCGGCACCGCGACTACTTCCAGAACTGCCGCGTGGCGATGCGGGCGCCCTCGGTCATGGCGGCGAACTTGGCCCACACCACATCCGGATCGACGGCGGCTTGGCCGACCCAGGTGCCGTAGCCGCAGTCGCTGCCGGCGATCACGTTCTCGCGCCCGACCAAATTGGCATAGCGCGCGATGCGCTGGGCGATCAGCTCGGGATGCTCGATGAAGTTCGACTTCGACTCGATGACGCCGGGGATCAGCACCTTTCCTTCGGGCAGCTTCACGGTCTCGAACAGCGCCCACTCGTGGGCGTGCCGTGGATTGGCGGCCTCCAGCGAGATGGCGTGCGGCTTGGCCAGGAACACGATGTCGACGATATCGGCGAGCGGCACGTCGCAGTGGTGCGGGCCCTCGTAGTTGCCCCAGCACAGGTGCATGCGCAGCTGCTCTGCCGGAATGTTGACGAGCGCGTGGTTGAGCGCCTCGACATGCTGTCGGGCACGCTTGCGGAACTCCTCCAGGCTCAAATCCGCGAACTGGATATGCCGGCCCATGCCGAGGTCGGGACAGTCGATCTGCAGCACGTGTCCCGCCTTGGCCACCGTCTCGTACTCGTGGCGCATGGCCTCGGCGATGGCATGGAGGTAGGTCTCGTGATCCTTGTAGTGGTAGTTGCGGAAGAACAGCGAGACCACACCGGGCGAAGCGGCGCTGATGAAAGCTTCCGTCGCCGTTGTGGCGGCGATTGCGGCTTTAAAGTTCTCGGCGTCGGCTTGCGCCGCGTGGCCGTCGCGGACTGCGATGGGGCCGTTGCAGGCTGGCGTCTTCCGGCGCGAGCGGCCGGGATCGCCGAACACGCGCTGTGCCAGGCGCGGGAACTCGGCGAGGTCCTGGTAGACGAAGGTGTTGCCGGTGCCGCCAAAGCCGTCGAGCCGGTCCTTGACATAGGTGGCATAGCTCGGCTTCGACATCTCCCCGTCGTTGACGAGATCGATGCCGGCCTCGATCTGCTTTCGCACCACCTCGGCCACGGCCGCGCGCACCCGCGCCGCGAGCGCCGCGCCATCGACCGGCACGCCCTCCTCCTTGGCGTACATGAAGCGGATCAGATCGTCCGGCCGCGGCAGGCTGCCGGTGTGGGTGGTGAGGAAGCGCTCGGTGCTGCGTTTCATGGGACGCTCTCTCGAGGAATAGGGAATTCACGCAAGCGCCGTCACCGGGTTCTCGACGAAGCCGCGGAAGGCGGCGAGCAGCTCGGCGCCGAGCGCGCCGTCGACCACGCGATGGTCGCAGGAGAGCGTCACCGTCATCTGCCCGACGAAGGCGACGCCGCCCCCCTCTTTTTCCACCGGCTGCCGCCGCGCCGCGCCCACCGCCAGCACGGTGGCGTGCGGCGGGTTGATGATGGCGGCGAACTCGCGCACTCCGTGCATGCCGAGGTTGGAGACGACACTCGATCCGCCCTGGTATTCCTGCGGCTTGAGCCGGCGCGCGCGGGCACGGGCGGAGAGCCCCTTCAGCTCGGCCGAGATGGCGGAGGGCGACTTCGCCTCGGCCTTGCGCACGATGGGCGTGAACAGGCCGCCCTCGACCGCCACAGCGACGCCGATGTCGGAATGGGTGAGGCGCAGGATGCAATTCTCCGCCCACACCGCGTTGGCGGCCGGCACCCGCTGCAGCGCCGCCGCCCAGGCCTTGACGATCAGGTCGGTGAGCGTGAGCTTGAACGCCGGCTGGCCGTCCTTGCCCTTGGGGGCGGCGGCGTTGGCGTCCTGGCGCAGCTTCAGGAGCGCGTCGATGCCGACGTCGGCGGTCAAATAGAAGTGCGGGATCGTCTGCTTGGCCTGCACCAGCCGCGCGGCAATGGTCGAGCGCATGCCGTCGAGCGGCACTTCCTCGTAGCTGCCGGGCTCGTAGAGCGCCTTCACCTGCTCCGCCGTATGACCTTCGATCGCGCGTGGGCGCTGCGCCGGCGTCCTCAAGTCGCGAGCGAAGATACGCCCGTGCGGCCCGGAGCCTTGGACACTTGCGAGATCGACACCGCCCTCTGCCGCCAAGCGCCGCGCAAGGGGCGTAACGGTGACGGCGCCGCGCCGGGCCGGCCCGTAGTTGCGGCTGGGCGTGCGTACTTCGAAGAACGGGTCGAGCTTGACGGCGATGGTGCTGCGGGCGGCGGCAGCCGCGGGGGCGGCGGTTGCTGCGCGGGACGGCGCTGCCGCCTGGATGCGTGGCGGCGATGGTGCGGCCCTGATCACGCCGGCCTCGGCTATGACGGCGACCACGGTGCCGACCGGGACCACCTCGCCGACACCGGCCCGGATCTCGGCCAGCACGCCGGCCGCGGTCGCCTCGACCTCCATGGAGGTCTTGTCGGTCTCGATCTCGAACAGGTTGTCGCCCGGCTTTACGGCTTCACCGGGCGACTTGAACCACTGCGTGATCTTGCCCTCGGCGACCGTCTCGCCGAGCTGCGGCATCAAGACATCCATTGCATCGAACCCCTCCGCAAGCCAACGCGTTCAGCCTAGCTCCCCGGGGCGGCCGCCGCCAAGCTCGACACGGTCATTCCCGGACCGCATGTGCGGTGCTGCCGGCTTTATCTCCGAGCGCGCAATTGACGCGCGAGGCGCATCAGCGAGCAGCCGAGGCCTTCGCCACCCTGTCGCGCAGCACGGGGAGGTAGCCTTTCAGGTTGTGCCCCGGACAATCGGTGGCAACGTGGTCGTTGTGGCCCGATATCCTGGCTGCCGGCACGCGATACCTGGCCGCCAGCCAAATGACGAGCTTGTCCAGCGACTGCAGCTGCGCGGGTGAAGGCTGCTCCTTGTCGAAATGCCCTTCGAGTACGATCTGGATGCGGTTGGCAGTGCTGTACCGGGTGTTGGTATCTCCCGCGTAGTTGATATTGCGGCCTTCGCCGATCCGGCCCGCAAGATCGATATAGAAGTGGTAGGGCACATCGCCCCAGGCCGGCTTCGGCCGGGAGTTCACGCTGCCGGTTGTTTGCGAGAAGCTCTGCAGCCCCCGCAGCTTCTGCTCCAGCGTCAGCTTCGGCTGTTGCCGCACGGACGTGTGATGAATGACGATCTCATGCGGGGTCTGCGGCTTCATCGAGGCGGTGTTGGCGGGCTTGGCACCCCAGCCCGCGCGCGGCACGATCTCGGGGGCCGCGACCCTTTGAGCGGAGGCGCCGAGTGCTGCAGCGAACGCAAGCAACACAAGGCCGAGGCCTAGTGCACCGTACCACCTAGTGACGCTGGAGCGCATGGCAAACACCGGCCTCGCGTTTAGCACGAACTCTTTATGTAGGCGGTACTCGCTCCCGCCGCTCTCATCCGCTGCATGACAGCCGTTGCCACGTCTCTCGCCATCGGCCCCTGCACCACGCAGAACCATCCGGCTCTGAACTTCGCGTAGTCGCCGGTGTTGATCACAAAGCCGCCATAAATGCTGGTGCGAGCCTGGGCCACCCACGAATCCTGCGAGCAGTATGCGATTGCATACCAGCCACAGGATGGCGGTGGGGGCGGGATCGCTCGCTGCGCCTCTTCTACCTCGCGCCGCCGGCGGTGTTCGGCATCTTCAGATTCTCGACGGATCGCTGCTGCCCTGTCCTCTGCATCCCGGCGGCGCTGCTCGGCGACGTCGGCCTCTCGGCGCATGCGCGCGGCTTTCTCCTCCGCTTCCCGAAGGCGCCGATCGGCGGCTTCGGCTTCCTGGCGCTTTCGACTGGCTTCGTCCTCCGCTTGGCGCTTTTGGCGGTCCGCCGTTTCCGCCTCCTCCTTTGACCGGCGGCGCAGCTGCTCCGCCTCCTCGATCGCCTTGCGACGCGTGGCCTCTGTTTCTTTCCTCATTCTTATGACGTCCTCCGGAGCGCTTGCCAAGGGACCGCAGCCCTCCGCCGACAAGCAAAACTGCGGCACCACGCCCCTTATCACCAGCTCCGGCGTCTGGTTCTGCTTCGAGGCGCGATCGACATCGGCGGCAACCTTGAAGAGCAGCTCGTGTAGATAGACGTTGGGATGCGTCCGGAAATGGTTGAGGAGGACACGCGCGAAGGGCGAGTGAGCACCCGGAGCGCCATCCTCTGCAACCGCTCCCGGGGCCGTCGCACTGGCGATTAGCAGCCCCGAGCTTTGAACGCGCGCCAGCCCGCGGAAGCCGCCTTCGTTTCCGCGCTTCGCACAATTCGGGAAGGGCTGGTTGCGGCACGCATCCAACAGCACGATTTTGCGCTGTGCCCCATCGACGGCTTGAAAGAATCGATCGAGCGGAAAAACGCGTTTCAATGCGTCGCTGGCGCAGTGCTCGGGCATGTCTGTCGGCGCGATGAAGTCGCGATTCTGATACGACATGCCGTGTCCGGCATAGTAGACGAGCGCAACGTCGGCACCGCGCGCCTTCTCCTCGAAGTCCGCTACCGCGTCGTGCAGCTGGACGAAGGAGAGATTGAGCCCTTCGATGACCTCCCAGCCGTGCGATTTGAGAAGCTCGGCCAAAGCCCTTGCATCAAGGTGCGGATTGCTCAGCTGCGCGAGGTGCGCGTACACGCTGTTGCCTACGACAAGCGCCACGCGCTTGCTCGCATAGGCTGGTGCAAATCCAAGAAACAGGCACCAGGTCAGTACGACGAGAGATCTGGCGACGGCACGCGCCGTAAGCTTGCAATACATGGTACCCAACCCTCCCCTGCAACCGAAAATTCGCGCGGCTTGTCCACAATCGTGGTGCCGGCCAAAGACTTGCTCAAATCATCCGCTCAACTTACCCCATTCTCACGACGGCACGATCCTCCCGACCTGCGGGAACGTCAAGCGTCCACTCTTGTAGGCGGCATAGTCGCCGCGGGGTCACAGCCGGAGATGCCAGCACCTGAAGCTTTGGCTCATGTGGCACCGCGGCGGCGCACCAGCAGCAGCGCCAGGGAAAGCGTGGGCGCCAGGATCGCCAGGCCGAGCCCCATGATTTGCATCTGCGACAGCGGCACGATGCCGCCGCCGGGCGTGGCCAGCACGAACCCGCCGATCACCAGCAGCACGCGCAGTGGCCACTCGAGGAAGCCGGCTTTGCGCAGATCGCCGACGCCCGCCTGATAGCCCTGGATGCCGCCGCAGATGAAAAGCGTGCCGATGGCGATCACGACCGTCAGCCCGAGCGCTTCGAGGTAGGGGTTGCTGCCTTGCAGAAGAAGCGCCGGGTTCAGCACGAAGAAAAACGGGATGAAGTAGATGATGCTGCCGACCCACATGCTCTCCCAGCCGGTCTTCATGGGAGGCGCGCCGGCAATGCCGGCCGCCGCAAACGAGGCTATCGCAACCGGGGGCGTGATGGCCGACAGCATGCCCCAGTAGAAGATGAACATGTGCACGGCCATCTTGTTGAGGCCCAGCTTCTCGAGCGCGGGGGCGACCAGGATGGCAAGGAAGATGTAGCAGGCGGTCGTGGTGAGCCCGAGGCCCAGCACCAGGCTGGTCACCGCGCACATGACAAGCAGCAGGAAGGCGTTCTCGCCGGCAATGCGCAGGAGATCGTTGGCGAGGCTGGAGACGACGCCGGTCATCGAGAAGGCACCGATCAAGAGGCCGCAGCCGGCCAGGATGGCGACCAGCTCGACGAAGGTGCGCCCGTTGAGCTCGAGGAAATCGACCACGGTCTTGAGCGTCCAGCGGTTGCCCTTCGAGAACAGCTGGTTCAGCACGAGCAGCAAGGCAGTGGCATAGAAGGGCGCGTGGCTTTCGCGCTTGAAATGCAAGAGCATGACGATCAGCAGCGCCACCACGAACACGTAGTACCAGCCCTCCTTCAGCGTCGCCCAGACGCTCGGCAGCTCCTGCCTCGGCAGCCCCATCAGGCCGTTGCGGGCGGCGTAGGCGTCGACCTGCATGAATAGGCCGAGGTAGTAGAGGGCGGCCGGGATCACGGCGGCCAGCGCAACCTCGGCGTAGCTTATGTTGAGGAACTGGGCGATCACGAAGGCGGTGGCACCCATCACCGGCGGCGCCAGGACGGCGCCGGTCGAGGCGCAGGCCTCGATGGCTCCGGCGTAGGATGGGGAAAAGCCCGTGCGCTTCATGGTGGGGATCGTCATGGTGCCGGCGGTCAGCACGTTGGATACCACGCTGCCCGACATCATGCCGAGCAGCCCGCTGGCGAAGATGCCGACCTTGGCGGCGCCGCCGCGGAACGTGCCGCAGAGCGCGAAGGCGAGATTGATGAAGAACTTGCCGGCCCCCGTCATCATCAGCGCCGTGCCGAACACCAGGAAGCCGATGACGGTCTCGGCAAACGCCTGGACCGGGATGCCGAGCAGGCTCTCGCTGGAGAGCACGTGGTAGGAGACGGCCTGCTCGACGGTCGACTGGTTGCCCTTCAGCGGCCCGAGCCAGCGCCACTCGGCGAACAGCGGATAGACGGTGAAGGGCAGGACGCTGAAGAGCAGGCTCCAGCCGCCGGTGCGGCGCAGCCCCTCCATGAGGACCACCCACATGACGAGGCCCGATTCAATGACAGGCGGCGTCGACCAGTCGATCGCAGGCGCAGTTGCGCCCCCTCCGGTGATGAAGTGCGAATGCAGCTTGGCGAAGATCGAAGGAGCACCGCCGAACTCCCAGCCGAGCTCTGCCGCCCTGCGCACATTGAACATCAGAAACAGCGCGGCAGCGACGGTCGCGAAAAATAGCAGCGCGTCGTACCAGGGCACCCGGTCGAGCGGCGCGCGGCTGCTGCCGGGAAAGATGAGAAACGTGAACGGCAGCATCAGCAGAATCAGCAGATAGTAGTACTCCGTGTTGAGCTGGGTGTAGCCGACAAAGAAGCGCAGCGTGAACTGCTGGTTGATGCAGAGCCCGATGGTGGCCGCCGTCAATGCAATCAGCAGCCAGCGCCAGGGCCCGGTGAGCCTGCGCACGCGCGTGACTTCGGCCTCCATCGGGCCGGCCTGCACATGCGGATCGGCAAACTCGACCCTTCCGCTTGAGGCCACGGGGCCCGGCTTATTGACCGCTGTTGACACGCGTTCTCCTGGAGACACTCGCCCGCCGTTACCGGCCCGACGCTTTGGGCACTGCGGCCGGCACGTTCGACAACCCCTGGGCATCGCAACGGCATGGCTCTCGCCACGCCGCTGCGCCGCCGCCCGGTGGGTCTTACTCGAACACCGGGTCCATGCCGGCCGATGTCAGCGCGGACTTGCGTGCCGCCGCCCAGGTCTTGCCGAACGCGGCTTTGTCCTCGGGCGGGTTGCCTTTCAGAAACGCGCCCCAGGCGGCCGCCAGCGTGTCCTGGCGCTTCAGAAGCTTCTGGTTGTGCGCCTCGTGTTCCGCCTTCCAGACGCCTGCCTCCTTGAGCGCCCGCACGGCTCCCTCGTGGTAGGGCAGCACCCACGTCATGTTCTGCTTCTTGACGTCGAGACCCGCCGCACCCGGCGCGCCGTCCTTGTAGGCGTCGTAATTGACGATCATCGCCCTGGTGAGGTTGTAGACCAGGTCCGCCGGTTGGTCGGCGTAGGTCATGAAGATCGGATAGGCGTACGACGGCAGCTCGGCCGGGGCCTGCGGCGACACCCCGACGCCGCACGTCGCCTTGTGCGGCAGGAAATAGGGGCCGATCTTGTGCAGGCGCGCCCAGCCAGCCGAATCTGCAGCCGGCGTCGGCGGGTAGAAGAGGCCGCGGGGCGAGGTCTCGGCCTCCTTGGCCTGCCCCGAAATGGTCGAGGCGATGGCGGCGTCGACCTCATTGTTGAGGATGCCTTTCCACATGGCGCCGTAGCTGGAGAACTCCACCAGCTTCACGTCGCTGCGGGTCAGGCCACCGAAGGCGAGGATCGCGTAGGCGTTCTGGTTGAGCGCCGGCGAGCCGACGACGATGCCGACGCGCTTGCCCTTGAGGTCCTTGACCTCCTTGGCGCCCGTGTCCTTGGCGACACCAAGGGAGATGGCATTGCAATCCGTGGAGGAAAGCATCAGGCGGAGCGGCTGCGGCCCCCACTCCTTCACGGCGAACTCGAACACGGCTTCCTGGGCGAAGTAGATGCCGATACCCATGGCCGACATTTGCGCACGACCAGTCTTCAGAGGTGTGAGCCGCGCCACGTCGTTGCCGGCCGGCAGCACGCGCACGTCGGCGTTGTGCTTGTCCTTGAACATCTTGCCGACCGCGACGGCAATATTGAAACCGGACGAGCCCGTGTCGTAGGCGGTAAGGGTCAGCGCCGATGGAAGCTTCAAGTCCTGGCCCAGCGACGCGGGCACGCCGCAGAACAGCAATCCGGCCGCTATGGCGGCCGTTGCGATCGGCTTGGTCATTCTGATCACTTGGTTCCTCCCTTCCGCGCAGCGACCGGTTCTTGGAGTGTGCTTTCGGGTCGCCACTGCTGCGCCGGTCCGATAGTCGGACCAACCTAGCACCTGACCCGCCTGATAACATCTGGAAACTGGCCGCCGCAATTGAGCGCCTGCGGGTCGCGGCAAGGGACCTTCCGGGGGTGCCGATCCTCCAGCCGGCTTGCGTCCGAGTTTACGCTTTTGTAAGCCGGCCGTGGCAGCCCGATCACCTGCAAGCAGGGATTGAGTCGATAATATGCACCAGGGGACTGAGGACTGCTGTTTGCGTGGGGGGCGACATGTTGAAATGCGTGCGTGCGCTTGAGCGGCTGGCGTTGAGACTTCGCGGCGTAGCGTTGCTCACGGCTGGCGCGGCTTTGGGTTCGGCTCTGTGGCTGGCGCCGGCGGGCGCTGTCGACATCTCACCCTTCGAGCCGCTCGTGGGCCGCTGGGTCGGCGAGGGCCGCCTGGGTGTGAGAGGCACCGCCACCGAACGGGTCAAATGCCGCGTGACCTACGTCCGTTTGGCGTCCGGAGACCAACTCAAGCAAGCCATCCGTTGCGCTTCCGCCGGCGGCAACGTGGAGGTGCAGAGCCTCGTTTCACACGTCGGCGGGACCCTGACCGGCTCGTGGAAGGAGCTGGTTCGCAATATGAGCGGAGACCTCACCGGCGCCGTCACCCCGAGGGGTTTTCGCGTGGCGGTCAGGGGTGAAAGTCTCAACGCCAACATGGATATCATCCTGATCAACACCAAACAGGTCATTGAGATCCAGTTCATCGACAGCTCGCTTATCGGCCTCACCCTCGTGCTCGAAAAGGGTTGAACCGCATCGCTGATCAGGGTGCCCAGGCGGCCAAACCCGGCAGCCCGGTGCGGATCGGCCGGCGGCGGACGAATGGCGCCAGCGCCACCCGTTGGTCTTGTGCGGGCGCGACGCCCGACATCGAGCGCGGGATGTAGATGCGCTGGCAGGGATAGATTCGGTTCGCATTCGGGATATGGCGCCGGTTGGCAGCGTGAATGCGCCGGTAGGCCTTGCCGTAGCCGTAGTGGGCCCGGGCAATGCTCCAAAGCGAGTCGCCGACCTGCGCGACATACCAGCCGGCGCCGCGGAGCTTCACCCCCGCGTTCTTGCAGGTTGCGGTGGTAGTGCGCCTATGCCGGTCGCTCGTCGGCGCCGCCGTCTTGGGCTCTGCGGCCATCTTGGCGTCGGCCGCCCGCTTTGCTTCCTCGGCCAGCCGCGCCTCCTGCGCAGCCTTGGCGTCGGCCACCCGCTTGGCATCCTCCGCCGCCTTGGCCTCGGCCGCCCGCTTTGCTTCCTCGGCCAGCCGCGCCTCGTGTACAGCCCTGGCGTCGGCCGCCCGTTTGGCATCTTCCTCCGCTTTGGCCTCGGCCGCCCGCTTCGCCTCCTCGGCTAGCTGCGCCTCGTGCGCAGCCCTGGCGTCGGCCGCCCGTTTGGCATCTTCCTCCGCTTTGGCCTCGGCCGCCCGCTTTGCTTCCTCGGCCAGCCGCGCCTCTTGTACAGCCCTGGCGTCGGCCGCCCGTTTGGCATCTTCCTCCGCTTTAGCCTCGGCCGCCCGCTTCGCCTCCTCCCTAGCCTTGGCCTCGTAACGGGCCGACCTGGCCGCCAGCATGCGCATGAGCGTGCGGAATCGCTCGCTTGAATATCGCAGCCATCTCAGTGGCGACGTTCTGGTGCCTTCGCCGTCCTCCCCCGTGTCCGGCTTAGGGCCCTGCACCTGGGCCAGCACCTGCCTCTCCGGGGCTCCGCGGGCCCCTTTCAAGGCCCCCTCGGCGAGCCGATCAATGCGAGGACCGGCGCTCAGCTTATCGGGTTCCGCCGCCGTGGTGCCGGGCGACACCGCCAAGACAAGCAGTGTACCGGCAGCCAGCACACTGCCGAGGCGAACAGCCTGCGCACGAGGCGGCCGCAAAATTCCCCCGATTCTGACCGTTGCGTCTGAAGGCGGCAGGAGGCCGTTAACTATACGCCATCATTAACCAAGTCGCGGTGCGCCCGCAAACGGCCCCCCGGGCGCCGGCAAGTCCGCCCGATTGCGGCCAGACGCATCGCGTGCCGCAATTTGGCCGCCCCGCGGCCCCTACGATTGGCGGCGCTGGGCGCAAGAAATGACAATATGATCAAAAGCAAGGCATCCTCATGGGAGATCGTCGTCGCACTGCCAACGGCCAGTACAAGGCCGATCACAACAACACCCAAATGCAACAGCGGAACAAGAAAACCAAACGAACAAGGCCGCGCCCCATTCGCAACATCTGCGTCTACTGCGGCTCCAACCCGGGCATCAACCCAGCTTACGCCAAGGCGGCCAGAACTCTCGGGGGCCTCATGGCCGACAACGGTGTCGGCTTGGTCTACGGCGGCGGCGGCCTCGGCCTCATGGGCGAGATCGCGCGCGCGGTTCTGGCCCACGGCGGCCGCGTGACCGGCATCATCCCCGAGTTCCTGTCGGAGAAGGAGCACATGCTGCTCGATGCGAGCGAAATGATCGTGGTGGAGGACATGCACGAGCGCAAGAAACTGATGTTCGACAAGTCCGACGCCTTCGTTGCCCTTCCCGGCGGCATCGGCACCCTGGAGGAGCTGGTCGAGCAGCTCACCTGGGCGCAGCTCGGCCGGCACAGCAAGCCGATCGTGCTGGTCAACATTGAGGGCTTCTGGTCCCCGCTGGTCGATCTCCTGGCTCATCTGCGTCGCGAGGCGTTCATTCGCGACGGCATGGATGTGCGCTTCGCCACGGTAGACCGCGCCGAGGATGTCCTTGACGCCGTCTACGCCGCGGCGCGGCCGGTTCGTCCGGAAGCGGACACCGCCGTGGCGGAAAAGTTTTGACCCGTGCCGGCACGGCGACAACGCTAGAAGCCGCGGCGATGCCAGCGCTTTGCCGAGTGTGCAGTTGCCCCTATGCTGAGCGCCTGCAGGCGCTCGAGGCCGGGCGCGACGGGGGCTCATGACACCCTTCCTCGACCCCAACACCCATCGCGCGCACAAGGCGCGCAACACGTTGCACTCCGCCCTGCTGGTCGGCGGGCTCGGCCTGCTCACGGGCTTCTCGGCCTGGCTCATCTGGGGCAGCATGGGCGTCGCCGTCACCCTTGTCGCGATCGGGTGCATCTACGCCTTCGCTCCCCGCCTGCCGCCGGAAATGATCATGCGCTTCTATCGCGCCCGCCAGATCGATCCGCGCCATGGCGGCCAGATCGTTCACATCGTCGACGCCCTGAGCGACCGGGCCGAGCTGCCGGCGCCGCCGCGGGTCCACGTCATCCCGAGCATGACCCTCAACGCGTTTGCCGCCGGCTCGCCGCAGAACGCGGTCATCGCCGTCACCGAGGGGCTGCTTCGCCGCCTTACCCTCAGCGAGCTTGCCGGCGTGCTGGCGCACGAGATCAGCCACATCCGCAACAACGACCTTGCCGTCATGGCGCTCGCCGACATCATGACGCGCTTCATGCAGGCGCTGGCCTATCTCGCCCTGTTCCTGGCCCTCTTCCACCTGCCGGATTTTCTACTGGGCGACGCCGAGAACAGGCTCGCGGGAGGTCTTGTCCTGCTCTACCTGGCGCCCACCGCCGGCAGTCTTATCCAGTTGGCCCTTTCCCGCACGCGCGAGTACGACGCCGATCTGGAGGCTGCCAGCCTCACGGGCGACCCGGCGGCGCTGGCGTCGGCCCTGGAGAAGCTCGAGCCCCGCCATCTGGGCCACTTCTGGGAGGACATGCGCCTGCCGGTCCCGGGCCGGCGCATCCCCCAGCCCTCGTTGCTGCGCTCGCACCCGCGCACCGAGGATCGCGTCAAGCGGCTGCGCGCGCTCGGCGACCGCCCCATGCTGCCGCAGCTTGCCATTGCCGAGGAGCCGATGGTGTCGCTGGTCGGTCTCGGGCCCATCGCCATGCGCCCGCGCTACCGCTGGACGGGGGTGTGGTTCTGATGGCGTTCGCCGAGCACGCGCTTGTTGCAGCTTTTGCTGCGTGTTAGCTGTCTCCCGGAATTCAAGAAGGGGGGGCGTCACGTGCGCAAAGGTCCGGCGCTTGCCGGTTTGGTCCTGCTTGTCGGCTTATGCGTGAACGCCGGCAGCAGCTCCGCCGGCGTTGCGACTGCGGTTCCGTCGGGTCGCGCGATGGCGCCGGATGAGGCACCCATCGTTCTCGTCCAGACCAACATTGCCGTACGGCGCTGCATCGTGCGCGAGTGCGGCAGCATCTACAGCAATTGCGTGAAGCGCCAGAGTTCGCGCCAGCCGGCGGACTGGATCAGGCGACATTGCCAAGGCCAGGTCGCGTTTTGTCACGGTCAGTGCAGGAAACAGTTCGGCGGGCCTCCGGGGGGGCCGCCGCTCCGGCCACCCCCCAATTTGCGCCGGCCCGAGCCCCAGGGCCCTCGTTACGTCAACTGCTACTGGGACGGGACTCGCCCGTTCTGCGCCGGCGGCTGCCGGCCCGGCTTCGTGCGCCTGAGGCGGGAAGGTAGCGGGTGCGTATCCGGCTCGCGGGCGTACTGCTGCGAGCCGGCGGGCTCGCGCTAGCAAGGACTGCCGCTGGTGGCCAGGCACGGCTGGAGGCTCATGCAACATTTGGTCTGCTCCCGGGGCGCCTGCATACCGGCGGCACGCTCCAGCTTTCGCGCGAGCCAGATGCAGTAGAACGCGGAAACTGCAACGGCTCCTTTAACCGCATGGTGAGCCTTTTTCGCTAAGGGCTGTCTACAACACCAACGGCAAGGCCCGCCAGCATGGCCCGCACAATGCACGATTGCGACGATCCAGCACCGTCCGGAACGATGCGCGGCCGCGCGTTGCCCAGACTGCGGGCCTTCGTACACAAGGCGCTCACCGCTTCGCGCGCCCGCGCGATGGCCAGGGCGCGCGGCGCTGGCGCCCCCGTCATTCCGACCGTGCGCTATCGCGACGTTCCCGCCGCCATTGCCTGGTTGTGCACTGCCTTCGGCATGGAGGCGCATCGGGTTGTTGCGGGCGAGGACGGCACGCCGTGCTATGCGGAGCTGACGTTCGGACGCGGCATGCTGATGGTCGCGCCCATCGAGGATACCGCCTTCGGCAAGCTGATGGTGCAGCCCGACGAGATCGGCGGGGTCGAGACCCAGGTCTGCTATCTCTCTGTCCTGGATGCCCAGGCCCACTATGCCCGCGCCAAGGCCGCGGGCGCCGAAATCGTGCTCGACATCGAAGAGGAGGCCAACGACGGGCGCGGCTATTCCTGCCGCGACCCCGAGGGCCATGTGTGGAACTTCGGGACCTACGATCCTTGGGAGAAGCAACGCGACGGCGCGCCCAGCGACAGCCGCCACCCGCGTCGCGAGCAGCAGGGGCTGGCGGCGCTGCTGCTTCTTTCGCTCATGGTCGTTCTGACGTCCGAGGCTGTGCCGCAGCCCCCGAGCGCCAGGGCCGGCGCTGCCGTGACCGAAATGCAAGCCCGCGAATATTTGGCTCTCGAGCAGCGCCGCCCGGAAGCAGCGGAACAACCCGCCAAGGAGCAGCGCGTGCCCCCGACGCACGTGCATAGCGCGGCGCTGCACGCTGCCGAGCGGATCGCCGCCGACGCCCGTGCGCAGCTTGCCGAGGTGCGCGGCGCGCAGCAGATGGCGGAGCGCGCGGCGGCCGCGGCCCATGTGCAGCTCGAAGAGTTGCGCAATGCCAAGCAGGCGGCAGAGCGAAGCGTCACGCAAGCACGGGAGCTTCTCGTTGCCGCGCAGAAGAATGCCGAGCGCGCCCGCGAGGAGGCGGCGCTGGAGCGCACGAAGCGTCTCGCCGCCGACCACGCCGCCGCGAGGGCCCGCAAAAGAGTGGCCTCGTTCCGTTACTTCCGCCCGCGGCCGCGCGTCTGGTGCTACAACCCGAACGTGTCCGTACCGGCATCAAACAGCGGTTCCCGCCTGTCAGGCTTTTGCAAGACGTGAGGTGCGCAGCCGGCGGCGACCCAAGCGAACGGCATGCGCTGAGGCGTCAGCGCGCAATCCGATCTCTCACCGCCTTGGCATCGATGATCTCGCCGTTCCGCTCGTCCAGGATCTTAATGCCGAGCTCGAGCAGGCGCTCATTGGCAATGAAGGTCATATCCTTGTTGCTCGTGGACCATTTCAGATACAGGAACTCGTAGTCGGCACCGACCTCGTCCCAGTATTCGGCATAGGCCAGCACCCACTTCAATGTGTTGGCGACCGCCCGGTTCAGATCGATTCCGGTGTACTCCTTCTCAGGGTATTCGACCCTGAACGAATGCACCGCCACCCGCGCCGTCGAGTATTTGAGCTGCCACGGCTGGCCGGTGTCCCGGTCCCGTCCGCCAAGGAAAACGGTGACGCAGGCGCTGGTGCAGGACGCCTTGGACGGCACGACCGTGCGGACCTTGTTCTTGTAGATCACCCGGCCGGCCGCAATGGCCTCGGCCACGGACCCGCCGGGTGAGTTCAGGTGCGCGACGATCTTCGCCGCCACCGGCAGCTTGGCGATGTAGCCCTGCAGCGCCAGCGCGTCGCCGCCCTCGATCTTGCCCTCGAGAAGGATGGTCTCCACTCCGGCCTCGCCACCCTCCACCTTCTTGATGGTCATGGCGTGCGCGGCCGTCCATGCTGCGGCCAGGAACACCGCGGCCAGAACGAAGATAGCGGCCCTCGCGAGATTTCGCGGCGGGGGGCTAACGGTTCCGGCGCGCCGAGCAAGACACCTCATCATGACAGACTCCCCTGCGCAGTCTTGCAGTCTATTGCCACGGTGCACGCCCACCGGCAGCCAACTATTTCGCCTTCATGCGGCCGAGGATCGTGTCGGGGCTGATGAGCGTTCGCGTCTCGGCGCTGATGGCATGGAAGCCGTTCTGCAGCGCGGCCGAGTCGCTGATCACCAGCATGCTTTCGGCGGGCTCCGAAATGTGCAGGCGATAGGCTCGCGGATCCTGGTTGATCTCCTTGAGATACTTCAGGTCGTCGAACACCATCTTCTGCACGTCGGCGACGGACTTCTCGAGGTCCTTTTTCGTGAATTTCTGCTCCGGGCTGAACCTGGTGTGGAACTGGTGAAATCCAAGCGAGCCGCCTTGAATGATGGCACGGAGCGGCTCTCCCGTAACGAAATCCCGGCCGCCGAGGAATGCCATGCCGCAGGCGCTCATGCAAATGCCGCCATTGCCGAGTACGAACGTAGCGATCTTGGCGTTGTAGAACAGACGGCCGAGCGCTATGCCCTCGTGCGAAAGTCCGCCGACCGAGTTCATCAGGATCGCGACACGCTTGTTGGGCGCAAGCTTGGCGAGCTCGACCTGCAATCTGAGGGCGTCCCCGTTCGCTACCCCGCCCTGGTAATAGAAAATCTCGAGATCGGGCACGCCGATCTTGAGGCGCCGCAGCTCTGCTGCCTGCGCAGGTTGCGCTGCGGCGAGCCCGACGATGGCCGCTGCCAGGGCCGCCTTGATCGTGCGCGCGATCCCTCTCGGGAGCGGCCCCTTCGCCTGGCCGGCATGTCCGCGCAGCAGCCCGGCCCGAGTGCGCCGGCAGCGGTTGTGGTTTGAAGTGGTATCGGTCATATCGGGAGTCCTGAGTATTGCACGCGGACCAAGCGGCCCTCTCCGCTGGCCGGTTGGAGCGGCGCGCTATCCTTTCTTGTCCTTGGTGATCTTGTACTGCTGCAACCCCTTCGCGATCAGGGCAGCGGAATGCCCGATGGCCGCGTCGAGGTTGTTACCCTGCAGCTTGAGCGCACGCTCGAATTCGGTGAGCGCCTGATCGACGGCGCCCCTGGCCAGCAGCACGTTGCCCTTCAGCGCCACGACAGACGCAAAGCGCGGGTTCAGCGCCAGCGCCCTGTCAGCATCATTGATGGCGGCGTCGTAGGCGTCGGTCTCGAAATAGGACCTGCCGCGCCAATAGAAGGCAGCGGGGGTAGCCTGCTTGCCGTCGATGGCCTTGGTCAAATCGTCGATTGCCGTGGCCCAGTTTCGACCCTTGGCATGCGCCAGGCCACGGCAGTAGATGCCCCTGGCATCGGCCGGCGCAAGCTTCATGACCATCTCACAGTCGGCGATGGCCTTGGGAAGATTGAGGATGTCACCGTGCAGATAGCCGCGCAGCAGCAGCGCCATGAGGTTGTTGCCGTCGATCGCCACGGCTCTGTCGAAGTCGGCGAGTGCATTCTTGAAATCGTTTTTGAAGTGGTGCGCCTGGCCGCGTTCCGTATACGCGCGCACTGAATTCGGCACCAACACGATGATGCGGGTCAGGGCGGTGATCGCCAAGTCGATCTTGTTGGCCTTCATGTGGCCATCTGCCTCGGCAAACAGCTTGTTGATCGTCTGCGCGTCGGCCGCTCCCGTCGGCGGGGGGCTCGTCGGAGGCGGAAGGGCTGGCGCCGGCATCAAAGCGGGGCCGGCTGCCGTCTGAGACCCCTTCAGCGCGATCGCGCTTTGCTGGCGCTCCTTGGCACCTGCGTAGTTCGCGTTGATCGAGAGCACCTTGTCGTAGTCGGCGATCGCCAGATCGTACGACTTGCGCAGCACGTGCACCTCGGCGCGGTTCATCAGGTAGAGCGGCTCCGCCGGCGCCGTTGCCACCGCCGCATTCTGGTCGGCGAGCGCGAGATCGAGGTTGCCCATCAGGCGGTGCATCAAGGCACGGCGGTCATAGACACGCGCAAATTGAGGCGCCACCGCTACGACCTTGTCGAAGTCGGCTTTGGCTGCTGGGAAATTTCCCTTGAGTGCCAGCAGCTGTCCCCGCGTGGTCAGCGCGAGGGCATGCGACGGGTTCAGGGCGATGGCGGCTTCGAGATCGGCCATCGCCGGCTCGTGCTGGCCCCGCCGAAGGCTGATATCGCCGCGGAAGGCCAGGGCGTTGGTGTGCCGGGGCCTTGTCACGATCACACGCGTCAGGTCGGCGTGCGCCTTGTCGAATTCCTGCTGACGGAAATGGGCCGCCGCTCGGTAGTACAGGGCTTCCAACTCGGCATCTTGGCCGGGCCTGGCGTCGAGGAGCGCCGTGCACGCCTTGACCGCGAGCCCTGGCGCGCCGCTCTTGCAGTCGGACAGCGTGTCGGCTCGGACACGGCCCGCATCGGCGGCAACAGCTACGAGGAGCGCGGTCGCAACTACGCAACCCTTCCGCTGGCGCGCCCAACGCACCGGCCCGGGGAACAAACGCCCACGGCAGCGCCGCACTCGCATAACCATCGGCTGATACGCCCCCGATGCTTGAATATACGGGCAGCATCGCGCAAAACCCGCAGGCTGTCTACGGCGGGCAACTCGGCGGGCAACACCTGTAGGCAACACCGGCAGAGTCCCCGACGGGCGGGGCTCGGTTGCGTGCCCGCGTCTAGCCCGCTATCTCAGCGGCCATGACACGCCCGGGCACCGCCCCAGAATCCGAGGACCTGGCCGATCTCACCCGGCTGGTCGAGCGCATGCGGGCGGGCGAGCGGCGTGCGATCTCGCGCGCGGTGACCGAGCTGGAGCGCTTCTCTGCGGCAGCCCCCGGCCTCTTGGAGGCCATGCGGCCCCACCTCGGGCACGCGATCGTCATTGGCGTTACCGGGCCGCCCGGCGCCGGCAAGTCGACGCTTCTCAATGCCTACACGCGCCACTCGCGCGCCGAAGCGAAGTCCATCGGCATTATTGCCGTCGACCCGTCCAGCCCGATCTCGGGCGGCGCCATTCTCGGCGACCGCATTCGCATGACGGCTGCGCTCGACGACGACGGCGTGTTCATGCGCTCACTGGCGAGCCGCGGCCACCTGGGCGGCCTGACCCCCGCGGCCGTCCGCGTGATCGATGCGCTGGATGCGGCCGGCAAGGACATGATCCTGATCGAGACTGTCGGCACCGGCCAGACCGACATCGACGTGGCCGAGGTTGCCGACGTGCGCATTGTCGTCACCGCTCCGGGCCTCGGCGACGACATTCAGGCCATGAAGGCCGGCCTGATCGAGATTGCCGACATTCTGGTCGTCAACAAGGCCGATCGCGAGGGCGCGGAACAAACGCTGCAGCAGCTTAAGGGGGCACTGGCGCTGAAACCCGGCGCCCGCGGCAAGGTGCCTGTGCTGAAGGTCACGGCGACCACCGGAGACGGCATCGCTGCCCTCGGTGCCGCCATCGAGGAGGTCATCGCCGCCAGCGCCGCGATGGACCCGCACGTCCGCCGCCGCCGCCGCGCCCGCTACCTCATCGCCCGTGCGGCCGCGGACCTGGTTGCGGAGCGCGTCCGCAAAGGGACCGAGAAGGCTGTCGATGCTCTCGCCGACGAGGTGCTGGCGGGTACGCTGCTGCCGGCCCAGGCAGCCAGAAAGTTGGTTGACGGTTAGGGTTAGCATCACAGTACCGTGAGACCTGATCGAGTTGAGCGGCTGCATCGTTTATGATGGTGCCTGAAACAGACTCAGGGAGCTGTCCATGAGCCACTACAAGATTGCAGCGACCGCGCTGCTTGCCTCCGTACTCTTCGGCCTGCCCGACGGCGACGCGCAGGCGCGCATCGTCTGCGACGGCAACTTCCAGGTGGTGAACGGCCTGGCGGTCGCGACGCCCTATTGCCGCGAGCTCAACCTGGCAAGGGTTGCACAAAGCTACGGCATGCGCTTCTCGGTCGAAGCGATCCGCTACAGCGAAAGCGCCAGGTCGCAGGTGTGCCGCGCCATCGGCACCGACAACCGGGTGCACGAAATCTGCTCGCCTTATCGCTTCGATGGCGGCAGCGATCGTATCCGGTAGTTGAAGGCCCAAGAGCGCTCCTGAACTTATCGCGCGGGCGCGCTGTCGGGCGTCTGACGAAGCGACTATCGGCTGAAACGGCCGCTGGCCGCCTCTCACCGCTTCGGCAGCACCCGGAACGCTTTCCTGCCGCCGATGCGGTAGACCTCGAAATCGCGATCGACGGTGAGGATCGTGGTGAGCCCCTCGCGCTCCGCCAGCCGCACCAGCGTCGCATCGGCGAAGTCCATCGGCCGGTCGGCGTATTTGAGCATGAGGCGCTCGAGTTCCGGTAGGTCTCTATCCTCGATGGGTAGGACTCTGATTGAGCGCGAGCGTGCCAGCCGCCAAGCGGCCTGCAAATGATGCAGCGGCTGCCCGCGATGATGGAAGAATTCTGCCAACGCCGCCGCGGTCGTCGCGAGCGGACAGTCCAGGCTCGCGACGGCATCGAGGCAAGCGGTGTGCCAGCGATCGCTGGCGTCAACCAGAGCGACAAGAGCGCTCGTGTCAATCAAACCGCGAGGGCGCATCGCGCTGCAGGCGTCTGTGTTTGGCAACCAGCTTGGCGCGGACCCTCTCCTTCACCCGCTCGGAGCCGTAAGGATCCCCCGATCTGATGGTGCCCGCGACCTTCATGAGCTCTGCACGTAGCCGATTCTGCAGTGCCTCATCGTCCTTGTCGCCCCAGTGCTTACCGAGCCACTCGCGCGCGATGCGGTCCAAGAGACCACCGATGCTGGTCTTCTCATCACGAGCGGCGGACTCCAGACGCTGCTTGAGGTCCCGATCCAGGCGCCAGCTGTACACTTCTGTCTTATTCATGCACTACAACGTAATGCAAAACGGGACCTCGTGTCAAAGCCTTGCCGCCCTCACCGGCGGCGGGAGCCAGGCGCCTCGCGTTGCAAGCGCCGGTGCTTCCTTCTCGTCGCAGACGATGCGGTCGGCGGGTTCTTCGCCGTCAACGAGCCGTCACGGCGGTGCGCTGGGCAACGGGGTGAAGAACGTCCACTATTGGCCTCCAGACGGCCTGGAGTGGGAGGACTTGGGAATCGGCCTCACTGACTTCCTGCTGTGGTCTCTCTCTTCCCGACTGCCGGAGATCTACGCGGACCTTCGTTGGCCAACTTGGAAAGCGGAGGTCGCACAGTTGGCGGGTGATTGCTGTTTTGCCTTCTATCCCTTCCTATGGACGAAGGAAGGCTCGCTCGCCGGGAGCGACAGGCGATCGGTCCCAGTCGCGGAAGCTTTCGACTTGAAGGTCGATCTTCTGCGGCAACTGCAACAAAGCCGCGGTCTGCCACAGAGCGGTAGTTGAGAGCGTTCGCAAATTACCGGTGGAATTTGCTCGTCCTGATCACGCCGCCTCAGCACTCGCCCGCAGGAGCTTGTAGGTGATCGAATCGATCAGAGCCTCGAAGCTGGCGTCGATGATGTTGGAGGAGACGCCGACCGTGAACCAGCGCTCGGCCGTGGCCTTGTCCCGGCTCTCGACCAGCACGCGCGTGACGGCCTCCGTGCCGCCCGTCAGGATGCGCACCTTGTAGTCGACCAGCTCCACGTCCTGGATGTGACTCTGATAGCGGCCGAGGTCCTTGCGCAGCGCCTGGTCGAGGGCATGCACGGGGCCGTTGCCCTCCGCCACCGACCACAGCGGCTCGGCATCGCCGTCGATGAACACCCTGACGGTGGCTTCCGACACCGTGACGAGCTTGCCCAGTGCATTGTGGCGCTTCTCGACCATCACGCGGAAGCTGTCGACCGTGAAGAAGCGCGGCACCTCGCCCAACAGCCGGCGCGCCAGCAGCTCGAAGGAGGCGTCCGCACCCTCGTAGGCGTACCCCGCGGCCTCGCGCGCCTTCACCTCGTCGAGCAAAGCGGCGATGCGCGGGTCGTCCCGGTTCACCGGCACGCCCAGCCGTTCGAGCTCGTAGAGCAGGTTCGACTTGCCGGCCTGGTCGGAGACCAGCACGCGGCGGCGGTTGCCCACGCTCTCGGGCGGCACGTGCTCGTAGGTGGCGGGCTCCTTCAGAATGGCGCTAGCGTGGATGCCGGCCTTGGTGGCGAACGCCGCCTCGCCGACATAGGGCGCCTGCCGGTTGGGCGCGCGGTTGAGGACCTCGTCCAGGAGCCGGCTGGCATGGGTGAGCTTTCGCAGCCGCTCCGGCGTCACGCCGGTCGAGAAGCGGTCGGCGAACTCGCTCTTCAGGAGCAGCGTCGGGATGATGGAGACGAGATTGGCATTGCCGCAGCGCTCGCCGAGCCCATTGAGCGCGCCCTGGATCTGGCGCGCGCCGGCCCGCACCGCGGCCAGGGTGTTGGCGACCGCGTTCTCGGTGTCGTTGTGGGTGTGGATGCCGAGATGCGAGCCTGGCACGTGCTTGCCGACGTCGGCGACGATGGTGGCGACCTCGTGGGGCAGCGTGCCGCCGTTGGTGTCACAGAGCACCACCCAGCGCGCGCCGGCCTTGTAGGCCGCTGCCGCCACCGCAAGCGCGTAGGCGCGGTTGGCCTTGTGGCCGTCGAAGAAGTGCTCGCAGTCGAGCATGGCCTCGCGGCCGCTCTTCACCACGGCCTCGATCGACTGCGTGATGCCGTCGAGGTTCTCCTCGTTGGTAATGCCGAGCGCCACCCGCACGTGGTAGTCCCAGGCCTTGGCGACCAGGCAGATGGCGCCGGCCCTGGCCTGCAGGGTGGCCTGGAAGCCCGGATCGTTCGAGACCGAGCGTCCCGCGCGCTTGGTCATGCCGAAGGCGGTGAAGGTGGCGTTCTTGAGCCCGGGATCGGAGTCGAAGAACTCCGTGTCGGTGGGGTTGGCGCCGGGATAGCCGCCCTCGATGTAGTCGATGCCGATGTCGTCGAGCGTCCTGGCGATCAGGCGCTTGTCCTCGAGCGAGAAATCCACGCCCGTGGTCTGCGCGCCGTCGCGGAGGGTAGTGTCGAAGAGGTACAGGCGTTCGAGGGTCATGACCTCGCCCGTTGCATGAAGCGGAGCCTCTACCAATACCGGACAAGCCGCGCTGTAAAGTAAACAGGTTGCCCGCCCGCCCGAGATGGGACCATCCCCAACCCGCGACGACGGGGCCCAGCCGTTGCCGGCGGCTCCGCCTTGTTGCAGCAGCGAGGGGCGTGATAAGAGGGCCGCGCGCCGATCGGGCGCGATTTTTTGGAAGCCAAGAGCATCCCATGGCCACCGCAGCCGCCGGGCGCCGCGAGGCGCCGCATTCGAGCTTCTTTTCCGCAACTCTCACCGAGAGCGATCCGGAGCTCGCCGGCGTCATCGGTCGCGAGCTGAAGCGCCAGCAGGACGAGATCGAGCTGATCGCTTCGGAGAATATCGTCTCGCGGGCCGTGCTGGAGGCGGCTGGCAGCGCGCTCACCAACAAGTACGCCGAAGGCTACCCGGGCAACCGCTATTACGGTGGCTGCCAGCACGTGGATGAGGCCGAGACGCTGGCCATCGAGCGCGCCAAGAAGTTGTTCAAATGCCGCTTCGCCAACGTGCAGCCGCACTCCGGCGCCACCGCCAACCAGGCCGCCTTCATGGCGCTGATGCAACCCGGCGACACCTTCATGGGGCTGTCGCTCGAGGCCGGCGGCCACCTCACCCACGGCTCGCCGGTCAACATCTCCGGCAAGTGGTTCAAGGTGGTCCCCTACAAGGTGCGCCGGCAGGACCAGCGCATCGACTTCGACGACGTGGCGGCGCTGGCGCGCCAGACGAAGCCGAAGGTGATCATCGCCGGCGGCAGCGCTTATCCGCGCACGGTCGACTTCGCCAAGTTCCGCCAGATTGCGGACGAGGTCGGCGCCTATCTGATGGTCGACATGGCGCATTTCGCTGGGTTGGTCGCGGGCGGCGCTCATCCGAGCCCCTTCCCGCACGCCCATATTGTCACCACCACCACGCACAAGACCCTGCGCGGGCCCCGCGGCGCCATGATCCTCACCAACGACGAGGACCTCGCCAAGAAAATCAACTCGGCCGTGTTTCCCGGCATGCAGGGTGGGCCGCTGATGCACATCGTCGCCGCCAAGGCGGTGGCGCTCGGCGAGGCGCTGGCGCCGGAGTTCCGTGCTTACGCGCGGGCCGTCGTCGACAACGCCAAGGCGCTGGGCGAGGTGCTCGCCAGCTCCGGCTTCGACCTGGTCTCCGGCGGCACAGACACACACCTTCTCCTGGTCGACCTGCGGCCCAAGCGGCTCACGGGCAACCGGGCCGAGAAGGCGCTGAGCCGCGCCAACATCACCACCAACAAGAACGCCGTGCCCTTCGACCCCGAGAAGCCGACCGTAACGTCGGGCATCCGCGTCGGTTCGCCCGCCGGAACCACGCGCGGATTCGGCGTGGCCGAGTTCCGCAGCATCGGACGGCTGATGGCCGAGGTGCTGGACGGGCTGGCGGCCAACGGCGAGAACGGCAACGCCAAGGTCGAGGCCAAGGTCAAGGCCGAGGCCATCGCCCTCTGCCGCCGGTTTCCGATCTACGCGTGAGATTCGTAGGTTGGGTCGACTCCGGCGAAGGCCGGGGGATGACCCAACACCGACACGCGTGAGGCAATTGTGTTGGGTCTTCGCTCCGCTCGACCCAACCTACACGTGCACGGTGCAGAACATGCGCTGCCCCTACTGCAACGGCGAGAACTCCCAGGTCAAGGACAGCCGCCCGACCGAGGAGAACGCCGCCATTCGCCGCCGGCGCGTGTGCGAGGACTGCGGCGGACGGTTCACCACCTTCGAGCGGGTGCAGCTGCGCGACGTCGTCGTCATCAAGCGCTCCGGGCGGCGCGTGCCGTTCGACCGCGACAAGCTTCTGCGCTCCGTGGAAGTAGCTCTGCGCAAGCGTCCCATTCAGCCCGAGCGCATCGAACGCATGGTGTCGGGCCTCGTGCGGCAGCTGGAGAGCATGGGCGAGCAGGAAGTGCCGTCCTCGGCGATCGGCGAGCTGGCGATGGAGGCGCTCAAAGGCCTCGATCCCGTCGCTTATGTGCGCTTTGCCTCGGTCTATCGCCACTTCCGCGAGGCTGCCGACTTCCACGAGGTGCTGGGCGAAATCGCCGGCAGCGCGCCGCCGCGTGAGGAGGCTAGCCAGCCCAAACCTGGCGCGGACGTGGCTACGGGCAGAAAGCACTAGGCCCAAATGGAGGCAAAGGAGTCCGCCAGCCAGGATCGCCGGTTCATGGCGCTCGCGCTGCGCGTTGCGCGGCGCATTCTGGGCCAGACCGCCCCCAATCCGGCCGTCGGCGCCGTCATCGCCGATGAGGCAGCCGGTGAGGTCATCGCCAGGGGGTGGACGCAGATCAGCGGCCGCCCGCATGCAGAGGCGCACGTGCTGTCCCGCGCCGGCGAGCTTGCCCGTGGCACGACCATGTATGTCACGCTCGAGCCCTGCTCCTACCACGGCCGCACCTATCCGGTGGTCGGCAAGGCGATGCCCTGCGCCGAGGCGATTCTCGCCGCCGGCATGCGGCGCGTGGTGGTGGCCACCGAGGACCCCAATCCGGAGATCGCCGGCCGGGGTGTGGCGGTTCTGCGCCAGGCCGGAGTTGCGGTTGACATCGGGGTGTGCGCGGAGGAGGCCCGTTGGGTGGCGGCCGGCCACATTCTGCGCATGACCAAGGGCCGCCCGTTCGTGCAGCTGAAGGTGGCGGTTTCCGGCGACGGTCTGATCGCACCGGGCGATGGCGCACCGGTGTGGGTGACGGGTCCCGACGTGCGCGCCTACGCGCACCTGCTGCGCGCCCGTGCCGATGCCGTGCTGGTCGGGCGAAAGACGGCGCACGACGACGACCCGGAGTTGACCTGCCGCCTGCCTGGCCTCGCCAACCGCTCGCCGCGGCGGGTGGTCCTCGATCCGACGTTTCGCGTCTCGCCGCAGCTGAAGATGTTCGCGACCGCCCGGCGCGTCCCGATCATCATCTTCGGCACCACTGGCAGCACCCCGCAGGTCTACCCGGCGGGCGTGGAGTCCCGGCTGGTGCCAGCCGGCCCGGACGGGCGATTGCAGCTCGAAGCCGTGCTGCAGTCGCTGGCGCACGATGGCGTGACACGGGTGCTGGTCGAGGGCGGCCCGACCATTTCGCGCGCCCTGCTGGACGCCGATCTCGCCGACGAGGTGGTGATCGCCCACGGTACTGGGGCGCTGGGCGCCGACGGCCGCAAGCCCTTCGGCGATAACGGGCTCGAGGTTCTGGACGATGCCGGCCGCTGGCGGCTCGCCGAGAGGCGCATGCTGGGCACGGACTGGCTTACCATCCACCGCCGCGCCGGCCGGCTCTGAACAAACGAGGCAACCGCATGACCTTGCCGTTTCGCTACTACCTGCGGGTGCGCTACCAGGACTGCGACCCGCAGCACGTGGTGTTCAACTCGCGCTACAGCGAGTATGCGGACCTCGCCTGCTTCGAGTTCCTGCGCGCGGCGCTGCCGCGGCCGACCGACGGCTTCGACGGCACCTTCGAGATCCAGACCGTGCGCCAGGTGATCGAATGGAAATCGCCGGCCCGGTTCGACGACGTGCTGGAGGTGTCGATCTGGGTCAGCCGCATCGGCACCACGTCGTTCACGCTCAACACCGAGATGCGCCGCGCCGACGGGCCTCGAGACCCGAGCCGCAGGGGAGGTCCAAGGGACCACGGGAACCCGCAAGTGCTGGCGACGACCGAGACGATCTACGTGCACGTCGATCCCAAGACCTTCACCAAGCGCGAAATCGAGCCCGGCATGCGGGCTGCGCTGGAGGCCGGCGCGCGCGGCAAGACCACCGACCACGCGGGGTATCTGCGATGATGCCGCAAGACGGCCTGGTGGACCTTTGCGCGCCGGTCGGGTAGGACGGCGCCTCCTCAACCCGGAGCAGTCAACGCATGCCACTGAAAGCCGCGATCGTTCCCGTCACGCCCTTTGACCAGAACTGCACGCTGATCTGGGATGAGGCGACAGGGCGGGGTGCAGTGGTCGACCCGGGAGGCGACCTCGACCGCATCGAGGCGGGAATCGCCAAGGCCGGCATGACGGTGGAGAAGATCCTTCTCACCCACGGCCATATCGATCACGCCGCGGGGGCGGCCGAGCTCAAGGAGAAGCTGGGCGGCATCCCGATCGAGGGGCCCCATAGCGACGACAAGTTCCTGCTCGACAGCCTGGAGAACGCGGCGGTCCAGTTCGGGATGCAGGGCGCCCGCGCCGTGACCCCGGATCTCTGGCTTGCCGAGGGCGACAAGGTAACCTTCGCGGGAGCGACCTTCTCGATTCTGCATTGCCCCGGGCATTCCCCAGGCTCGGTCGCGTATATCAACGAGGCGCAGCGCTTCGCGCTGGTGGGCGATGTCCTGTTCCGCGGCTCCATCGGCCGCACCGAAGGCCTGCCGCGGGCCGACCACGGCACGCTGATCCAATCCATCAAGACCAAGCTGCTGCCGCTCGGCGATGAGTTCGCCTTCATCTGCGGCCACGGGCCCACGAGCACCATCGGTCAAGAGCGCCGCAGCAATCCGTTTCTGGTCTGACCCCGAGCGGAGTTCCCGGTATGGGCATCCCGCGGCTGCTTTCGGCGCACAGCCGCCGTTGACGGGCATCGCCGGCGTTGCGCCGACGACGCGATTTTGCTCAGCGAAACACCGAAAGTGCCGCCGTGAACGTCAGGACGGCGACGATCGTAGCGAGCATCGCCCCCACGAACGTCCAGCGCACGCGAGCGAGAATGCGTTTCTTCTCCGTCTTCAGCCAATCACGGACAAAATCCATCGTCGGCCAGAGATTTTGGTCTTGGAGGCCGTAGAACGCGCTGGTCTCCGGCGCCTCTCGCACCTGCCGCGCGTATGCCGCCTTGACTCTGCGGTAGCCGATGCGTGCCAGCGCCGCGCGAGACAGGGCATCTTGCTGTGCCCTTTCGACGAACGCTGGGAGCGAGCCATCAACATCGGGCATCGCGCGGCTGTGGCTGGCAACAGTCATCTCACCACCGAGCGACCTCGTGAGGGGCATGCCGCCTAGGTCCTGTGACGACGCTACCGTGGGTTGTCGGCACGCCGAACGGAACGTGCGTTAACACAAACCTTCCCGCCGGAAATAAGGCAAGCGGAACCCACCGTCAAAGATGGCGTTAAGGCGTGGACTGAGCCGACAATCCGCTGCAGCGCGGAACCAGAAGCGCGTGACAATTGCCTTCGGAGACCCCATATAGCGTCAGGCAGTCAGAACCTTCGGAAGGGCAACCATGTCTATGGCTATTGCGCGAGCGAGCGCGCTCTCACTGGCGTTTGTGGCGGTCATGGGCTTCATGATCGACGCGGCCGACGCCCGCGTCGGCGGTCGGGGCAGCATCGGCAGCCGCGGCAGCAAGACCTACAGCGCGCCCCCGCCCACCACGACGGCGCCGGCGCAGGCCAAGCCGATCGAGCGATCGATAACCCAGCCCAGCGCCGCGCAACAGGTCAAGACATCCGCGCCGGCAGCCACCGCATCGCGTTTCGGCAGCGGCTTTGGCGGGCTGCTGCTCGGCGGTCTCCTCGGCGCGGGACTTTTCGGGCTGCTTTCCGGCGCCGGTCTGTTCGGCGGTCTCAGCGGCTTTGCCTCGTTCCTCGGCCTGCTGCTGCAGGTCGCGCTCATCGCCGGTGTTGCGTATCTGGTGATCGGCTACTTCCGCAGCCGCAACCAGCCGGCTCTGGCGCGCGCCACGGTGGGTGGTTCCTCTTCGCGCCGCGACATGTTCAACGGCGTATCAAGTGGAAGCGGAACTCATGCGCCGGCTTCCACCCTCTTGATCGGCTCGGCCGACTACGACGCATTCGAACGGCTGCTCGGCAACATCCAGATCGCCTACAGCCGCGAGGACATTGACGCGCTGGCCGACATGACGACGCCGGAAATGCTGTCGTACTTCAGCCGAGACCTGGCCGAGGACAAGCGCAAGGGCGTGCGCAACGAGGTGTCCGCGGTCAAGCTGCAACAGGGCGATCTTTCTGAAGCTTGGCAGGAAGCCGGCAGTGACTATGCAACCGTTGCGATGCGCTTCTCCCTTGTCGACGCTGTGGTCGAACGGGAGACCGGCCGCGTCGTCTCCGGCGACGCCGCCGCGCCGCAGGAGGTGACGGAGGTCTGGACCTTCCGCCGCGACCACGGCCGTCCGGCGCAGGGTTGGCAGCTGTCGGCGATCCAGCAGGTCTGACCGGCACGCATTCGCCAGGCCAAAAGAAAATGCCGGCCATGGGGCCGGCATTTTTGCCTGTGGCCAGCGGCGGCTCGCACCACCCCGCCGGCAGAGCGGAACTAGCGCTTACTTGGAGGGCGATGCCATTGGTTGTCGCGCCACAGGAGCACCCACTTGAGGTCGGGCTCGGGTCGCAGCGTGAGGCTGGCAGTCGGGTCGGGCAAACTTGGAGACACGCGACACCGTTGACAGAGGCGCTTCATGTGCCACTCCATCGAGAGGTGGTGCTGGTTTGGGTCCAGCGGTTTGGGACGGGACCGCGGAAGTCGTGCGGGAACGAAAGCCCGAGAGCTGCTGACGGCGGCCCCATCCATGTCCGCCTCGCTCCCGGCAATTCTGCAATGCGCGCTGACACGCATTTCCTCGCTTGGCATGCCGGCTTCGCCAATGTGAAGAGCACCGCAACATGCCTTGCGGCCAAGCTTGGCTGATTTGGTTAATGAAACCTTAACGTCGCGAGTTGCCGGTGCGAGACGGTGTTGTCGGCACGATCAGCCGCAGGTCCGGCGCTCCCGCTTCGATCTCCAGCGGCGTCGAGCCGAAGGCGTCGCCGTCGATCTGGGTCGGCACCGGATGCTGCGCGGTCACGGTCGCTCGCAGGCAGGGGAGCATCTCCACGTCGCCGTGGCTGGCCGAGCGCTCGTCGAGCGTGCCCATGGCGAGCGCCATCAGCTGCCCCAGGAGGACCGCGCGGTTCTTGGCTTTGAACAGAATGGCCTGCAGCCCGCGCTCCTTGATGCCCGTGCGCCGCGCCATCACGAAATTGCCGCCGTAGTGGCGGGCATTGGCGATCACGGCCCAGCTGGCCTCGTGTGGGCGGCCGTCAATGGTAACGGTCAGCGTGTCGACAGGATGGGCCAGGGCCCCGAGCATCGGTCCGGCATACGCCGCCTTACCCACATGGCTCTTGAGCTTATGGTCGAGGGCGGCGATCACCCGCCCGTCGAAGCCGGCGCCGGCCATTAGCAGGAACGGCTCGCCGTTGGCACGGGCGCATACGGCGCTGATTACGGGGCCGTGCAGCAGCATGTGCGCAATCGCGTCGGTCTGGTGTGCGAGGCCGATCTCGTGGGCGAGCACGTTGCCGGTGCCGACCGGGATGATGCCAAGCGGCGTCTTCGTCCCGATCAGGGTTGCCGCCACCTGACGGATCGTGCCGTCGCCGCCCGCTGCCAGGATGGCGTCATAGCGCGCGCAAGCCGCAGCCTCCCGCGCCTGGTTGCGCCCGGTTTCAATGTCGTTGGGCTGCGTCAGCGTGAGTTCGACGCCGGCGCGCAGAAGCGCGTTTGCGACCTCGTCGACGAGCGGGGAGCCGGTGAGACCGGCACCCGGATTGGCAATGAGGTAGAAGCGTCGGCGCATTGGGCGCATTGTGTGGCACAAGGGCAGGGCGAGCGCAGGGCTGGCGCGATCTCAGATATCGGGTAACGCGCGCCGGGCGTCAATGTACAGTGCGGGGGCGTCGTTTGCGGCGGACCTGAGGCGGGATCTTGGCGATTTCGGTCTGGCTGCCCATAATCGGGCGACGCGGAAGGCGCAAAACAAGACGGAGGAAGATAGCGTGCTCAGGCAACTTCTCGCACTCGTGCCGTCCCTTGCCCTTAGCTGGTGTCCGGCCAACGCCCAGGAGTGGCCGGCGCGAGCCGTGACGATCGTCGTGCCATTCAACGCCGGATCGACGCCGGACAGCCTTGCCCGCATCGTTGCCGAGCGCTTGCAGGCGAGGCTCGGCCAGCCGTTCGTGATCGAGAACCGGCCGGGCGCCGGCGGCAACACCGGCACCGCCGCCGTTGCCAAGGCCGACCCCGACGGCCACACGCTGGGGGTGAGCATCGTCGGGCCCCTGGTCATCAACGCGCTGCTGTTTGCCAAGATGCCCTACGACACGGTCAAGGAAATTGCGCCGATCACCATTCTCGCCGCGCAGCCGAGCGTGCTTGTCGCTCACCCGAGCGTCGCCGCAAGCAGCGTGCCGGAGCTCGTCGCCCTGCTGAAGCAGGATGCCGCCAGGTTCACCTACGCCTCGATCGGCCGCGGCTCGCTCTCGCATCTCGCCATGGAGTCGCTCGCCAGCAAGGCCGGCGTGAAAATCGTGCACCTGCCCTTCATGGGGTCGCCTGCAGCGGTCACGGCACTGCTGCGCGGCGATGTGCAGCTGGCGGCGCTGCCGGCGGCCTCTGTTGTGCCGCAGGGGCGCGAGGGCAAGCTCAAGCTGCTGGGCGTGACCTCGCCGCAACGCTCCCCGCTGCTGCCCGATCTGCCCACCTTGCGCGAGGCCGGCATCGCCGGGGTGGAGGCCGACGCCTGGGTCGGCCTGATCGCACCGGCCGGGACGCCGCCCGCTGTCCTCGCCAAAATTCACAAGGAGGCGGTGGCCGTGCTGGCCGAGCCGGAGGTGGTGGCGAAGCTCCGGCCCCAGTTCATGGCGCCGGTTGCCAACTCGCCCGATCAGTTCCGCGCCGTGCTGAAGGAGGAGCACGACCGCTGGGCGCCCATCATCGCCGCCGGCGGCATCAAGGTGGAGTGAGGGTGGAGGGGATGCGCCGCCCCCCGATGAAGAAGGGGCGGCGATCCCGAGTGACGGGTTCGCGCCGACTAGCCCGACCGTTTGCAGACGACACCGCGGGGCATCCTGCCATTGCGGTAGGCGCGTTCGAGGCGGCGGTTGCACTCGCGCCGCGCGCGGTTGCAGGCGTGTTTTTGCTTGGCCGCATGTCCGACGCCACGAACGTCGAGCACGCGGCCCTCGAGATTGACCGCGACGTAGTAACATCCCGCCGCCTGTGCGGGTGCGATTGCTCCGGGTATGAGCATGACGCCGATCGCGGCGACGAGCGATGCGATGAGCTTCATTGTCTTCGATCCTTGTAGAAGAGGTTCCGGGACGGCTCTTACCGGCAGCACGTGCATGCTGCGTGCGGTTGGTCGCGGCTGGGGGCAGGAAGGTTCATGCTGGTGGCAGTTTACGCCCGGTTGGGGCATTATGTATCATAATACTGATAACATATCAGGACTCTGATAACATGGTCAAGCTTCCACAGTCGGGCCCTTCCCGTATCCCGCGAGCAGGCGAAGGAAAGCGCGGCCAGAGCGGATATTTGGCCTACCTTTTGCGGCAGGCGAATGCGGCGGTTCGTCTGGCACTCGATCGGGCGCTTGCCGATCTCGATATAACCGCGCCGCAATTCTCTGCTCTTTTGATGGTCGGCGCGTACAACGATCTTTCGAGCGCAGACTTGGCTCGGCTCAGCCTGCTGACGCCTCAGACGGTCAATGTGATCGTTCGAAATCTCGAGGCGCGCGGTGCTATCACTCGGCGTCCCCACTCAGTTCACGGTCGGATCCTGGTCCTCGAGATCACTCGAGAGGGCCGGCGCCTTCTCATGCAATGCCGCGAACGTGCGGACAGGATTGAAGCACGCTTGAGGGCTGTGTCGAGGAAGGAGGAAGGCGCCGTGCGACGGTGGCTGGTTCTTGTGGCAACCAAGCTTGGTGATCGAGAATGAAGGGACATCAGCAGACAATTGGAGCACTACGCTTGCGGTCGCCTTGGGCTGCTGGGCAAAAGCGATCTCGAATCGGCGGACCTCGACAACATCGAGCATGCTCGGTGCGGGCGTGCGAACCAGTGCCCAGCAGTACCGGTTGGCTTTGCTCGATAACTCTGCTTTACAAATGGCATGGCCAAAGAGGGACAGATCCGGGTCGGCGTCGGCGGCTGGACGTTCGAGCCGTGGCGCGGGGTGTTCTATCCCAAAGGCCTGCCGCATTCGCGCGAGCTCCAGCATGCGAGCCAGCGCCTCACCACCATCGAGATCAACGGCACCTTCTATCGCACGCAGACGCCGGCAACCTTCGCCAAGTGGCGCACTGAGACGCCGGAGGGCTTCGTGTTCTCGGTCAAGGGCCCGCGCTACACGGTCAATCGCAGCGTGCTGGCGCAGGCGGGCGACTCCATCAAGCGGTTCCTGGAGTCCGGCGTCACCGAGCTCGGCAGCCGGCTCGGGCCGATCCTGTGGCAGTTCGCGGCCACCAAGAAGCTCGACGAGGCCGACTTCGGCAAGTTCCTCGAGCTGCTGCCGGCCAGGCTCGGCAATGTGAAACTGCGCCACGTGGTGGAGCCGCGCCACGGGTCGTTCCTGACGCCGGCGTTCATTGCCCTGCTGCGTCAGTTCTCGATCCCGGCAGTCTATGCCGAGCATGCCACTTATCCCGCGATCCCCGATCCGGTGGGCGATTTCGTCTATGCGCGCCTGCAGAAGGGAAAGGACGACATCCCCACGGGGTATCCGCCGAAGGCGCTCGATCAATGGGCCGAGCGCGCGCAGGCCTGGGCCAAGGGCGGGACGCCGAAGGATCTCGCGCCGGTCGACCTCGCGAAGAAGGCCAAGGCGCAGCCCCGCGACGTGTTCGTCTACTTCATCCACGAGGGGAAGGTGCGGGCCCCCGCAGCGGCTATGGCCCTGATCGAGCGGCTCGATCGGTGAGATGGTGAGTGGTGAGATGGTGAGTGGCGCGGTGGAACGAGTGGAGAGGTTCAGCTTTCTGTATCTCGACAATTTTTGATACCCAGGGTGTCACGGGCACCGACCAGAATCTCACCATCTCACCACTCACCATCTCACTCGTGGCAAGGGGAGGTTCAAATGCAGGGGCTATACGCCAGTGACGTTTCATGGCTCGACACCGCAGGACGCCTGCTGATAGTTGCCTTCTTCCTCACCACCGGAATCAGGAATTTGCAGCGGCACCAGGTCGAGGATCACGTCGAGCGTCTGGCGGCTTTCAACACGCCGCTTCCGGCAGCGACCTTCTGGACCGGGCTGGCGCTCGAGTTCATTGGCTGCGCCCTCGTTCTTTTCAATTGGTACCCGGCCCTCGGCGTGCTGTGTCTGCTGGTCTTCACGGTGGCCGCATCGGCGCTCCTGCTGCGCTTCTGGGAGGTCGATGAACCGGCCAAGCGCATCGGCATGCAGAACGGCATGCTCGCCAACATCGGCGTGGTCGGTGGCCTGCTGCTGCTCCTGCAGAATGTGCGGTGATGCAACTCGTGCTGGGTATGGTTGACGCCGAACCCGGTCGATCGAACCCCCGAAGCCGACGGTGGCTTCCAGAATGCCGTTTCCCGTAACGCGGGGCAGACCTATTTTTGCCCTTCGCCACCCGGCCGGTACCCAGGGTAGCCAAAAAAAACTTCAGCGTTCCTGGGCCTCGCCAGGCGGCAAGGAAACGATTTGCCCGAAATGGGAGATAAGCAACGGCTCCGCAGCCCCGCGCAAGGCGCCATGTACAACTATGGAACCAATCGGCCGGAGTTCGTGCACGGGTTCGCCCAGCTGCGCCCGGGCTCCCTTTCTCCCGTCAGGCCGGAACGGCCTCGCTCGCCACGCGCTGGGTTGCCGGATCGATGACGAGCTGGCGCTCGTGGAAGGCCAGCACGCCGGGCCGGTGGGCGATGCTGACCACAGTCGCGCGCGGCAGATGCTGCCGCAACAGCTCGTACATGCGACGCTCCGCCGGCTCGTCGAGGGCCGAGGTCGCCTCGTCGAGGAACAGCCAGTCCGGGCGAAACAGGAGCGCGCGTGCGAACCCCAGCCGCTGCTGCTCGCCTCCCGACAGGATGAGCGACCAGTTGGTGGCATCGCCGAGCCGTGGCGCGAGGTGCCAGAGCCCGCACGCCTCCAGGGCCTCGCGGCAATCCCGGTCGTCGACTCGCTCGGCCGGGTCCGGATAGCACAAGGCATCCTTGAGCGTGCCGATGGGCAGGTAGGGCTTCTGCGGCAGGAATAGAACGCGCGTGTCCGGCGGCGGCGTTGCTATGCGGCCCCGGCCGAAGGGCCACAAGCCCGCCAGGACTCTGAATAGGGTGGTTTTGCCGCTGCCCGACGGCCCTCGGAGCACAACGGTTTCGCCCTCGCGCACCGTCACGCCGACGTCCTGCAACAGGGCCGCGCCGTCCGGCAGCTGGACCTCGACGGCATCGAGCTCGAGCTCGGGCTTGCGTTGCGGGCGAACATCGAACCCGCTCTGCTCGGCGGCGCGCTTGGCCCTGGCCATCGCCTCGCCGAAGGTGGTGAGCCGGTTGACCACGGCCTGCCAGGCGGCGAGCTGCGTGTAGGTGTCGACGAACCAGGAGAGCGCCCCCTGCACCTGGCCGAACGCATCGGCGGTCTGCGTCAATGTTCCAAGCTGGATCCGGCCGGCAAAATACTGCGGCGCGGCGACGATGAAGGGAAAGATCGTGGCGGCCTGGCCATAGAACGACGTGAGCCAGGTCAGTCGCTTGTTGTATCGCATGTAGCTCCACCAGGTGGCGTAGATCCTGGTGAAGGCGCCGCGCAGCCGCCGCTCCTCGACCGGCTCGCCGTGATAGAGCGCGATGCTCTCGGCGTTCTCACGGACGCGTATCATCCGGTAGCGGAAGTCGGCATTGTAGCGTTCCAGCGCGAAGTTCACCCGCACGAGCGGTCGGCCGATGAGGTAGGTAGCCCACGAGCCCACGAGGGCATAGGCGATTGCCGCCCACATCATGTAGCCGGGCACCGTCACCCCGCCGAACACGGGCAGCACGAAGCCGCTCGACAGGTTCCACAGGACGGCCGTGAAGGTGATGAGCGTCATGACTTGCAACAGCAGTCCCAGCGAGATGCTGAGCGTCTGCGAGGTGAAGGCGTTGCAGTCCTGCTCGATGCGCTGCTCTGGATTGCCCACGCCCTTGCGGGTGAGCTCCATGTGGTAGTAGGTGCGATCGGCGAGCCAGTCGCGGAAATAGACCTGGCTCAACCAGCGCCGCCAGCGGATGGTCAGGAGCTGCGTCAGCCAGACACGGTAGACGACCGCGACAATGAAAAACGCGACGAGAACAATCCAGTAGTAGAGCTCGTACCAGAAGGCCTCGGCGTTCTTGTCCTGCAGGGCATTGAAGAAGCGTGCGTTCCAGGAGTTGATCAGCTTCGAGATGTAAACGACCAGAATGCTCAAGGCCACAATGACTGCGAGCAGCCCGCGCGCAATCCAGCACTCCTTGACGCGGAAGGTGGTGCCCCACAGCTCGAATGTCTGCCGCTCCTCGGCAAACCAGTAGGGGCGGGTCAAGACCCAGAGTTTGCCCGCGAAGCCGCGGGCAGAGGCGATGCGGGTGAGGAAGCGGTCGATCATGGCAAGTGGCTCGCGCCGGCGGCTCGGGTTTGCACGCGTACCGACCGCTTGTGGGCTGCGAGGGGACAGATCGCGCCAGCGGAATGAGGGTACGCCTTGGCTGCCTATGTGGGTGCAGCGCCGCATGACCGGATCACCGAAATGAGGGAGAGCAATGATGGGCCGCGTTTATTGGGCGCAACATTCGTCGTAAGGTTAACGCTGCGCCCGATCCCACAACGCCATTTATGCACCGCGTGGCCGCGCCAGCGCCACCACAGCCAGAATTTCGAACAACATCTGTGCGGCGGCTTGGGCCGTGTTGGTGGTCGCGTCGTACTGCGGCGCCACCTCGACCACGTCGCCGCCGACGACATCGAGCCCGGCGCAACCGCGAATGAGCTCCATGGCCTCGCGCGTGCTCAAGCCGCCGGTCTCGGGCGTGCCGGTGCCGGGCGCGAAAGCGGGGTCGAGGCTGTCGATGTCGAAGGAGACGTAGGTCGGGCCACCGCCAACGACATCGTGGATCTTCTTGATGGTCTTGGCCACGCCAAGCCGGGCAAACTCCTCGGCGTGGATGACGGTCATGCCACTGACGTAGGAGAACTCCCACAGGTACTCGGCCCCGCCGCGAATGCCGATCTGGATGGTGCGCTCGGGGTCCAGCACACCCGCCAACACCGCCTGCCGGAACGGCCCGCCATGATGGAACTTGGCGCCCTCGAAAGGAGCGCCCGTGTCGCAGTGGGCATCGATGTGCACGAGGCCCACGGGCTGCCTGGCCCCAAGGGCTTTCAGGATCGGAAAACTGATGGAGTGGTCGCCGCCGACGGCCAGCGGCGTCACGCCAGCGGCAGCGATCCTGGTAAACAACGCCTCGATGTCCTCGATGCTGTCGGCCAGGCTGTAGCGGCTGCGGAACGGCACGTCGCCGATGTCGCCGGCCTTGACGGCGCTGAGCGGCAGCAACCGGTGCACGTGGTGGTACGGCCCGATGCGCTCGACCTGGCGCACCGCCCTCGGCCCGAACCGGGCGCCGCTCCGGTTGGTGACGCCGAGGTCGAGGGGCACACCCACCAGGGCCACGTCGAGACCGCCGAAATCGGCCCTTTGGGGAGCATCGAGGCAGATGGGCGCGCCGAGGAAGGTGGCGACGCCTTCGTAGGGTTTGGGCCGCCGGTCGGTGCCCGCAAAGATCGTCTCGATCGCCCGCTTGAACTCGGGATGGTGCGAGCTTGCGGGTTTGTCGGCCGGGTATTTGGCGCGCAGCGCCTCGAGCTTCTTGCGGTCCATAGTAGGTGTCAGACCCTCCGGGTCTGACACCATATCACCATATCAGCCGACCATGTGGTCCACGGAGTCGTACGCCTCCGTGCTGGGCGCGCCCTTGAGGAGACCGGACAGGGTGCCCCATAATGCCTGGATCTTGGTAGCGGCGGCGTCCGCATCGGCCTTGCTATCATAGATCGCCGTCACCGAGCCTTGCCCGTCGGCGCGCCATGCAACGTAGACGTCGACGATACCCGGCAAGGCCTCCGCCCCAGGCGCCATCTCCTCGAACTTTGCGGGAAGCTCGGCAAGGCGGGCCGGGTCTACTTTGAAAGTCGTGACACGTGCGTACATGGGCACTCCCTTTCATGATCTCGAGGTATGCGACAAACATGCGCGGCAAGGATCACACGGGCGCGCGGCAAAACGACGGCAACTGCTGTTTGAGGCCAACCTTTTGCCGCGCAGGCCCTCGACGGATGCGGCAGTCCGCGCCCTGTTCGAGGTCATCAAGGCGGAGCAACTGCGCCGGCCGGCCGATGCTGTCGCCGCCATGCTCAGCGCGCGATCTTCGCCTCTGGCGGACCACCTTGTTTTGGGGGCTTCATTTGCGCTGGCGTTGCAGAGTGGCGGGGACAGCGTGCGAAAGCAGGCGCAGGCAGCGGGCCTGCCCAGCGAAGCAAAGCCGCTGCACGTGCGGGCGCTGCAAGCCTACCCGTACAATCCCGCGTATTGGACGGACCTCGGCGACTACTTCGCCAGGAGCTATGATTTGTGGACGGCCTACGTGCTTTACGACGTGGCCCTCTCCCTTCCGATGCCGGACGCGCAGCGCAGCAACGTTGCGCTCGCCGGCAAGAGGAGTTTCGCCGCCCGCATCAGAGGCGACTTTCCCGCTTTCTTTCTGGCGAAATGACACCGGTGGGCGGGCACTGGCGTGTGCTAGACCTTGTTGCCGCTGTCCTCCGGTCCAGTCTCCCTGTGCGTTTCGCCGTGCCATGCTACGTGTGCTGTGGTAAGAGTCGACCATGCCAAACACGCAGCGCAAGTCACTGCCGATCATGACAGTTGCCGACTTCCTAGCCTGGCCGGGTGACGGCACCGGCCGCAAGTTCCAGCTCGTGGACGGCGAAGTGCGTGCCATGTCGCCCGGCAGCGCGGTGCACGCAATGATTCAGACCAATTTAGCTTATGAGCTCCGCCGCCACATGGTCGAGCAGAAAATCCAAAGTCGCGTGGGCACCGAGCCGGGCGTTCTCACGCGCGTGCGGTCCAAAATCAATGTGCGCGTGCCGGACCTCGGGGTTACCTGCACGCCGGTCCCGCCCGGTCAGCAGGCATGGCCCGACCCGATCCTGCTGATCGAAATCCTCTCGCCCGGAAATGCCACCGACACGTGGGAGAACGTCTGGTCCTACTGCACCATTCCCAGCGTGCGCGAGATCGCCATCGTGCACTCGACACGCGTCCTGGTCGAGCTTCTGCGGCGCGGGCCCGACGGCCATTGGCCGGAGCAGCCTGAGGAGATCGGGCCGGATGGCACGCTGAGGCTCGAGAGCATCGGTTTTGCGTGTCCGTTGTCCGACGCCTACGCCCAGACCCACCTCGGGCGTGCGAGCTAGCAGGCCCAGCGCGCGTGCCTGAGCAACCTCACCGCATTGTTGTCGTGGGCGGGGGCGCCGGCGGGCTGGAGCTGGTCACCCGGCTCGGCAACAAATTGGGCCGGCGCGGCAAGGCGCACGTAACCCTGATTGACAAGCGGCGCACGCATCTGTGGAAGCCGCTGCTGCACGAGATTGCCGCCGGCAGCATGGATCTCGGCACGCACGAGATCGACTACCTGGCGCAGGCGCACTGGCACGGATTCACGTTCCGCGTCGGCGGCCTGATCGGCATCGACCGCGGGCGGCGGCTGGTGCGCGTGGCGCCCTACTACGACGCCGAGGACCGCCAGGTGACACCGGAGCGCGAGTTCGCATACGACACGCTCGTCATCGCCATCGGCAGCCTGACCAACGACTTCGGCACCCGCGGCGTGAAAACCCACGCCATCGCCCTGGAGACGGCGGACCAGGCGGAGCGCTTTCATACCCGCCTCGTCAACGCCTGCATCCGCGCCCATGCCCAGGCCGAGCCGCCACGGCCGGAGCAGTTGCAGGTGGCGATCATCGGCGCCGGAGCGACGGGTACGGAGTTGGCCGCCGAGCTGCACAAGACCACGCGCCAGCTCGTGGCCTATGGCCTCGATCGCATCGACCCCGACAAGGACATCAAGATCCACCTGATCGAGGCGGCGCCACGCATTCTTCCCGCGCTGCCGGAGCGACTGTCGAAGGCGGCAGCCGCGCTGCTCGAGCGGCTCAAGGTGCGCGTCCATACGGGCGCGCCGGTCACCGAAGTGACGGCGAGCGGCGTCACCCTCGCCAACGGCCTATCGATCCCGGCCGAGCTGGTCGTGTGGGCCGCCGGCATCAAGGCGCCGGATCTTCTCAAGGACATCGCCGGCCTGGAGACCAACGGCCTCAACCAGCTCGTTGTGCGCGCAACGCTGCAAACCACGCGTGACGATGCCATCTTCGCCTTCGGCGACTGCGCGGCCTGCCCGTGGCCAGGGCACGACGTTCCGGTGCCGCCGCGTGCCCAGGCCGCGCACCAGCAGTCCACCCACCTCGCCAAGCAGCTGCGGCGGCGGATCGCCGGGATGCCGGTCAGGGAGTGGCGCTATCGCGACTTCGGCTCGCTGGTGTCGCTCGGCCACTATTCGACGGTCGGCAATCTGATGGGCAAGCTGATTGGCGGCAACCTGTTCATCGAGGGCTGGTTCGCCGGGCTAATGTACAAGTCGCTCTACAAGATGCACCAGTATGCCCTGCACGGGGCAACCAAGGTCGTGCTGGACACAGCGGCGCGGCTCATCACCCGTCGCACCGAGCCGGTGGTGAAGCTGCATTGAGGGGCCGTCTTGAAATACTACCCTGAGGGTAGTAGATAACGCAGAGCAACCTCTGATCATGCGGGTCTTCAAGACCAAGCCCTTCCAGCGCTTCGCTCGCAAGGAACGCATTGCTGAGGAGGATCTGTGTGAGGCCGTGAGACGGGCAGATGAGGGTGCGCTCGATGCGGATTTGGGTGGCGCTGTCGTCAAGCAGCGAGTGGCGAGGAAAGGGCAAGGCCGGTCGGGCGGCTACCGTACGATCATCGCGTACAGGAAGGGCGAGAGGTCCGTTTTCATGTTTGGCTTCGCCAAGCGCGACCAAGACAATATCAACGCACGTGAGCTACGCGACTTGCAGCGCGCGGCGGTAGTGTTCCTTGGACTCAGCGAACCGGATCTCCGCGCGGCATTGGACGAGGGGCGGCTCATCGAGGTGGAGTGTGATGGCTAAGAAGTATCGCAGCAAGATTTCGGCCGCAGTGCACGAGGCGATGAGTGATCTTCACGACATCGGGCTGATTGACAAGAAGACCATGCGTAAGTTCGATGCGTCGTGCCTCACGGAGGTCAAGACCCTGTCTGCACGCGACATCAGGAGGTTGCGCGAACGGGAGGGTGTCAGCCAGGGTGTTCTTGCCCGCCACCTCAACGTACCGATCAAGATTGTCGGCGAATGGGAGCGTGGCCAAAAGAGGCCGTCGGGCCCGTCGCTGAAGCTGCTGGCTCTGATCGAGGCGAAAGGGCTAGACGCTATCGCGTGACATGCTTGCTTGCCCGACCAAGACGCATCGTCGCGCCCCCGATTACGCGTCGCGCCGAGCCAGTGGTGAAGCCGCATTGAAGCCCTGCTCGCCCAAGGCCGGGACGGTCAACGGGCAGCCGAAACATTGCTCGACAGAGTCTCCAGGAACGCCACCAAATCGACCTTCTCCTGCGGCGTGAGCCGGAGCGGGCGGATCAGGCGCTGGCCGGGGGTGCCGTGCAGGCGCTCCTCGTTGACCTCCGAGTAGTGGCGCACGACGTCGGCGAGGGTGGCGAGGCTGCCGTTGTGCATGTAGGGGGCGGTGCGGGCAACGTTGCGCAAGGAGGGGACGCGGAACTCGCCCCAGTTGCGGTGCAGCTGCTCGACGTGGCGCGTTGCTAAGCTGGCGGTTGCCTTCGGATCGTCGTTGTAGGGGCCCAGCAGGTTGAAGGGGCTGGCCTGCAGCGCGACGATGCCGCCGTAGCGGCCGGTGTCGACGCGGCCCTTGTCGGCGAAATAGGGCACGCCGATGTCGTCGAACTCGCCGTTGGTGAAATTGGGCCCGAAATGGCAGGCGTTGCACCGGCCCTTGCCGACGAAGGTCTGAAGACCGCGCTGCGCGGCGAGGGGGAAGCGGCGCATGGCAGCCGTGTCGCCGCGTTCGAGCGCGTCGCGGAAGTCGTCGAAGGGAGTCCGGCCGGTGACGATCGTCTCCTGGAATGCAGCGAGCGCCTTGGCGACGTTGACCAGCGCCAGCTCCGGCGTATCGCGCTCCACGGTGGAGCCGAACACTTGCGCGTAGGCTGCGGAGAGCGAGGCCTGCGCGGCCAGGCGCTCGCGTAACTGCGGCGGAGGCAGCCCCAGCTCCTTCTCGTCGAGGATCGGGCGGATGCTTTGCGCCCAAACGCTGTCGGCGGCGCCGGCCCAGCCGAACCAGCGGTTGAGCCGCAGGTTGGCTAGGCCGATGGCGTTGCGGTCGACCGGCACGACACCGACGCTGCGCGCGCGGCCGTCGGCGAACGCCTTGGCGGGGTCGTGGCAGGAGGCGCAGGAGCGTTGCCCGTCGGCGGAGAGCCGCTGGTCGAAGAACAGCCGGCGCCCCAGGGCGATGGCCGCGGGGTTGCCGGACATGCGGTTGCTGGGATCGGGGCTGGTGGCCGGAGGCCAAGGGCCGTGGGACAGGATGGCCGCGCGTTCCGCTTCGCTGAAGGTCAAAACCGAGTCGGAATGCGCTGCCGTTGCAACCCCAGCGAGGGCCACTGTCAACACAAAGAAGACGCGCGCCGCACCTTGCGTAGGTTGGGTCGAGCGAAGCGATGACCCAACACGAACGAACCTCCGATGTTGCAGTGTTGGGTCTGCGCTTCGCTTGACCCAACCTACACCTCTCGTCATGGCCTGAGGTTCACCTCGTGGGTGAGACGGGTGCGCTTGGCTCCCTGGATGAGGTCGAAGGTGACGCGCCAGGCGCCCGGCATGTGCAGCATCAGCCCGGTGAAGCGGTAGTGGCCCGCGCCCGCGCGCACTGCCGCCGGCCGGTAGTTCATGCCGTGGCCGTGCGCCGGCATGGTGGCGTCGATGGCGATCTCGGCTACGGGCTCGGGGGCGCGGCAGGCCACCACCTCGGCGGCGAAGAACTGGCCGACCTTCAGCTCCGCCGGCTCCCAGCGATAGGCAACCTCGGCGTCAGCGGTCTTGAGGCGCTGAAAGCCCAGCTCTGCGGCGGGGCACGCGATAGCCGCGGCCGCCAGCGAGAATGTCGCCAGACCTGCGAGGATCAGCACCGGCAGCGGGCGTGTCATTGCCCCAATCGTTGCCCCAGCGCCCAGGCAGCCAGCCGCTCGCCGTTGCGGAAGGCGATTGCGTCGGCGACGTCGGGGGGCAGCTCGGACAGCCACTTGCGGGAGAAGTTGGCGTGCTCGACCACGTAGTACCAGCGCTCGGGCGAGGGGGTATCGGTGCCGACCATGAAGCGGTCGGGGAAGTCGAGGAACAGCTGCTTCCACGCGCCGTCGAGACGGCCGCCGGGCGCGTAGTCGTTGCGGAAGGCGAGGTCGGCCCACAGCATCTTGTGCTTGGCCAGCATGGCGCGCACGTTGTCGGGCTGGTCGAAGCCCGAATGCGCCCACAGCACGCGGGCCTGCGGATCCTGCCGGAAGATGCGTTCCACGGCGTCGGCATCGGAGTGCGCGTGCAGGAAGATCTTGCGCTCCTTGGCCAGCTCGACCAGGCGGCGCATGACGGGAAGGTCGGCATCGGCGCCGAACACGTGGAACTCGCCGATGCCGGCATAGGTGTTGGCCTTGAGGCGCCCCTCGACGTGGGGAACGATGCTCAGGTCCCTCACCCAGGTGCCGATCTCGCCCCGGGTGCGATACGGGCGTAGCACCGGCACGACGAGGTCGGGCGCCTCCTTGTGCAGCATCAGCGTGCCGTCGTCGTTGGAGCTCGACACGAACGCCTTCTTGACGCCGGCCTGGCGCAGCACCTTTACCGCCTCGGGTGGCGGCACGGTTTCCCAGGTGTCGTGGCTGTAATGGATGTGCGCGTCGACGATGGGACGCGACTGGTCGGCGGTGGCGAGGGTGGTGCTCAGAACCCAGAGCAGAGCGGCAAGGAGGGCGGTTCGCATGTGGGTGATCCCGTGGCAAACGCGGATGGCGCCATGTTATACCGGCGAGCGAGCGATTACACCCGTCATCCCGAGAGCCCCGGAACGTAGTCCAGGATCGTGGTCCGGGGCGGGACCTTGCGGCAGGTTCAGTCTGCTGCCTGAGGTCCCGGATAGCCTCGGCGCGAGCGCCTCGGATTCCGGGATGACGGGTCGAGGGGAGCCACCCAAGCCGAGCCTGCGTGGCGGCGGCCGGCGACGTCCGGGTGCAGCATCTCGGCCAGGACCTCCGCCGTGTCGGCGAGGCGCGGGCCGGGGCGGTTGAAGTAGGCGTTGCCGTCGGCGAAGTAGACGCGCCCCGAGCGCACGGCGTCGAGATCGGCCCAGCCGGGCTTGGCTTGCAGCAGCGGCAGCTCCTCGAGGCAGCGGCTGAGCCCATAGCCGCAGGGCGCAACGACGATCACGTCGGGGTCGGCGGCGGCGAACTCGGGCCACTGCATCCAATCGGAATGCTTGCCCGCGGTGCCGAACAGGTTGACGCCGCCGGCGGCGGCGATCAGCTCGGGCATCCAGTTGCCGCCCGCCATCAGCGGCTCGACCCATTCGATGAAGGCGACACGCGGCTTGCGGCGGCCGGCCACCTGCGCGCTGATGGCGTCGATGCGGCCCTGCATGTGGCGCACCAGGGCCTCACCAGCTTGCGATGCGTGCAGCGCGCGCGCAATCCTGCCGATGTCGGCGTAGGCATCGGCCATGGAGTCGGGCCTGAGCGACACGATCTCGACCGCCTGGCCGGTCCACGTGCAGGTGGCGGCCTCGACGTCTGCGAGGCTCACCGCGCACACCTCGCAGTGGTCCTGCGTGAGGACGACGCCGGGCTCGAGGACTCGCAGGGCCTCGGCGTCGACGCGGTAGACGGAGAGGCCATCGCGCACGATGGCGCGCACGCGGGCGTCGATCTCGGCGCTCGAGCCCTCCACCTTGAACTTCGGCGCGGTGAGCGCCGGCAGCCGCGCCACCTCGGGGGGAAAGTCGCACTCGTGGCTGCGGCCGACCAGCCAGCCGCCGCGGGCGAGCGCGAAGACGATCTCGGTGGCGCTGGCGATCAGGCTGACGACGCGGGGGTGGGTTTCATGCCCCATTGCTGTTCCCTTGGAGAGGTTGCTTCAGACCTCTTCCATTCATGACGGAGTAGCCTGGGCAGGCAAGTCGGCCAGCCTGGCTTGGAAAGCGTCTATTCGAGCCTGTTGCCGCTTAACGATACTCAAGAGCAGCACTGTCAAACGTTCGTACGCGACGCCGTCGGGTAGGAGCCGGGCGCCGTTCTTAAGGCGGCGCTTAGTGTGGGAAGTATTACCTTCGTCTATTTGCACCGTCTCCCAATCTTGCGCGCCATAGCCCCAGTGAACGAGGCGAGGATCGATGTCGGCGACTTCCTCGGCTATCAAGCCGTAGTGCGACCAATCTTGCCGGTCAGTCGAGATAGCCGATCGATACCATACCGGTCGGAGCTTCAAAACGTTCTCGACGTACTGATCGTATATGTCTTCAATCTCTCTCTTGTATCGACGAGAGGATGTAGAACGCAGAAGCTCATTGGCCGGAGTAGAACCGCTGTTCAAGAAAGCATTGGCCGCACTCGCAGTCGTTCCAACATTCGGGAAGTAGTTGTTGCCGGAGGGCGCCATCTCATGGCCCACGACCTCAGCTCCGGCGTTGAGCGTGGTGAGTTGCAGTCGTCCCGAATTGTCAGCTCCCGATCTTACAGCACGAACGGTAGCGATTCCTTCGTTGTTGACACCGGCATTGTCACGGATAGAAAAGCCAAGAATTGCACCAAATCCGTCGGTCATATCACCAGAGGTGGTGGCCAACAGTCGGTGTGGACTCAATGGTATACTTGTGTTGTTGGTCGTGCGTTCTGCAGAGAGCGGAGGGTATGTGGCGCTCGAAACAGCCACCTGTCCGTTGCCCCGTATCACGCCCGTGCCTTTCGCCGCCAGGCGCAGGTCGATGTTGGTGTCGGCGCCTTCGGCGGCGAGCTGGGGGGCGGTGCCGGTGGCCGCGTTGGTGATGCCGATCTGGTTGACGGCGCTTGCCGTCTTGTGGAAGACGATCTGCTCATTGCCGGCATCGTCGGTGATGCCGGTGCCGTCATCGAAGCCGATGTTGTGGCCGTTGGCGTCGAGGCTGCCACCGAGCTGCGGCGTGGTGTCCTCGACGACGTTGTCGAGACTGCCGCTGGGAAACAAGCCCCAGGCGCTGCCGCTCCAGACGTAGAGCTCGTCCTCGTCGGCAACCCAGGCGAGCCAGCCTTCCCGCGGGACGTGGAAGGCCCAGGCGCCGTCCTGGAAGGCGGCGATTTTGCCGGCCTGCCCCGACCAGGCGCCAGTCGGGCTTGCGGCGACGATGTAGCGGGCGCCCTCGGCGGGTGAGGCGGGCGGTGTGGCGAGGTCCTTGTCGAGGACCGCCAGTTGCACGATGGCGTCGAGCGCGCGCAGCGCCTCGTTGTGGGTGACGTGCTTCTGCGCTTGGGCTGCCATGATGAAGGGGAGATCGAGATTGCTGGTTGCGTCCATGTCAGGTTTCAGGTTTCAGGTTTCAGGGGTTAGGGGTCAGGTTTCAGGGCTCAGGAGCCGGGTGTGTCTGCTGGCGTCAGTTGAACACGGCGGCAGCATGCCTCTCCCCTTAGTTCCGGCGCAGTCGTGAGGTATGCATGGCTGAACAAGGAGTTGAGCCATGCCGCAAGCGATGCCGGACGATCTGTGGCGTGATTTC
>Ga0247727_10000335_pt1 | contig 113960 bp, 131 predicted proteins | sample WisWelCaveWW1625_FD_202498 | JGI IMG/M metagenome (GOLD analysis project Ga0247727, IMG submission 202498) | Biofilm microbial communities from Wishing Well Cave, Virginia, United States - WW16-25 | ecosystem: Environmental > Aquatic > Deep subsurface > Groundwater > Cave microbial mat... | reverse complement strand
AGAGAAAAGAGGTTGATCATATGCGTTGGAACAAGAAGGCAGCGTTGGAACTTTCTATCACCGCAATTGTCGTGCTCATCATCGCCATCACCGTGCTCGGACTGGCAATCTTCTTCATCAAGAATTTGTTCGGGGAGTCCACTGAGCTTCTCGGCGGACAGCTGGCGCAAATCAAGGACCAGCTGCGCAAGAACATGGAAGATACTGGCGACCTTGTGGTGTTCAGTAAAGGAACCGAACTCAAGGCAAAGCGCGGAGAGAAAGTAAGCTTCTATCTCGGTGTTCGCAATACGGGAACAATACCTAAGTGTTATCGCATTGCGATGCGGTGCGTCAAGCCCTTCACCCCTGTTGATCAAGGAGGAAGTTGCACAGAAACCGCTGCGACCGATGCATTGATCGGCGGTGTTGAAGTCACTGGCGTTGACCGACCGCGTGGCACAGACAACTGGTTCCCCCAGCTTCTGAGCGAATTCGATGTCAAAGGTGGCGACATCGAAGTCATCCCTACCACACTCCAAGTCGTGGGCAAGCCTGACACATACCTTGGCGCCGCAGACATTTACGAAGCAGAAGGCGATTGCGTGAATCCCGGCAGGTGGCCGGATAAGGAAAGCCCGTGGCAGTCCAAGCGCTTCCACGTGATCCTGAGCTAAAATGGCAAAGATCAAACGACGGCTGACGCATTCTGAGGAATTTGACATCATGAAGCTCGTGCTCGACAAATTCCTCTGGCTCGGCACGGCATTTGTCGGTTGGGGATTGTTCCTGAGCATTGCCCGCACGTTCATGGACGGTGTGTGGTACATCGCTGCCGGCGCGATCATCATGCTCGTGTTCGCAATGATTATAATCAGGGAGTTTGAGCAGTTACGATGAAACAGAATCTCGGCAAGCTGGACAGGATTTTTCGATTTGTTCTTGCCGTTTGGTGGCTCGGACCCTTTGCGCCGTACTTTGCCGCACCTTGGGCCAACTGGCTCATCCTCATCGTTGGCTGGATCGCGCTTGTTGAAAGTTTCTTAGGCTATTGTTGTCTCCATGACTGGTTCGGCATTAACAACAAGAACCAGTGAGTTCTGAGTAATATTTATATAGGAAACAACCGAATGCCTGAAGTAAAATGAGGTGCCGAGAGTTCGTCTTCATCAGCATTCTTGCAGTACTGTTAGTTCTCGCCGGCTGTGCCAAGGCAGAATGCAAGAAAGACGTTGACTGCGTTAAACCGCATTTCACAGCAAAATGCATTGAAAAGAAATGTGTTTTCGCCCCCATTCTAAACGAATGCGGTAATGGCATCTGTGAGACAAAAGCAAATGAGAACAAGTGCGTGTGCGCAGCAGATTGCGGGCCGTGCGAGGGTACATCAGGCAAGTACTTGGTCCAGCGGTGCAATGTACAAAATGAATGTGTTGAGGACATTCCTGCCACGCAACAAAAGCCGATCACTCAAACACGCGAACTTGCCGTAAGCGGCACTAAAATCAGCGTGACCACCACGTTCAATCAGCCATTCAATACCAAGAAAGACCAGATCGAGCTCGACTTTGGAATGAACGTGCTCGGTTCAGGAATGAGCGAACTCAAGATTTCCCGCTTGGAACTCACAGGAATGACTCCAGACAAGCGTACGATTTCCCTCTCGGACAAAACCGTCAACAAGTATATCTACACTGAAGGAAGCAAGTTCAAGGAACGCCTCATCATTGATTTCCCTGCAGCAGAACGTGATGGCGAACTCACCAACCTGAACCTCAAGATCTACGTGGATTACATTCTCACATCAGGAACCTCAGTGTTGCCCAAGAGCACCACGATCCAACACCCATATCAGGCCTTGAAATTCCTTTGGACGCGGCCTGAGAAATCACCTGGCTGCCCAGCAAGCTGCGATGATGCGAATCCCGGAACGCAGGATGTTTGTGGTCCAGAGACAAAGTTCTTCTGCGAGAATCGACCCATTCCTGGAGCGTGCGGTAACAATATCTGCGAAGGCAGCGAGAACAAGTGCACGTGCGCCCAAGACTGCGGTCCGTGCTCGGGCGCGGTCGGCAGTTTCCTGACACGCAGTTGTGTGGGCGCAAACTGCATTACCCAACTCAAGCCAGGCATTGCCACACAACCTCAATCCTTGTTTGACGACCGCGACCTCGGACCATTCCATTTGCAGAACAGCTATAAGTACAACAAGCCCTTTAACATCAAGACTGACAAGTTCGCATTGGAGTTCTCATTGTATCAGAAACAGGATACGGTGACTTCGATCAAGCTCAAAGACGCACGCATCCTTGAAGGAACGCAGGAAATCACGTATGCAAAATTGGACAAGGAGCTCAAGGACGTGGGACAGAAACAAACTGCTGAAATGACCATCCCTGCATTTGGCGGATCGCAAGAACAAGAGCGCAACCCGGTCTTGCACATCTGGTACGAATACGTCGAGGGCAGCCAGACCAAGCAAGGTGATTACACAAAGTCTATTGGCAAGCTCACGCTCTTGAATCCTGATGTGTGACCATGAAGAATAAGAAAGGCATGGAGCTCTCCTTGACCGTGATCGTGCTGATCATTCTCAGTATTATTATATTCATGGGCGGTATCGCGCTCGTGTGGAAGTTCTTTGCCGGAGCAGAAGAACTCAAGGCAGGTATTGAACTCAAGACCAAAGAACAAATCGAAGCACTCCTCCGCCAAGGCACTGATCTCGTCGCCATTCCAGTGAACACCAAGATTTTGCCGATCGGCAAAGAGGCAATGTTTGGTCTCGGCGTCAGGAGCACATTGCAAGGCAAACATGACTTCTTCGTCCAGCTCGCATTTGACGGCATCTACACCAAAAGGGGAAAGACATTGCCAGGCATTGCAGTCGATCCGTCGCTTGCAGCGCACATTGAACAGGTCTGGCTCGGCGGCTTCAAAGAGCAAGGACCCATCGCAATCGAACACAATGCGTTCGAAGTCATTCCTCTGCGCGTACGCGCAGGCAGGACGATAAATGAAGGACTGCCAACACCCAAAGGAGCAATTGTCGTGTTTAACGTGTGCGTCTGCGCAGACAATCCCTGTGGCGAATGTGAACTCAATACACCGGTGTACGAAAAAATCAAGCAAGTCTCTATCGAGACAGTCTAATCAGGACGCTTGCACCAAGAATTCTCCAGTCACGACTTTTCCTTGATGCTTGAATTGCGGATGCAGCTTATACTTGCCCGGCGATGGGAACGTAACGTGGAACATGATCTGATCATTCATGATCGTGGGATGCGCGTGCTCAAAATACTTGAGTCCTTCCTGCCAGACCGCAAGGTGCATCTTCTCGCCGAGGAAATTTTCCAAGTCAGCAACCTGCTTGCCGTCCTTGAAGACGTCAACGGCAAGCATGACCATCACCCCAGGTTTGAGGGAATCAGGCTTATTGAGTTTCAGAACATAACCCTCTGTGGTCTTCTCGCGCGAGAAATCCGTACCCAACGGCACTGACACGGAATCGCCCTGCACGACAATATCTTTGGGCACTGCAACGACGTTGCCATCATCACTGAACTCAATCATCACCCGATACTGCCCGGGTGCAGCAAAGGTATGAGGAATGCTGAAGGTGTTTGAAGCACGGTCAATCCTTCCACCATCTTCTGCATGAATGTGCGCGAAATGCTGCAAGTCATCACGAATGAGCATGACGTGCATGAGGCGCTCGTGCATTTCTTCCAGTTTCACAAAAGAACCATCAGCACGCGCAATGGCGATGCTGAGCAGCGTTGATTCGTTAGGCTTCGGCTGTGCAGGATCAGTCGTGAGCGTCACAACGTAATCAGCGGGGTTACCATGCTTCATGACATGCTTCATCTCACTGATTGGTGCTGCACAACCTGCAAGAAGGATGAGCAAGAGAACTGGAAGAAGCCTCATATTTACCCCAATCGCATGGTTCTTCCAGAACTTGATTCAGCAATTGAATGATTTGTAACCGATGCGATCTGTTTTTGGATTTCTTCTGGCGAATCATTGCCATAACTGATCAACATTTTGTCTTTATCGCTCGTCAAGTAATCGCCGTATAATTCATTCGCCTCACCATTCACAAAGAACTTCAACGTCTTTTCCTCATTCGTGCAATACTTCTTCTTGTTCACAAAGCATTCGTTCGTGAACTTCATGCCAAGCGTTCGGAAGAATTCACCCATCGTGACGCCAGTAGCATGGAAATGAATGACGTCGCCGTTCATTCCCTCAATGTGCACGTACTGTGCTTTGACCATGTATTCGGCTTTGCGGAAATCGACCGGTTTGCCATCGAGATAGACTTTGTAGTCTGCGTGGGTGTGGATGCCGCCAAGCGGTCCGATGGGCGCACGCTTGGCACAGCCTGCAAGAATCACGAGCGCGAGCAGTGCGCATAAGACGAGGAATCGTTTCATGTTACAACCATTGTAAAGACTTGTTATTTAAACTTTTGCATTGCCGCAGCAAAATCCTTGAGCGCCTGCTCAGGATTCTTCGCCAACACCACGCCTGAGGATACCAGAATGCCTTTCACGCCCAGCAGCATGGCCTTGGCGACATCCTGCCTTGTCTTGATGCCTGCACCACAAAGAATAGGAATTCCCTTGATTGCCTTGGTTGTTGCAGTAATGACTTCAGGCTTTGCCGTGCTGACCGAAATATTTCCACCAATGAGTTCTGGAGGCTCTATCGCAATCATGTCTGGTTTGAATGCAGCAATTTTTTTGGCTTCTGCAGGCGTTGCTGCGCAGACCAGCGTGGTCAGTCCTGCTTTCTTGGCTCGCGCGATTGATTTCTTCAGGACTTGCAAGGTGAGCTTTCTCTCCGAATGATTCAATAATGTCCCGACTGCTCCTGCATCCTTAACTGCTTCAGGGAGAACAGCACCCGTATGCGCGCCCGGCTCGTCTGCATCAACGTGCTGTGCGAAAACAGGAATGCGCGTAGCCATATGAACATGATAGATGTCAGGAGTCTCGACCGCGACTGCGATGGTTATGCGTAAGAGCTTTGAAACGCGTTCGCAGATTTGCGCCAGCCTGATCGCACCTTCACCGACGCAGTTCTCGTACGCCTTGCAGTTCACAACAATCACAGGAAGCGCCAGCATGTATTTGGTCGAGCAGCCTGTGTTTTTAATCTTTTCTGCCTGAGAAAGGTGTCAAGAACCGCCAGTCAATAGACTGGTGGAAAACCGCGACATTTTTATAGTCGGCTCGTGCCCGTCAACGCCATGGCAATCCTCGCGTACATCCTGATTTCTGTGTTTCTGGTAAGCCTCATCTCACTCGTTGGAGTAATCACGCTTGTGCTCAAGCCGAAACTGTTGAGCAGCGTACTGTTTGCGCTCGTGAGTTTTGCTGCAGGATCCATGCTCGGCGTTGCCTTTCTTGACCTCTTGCCGGAGGCTATCAAGCACAGCCCTGACGGCGTCTTCGGCGCCGTGCTCACCGGCATTGTCGCATTCTTCGTCCTCGAGACCTTCCTCTACTGGTACCACTGCCACAGCGGCAAGTGCGAACGCCACAGCAAGGTCCGTGGCGATCATCACCACGTCATCATGCCGTTTACGTATCTGAATTTAGTCGGTGACGGCGTGCACAACTTCCTTGACGGTGTCATCATCGCAACGAGTTATCTCGTGAGCATCCCATTAGGCATCATCACTTCATTGGCAGTGATCTTCCACGAGATCCCGCAGGAGATCGGCGACTTCGGCATCCTCGTCTACGGCGGGTTCAGCAGGATGAAAGCACTCGCGTACAATTTCCTTTCCGCACTCACCGCGGTTGCGGGCGCAATGCTCGCATACTTCTTCGCAACCACGGTTGAGAATTTCGCGCAATGGCTCATTCCCTTTGCTGCAGGCGGATTCATCTATATCGCCGCAGTCGACTTGCTGCCCGAACTCCACCAGACCATGCGCTTCAAGAAAGCCGTGCTTCAACTGCTCTTTTTCCTGCTCGGTATCGGCGTGATTTGGGTAATCACCAATCTTTTTGCGCATTAAGAAATCAGAGTAATGCCACCAATTGCTGCTTCAGGCTGTCTTCGGTCTGGTTGCCAACGATCCTGCCGGCTTCCTGGCCGTTCTTGAAGACGATCAAACAGGGAATAGACATCACGCCATTGGCTTGGGCAAATTCTTGATTCTCGTCCACATTGCATTTGGCAAACTTCATCTTTCCCTGCAGTGTATGCGAGACTTTCTCAAAAATTGGTTCAAGCATTTTACAGGGCGAACACCACGACGCCCAAAAGTCGATCACCACAGGGATTTTGCTTTGTGCGACTTCTTTTTCAAAATTATCTGGCGTGACCTCGAGCACTGCGCTCCACCCCCTGATGATGTGTCTCCAATTCTCCTGACGGACGCAATGGCTTTGCCCTCGCGATCAAGAATTTTTTCGTACTCGCATCCAAATCAACGAATTCATTCGCGCTTTCCTTGAGTTTCCCAGAAGCGCTTTTGCCGAAAGCAATGACTTCCACACGGCACCCCATTGCCCGCTGCAGGTGTTCGACCAAGGGCACAAAGTCACCGTCGCCAGAGATCAGGACGAGCGTGTCCAAGCGAGGAGCCATCTCAATCATGTCCATCGCGATGCCGATGTCCCAATCTGCCTTCTTGGAACCATCAACAAAAACCTGAACGTCTTTGGCCTTGATTTCGTAGCCGAGATTGCCCAGGACTTGGAAGAATTCTTCGCGCGAGATGTCCTCGCTCCGCACGACGTACGCAATGGCGCGCACGAGCGTCCTGCCGCGAACAGCCTCATTGAGCAAGGCCTTGAAGTTGACCTTGGAATTGTACATGTGCCGTGCAGAATAATACATGTTCTGCACGTCGATAAACACGCCGACGCGCTGTGCTTTGGGAGGGGCTTTTGTCATTCAGTTCATCCGTGAAATCACTTGTTTATAGCCGCAATTCGTGCAGACCACTTCACCTGTCGCCTCGGTGTGCTGCAAGGTGGGCTTTCTGCACCGTGGACACCGCATTGCACCTGACGGAACCCGCTCAGGCAGCTGTCCATGTTTTAACCGGCATTCCTTGAGGTATAAAAATGTTGCGTACACGTGGAGACCATAATGTTTATATACCAGCTCAGACGAGAAAAACACAGGTGATGCGTATTCCTCAGGAAAAGAACGAGCTGGTGCAGAAATTTGTCGAGGCGTTCAAGGACGCCCAACGAGCATTGGATGATGGCAATTTCGATGCTGCGACAAATGGGTATAAGCAGCTACTCGATATCTACAACCAAATATCTGCGTCTAACCTTGATCCATTGCACAAGGAACTCGCGTACGATCAGCTGACCAAGGTCTACCAAGCATTACAATCACAACCGAGCAGCATCCACGCAACGACCCACATCATTGCAGCTGCAATCCTGCTCGTGCTGTTCAGCTTCCTCGTCTTTTTCAAGCCCGCAATCGTCGGCCTGACAACCTTGGATCCGCGCGTCGTGCACGACCTGAATTGGGCATTTGTGGAATCAGACATGCGCGACATGCACCTCGACAGTGTACCAAAATCCTTGCGAATCTCGGGAAGAATCGACGGCAATGGCTTTGTGCGCATCTATGCCGTGACATCGCGCAGCCGCATTTTGCTCTTTGACGATGATTTCGTACACGTCAAACCTGACGGCACGTTCTCCGGAGCATGCACGCACACGTGCACGACCGGACTGGACACGCAGGACTTCATCCTTGATGTTGTCGTCGATAATGCAGCGTTGACCCTTCACTCAATAGAATACACGAAATAATAATAATTACAGCGCAGGATTTCTCAACAACGCCGCGAGCATCGCGATCGAGAACACGAGCACGAACAACAATGCAGGCGTGAGCAACCAAATGTGCGCGGTTGAGGGAACATGGCCTGGCAACGGTGGTGACGGCAGGGTGTTCAAGGCGTCCTTCTTAATGATCTCGACCGCTTCATTGACCATTGCGGGCGAATGACCATATTGCACGAGCTGGAGCTTTAGCTCAGCGAGATCATACCCCAACTGGAGGTGTTCGCGCAAATACTCCACCAAATCCCCGACAACCATGCCTGTGCCTTCGGCACGAGTGTATATAAATATTTATCGTCCTTTGCTGACGGTAACAGCGATCTTCGTGAATGCACAGTTAAATTTATATAGTCACCAACGGTCTTGTCGTCTATTAATTTAAAAAAGGGTTGAGCATGGCAGACAAGGGGCAGTTGACGCTTTTTGTAATCATCGGCATCATTCTGTTGCTTGCGATCGGCATCTTCCTGTATGCCCAGCGCGAACGCATCACCGTGCCTGTAGAGGCAGAACGCATCCGTCTTGCTGAAGTTCCGACTACCGTGCAACCCATTCGTGACTTTGTCCAGACGTGCTTGTCTACGGTCGCACGCGAAGGCTTGCAAATCATTGGCGAGCACGGCGGGTATCTTGACACACGAACATTGCGGTTCAACCCTGCCGAACCGACAGAACGAGCTTCAGCAGTCCAGTTTGCTCCTGACAGCGAGATCAAAGTGCCGTACTGGTGGCACATGAATGCCAGGAATGATTGCGTTGGTGATTGCACGTTCACGAGCGAACAACCTCCCTTGACCCGTGCAGAAGGCGGAGGACGATCTGTTGAAGCACAGCTCGACCGACACGTTGTTGAGAATCTTCCCAAGTGCTTGGGCACGTTTGAGCAATTCCGCGCACAACAATTCATCATCACACCTGTTGGCGAAATCAAGCCAGAAACGCGAATCACGCAAGGCAACGTGATTGTCTTACTTAATTATCCACTTGAGATTCGCAGGGCACAAGAAACATTCGCCCTCAAGGAATACGTTGCAGAACTGCCGGTTAATTTGTACAAGATCTACATGCTTGCGGCAAACATCACACAACTTCAAGCACAGTATTTTTTCCTTGAACGTGCGACGCGCAACCTCATTGACATCTTCGGCAGGGCAAGCGAGGACGCATTGCCGCCTGTGACTGAGATGGAGTTCGGTTTTGGCAGAGGAGTGATGTGGACCAAGTTCGATGTCGAGCAAAAGCTCATGCAGATGCTCACGAGCTATATCCCTCTCCTCAAGACTATGAACACGAGGAACTACCAGTACTTCCTCGCGCCTCCAGGCACTGACCGAGAACTCTATGAAGTCATGTACAACCGCGGCTTCACAGTTCCACTACTCGAACCCCACCGGTCGCTCAATGTACGCTTCAGCTATCTGCCTTGGTGGAATCCCTACTTCCATCTCAATTGCAATGGCCAGATCTGTCAGGCTGAAGGATTCTCAAGTACGTTTGCATTCCTCTTTGGCGTTCGACGCTATGCCTTTGCGTACGACATCAGTTATCCTGTACTTGTGGAAATCACCAATCCTGATGCCTATGGCGGCGAGGGTTATGCCTTCAGATTCTTCCTTGAGGCAAACATGCGCAACAATGAACCATTGGCAACCCTTGAAGAACCCATCATCCTCCCTGCAGCGATCGAAGACACCTCACTCCTGTGCGACGAAGCACAACGTACCGGAGGCAACATCACACTTATAGTACGTACCAGTGCAGGAGAACCAGTGCATAATGCAGAAATTCTCTACCGTTGCGGCACGGAAACATGCTCGATGGGCACCTCGATCCGAGGCAGACTTGTTGCACCATTCCCGCGCTGCGTCGGAGGATTTGTGACTGCACAATATCCTGACCTTACACCTGCAGTCCAGCCGCTTGATATTCTTGATGCAAATCCCCAAACAGTCGATCTCACAATGGGTGTTCCTTATTCGGTCGATTTCACAGTCAAGAAATGGGTGCTGAGGAAAACAACAGGCTGGGATCTTGATGCGAATCAGGCAGTGAATCAAGGACCGCGCGAGAACACAATCATCATGCTCGAACGCAAAGGTGAAGAATTCGAGGAACCCATTATGGTTTTTGCAGAAGTGTGCGGTTCGCCATTCAACAAGGCATCCATTCCATGCGGAACACCGCCCGGCGACACCTCCAAAGACGTACGGATCTATCCTGGAGACTATCACGTTACCATCCACAGCTTCCATTATCCATCGCCTGATTTGAAAATTCCTCCTGAAAAACGATGCGTCAAGTACAAGATCGGGCACCGGAAACGAACAAAATGCTTCCGTGTCCCGCCCCAGGACATTGTGTTCAACACTGAAAAACCGCTTATTTCAGGCTATGCAGAATTTGATTGGTCGGTGAGTGATGAGCAGCTCAGAAGCGCGAAAGCCATTGAGTTCAGTTACATCAATTTCGGCTTGGAAAAAGTGCAGCCGCCAAGCGAACGCAAGATTGAAGACCTTGAAATCATGGGCAGGTTATTTACGTATTCAGAACAATATCTTGATTTGTTGAAACCCAAAATCACATGAATAACAAATTACTCTATTGGACAACGTGGTTTGCAATTTGGCTAGTCCTGACCCTGCCAGTTGTTGCAGCGCAACAATTATTGACTGTACAAAAGTTTGCGGGTAAGGACAACGTTCAAGGCTTTGCCAAGGAAAATGACGAACTCACCATTCAGATTCTTGCGCAAATGATTGGCAATCCACCGCCAGAAATTGCACGACAGCGAGCACGCGTGTACGTTGATGACACGTACACGTTCATGAATTCGTGCACGCCGCAGGCAGCAAGCATGTACCAGTGCACGTACACGACAAGAGATATCGTGTATGGCGGAACTGATGATTACAAGATCAAGCTCTATGATGCTGAGGACAAAGAGATTGCTTCAGCTGATCGGATGCTCACGGTTGATTTCCACGCGCCACGTGTCGTCTCGCTGAGCGTGAGTCCCAATCTCAGCACTAGCCCTGTCCCGACAACCGTGCGGTACAAGGTTGAGGATTATGGAACAGAAACAGGCAAGGCCACGAATTGTGCAGGCATCAAGCTCGTGAATATCACCACCGGTACGAGTCCTATTGGAGTGGCTGCAGGCAATGTTGGCGAGTGCGTCAAGGAAGGAACAATCACGTTTACTCCCACAGTTACTGAGCCTTCCACACGCCTCAGCGTGTGTGCTGTCGTGACTGATCACCTCAATCACAAGAGCGCACCTGTCTGCAAGACATTATTGATTGATTCAGTCAAACCAACAGCGACAGAAGTAGTGTTGCGTGACAAGGACGGCTTTGTGATTACGAGCATGCGCAGCGGACAAGCCGTGACTGCTGATGTTTTCGTGAGCATTCCTGATGCAGACATTAATGCAGCAACTGTCAAGGCAGATCTTTCTAAACTCAATCCCAGCCTTGGCAAGATCGTGCGCACTGACCAGAGCGGCAACTGGTTTATCTGGCGTGATGTTGCCATCACCACACCCGCAACGTGTGAAGTCACAGTTGAAGCCAATGATCTTACCGGCAACAAGGACACCAAGACACTCTCGTGCACGATCAGCATTGATGATACTGGCCCTCAACCAGTCAAATTCAACACGCCTTTTGTTGATGAAGACGAAACCTTGCTGATCGGCGTGAACGGCACCATCTCAGTCGAGTTCAAAGAAACCGGCACAGGATTGCACAAGCGAAATGCCTTCCTTGACCTCCGCGCCTTCGGGCTTGGCACAGAAGTCAAGGCAGACGCGTGCGAAAAAACAAGTGCTGAAGCATGGACGTGCTCATGGCGAGTACGACCAACCGCGGGCAATGGCACGTACACGGCAAAACTCTTGCCTATTTCTCGGGATGACCTGAACAATCAAGTGCCTGCAGGACTCGAAGCACGCATCCGTTTTGACAATACGCTTCCGGCAAATTTGCGCATCAAGGAAATCGCGGCATTCCGCGGCGACCAACGCGTTCTGACCAACGTGACTTCACTTGGTGAGACCATGGAGTTCGTGATTGAAGGCTCTGGCTTCACCACGGCTCTTGCTGACTTTACAACCCTTGGTGGCGAGAATGCAACTCTTGCAGAAAAGTGCGAGGGTAATTTCACCAAGACATGCACGTTTGCGATGACTACGTCGGTTTCTGGTCCGCAGAATACAACAATCCTCTTTGATGTCCGCGACGCTGCAGGAAATACTGCGCGCATCAACACAAGCAAACTCTTCATTCTCGGCATCACCAACGAGACCAACCCGAATTACTGGAAAGTCATGAGCGAATGCTCCCCAACCGTGCTTGATCGTGCAACACTCTCAGTCTTTGAGCACCCAGTGTATTGCCGGATGAAACTCACGTCGACGAATGCACTCGCGCAACCCATTACCGTCCAAGGACCCTTAGACGCGACCGAATGTTCAGGCCAGACTGAATATGTGAGTGATTTGCGTGTGGAAAACAATTATGGCGGAAGCAAAGAACCCTACCTTGCCATTTCCCTTGTCGCAACAGATTACACCATCAACAATCTCAACGTTACGTGCCCGATTTCAACCTTGACGCGCGTGGGCAGCTTCAGGCCTCAGAACCCAGAAACAGACAACGTCACCATCACTCTCCAGTTCACGAATCTTCCGCTTGGTGAATTGTACGGCAACATCAAGGACGAAGTCATGGATGTTGAGAAGCGTATTGACGGCGTGTGGAAGCTTGTCGGCCAATTACAGAAGTTCATAACGTATGCAGAGAAGCTCTGCCAAATCCTGAACATGTTCATGGCCATTGTCTCTACAATCGGCGCAGTGGTCTTTGGCTTGGGACTCGTCTCAGTATCAACCATCGAAATCCCCTTTGTTGGCATAGCCATTTCACAAGCAGCCGATGAATCAGCACGCCCACTCTGTTTCTCAAGCGAATCGCTCAATCTCTCCTATCCATTCCTCTTCACCGCGCTCAAGAGTTTCTGTGACTTTCTTGCGTGCCAATATAGCCTCTTTGATGCTTTGAATCTCATCCCTGGCGTGAATATTGACATAGGCTACCCTAGTGAGACGATGAACTTCATTTTTGGCACTGGCGCCATTGAAAAAATCGGTGCAGAACCAGAAGTTGTCCAAAACCCTGCAGTGTATTTCAACAGCAAGGACAGCCTGATCGCAAGCATCATCATCCCGCCCTTCTGCATTCCCGGCATTATTTACAACTTGGACAAGTGGCGCCAAATCCAGTGCAGATATGGCACTTGCCTGCTTGAAGATGTCAAAGAGCAAGGCCTGCCCATCAGTGCATGCAAAGACCAAAAGAGCTACATGCAGTGCCGTTTTGTGGTCGGAGAAATATTCAATCTCATTCCCTTTGCATCATTAGTGAACCACCTCCTCACGTCACTCCAGAACATCCTCTCCAACCCCCTCGTGGCCGCAGCATTCGTTATTGAGATTGCATGCATGGCTGCCTGCGCCTCACCCAAATTTGTAGGAATTGTGCACAATGCGTGCTCAGGATACAGGGTCATCAGCAGACTCAGCCAGACCGTCAAGTACATCATAGATGCAGTGAAAGCAAAAGATCAATTCCTTGCCTTTGACACTGGATGGTGCGAAAACTTCGAAGATGCATTGGAAGAATTCGAGCAATAAGATGAGAAAACTATTCAACATCATGGTTATCGTGCTGTTGTTGAGCGCGAGCGCTGCGATCGCACAAGTTGAGGGAGAAGAACAGCTTCTTCCATCATCAAAAACAACACTTTCCGCTGGACAAGCACGAGAACCCATAAAGTCAGCAGAGAGACCCAAACCGCCTGAGACAAGAGAACCGATTGTGAGTGCTGCTCGACCATCAGAAAAAGCACCACCCACAGAAAAGGAACCAAATTGGCACGTGTACAAAGATCCCAAGAACCCCAAGATCTGGGAACTCCAGCCTACACTCCTCAAAGAAGCTCCTGAAGGCTTGAGGTATGAAGGCGGAGTTACACTCACTGATGCGAATATCGAATTCGCACGTGATAAAATAGGATCAGAACTTGTCAGCGTCGAAAACAACAAAATCGCTCTCCAGGGAAAAGAGCAACCGGCACCAGACGTTTCTATCGGCGACAAGACAATAACTAGCTGGACCGGCCGTGTTGAAGACGTCTCCTATGACGAAAAAACCAAGCAAATATTGTACAAAGGAGATGTGATAAGCGCTGTACCTGATCAACCAGGGATGTATAGCTATGCTGAGAAACCAACAGACTATGTGCAGAACACTCCTGGTGGACTGCTTATCAAGAGAGGTGATGAAGTAAGCATTGCAGGCCAGCGGTTCAAGCAGGGCGAGTGGGAGGCAATGACTGTAGGCATTGATGCACAGAATTATGCTGTAGCCGCATACACATTCAGTGATCTGGGCTTCGAAATGATACCTGAAGAAAAAGGAGAACCAGCAGGAACGTTCAAAATAAGTGATAGGGAAGTCACGATCAAAGATGGTCAGGCGATTTCCAAAGAGATCAACAAGGACGGAAGCTATACCGAAGAGACCTACACGTATGAGAAAGGTCGAAAAGTAGTAAGTTCGTCTCAAGAAGTTGATGCGGGTGGAAAGACGACGTCAAAACACACCTTTGGCGATAAATTGACGGTTCTTGAGGATAATGTGGTGATAACGATCGGAACCCAAGCGGCATATACTGATGCAGGCGGCAAGGAAAGAATCTTTGTTCAGTTGGAGGGTGTCAGATTGCAACAAGGATACGCGGTGGGGCTTGATACGAAGACGAGAAGATTGGTGTACACCGAAAACGGAAAAGAATTGACCGGTGATGCATTGGACAAATTTGAAAAGGAGTTGGACAAACCTGAAAACGAAGCACAGAAAAAAGCAATCGAGGCTCAAAAAGAAAAGGTAGAAGAGGCATTGGCGGTTAAAACCGTGAGTGAGTTTCCTGAGCGGGAGCGCGATATTTTCTTTGATGTGAGAACTACATTACAGAATTTCGTGCGGGCATATGAGGTCGCAGCAGGATATGCGGTATGGTCATCATTGATTTGGGATGATGAAACCCTGCAAAAGTGGCGCGATAAGATTAACCACATCATGTGCGAAAAGACAGGCGGCTTACTTGGCGGAAAGGAATGCTGGACATCAAAAATCTGCGGGCGACACGCAGATATTACCCCGCCGCGCAGCGGCGTGCTGTTCAATGCACCTGTTGGAGGAGCGCCGAGGCCTGTCGCGCATATCGAAGGACAGCGCTCACTGCCTATTGTTTCTCACAATGAAACACGATGGATTTATACCATCACGTTTGGACTTGCAAATCCCCAGAAGGAAAAAGACATGAACTATAATGTCCGTTTTGTTGGTCCTCGACGAACCGCGAACTGGTGGAGTGAAGGACAACTCCTCAAGGCAGGAGGAAGTGCGAGTGCAGTTGGCGGAGGAGCACTCATCAAGCTCTCGAGCAATGAATACACTGAAGTCTGTCTTGAATTCAATCCGTCAATCACGTCTTTTGGCGGCAAGCGCGTGGGCAGCGTGTGCAACAGCATCGTACAAGCAACGCCTGAAGTAACAGCGCCGTACGGCCCTGGCATCAATGTGACTGCTGCTGCACAACCAAGTGCGGCTGCACCCGGAGCACCAGCGCCGCCCGGAGCAAACGTATGAACCTCAAACAACTCATTTCCGTACCGCGCATCCTTGGCATCGTACTCATCATACTCGCAGTGCTCGTCTACCAAACCCAAGGATTCCTGAGAACAGCGCTGCTGGCAATCGTGGGATTGGTGCTCATGCTGACTCCGACTCATCGCGCAACTGCGCACTGGTGGGCATTCCTCAATTCATGGCGACTAAAAAAAGAGTTCGTATTCATGATGCTCTTTGACATCCTCTTCTGGGTAGTACTTGCAATCCTGACGCTCATCATGGCAAACGTCCTGCAAAGTCCGACCGAACAGCTTAAAACAATCAATACCGCATCATTTAACATTGGCGCAATTACAAGTTACAATGCCATTATTGAAAGTTTCTTTATCACGGCAATCATTACCTTTGTCGTCTTCTGGCTGCTTACAGTCATCGCGTACAGTTTCTCGCGCGGACTGATCTGGCTTACCCTGCTTGAGAAACCCATGCACACACCCTTCTTTATTCGGTTCAGCCTGCTCAACCTGATCTGGTGCACGATCTGGACCTTCCTCATCATTCTTTTCATGATCACCATGGTGCCACCCATCAGCGCAGTGATGTTTGTGCTTATGATGCTTTTGTATGCCCATCTTACGACCATTTTGCATTATTCCTATACCAAGACGCGCGCGTTCGGTAAGGCAGTCAAAGACGCATTTGGAATCGGTTTAGGCATGCTCGCGAGGTTCGTGCACCCGTATTGCTATTTGTTCATTGTCTACGTGATCTTAAGCCAATTCACGCGCTTTGTGCAAGGCAATACATTACTGGTGGTCACGTTTATCGTTTTCCTCGTCTTCATGGCATGGTACAGGACGTACCTAAGAAATATTCTGAGGCACATCGCATGATGAAAAAGGGCCAATTGACAATATTCATCATCATCGGCCTGATCTTGTTAATGAGCATTTCACTGGTCATTTATTTGACCACGCGCGAGGTTGTCAAGCCGGTCGAGGAAGAAGTCATTGTTCCTGAAGATGTCAGGCCTGTGTACGAATTCGTGCAGAGTTGTGCGAATGACATCGCGCGCGAAGGCCTTGGATTGCTCGGCTTGCAAGGCGGATTCATCAACCTGCCTGGCATCATTGACCGCACGCCAAGCGCCTACATTCCCATTGACTCAGCCAATTACTTCAAAGTGCCGTTATGGTATTATGAAGGCGAAGACCGCACACCCAGTCTCGGCTACATGGAGCGCGAAATCGCACGATATGTAAATGAGCGCATCAAGGAATGCACAGGTGAGTTCGAGCCGTTCCAAGAACGCTTTGCGGTTCGTGAGGAAGGCAATGTGACAACACGCACCATCATCACTGATGACCAAGTCATCCTCCGGATTTCGTGGCCATTAGCACTTGCTACTCCTGAACGTACCACGCGCGTGCAAGACTATGTCGTGCGCATGCCTGTCCGTCTGAAACACATGTGGGAAATTGCGAACGCAACCATGGCTGCAGAAAACCAGCACGCGTTCTTTGAGAACGTAACTATTGATCTTATGGCTGCAGACAGCGACAATATTCCCATGGATGGATTCACAATAGAATGCGGCGTCAAGCGCTGGAGACTCCAGGATATCGAGCAGCGGCTCCAACAATTATTGTACTGGAACATTGCCACTGCGCGCATCAAGAACACTGACTACTGGCCATTTACTGCGCCGAAGAGCACGTATGAGGGCCTGCATAAAGAGTTTGTTCGCATGACCCGCGAACTCGAACGAAGCTCTGATTACGAACAAGGCAAAAAACAGCTTGAGAGCAAGGTTGCGGCACCGGACGATGCGTACCAGTACTTCAAGCTCTTCTATGATGTCGGCGTGCAGCGGCCCACAGACATCAAGGTCAGTTTCGAATACCAGCCTGACTGGGGGATGGAACTCAATGCGCAACCAAGCGAAGGGCCAGTGCTCAAGTCCAACACCGGCAAGGGCGCGGGCAAATTCCTGCGCTTCCTCTGCATCAACCAATGGCATTTCGCCTATGATATCATTTATCCCATCAAGGTCACAATCCGTGATGACCAAGCTTTTGCTGGCGAAGGCTTTGTCTTCCAATTCGCATTCCCTGTGCTCGTCAACGACAACGCACCTGAAAGGCTTGACTTTGGCTTGAGACGCTTCCAAAGCATTGATTTCGGCTCGCCAGAATTCTGCACCACGTATGGCGACAAGCTCACAGACATTCGTGCACTCGGCGAAGTTGAAGGAGTGCCTGTGCTCATGGAACTGCCTGATGCAGAAGTCACGTATCGCTGCTTTGATCAGGAATGCGAGCTCGGCACGACTGGTGCAGGCGAAGGCATCTATCAATTACTTACCTACTTGCCCCGAGGCTGTGCAAACCCCTTCATCACGGCACGCAAGGAAGGCTACCTGCCTGCAACCGCACAACTCTCTGGCGACCGCCTCGACCTCAGACTTCCCAAGCTCCAAGACATGAAGCTCAAGTTCGTCGTGCACCCCTACCACGGCCCAACCAAGGCATGGGGAACCCCCAAACCGCTCAAGGACAACGAACAAGTCTCACTCCACATCAGTCTTGTGAACAAGACCTTTGATCAATTCATCAGCTTCCCAACAACGAATGAGACTTTGCAGCTCGTGCAGGAGACTGCGCATTATGATATTGATGCCATGCTGTTCCTGCGCCGCGGCAAGGAAGCGAGTACGTTCACCGAGATTGGTGGTTATAGCGCAGCAAAGCTCAAGATCCCCTACGATGCGATTGCCGGAAAGACCACTGCAGTCATCCACGTTGTGGAATACCTGCCCTCGCCAATAACTGATGAGCAAAAGCTGAACATGATCACGTATTTGATGGAAGGAGACTATCGCGATGCATTACAACCAACATTTGAGTAAGTGGATATTCATTTCGGCGCTGGCCATGCTCATAGTATTACTGCCCTTTGCTGGCGCCGAAACTCCTGCTCCTGAAAACGCGACGAACGTGACCGTCACTCCTGGAGCGTTCGAACTTGATGTGGTTGTGCCGCCGCATTCGCGCAGCGCAGTGTTGACCATCGAAGGCAAGACTCGGCCTTCTGCAATCGTGCATGCCTTTGTGAATAACATCCGCGTGCGCGTGGTCACTGCAGCAGCAGATGGCAGGTTCAAACTTCCCAGCATTCCCTTGAGCCAACCTGAGAACACGCTCAGGATCGAGGCAGACGTGAACAGGACTATCGTGCGCAAGGAATTCAAAGTGCTCTATGACAGCGCACCACCCACGGTCAAGCTTGACAAGGACATTCCTGACTCTGTCAAGGAAGGAAGTTTGAAGATAACTGGTGACGTCAATGAGAAAGTCACCATTCTGTACCGAGTCATCCACCGTTCAGACCTCGAACCGCCAGAACTCATCGCAAACCTCAAAGCGACAAAAGTTGATGAGAACGCTGTTGAACTCACGTGGGACCCGAACACGGCAACAGACTTCCGTGAATACTTGATTATCCGCAATGGCAAACGCCTTGCTACAACAGCGCTCACCAGCTTCCGTGACGAGAATGTCGTGTCTGGCAAGGAATACGGGTACAGCATTGCAGCAGTAGACACCAGCTGCAATACCGGCACGTCAGCAGATGTGAGCATCACGACCAAGTCAGGCGGAGCGACCAACATCACGCAGGCATTGTACCAAGTGAACCTGAGCTGCGAGCCAGCATTCTCGACAATGAGCGCAGGAAGCCCGTTCTCGATCACGCTTACGCTGGCAGAAGGCATCAACGACATTGAAATGCTCTTTATTGATTCTACTGGCAACCAAGAAGTGATTACGAAGACCGTGCGCATGGACAACAGACCGCCCAAATTCATCGAGACCAATCTCAAGGAATTGAGCCCATCGTACACGCCGCGCGTCAAGATCAAAGGCAAACTGGACGAACAGGCAACCGTGTTCGTGTATTTGAATGACGAGAAGAAACCCAGTAAATTTGAAGTCACTGAGAAAGACGGCTCGTTCACCATTCCCATCGACCTTCGGACTGAAAGGCGCATCAAGAAAGGAGTCAAGCGAGCAGCGCTTGAAGTCGGCGAGGGCTGGGTGAACACAATCAAGCTCGAAGCAGTTGACCTCGGCGGCAATAAAGGAACTCATGGACCAGCAGACGTTGATTTCCTCTTGTGCGGCGAGGGAACATGGTGGCGCACCAACATCGGCGAACCACTGCCCACTATTTTGCTGCCACGCCTCCTGATTCAAGGCGTGCAACAAATCGGCATCCCCTTCAATATTAGCTATATCGGCAATTATCCAGTTAGGATTGGCAAGATCGATGTTCGACCGATTCCGCTCTCTAAGGAAGCCCAGAAGGATTATGACCATGACTGGGTGAGCGTGCAGGAATACACCCGGCCCCGCGGGCCAAAAGACACGGTCGGCTATGTCCAGATCCAGTTCGAGAACGTCCAACCATTGGTAGACAAGCCTGAAGCAGGACCGAATGAGAAAGAACTCGCAGTGTCCGGCCATCGCAGAGGCGAATGCATCGTTCCCGGCACTGGTTGTGTCAAATTATTCCTCCAGATGGAAATCCAATTCCAAGAAACCATTCAGCTCAAGCCAACAGACCCGCGAATGCCGATTGCGACGCCCAAGATCGAGAAGCGCATCCAACGCGTGTGCGTGCCTGTCGAAGTCGCCATCGACCAAACCATTCCCTCTGATGTCATTCCCAAAGGCCTGCTGCGCAATGCGCTCAAGATCATTGACAAAGCGATCAACCTCATTGACAAAGTCCTGAAACCATTAACCACGATTGGTGAGTATGTGCTTTATGGATGCCTTGCAAGCAATGTCTGGCTGTTTGTGAGTTTCTTCCAAGAAAAGATGGCATGCGAAGCAAGTGCAGTCTTTGCTGCATTTGGTGATGGTGGATGGAACAAAGCAGTTGCAGAAGCAGGAATTTGCGAACAAGCATACAAGGACAATCCCACCAAGCTTTCTTCCTGTCAAAACTGCCAGAAGACACTTGAATCACGCAAGAAATTTGAGAACAACGTCATGCACGGACTCTGTGATCGCGTAGCGTGCCCGAGCGCTCCCACGTTTGCGACATATATCCGGGACCAGAGCGGCATAGCAGACCCCCTTGACGTCAGCAGCGAAGTACAAAAGAACGATGCTGCCTTCTTTACAAAATGGGCACTCACGACTGGCAACCAGCAAGCGCTCTATGCAGGCAATGACTGCGCATTCACGTACAGCACGTTTGATTTCATCACGCCCACGTACAAATCCTCAGGAAACAAGGTAGGAATCAGGGCATTGTTTGACATTGCCAAAGGACAACCCACAACCGAAGCAGAAGCAGGCCTGCCTCTCAAGTTAGGTCCGACAACAGATGATTGCAAGAAAGAACTCCACCCAGCACACCCGAACTGCTGCGGAGTCCAATACCAGCGCGAGTGGAGCTCGGCATGCGGCATCGGCACTGTGCTCGGCACAGACGCAGACACGTTTGATGAACTCAAAGAAAGCACGTGCCTTGCAGCCCAAAAAGCAAATGTTGCCACCACAGACCTCACGTGCAACCGCTTATGGAATTCAGTCGCAGGATTCTGCGAGAGCAAAACAGGAGAACCAAGCGCAGAGACGGTGAACCTCGGAGCAGTTTGGGCACCGCCAAAGACCGGCGCTGATGACAATGCGGCGTATATTTTCATCATTCCAGCAGCAGAAGTGGCTGGACGACCATTGGCAGGCCTTGTCAGTCCGCGCATCATACCTGGAATCGGTGGCGCCACAACGCCGCAATACCGCGTCTTCCGTGGTTATGCAGTAAAGACACCACAATTCGACCGCATTCCACGCGAAGAAAAAGAAAAGCGAGGACCCAAAGGACAATTCAGACTCAATGCGGGGCTCACCGCAGTATTTGATAAGGAACTCACCCACCATTTCGTTCAAGGCCCGCCAACTGACGAGAAAAAACCAAAAGTTGAGGACGCGAAACGGCTACAGGACTTCGCAACTGATATTTGCGAAGGAATTACTCCATGTGAAAAGGCAGGTAATGTCAAGAACTCATATGAACGCGTGCGGGAATTCATTGAGACTCCTGAAGATGAATACATTGTGCGACCGTATTCAGGCCTGCTGAGAAGCACGCAATGCGTTTGTTTGCCGGCAGTCACAAGCTACTTGCACATGTGGCGGAGTGTGCTTGGAGCATTCCATGCATGCTTCAGCAAGATCCTGCTGACGGGTGAAGGAAGCGAGGGCTTCTGCGCTGCAAAGCTCTCCGGCGTCGTGTGCGATCTCTTCTTTGAATTCATCTCGTGCTTCACGCAAAAATTCAGCACCCCCGGCGTTGGCGGCCGTGCAGGCCTTGGCGGGTTTGGAGACGTTCTCGGGGCGCTGACCGGAGCAGGCACTGCAGTCAGCAGGAGCGTGAGCAACCGCTACGGCGAGACGTCCTTGTACAAGTCACTCTTTAGCGAGCGCAAGCTCGTGCACGCCATCTGCATCTGGGCATTCACCGGCACATGGGACCTCAACATCCAAAACCTCTTCCAACAACAAGTCGAAGAAATCCCGGTGGACAGCGAAGGAGCGCTGACTACGTGCCAGCGCACGTTTGTCTCGTATGATCCAACAACCGAGCCTTCAGGCCTCACCTCGTGGGCATACCGCATCGCAGGCGGCATGATTGCAGGAGCTGACCTCCGCTACCGACTCAAGCTCAAGTGCAGCTCAGGATTCGCTTGCGATCCCCAAGACTATCCTGATGGCAAGTGCGATTGTCCTGCACAAGAATTCACCCTGCCTGTTACTTCGCCCGAGCTCGGCCGCGGACAGGCACGCAAGTTCGAGCTGCTCAACTTTGATAGCACCTTCCTTGTCCAGCCACAACAGGATCCGCTTGGATCAGGCGTGCGGTACGACACTGCAATCCTCGAATGGGAATGGACTGATCCGCGCACCAAGACCGTACGCACAGACAAGGTTGACTGCTCAATCAGACAAACCGAAGGCGGCGGAGCACCAGCCTTCTGCGCGCTTGACCTCTTCAGCGGCAAATTCCGCTGTCTCTTTGGCGAGATGGAGAGCGGCATCAGGATCAACGAAGCGAAGCCAGCATATCCTGAGAACCAAGAAGCCTTCGCGCTCACTCAGCCACTCAACTTCGCGCTGGACATCAAGCAGAAATACCCTGAGGAACGCAGGCTGCAAAGACAGAGCAAGAAATTCCTCACGTACGATATCAAGGACGCCAACGGAGTAACCATTGTCGACCAGGAGACAGGGAAGGAATTGCGCATCCAGAACGATGCTGTGAATGCGCAGTATGACCTCGCGACCAATGGCGTCTACCGCTTCGTCGTGCCACAACCGGGAGCGAGGACGGCGATTGAGGATTTCAAGCTCAACAATCCAACAATTATCAAGCATTCAGCTGTTGCAGCTGCTGGAGGAATAAGACAAACGCCATGGGGCATCAATGTCCGCAAGGACTTCGCCAAGAGAGTAACCATCACTGACAGTGACAATAAGCCAGTTGCCAGAAACATCAGACTCCTCATCGTGCTGCCCAAATTCAAGGACCAACAGGGCGAAGCGCAATACGAGGTCTACTTGGTTAATCCTGCAGCGCCAGAAAAGCTTGAGTCTAACTCGCGCAATGGGTATCTCAGCTTCACCACAGATCTCCTCGCGACTGGACAACAAGCATCGGGACTGTTGAATCAAGTTTCGTTCAAGCTCAAAGTGCCTCGATGGTTTGGAGATGCTGAATTCAACGGCTTCCTCGAATTCGAGCACATCACCGGCTACCAGCCGATCGGTGACAGCCTGCAGATTCTTGTGGAATACGTGCCACCACAAGAACGCAAGGAAACTCCAGGCTGCCCACAAGAGCAGGTTACGTGGACTGCCGTATTCACCATTTATGATTCTGACCGACAAGGCAATCCTTCAGAACAAGTCAGCGTTGACCCAGAAACAGGAGAAGCACAACAACGCGTCGTACCCTTTAAGATCATCTGCAAGAAGCCGGAAGAAATCAAGATTGCGCCAATTGTTTCTCCTGCAATTCCACAACTTGAAAGCTTCACTCTCCTTGATGCAAAAAGCACTATTGTCCAGCCGCAACCTGATGGGAGCTATCTCCTCAATGGTGAAGAACAATACAAAGCACGTTTTGTAGTAAAATTCAATCAGAAAAACTTCAACCTTGCACTGGTTTCAGAAATTTGGAAAGATGAGCCTTTACCTGTCCCACCAACAACCCAGTATGGCGACACCGTAACGCGTAATCCCCAAGATGTTTACGAATATGTATTTAGCTTCGCAGGCGAAAAACCAGGCAAGCTTATCCTCACACTTACCGATCCAGCTGACGCAAAGAAACAAAGCATCAAAGAATTCAAAATAGACGTTCGTATGCCAGTCGCAACACCAGGAGGACCAACCACCCAACCTTCACCATGAAACTCTTCCCTACCATCGCACAAGCATGGAAAGCGTTTGTTGCACACAAGAAGCTTCTGCCTCTCATAGTCTTCATTGACATCCTCTTTGTGTATGGCTTGACGCGACTGCATTATGAAGTGTTTAATCGTGCGAGCATGACCGCGATCAAGCTCACGTCCATGATGGGCGAACAAGTACAACAGCTTGCAGAATCAGAGACCGTCCAGGAGCTTGCCACACTCCAGTCGCCTGAGTTCCTCACTGCGTATCATGAACTTGTTAAGTATATTGGTTGGTTTTTTGTTGGTGCATTCGCAGTTTGGCTGGTTGGCAAAGGGTTGGTATGGCTCCTTGCGCACAAGAGCGTTGAGAAGAAGGTGCCTATCGGACCATTTGCATTACGGTTTTTTGGAATGACGCTTTTTTGGTTCTTTTCCTTCATTGCCCTCACGCTGATCGCGCTCAATGTCCTTGATTATTCACTTTTTGGCGTGTTCCCGCTCATCGGTAAGGCAGGGGCAAACTTGATTGTCGTGTTCCTGTACTGGGTGCTTGCCTATTTTGTCTTTATTTCGTACAGTATCGTTCCGCGGCCAGCGCTCAAGCAAGCCTTTGTGCTGGGCGTGAAGCGATGGAAGGAATTATTGCTCGTCCACATCATTGGATCACTCATCTTTTTTGTCGCGACAACCGTGCCTGCGCATTTGGTCAAGGTGCAAATCTATCTCTCGTTGACGTTTATTGTGTTTATTGCGTTGCCCATGATTGCATGGGCGCGCGTCTTTTGGGTTACTGCAGTACAAAAGGTGATGCGCTATGAATAAAATGGAAGTATTTGTGTTAGGAATCGTGAGCATTCTTGCGTTATTGCTCATGCTGGTGGTGGGCTACCGCTCGATAACAGGCGCACTCATCCAGGAATACGAAGAATCTTATGAGCTTGGTACACAAATCCTGAAGCACGCGCCACAGCATTATCCGCGGTTTGCCTATCTACCGCTCAAAGCTTCCAATTATTCTGCTGAAGAATTGCCGCCCAAAGACTACCTCACTCCCGAACTGATCACCTTACAGGTCAACCGGGTTCCGATTCCTGAACGCATGCTGAACTATTTCATCTCATTGCAGAAGGACAGGATTCACACGTTCTCCGGCAGCGCTGGCTATTATGAAGAAGACCCGACACGCTTCCTCCAAGGCCATCTGTGTTCGTATGCGTACAAGATCACCGGAGCGCCCTTGCGCTGCGAACGCGTCCTTCTGGCATACGATGATGGCACGGTGACGTTTGCTCGCGGGTATGCGCCAGACGAATACATCGCGTATCAGGCAGCAGGCACTGATTTTGGAGCATTGTTCGTGCTCACCAATCCTGAGTACGGCATCCTTGCAGCAAGCCCGATCGCATACCTCCGGTATGTTTCCAAATAATCCGGAAATTTTTCGCTTTTTAACTTTTTTTTCGTAAATCTTCCTGTTACACCGGAATGTTTCCGGTGATAACCCGCATATTTCCGGGTTTTTGACAGTAAATTCCTTTAATTCCATTCACTTTCTTTCTCGCATCCCTTGGAAACAATGGGAGCCGTGCCAGTCTGCCGGCGACTGGTGCGGTATTCACTATGGGCAAAACACTTGAATCAGTTGTGCAGGACATTGGCAAACGGCTTACGCTGAGTTCTCCGACGTACGAACGCGCAAAGGCATTGTATGACTGGATGGCTCAGAATGTTCGTTATGATTATGACCGCTGGAATGCAATCCAATCAGGCAGTGATGAGCGCCACATTCTTCCGCCACACGAAGTCCTCGAGCATGGCAAAGGCGTGTGCGGCGATCTTGCATGCCTGTATGTCACACTCGGTAGACGGCTCGGCATTCCTGTTCATTACGCAGCAGTCCAGCACAACAACCAACCACACGCATGCGCAATCGTTGACCTTCCTGAACGAAAACTCCAAGTTGATCCTGCATTCAAGATGTTTGACGCGAATCACCCACACTACCGTATCGAACATCCGGATGTGATTGAAGAAACTCGTTCATTTGGACCATTCATTCCATTCGAGCTACCGCGTACAGTCAAGGGTGTTGCTGCAGTACTCGCACTCTGCGCAGGACTCGCCACCATGTTCTCGCCATTGGCAGGATGCATGAAATCCAGCGATCTCAAATATTTTAAAAACGAACAATCAGCGCATTTCTCGACCAAGCACGGTCACGTCACGTTCACCATTGACGCAGAAAAAACGTGGCAAGAAGCAGTATTCTTCATGGAAGCAGCAAATCGCGACTTGGATGAAGCAGGCCTTTTGAAAGCATACGTTCAAGCAGACAAGGATGCAAACAACACCATCAGCAATCACGAGGCGCAAGAAGCACGCAGTACAGCTCGAGCAGCATACCAACACTAATCCTTGAGCGCAAATGCAATACTGTCTGCAAGATCAACCGAAACATTCTGTTTTTTACTTGTTGACGTATTCTTTACCGCCAGATTTGTCTGTGATGCATTCTGCAGTTGACTTGGTACGAGCGGCGCAAGGTCTGTCACAGTCTGCACAGGAGCAACAACAAGAGACGTGCTTTGCGGGCCAGGATTCTCTTCAGTAAGATGAAAAAATACCCAGATGCCTCCGATGAGGATCGCCACGAGGATCAGAGGAATAATAGATCGTGTCCAGAACGATTGTTTGGGTTCGAGATAATGGAATTCCTGGGTAATGATCGCATTCACATCCTCCTCAATCGGGTCAGGAGGCCGTGGCGGCTCTTCAACCACAGGTTCTTCGTCCTCTGGTTCTTGCTCTTGTTCGAGAAGTTCTTGCGCGCTCGGTAGTTCTGATGGTTGCTCTTGCGCAGGCTGCGATTGTTCTGCCACAGGTTGTTCAGAAGCAGGTTGTGAAGCAGACTCGCTTTCCTTCTCTGAGTCCTCAGCAGGTGGCTCTTGTGCTGGCTGCTCTTCAACAGGATCAGGCCCTTTTGGCTGTTCTGCTTCCTGTTCTTCTTCCAGTTCTTTTCCAATATCAAGACTGTGGCTGTACCGCTCCCCCATGCATGAACAAAAGAGGGCAGGTCTTTAAAAATTCACCGCGAGCGCAAGACCCGTGCACGAGGGCCAAAGAGTTTCTTGATCTGCGCAGTAATGGCATGCTTATGCTCAATCTTTCCCGCAATGTGCAGGAAAAGCAAACCAAGAATGATGTAGCCGATGACAAAAATGATGAGATTAGGCAAGGATTGCTCAATCATTCCAACCATAGATTCGACCAATCCAAAACCGAGAAAGAGTTTTTGCAGAACTGCAATGATTGTCTCCTTTCCCAAGATGAGAAACACTAGTCCTCCCAGACCAGGAAGCAAGGTCATCCAGCCCAAGGATGCAAGTGTGGCTGCAATATTCCGATGATACAAGAGAAGAATGACTGCACTAACGCCCACCAGCAATAAAGCAGTTGTGGGAATAGCACGCACTGCTTGCGGAATGCCACCAAGACCTGCAGAAAGCATGAGGGCGCCAAACGGAATCAGGACGGTCAAGGCAGAAAAATACAGCAACCGCGCAATCCAGCTGACAAGAAAGCCTCCAAGACTGAATTTGTGCTCTGCCATTACCTTGGCCAGAGACCAAAAGGTATAAATAATCTTCTGTCAGAGAAGATACCATGCGGGTGGTCACGGACTTACACATTCACAGCCGTTTTGCCCGTGCGTGCTCCAAACAAATCACGATTCCCAATCTTGAAAAGTATGCTCGGCTGAAAGGCCTCGGACTTCTCGGCACTGGCGATTTCCAGCACCCGAAATGGCAACAAGAACTCAAGCAGGAGTTGACTGAGATTCCTGGAACAGGTGTTTATCAAACTAAGACAGGGTATCCATTCGTCTACCAGACTGAGATTTCGCTCGTGTACACTGATGGCGGCAAGGGACGCAGGGTGCACCATCTTGTTCTTGCGCCATCACGTGAAGTCGCTGACCAAATCACCGAAGCGCTGGGCAAGAAAGGCCGGTTGGATTATGACGGCAGGCCTATCTTCGGCATGAGCTCAGCAGCATTCGTTGAAATGCTGCGTTCTATTTCTCCAGATATCGAAGTGATTCCGGCCCATGCGTGGACGCCATGGTTTGGCGTGTTCGGCGACAAGAGCGGATATGATGCGTTGCAGGATTGTTTTCATGACCAGACCAAACACGTCCATGCCATTGAGACAGGACTCAGTTCTGATCCGGGCATGAACTGGCGTTTGTCGCAGCTCAATGATATCCAGCTCGTGTCGTTCTCAGACATGCATTCCTTTTGGCCGTGGAGGATTGGGCGGGAAGCCACAGTGTTGGACCTCAAGGACGTCACGTACAAGAACATCCTGCACGCAATCCGTACAGGTGAAGGACTTGCTGAGACGCTTGAGTTCTTCCCTGAAGAAGGAAAATACCATTATGACGGTCACCGCAATTGTGATGTCGTGCTCAGCCCTCAGGAAGCGCTCGCACTCAAGAAACTCTGCCCGAAATGCACACAGCCTCTCACGATCGGCGTGGCGCACCGTGTAGAAAAACTCGCGGACAAGCCTGAAGGAACCAAGCACGCAAAGTCACGACCATACCGCAACCTAATTCCGCTCGCAGAACTCATCGCGCAAGCCATCGGCAGCCCTGTCGCATCGCAAAAGATGTTCAAGGCATATTATGATGTTGTCGCGAAGTTCGGCAATGAGTTTGCCGTGCTGCTTGATGCCTCTGAGGAAGAGCTCCGCAAGGCAACAGACGAGAAAATCGTCAACCTCATCATGCGCAACCGTACCCAACAGATCCGCTGGCGGCCTGGATACGACGGAGAATACGGGCATCCGATCTTCGATGAGCACGCAGAGGCCAAGAAGCCTGTTGCACTACCACCGCCAGCACAGAAATCATTGGGAGAATTCTAATATTTGTGTACTGCTTGAACCCAATAGTAGATTGAATCGTACGAAAAAGTGAAATTTTATATCTGGTGTATAATAAATTAGGCATATGGGAAGAATTCCGCGAGAGGTTCTGGAAGGTCCTTGGAAACAGCAAAAACATATTGATTTTGTAGATGACATGTACGCACGTTTTGGATTTGAAAAAAATCCTGGCTATGCTATCGTCGATATACAACCTCTCCTTGGCTGTGGCGGATTCAGCCCCCCAAATCGCATCACCATTAATGATACTCTTGATGCCGTTACATTTGAACACACAGTCATACATGAAAGTGTCCATTTTTTGCACCCATATGCCAGAAAGTTCTGGAAAGAAGACCGACGCTCAGAATCAGTTCAAAAAATACAATCGTTATGTGAGCTCGTGGCACATTTTGGATCGATGATTTATATTCGACAGCAACAAGGCATTGCAGGAGTTGAAAAATATGGTGAAGGGCACACGGAACACCCTGAATTTCTCGCGGCACGTGATATTCTTGACCACCCAGAACTGCTTCAAAAATTAAGCAATATGACCCCAGAAGAAGCAAACGCATTAATTGCGAAATATACACAACACAGAATAACGTACGATTGGTGAGTACACTCCATTAAACACTATTTAATAACCCCTACTTTTTGAGAGGGTTTCGAGATATGACTTTTTTGTCCCACCACATTTATATCTCGTGAATAGCTTATGCTCTGCAGTGTGACTTTTAGGTCATACGGAGGAGTATCATGGCAAAGAAGACTGAAGCTTCACCAGAACAAGTCGGATTTCACAAGGGAGCATTGACCACACTTGCCAAGGAACGGCAAGAGCTTGGCAGACTGCTCGCGATTGTGGAACAATTGATGCAGATGCACGTCAAGGCACTCAAGGACCTCGGCGTCGACCTCGAAGCAGAGGCGAAGAAAGCAGCAGAAAAGAAAAAGCTTGAGGAGAAGATCGCGTAAGATGTACAACGGTTGCAGTTACGGAAGCGGATATGGATCTCAAGGAGCAGCGTATGGCAGCTCCTACGCAGGAATGAGCCAATCCTACTCCTCGGCTGAGCAATCGTATTCCTCGCTCGACAGCATCGTGAGCCATGCAGTCGTTGAGAGGCCAGTGCAGAGCACACTTCCGCACTACGTACCAAGCTCTGTGAAAGGCAGTTATTTGAGCAACCACACGCCACACGACTATTTCATCGCCGACACGTTCCTAGTTCCCGGCAGTACGGCACCTTTTGTGGGCGATGCAGCAGAAATCAAGGACCACATCAAGGAAGCATTCACGGCAACAACTGGCGAAGAATTGCCGAAGGATATCATAATCTCTGTGCTCGATAATACTGAATTCAAGAAAGCGCACGTCACGCACAATGGTGTGTGGAATGAAGGTGTGCAGGGATTCAGCCTGAACACGAACGGTCGCGGCGTGAATCAGATCTTTGTCCGCGCAAATCCCCTCGACCGGCTCATGCTCACGATCGGCCACGAGATTGGACACGTCCTCACGCAATCGCTGAAGAATCCCCACGATGAGGAAGCGAAGGCATTTGCTTTCTCGCTTGCATGGATGAACTCAATCAGGGAGAAAAACATCGCAGGCATTGGCGGCAATATCACCCCTGACCCTGCGAACAATGGACTGCATGATGTCGCATTCGCATTCGTACAGAAACTCATTGAGAATGGCACGCGTGCTTGGGAAGCATTCCTGCAGCTCGCGCGCGGTACAGTGACCATCAGAGAACAACCAATCACAGTGGAAGCATAAGATGACAAAACAACAGAAAAAGGAAGAAAAGAAGGAAGCACCTGCTCCTGACGCAAGCCTGCCGCCTGAAGTTCGTGAGAAGCTCGCAGCACTCAAGGCAAAGCTCGACAAGTTCCAGAAGTCAGTCGTTGAGAAGTTCGACAAATACATCAAGGGAATCGCGCTCCTGCCTCCGCCCAAGGCGCCTCCAGCGCATTTACCGCCGGAGATCTTGGCTGAGGAACAGAAACGCTTTGAACAAATCAAAGATAAACACCATCTTCTCGTGCTGATCGATGATACCGAGCCGAGCAAGATGTCCAAACAGGAACTCAAGGACAAACTTATGGCAATCATGGACAGCGAGGCACGGGCTATTGATCCCAACATCGTCCCACAGACCCTTCTCATCACCGAGCTTTGGCAGAACTGTTTTGACGGCAAGTACGACTGGCTGCAACTCATCTCCATGTCAGCGTCAATCTATGATACCGGAATGATGGGCGCGGTTAAGATTGCAGAAATCCACAAGAGCATGGTCCTCAAGAAATTTGAGAAATACATCGTCGCTTATGTATTGGCAGGCAGTATCGTCACCGGCCGCGCGACCAAGGAGAGCGACATCGACGTCTTTATCGTCATTGACGACACAGACGTCAAGAAGATGACTCGTGCAGAACTCAAGGACAAGCTTCGCGCAATTATCATCAACATGGGCATGGATGCAGGTGATTTGACCGGCATCAAGAACAAAATCAACATCCAAACGTACATCCTGACGGACTTCTGGGACGCGATCAGGGAAGCAAACCCGGTCATGTTCACGTTCCTCAGGGACGGAGTGCCATTTTTTGATCGCGGCATCTTCATGCCGTGGAAGCAATTGCTCAAGATGGGCAAGATCAAGCCTTCGCCTGAAGCCATTGACATGTACATGAGCACGGGCGAACAAGGACTTGAGCGAACCCGGTTCAAACTCAAGGACATCGCCACTGAGGACTTCTTCTGGAGCATCCTTACGCCAACGCAGGCAGCGCTCATGCTGTATGGCATCCCGCCGCCTGCACCCAAGGAGACCTGCGAAGTCCTCCGCGAGATCTTTGTCAAAAAGGAGAAACTCCTTGAGGAAGAATATGTCAAGATGCTCGAGAACGTCATCCAGATCCGCAAGGACATCGAACACGGCATCAAGAAGGACGTGACGGGCAAGGAAATCGACAAGCTGCTCGAAGATTCAGATAAATACATGAAGCGGCTCAAAAAGCTCTTCACCCAGATCGAGAAGATCAAAGAAGAAGAAACCATCCTGAACATCTCTGAAACCCTGAGCACCATCATCCGCGATGTCCTCAAGGCAGAAGGTGTGGAAAAGGTCCCTGAAGCAGCGCTTGTCAGCACGTTTGAGGACAAGCTCATCGCTACCAGCAAGATTCCTGCACGACATTTGCGCTTGCTCAATGATTTCCTTGAAGCAAAAAAGGCCTACGACGAAGGAACCCTGACCAAGACCGATGTGGAGAAAACACGCAAGAGTGTCTCTGAGCTGATCAAGTTCCTTGTCGAGTACTTGCAGCGCAAGCGCGGCAGGGAGCTCGAACAGGCACGAATCAGGGTGAAGTACGGCGAGAAGTTCGGCGAAGTCACCTTGCTCGGCACCACTGCGTTTATCGTCCGCAATCTTGACGCGCCTGAAAAGCTCATTGAAAAGGCAATGATCAACCGTGATGGCAGCCTCGGACCGCTCGAAGCAAGCTCATGGGAAGAATTCGAGAAGGCTCTGGCAAAGATCGCAATTCCTCCCAAAGTCTTCATCAAGGAACCGGTCTTTGAAAGCCTTAAGAAGATCTTCGGGTCTGATGTTGAAGTGCTCGTTACGCAATAGAAGTATTACGTTGTTGCCGCACGGCATACCGCGGCGTCATCGTGACCGTTGCCTTTGGCGGCTCAATGCACTTGCCCCGCTCGCATAACATACGCTGACTCCTACCGCGCAGGAAGTGCGGGCGAACACAGTCGTGGTCACGGTAACATTCTGGCTTTTGCTGAGCACTGCACACACACTTGCTACCGATGCATCGCGTATACTGTCCTTGGGCACAGGTTACTTTATTTGTACAATCAGCCTCATACCTGCAATCGCTTTTTGGCCGATACAAGACTGGCTTGCAGAACGTGCACTTGCCTTGATCGCAATCAGGCTCGCGATTCAGGACAAAATTTTGTGCACACACCACCTGCGTGGCCTGCAGAAGCTTTGCGCAATCGCTGCGCGTCCTGCATTGATCACTGTCCCCTGAACGATGCGTCGCAAGAACAGGCAACGCGAGGAGTGCAAGAACAGTAATGATGATAACCCCCACTTTCATGAATAGTACTACGTACTACAAGTATAAATGCTTTTCTCAAAAGGTATTTAAACAACCCGCAGGTGCCATGGTTGGGGTGAGTGCACATGATTGGCCAACCAGCACCTGACTTTGTTGCAGAAGCGTTCCACGATGGTAAAGTAAAGAAAGTCTCCTTGAAATCATTGCGCGGCAAATGGGTCGTGCTCGCATTCTATCCTGCAGACTTCACGTTCATCTGCCCGACTGAACTCGGCGAGCTCGCAGACCATTACGAAACATTCGAGAAGATGAACACTGAAGTGCTCAGCGTATCTACGGATACCGCGTTCGTGCACAAGGCATGGCATGACGCCAGCCCCACCATCAAGAAAATCAGGTTTCCCATGATTGCTGATCCTACACAAAATATCTGCAAGGCGTACGGAACATTGATTGAAGACCAAGGCCTGAGTTGGCGTGCAACCTTCATTATTGATCCTCACGGCATCATCAAATGGTACGAGAAGCACGACAATTCGATCGGCAGGAATACTGCAGAGATTTTGCGCAAATTGCAGGCAGCCCAATACGTTGCCAAGCATCCTGGCGAAGTCTGCCCGGTCAACTGGCATCCCGGCGACCGCACGCTCAAGCCCGGACTGCACTTGGTGGGGAAGATCTGATGTTCTTTCTTAGAACGCTTCTAACAACATCAGCGTCGGGTCTTCCAAGTGCTTGATGAGATCGTTCATGAATCTCGCTGCTTCTGCGCCGTCAATAATGCGGTGATCGAACGTTAATGACATAGGCAGGATTTTCCTGATGACGATCTGGCCGTCCTTGACCACCGGCCGGTCTTTGATCGCGCCGAGCGCGAGGATGGCACATTCTGGGTGGTTAATAATGGGCGTTGCGTGATCACCACCAATCGTGCCGATATTGGTGATGGTGAATGTTCCGCCCTTGAGGTCTTCCAGCTTGATTTCTCGGTTCCTTGTTTCCTCAGCCTTTGCATAGAGGTCCTTTGCGATTTCGAGGATTGATTTCTGGTCACAGCCCTTGATGACTGGAACGATCAGGCCATCTGTGGTGTCCACGGCAAAGCCAATATTATAGTACTGCTTGACTACGATTTCGCTGCGCGCATCATCCAGCGAAGAGTTGACATACGGGTGTTCTTTGAGCGCAATCACCGCTGCCTTGGCAACAAAGGGCAAATACGTGAGCGGATAGCCCTTGTCTTCGGCAATCTTCTTCTTTTCTGCTCGCAGCTTGGCAAGTTTGGTCACGTCTACTTCATCCATGTGGGTAACAGGCACGGTTGTCTGGAAGGCGCGCGTGAGGTTTTCCGAGATCGTCTTGCGCAAGCCCTTGAGCGGAATGCGCAGCACACGACCATAATCCTCAAAAGTGATGCGCGGGCCACGGCGCTCGACTGCTGCAGGTGGTGGAGTCTTGCCTGAAGCATTCCGTACGTCTGCCTCGGTGATTCTGCCGCCCGGACCAGTGCCGTGCACCCTGGTCAGCTCAACGCCAAGATCTTGCGCGAGCTTGCGCACGACAGGCAATGCGCTGACAACCGTGACTGGAGAAACAGGAACTGGTTTTTGTGCAGGTTTGACTTCCTCTTCTTCCTCTGGTGCTTCTTCAAGCTCTCCGACCGCACCTGTTGCGCCTTTCGCGATGCGACGAACCGGGGCTGGAGCTTTGGCAAGCGTTTTTGCTGGCGCTGCGGCTTTCTCACCAGCCTCGCCAATCGTCACGACAACATCGCCAACCCTCACCATGTCGCCTTCGCGAAAATGAATCTTCAGAATCGTGCCAGACTTAGGCGACGGCAATTCAACAACTGCCTTGTCAGTCTCGACCTCGGCAATCGGTTGGTGTTCCTCAACCTTGTCACCCTCCCTGACCAACCATTTCTTGATTTCACCTTCGTGAATGCCTTCGCCGAGATCAGGGAGCTTGAAGTCAAACACCATGTTCAGAACCTCATGACCTCATCTACTGCCGCAATGATACGTTCTGCACTTGGCAGGTAATCGAATTCGAGATTAAAATAGGGGAAAGGAACATCAAATCCTGTAACACGCTGCACCGGAGCTTTCAGATTAAGCAAGCAGTGCTCTTGAATACGCGCTGCGATTTCGGCGCCCCAACCGCCTGACCGCGGTGCTTCATGCACGATGATTGCTCTGCCAGTCTTTCGGACGCTTGTGATGATCGTCTCCTCGTCCAAAGGTTGGATGGTACGCACATCAATGACTTCTGCAATAATATTCTTCTCTGCGAGCTTGCTCGCTGCCTCGAGCGTGTCTTTCATCATCGCGCCCCAACTGATCAGCGTAACATCGGTGCCTTCTCGCGCAACTTCTGCCTTGCCGATCGGAGTCTCGTACGGCTCCTCAGGCACTTCCATCTTGATCGCGCGATACACTTTCTTGGGTTCGAAAAAGATCACAGGATCGGGATATTTTGTCGCTGCGAGCATCAATCCCTTTGCATTGAACGGATTGCTCGGAATGACGACAGTCAGGCCTTGCGTGTGCGCGTACACGGCCTCCATGCTTTCTGCATGATGCTCGAGAGCACGAATGCCTCCACCATAGGGTGCACGGACGATTAATGGGCACGTGAACCGTCCTCGGGAACGATTCCTGATGCGTGAAGCGTGTGAAACCATTTGGTCCCATGCAGGCGGAACAAAGCCATCAAACTGGATTTCAGCAATCGGATGCATACCATTGATGGCAAGGCCGATGCTCGTGCCCACAATGCCTGATTCGCTCAAGGGCGTGTCGATGACGCGTTCAGGACCGTACTTCTTCTGCAAGCCATCTGTGACCCTGAAGACACCGCCATCCTTGCCAATGTCCTCGCCAAGCAGGATAATGCGTTCATCACGCGCAAGAGCCTGATCCAACGCTTGGTTCAATGCCTCGACAATGTTGAGCTTTGCCATTACCTCGCCAACCTCCAAAATGCAATACCTCTTGTGGAGGTTGGCGACGGTGCTGAAAATGCATGCATTTTCATCACTTTTTGAACCTCGCAAGATAGTCCATCTGTTCCTTCAGGTGCGGTGGGATTCGTGCAAATACGTTCGTGAACATATCCTCTGGTTTGGGCTGGTGTTTTTCGTATTCTGCAATCGCGTTCTTGACTTCCTGCTGGCATTGGTCAGTAATCTTCTTCTCCCACGCTTCAGTCCAGATCTTTTTCGTCTTAAGGTATTTCCTGAAGCGTTCAATCGGGTCTTTCTTGAGCCATGCCTTGAGTTCTTCAGGTTTCCGATACCGCGTGGGATCGTCGGCAGTGGTATGCGCGCCGATGCGGTATGTCAGCGCTTCAATCATGGTCGGTCCTTTGCCAGCATATGCCTTTGCCAATGCTTCTTTGGTAGCAACATAGCACGCAAGAATATCATTGCCGTCCACAACCATACCCTCAAAACCATAACTGATTGCCTTTTGGGCCAAGGTTTGGGCGCGCGTCTGGCAGCCCGCAGTGTCGTAGCAGGTTCGCGGAAGTGAGATCGCGTATTCATTGTTGCGGCAGAAGAAAATAACAGGGAGCATGAAGACTCCAGCAAAGTTCATCGCCTCGTGGAAATCACCTTCACTCGTTGCGCCATCGCCGAAGAACGTCAGGACCGCTATCTTTTCTTTGCGCATCTTGGCAGCCCAAGCAATGCCTGCTGCGTGGGGGAGTTGTGTCGCAATAGGGATGCAGACTGTGAGATTGCGCTGGCCTTCAGGCATGATATTGCCATCTTCAGAACCACCCCAGTGGATGAAAAGATTCTTCATCGGCACGCCACGCGCGAGATATGCACCGTGCTCCCGGTAACTCGGCACTAACCAGTCTTCCTTCTTCAACGCAAACGCAGGCCCCACATGACATGCTTCTTCGCCGATGGACTCGGCATACGTGCCAATACGTCCCTCACGCTGCATGTTCAGCGCAGTCCGGTCAAACGCGCGCTCAAGAATCATGAACCGGAACAATTCCTTGAGCTGTTCAGCCGTGAGTTTAGGTTCGAGCTTCTTGTCTACCTTACCGTTCTCGTCAAGAATCTGCAAATAATGGACTTGAAACTTGGCAATGATTTCCTTCGGCATAGCTCCCTCTTTTTTTCATCACGAGAAGGGGATTATTCGTTTATAAGGGTTTCGTTGCATTCGCCGGTTCACGTTCGACCATGTCGACGAAGCAATGGCCGAGGCAACGGGTGATGTCACCATCTTGCTTGCACACCCAGGACGGATCGCGGTAGTGCTGTTCGTGCTGGGCACCTTTGACAAGGAGTTCTTGTGGAAGCGTATGACGTTCATCAGACTCAGCAAGTGCTGTCGCCAGCCGTTCCATCAGGTCGCTATGTGTGACGCCATAGGTGGTGAGGGATGGTGCCGCCGCAAGTTCAGCGTATTCATCTCGTACCCGTGTGAGCCGCTCGAGTGGGACATCCACAAGGCGTCCCTTGAGATCGTAGGCACCCTTGTCCACAATAAGATACTGTTTGCCATCATGTTCCGCAAGCGTGCGCAGCCTTACTGTTTTTTCCAACAAGGCCATGTCCCACGCCGTGAGACGGATGAGCCCTTGGAACTCTGAAATAAAGCCACGGTTCTGCTGCGCATGACCCGCGACCACACCACCATTCACCTTGACATACCAATGTCCGAGCGTGATGTCAGGGATGCCATAGCTTTGAAGCGCAGTAATTACGCGCTCAGTAAACGTACGGTATACATTGGGAATATCGATTTTGCTGCCTGTCTTCAGGAAAACACTGTAGCCAATCGTTTGTTCATCCACTAAAACAACCGACCCGCCAGTGGGTCTGCGAGTGATGTCCAATGTGCCACGCGCCTCCTCGCGAATATCCCAGATGTCCTGATGGCTGCTCAGGATCGCACCAGGACGCGAGAATTGGTAGATACGAACGATTTCCTCGTATTGTCCATTTCCCACCGCATCCAGACACGCATGATTCAGCGCGAGATTGCCATAGACAGTCCGTGGCTTGTCGATGATCACCAATTTTTTCACAAGGATTTTCTTGTGCAGTTACGTATATAAAAGTTACTTTTATATACCTGTTTGTCTGCGGTGCGCGCATGTCTGAGGCGATTGAACGCATCCACGCAGGGAGTCATTTGGTCTTGTTCTTGATTGTCTTCCTGATCGCGCTTGCAGTGATGCGCTTCGGCGGACCGACAGGACTTGCTGCTGGCAATCAAAGCATCACTGCACAAGGCATTGTTGATTTGAAACCATTCCTGACTGCAGTCGGGTTGTTGATCGGGCTTTTTGTCGCGGTTACGATCGCATTCAATGCACATTTTTCAAGACCAAAGGTCTCGCGCTGACGACAGAATAATGAGCTTTCTTGAGGTCGGGTGCCTACGGCACAGAGACCAACCGTAAAAGTTTTGAATCGCATGCTTTTTAAACAAGCTCTGTGTCTGTTCTTTTGCCCGGGTAGCGAAGTGGCTAAACGCGCTGGACTTAAGATGTCCGCTGTCCGTACAACGTGATTGGGACAGTTCGCTGGAGAAATCCAGTCCCGTAGGGGTTCGCAGGTTCGAATCCTGCCCCGGGCACTTTCTTCTCACCGCGACGCATCTTTATAAAGTTCCTTCTTGTGATTTGGTTCATGAAAGCAGACGAAAAACAAGGAAACAGCAAGTATGCAAAGAAAGCACTCATAAGTGCGGCTATTTTCGGAGCAGGAATGGCATCGGGCTTGTTTGTGCACAACAGTTCTCTGCCACAACCGCAGCTGTCAAAGACCCAAAATGCATCTGCATCAGTACCGTACCAAGACACTGACGTGTACAATCAGGATGGCATCCAGCTCAAGCTTCTCGCGTCTGAAAAACCAGGATTCTGGAAAGGCATTCGGCTCGCCATTGACCAACGCGTGCAGGCAGAATGGGAGTATTACGCGCCGGTTATTGTACACATCCCCCACTTTCAGTATGCTGCGCGAGCCCGTGTAGAAGAAGGAGCGTCAGCAATAACAACGACGTTCGATCAACCTATAACGCTTGAGGAAAAAATCACTTACACAATTATTGGTTTTGATCCTGTCACAAAAGAGCCCACTACCCTGTTCAATCGCTATATGGTTGTGAACGAGTAGAGCACTAGTTCTCGTGCAAATCTTTAAATAGCATTCCTAGAGCATTCTTGCAATATGCCTCCGTAGCATAGGTAGCTAGCCTTTAACAAAGGCTAGGATCCAAACACATTCAAGTGGGGCACAAGGCCCCACGACATACCGCCAGTGCTTCGCACTGGCTGTTTGCCTCCGTAGCATAGTAGCCATTGCGCAGCCTTGGTATACATTGAACAAAAAGGCTGAGGTCGCGGGTGCAACTCCCGTCGGAGGCTTCAGAAACAGAGTTGTGAGCCCACGGATTTGGGCCTATACCAGTTCAGGAATTGAGAATTTTGCTGTTTCAGCAGAATTTGGACACGGCCAATACTGCTTATTTTCTTCGAGAAATGCTCTTGAGCTGTCTACTTTTGTTCTCGCTACAACATCCATCAGTGGAAAAACAACATTCAGATTATTTAACCATTGCATGTGATGCACAAAATGATGATTATCAACATATTGGAAGACAGGAGATGCGCGCAGCTGCCTTTGCACTTGCCGATCAAGCCAGTATAACGGTTTCTTAAGCAAGCTCAAAGACGCGCGATATTTTTCTTCACGTTCCAGCATTTCACCTGCTGTGCTTGCCAGAATTTGATTCCCGTCATTTTCTGCTAGTGCAATAGTAGCCTTTCCTAATTCACGATTATACTCAATCTGCTCTTCCAATCGCCTTACCAGCGCAGCATCAATAGAAAAAGATGGTTGTGACTTGCCAACACGTGTATCAACGTGCACTTCGACTGCATTGCAAATATCATCAAGAAGCGGTTTTGAAAAGCGCAATTTCTCGTCAGATTCACCCTGAATTATATTTCCAAGCACCCTGTTAATCGAAAGCCGCCTCTGACCAATAACGTGCATGTAATGATGGGAAAACTCGTAGCACGCATAGTACGCCAGTGTGCCTGCAACAGTTCCTGCAATAAATGCGCCATCCGCTAAATTGAAATCAGATCTTTTGTTCAGAGCGGAATATGCGCGGTCTACTGCAAAGCCGACACCTGCGGAAATGCCTGTAATCCGCCCCACATCACCTAAACTAAAGTGGATTGTGGCGTGCTCATTCGTTACGTCTCTATAATAATGCGCTGGACCCCTGTACGCCTTGTGATGGATGTCGCTATGACCTCTTGCAGAAGCGCGGTTCATACAATTTCTCTTTTTTGGATGCAGCATGTATCGGTGAACCGCCCATTCGACAGGAGAACCAAGAGAAAGACTCAGCGCCACACCGCCAAAAAAAGACGCCACTGTTTGAGGTATCACGCAGAAACTTTAGTACATACGTTTAAATAGTTTCTGGAGCTTTTTGGATGCTGTAGTCATCGTTTTGGAGGAAACATGCCCACAGACCGAAGAACCATGGATAAATTAAAGAGAGGATATCGCGACGAGCTTGCAGTCTTGGAAGAAAAATGCAAAGGCGGCAATGCGACCAAGGAAGAATATCAAGAATTGACCAAACTTCGCAAGAGGATGAAGTAAGCCTGTTTCAGTCACTCGGAGGAACAACCATGTCACAAGGAAAAAAGGACGTCCAACGATTAAGGAAGGGATATCGTGAGGAGCTTGCAGTCTTGGAAGAGAAATGCAGAGGCGGCAATGCGACCAAGGAAGAATATCAAGAATTGACCAAACTTCGCAAGAAGATGAAGTGATTTTTATTTTGTCTTTCAGCGCCGCCCGCGCTTAAATTTCTTCCAGAACGGCCTCGGTTTGGCATTGCCATGGTTGCCTTGGGCATCGCCCCACTCCTGTTTCTTTGCCGTGCCGCGGTGGTGTCTTTTTGCACCGCCATGGTCATGGAACGACCGCTCATGCGCAGGGCCTGCAACCTCGATGATCTTCTCAAACACAGAAGGTTGTGCAAACGCGATCGGTCGTCTGAGATGACGTATGATGAGCGAGAAATCGCGATTGTCCTGCGAAGTAACAAATGTGATCGCATCGCCTTTTGCTCCTGCCCGTGCCGTACGCCCGATGCGATGGACATAATCATCTGCGGTTTTGGGCAAGTCATAATTGTAGATATGCGAGATGTTGTCGATGTGCAGGCCGCGCGAAGCGACATCGGTCGCGACCAAAATGCCCAGCCCGCGCTTGTGCAATGTCTCAATCGTCCTGATGCGCTGGCTCTGGGAGAGGCCGCCGTGGATTGGAGTCGCATCGATTTTTTGCGCGCGCAGTCTCTTTGCAACTTTGTCGCAGGTACGCCGTGTTGCGCAAAAGACGATCGCAATTCCCGGAGTTTCGTGCTTGAGGCAGTGCACCAGAAGGGAGAATTTGTCTTGACTCGTGACCGCATATGCGCGTTCGGTAAGAAGACTCGTGTCGACGCGGGCTTTTGTTTCCACGGAAACAGGCGAGTTCATGTAGCGATTGACCAGAGAACGCAGTCGAGGAGACAGCGTTGCACTAAAGAGCAAAGTCTGGCGCTGCTTGGGGATTTGTCGCAGGATTTTTTCAACATCATCAATGAAACCCATATCCAGCATGCGATCTGCTTCGTCAAGGACAACATACTGGACCGTACTGAGCCTCACACCTCGCTCAATCACGTCAAGGAGCCTTCCAGGTGTTGCAACAACCACATCTGCCGTGCGAAGGGCACTCATTTGCGGTCCGATTCCAACCCCGCCAAAGACAGGAACAGTCCTGATTGGAAGGTATTTTGAAAAGCCGCTGAGCGCCTCGCTCACTTGCACGCAGAGCTCGCGGGTTGGAGTGAGAATCAATGCGCGAATTCCTTGGCCGTGGGAGAGCGCACTGAGGATAGGAAGCCCAAAAGCAGCAGTCTTCCCCGAGCCTGTTTGCGATTGCCCGACGATGTCTCTTCCGGAAAGGATGAGCGGGATGGCTTTCTCTTGAATGGCGGTCGGCGTAGTGTAGCCCAAATCCTGGGTCGCCCTCATGATGGGCTGTGGCAAATGCAGTGTTGAAAATGGCATGTCTTCACTCCAAATCTTGACTACCCCAAACTATACTTCTCAGAATAGCAATGAGTTTGCGCGCGTGGGGGTTTATAAATGTTTGTATCCCGACAACGCCGCGGCGTTGTCGTTGGCTTGTTATAGACGCTTGTTTCATAGGTTTTTTAAACCCCTATTGGGTGGTATGAATGGCATGCACGTAAAGAAGTGGATGATGCTCGCTCTTATTTTGAATGCCATTTACTTAGTGTGGCTCATTCCCCATATCCAAGGCTGGCAAGGTGTTGTTTTCTATGGTGCAGAAGTAGGACTCATTTCCTCACTTGTTTTATCAGCAGTTTGTTTGTGGAATCGTCCGTATACCCAAAAAAACCCAAAACCACTCACTGACAAACCATGGGTTGACATATTCGTTACCTGCTATAACGAACCCAAGGCAATGATTGAAAAGACCTTGCTTGCCGCGACCTGGATCAGGTATCAGAAAAAAAAGATCTTTGTTCTCGATGACGGTCATCGAAAGGAAATTAAAAAACTTGCAAAGAAATATCACGTGAAGTATATCAGCAGGAAGGATCCTATTGATGCAAAGGCAGGGAATCTCAACAATGCCATGCAGTACACAAATTCACCATTCATACTCATTCTTGATGCTGATCACGTGACCGAACCCACCATCCTTGATGACCTCTTGCCCTATTTTGGCAACAGCCAACGTATCGCCTATATCACCACCAAACAGCGCTTTGACGTTCACGAACAGGACTTCAATAATGACCATTTGTTTTACAATTATATGCAGTCTAGCAAAAACGTTGATGGGTGCGCGATCAGCACAGGCAGTGGCGTGATCTACCGTCGTTCTGCGATTGAAGAGATCGGCGGATTCGCAACGTGGAACATGGTCGAAGACCTCACCACATCGTATACCCTCAACCAGCACGGCTTCAAAAGCATCTATATCAACAAGCCCTACACAACCGGTCTTGCGCCACAGGATTTGAAGAATATTTACAAGCAGCGCGGGACGTGGGCCGTGGACACATTGCGCTTGTTCTTCCACGCAAATCCCCTGCTCGCCAAAAAACTCACGTGGAGACAACGCCTGCATTATCTAGAAATGTGTTGGAGCTATATTGTTTCAGCGATCTTCATTCCCATGCTCTTTGCATTCCCCGTACTCTCACTCTTCACCAATTTCCCTTTTGTGGAGGCAGGATTCGAGTACATCTTGTTCCGCGCGCCCGGCGCGATCGCAACCATCGCATTGTTCGGCACGCTCAATCGCGGGTTTGAGAATAACCAATTCTGGATCGGCATGTGGCCAGTCTATCTCAAATCGATCTTCCTCGCCCTGCGCAAGAAAAAAATGCAATATAAGGTCACGGAAAAACTCGAAGCCCATGGCCGCAGAGTCCGACTCATTCTGCCACAACTGACATTGTTTGGTTTGGGCATTCTTGGAATCGTGTACAACCTTGCCGTGTACGGATTCACCGAACTCACGTATGTCAATTCGATGTGGATCGCAATTGAGGCATGGTGGGTGCACCCCATCATTCTCTATGGTCTTGCCAAGCAGCGCAGACACATTCCGACAATCCACAAGTCAGTCCACGGGTCGTACGCCTGAAACAATCGAATATTTAAACCGCTGGACTCCCTTGATGCGCATGAATTACGCCATCTGGTTGTTGGTGCTTATTCTCGCAGGATGCGTTGCTCAACCGCAACAAACAGCACCTTCAACGAAGTGTGCGTGGCCTGAAATTCCTGATGGCAAAGGCGGTTGTTGTCGGGACTTGAACGAGAACAAGGTCTGTGACACGATTGATTTTGCCGGAGAACTGGCACGCGAGAAAGAGCTTGAATACAATGCTTCTGCTGAGAAGGCACGCAGGATTGCCGCAGAGTCAGGCAAGCTCAAGCGTACCATTGTCAATGCGCTTCACGAGAATGCGAGCAAGGTCAGCCAGTACTCGTTCTTGTATGAGGGCGATGAGGTCGTAGTTGCGAACAACAGCATCGTGCGCAAACTCGTCCAAAACCACGAAATTGGCATCAAAGAGATTGATGGAAAGAAATACAAGGTCGTGGTGAACACTGTCATGATCGATCTGCTCGGCAAGAAAGCCACAGCCCAGTGTGTTCCTGCAGCAGAATTCGTGCGCACGCACACGCCCTCGCCGTGCGACAATTATCTCGGCATGACGTTTGACGTGCTTTTTGAAGATTTTACATTGCGATTGCCCATCGCGTGGCTTGAGGACTTCCTCCACCGCACGCCGTACGAGGCGTTGCCGGGAAGCCAGATTGGCAAGCTCAAGACGACGCTGTACCGCTTCACCGACCTGACTGACGCGCAACGCAAGACCAACCTTTGGGTTGATGAGCAGACCAAGCTGCCGGTGCGCGTCGAAGTCTGGCAGAACGAAAAGCTTGTCACGCACGAAGACTATAGCGAATTGCACGTGATCTGACCGCAATGTTTTTATCCTCAGAAAACGATTTCTGAAGCATGAGCAAAAAAAGAGGGTTTTTGAGCTACCTCTGGCACAAGAAATACTCTGCAGGCGAATTTTTCGAACCCTTGCTCGGACTCCCATTCGCATACATTGTGCTCAGAATCCTTGAAGGCCAACTCAATACGCTCACGTTCGTGCTCGTCTTTGTGCTTGTCCTGATTTACTTACCAACAATCATTGTTTTTGCCGAAAGCAGGAGAGCGACATGAAACGCCTGCTGCTCCTGCTCCTCCTTATTCCCGCAGTGTCTGCGCAGAACTGCATAGACGCCTATGATCAGATGGAACTCACCAGAGACACTGTGCTCTGCAGTAAAACCTATGATGTGCCAAGTGGCATTCGCATCACGTTTGACAAAATCACGCTGGACTGCAACGGTGCAATCATTCGTGGCACCGGACTCGCGGACGGCCAAGGCATCATCATTGAAAGCACAGATGGTGTTACGGTCAAGAACTGCAATATCATCAACTTTGACGTCGGCATGTATGTAAAAGAATCAAACCGCAATTATTTGTATGACAACACCTTGCTCAAGAACAAGGTCGGCATCAGGCTCTTGCAGGCGTTTGAGAACCGCTTTGAAAACAACGCAGACAAGAGCCTGCTCAAGCCCGTGAGCTCAATCGCATCAAAGTTCAACTCATTCTGGCTCACGAACAAGAATATTGACAAGGACTTCTGCGCAGTCAACCTGTGCAATCGCGCAGGACCCATGAATCCGTGCGAGAATGACGACTTCTACTGCAGCCCGCAATGCACCTATGAAAATGACAAGGATTGCCCGGCGCCTGCGATTTCTGAACTGCAGAAAAAAGAACGGCCTGCAATGATCTTCGCAACGCCTCCTGCAGTAACACCACAACCAGCACCTGCAGCGCCGAAAGCCACGGGCACAGTCCCGAAATCATTACTGAGACGCTTCTCAGAAAAAACACGCTTCTGGATCATCACAGGACTCGCTATTGTCGTGTACCTCTTCACATTCTTGGCATTCCAGCACCACCACGCGCATGACGATTAGTTCTAGAAACTAATATATAGCAGAAGCGCGGTTGGTGTGTCAAAAAGAGGCGTACAGTGTTGTCGAAATATAGTGTCCTGTTTCTCATCCTTCTCTTGGTTTCACCATCAGCATTCGCGATCAGCAGGACGTGCACGCGACTGCTGGATCCGCCACGGATCAGCCAGTCCTTGCGCTTGTGCGCTGACAATTATTATCCTCAGGGCATCAGCATCACTGCAGACAACATCGTGCTTGATTGCGGCACTGGCGTGCTCAAAGGCAATTTCAAGACAAACGGCATCATCATCGAGAACCGCAAGAATGTGACACTCAAGAATTGCCAGATCGCAAATTACGAAGCAGGCATTCTGATCAAGAAATCTTCCGGCATCACCATCCTCAATGCAAACCTCATCCGCAACATCATCGGTGTCAAGCTCATTGAATCAACTGGTATCATTGTGGAGAACAGCTTTGATATCAGCATCACCCGGCCTGTTCAACTCCTGAGTTCTGCAGGGAATGTGTTCCATTATAACAACAAGAGGCTTGAAGGAGATCAGTGCCGGCTGAATCAGTGCAACCAGCCGAGCGGCATCGCGCGACACGACCACATCCTTGCAAAGGCAGAAGAGCCTAAGAAATCCTTGCGCAGGATGCTCAATGATTCCATCCGCGCATGGCTCGCGTGACTAACATTGCCTGATATTCTCAATCATGCTTGCTTGCTTGCTGCAGAGAACAGGTGTGCCGCTGACCACGATCTTGGGCGTGAACTTGATCTGCTTTATCGTGCCAATGTCGCCGATTGAAAATGCGATAGGCGTGGCGCTGCCGCGCGGCAAAGGCTGACGCAATGTGCTCTCTTGCACGAACACGCCAGTCTCGCCAGCCACACGAACGTGGAAATCAGCAATGTCTGCATCTGGGCCATTATCAATCAAGCCCTTGATCGTGTTCTTTTCCTGACAGAGTTGCTGTACTCCGCTCACCAGAATGATGGAGAAGGACGCGTGATCGCAGCTTGTCAGTGTTTCCTGAACGCCTTGCACGAATTCTGCCTTTTCCTCAATGTAGTCCTCACCCCAACTCATGACCGCAACACCCATACCTATGGACAAGGCAATGAGCAGCAGGGTAGCAAGCAGTGGTGAAATACCGCGCTTGTCAGCAACCAAACGTTCCATAACCGCCTCTTTTACAACACCCCCGGCGCAAGACTCATTTATAAACCATGCGGTTTTTGATCAGCACAAAGAATATAAAGCGCCTCGAGGTTTGCAAGATACATGGAAGAGCAGCACGTTTCGCCCGAAGAGCTTGCACAACAGCCACAACAGCAATGCATCTTCTGCCACATCGCCACAGGCAGGGTTGCCTCAAAAAAAGTCTATGAGGACGATAAGGTCGTATGCGTGCTTGACATTAATCCGGGAAATCCCGGCCACGTGCTCATCGTTCCCAAAGAACACTATGTAATCATGCCGCAGATTCCTGAGGACGTCCTGCAGCACATCGGCATGGTCGCAAAAGGCATTTCGCATGCGCAATTGCGTGCATTGAAAGCACAAGGAACCAACTTCTTTATCGCAAACGGCGTGGCTGCGGGCCAACGGGCACAGCACTTCATGATGCACGTGATTCCCCGCATGGAAGGAGACCAGATCAGCTTTGGCCTGCCTGAACGCACCATGAGCCCTGCAGACATGAAGAAAGCCCAGCAAGTGCTCAAGAAAGCGTTGTCAAAGGCTCTTGGGCTGACGGTTGAGGAAGAACCTGCGCGTGAAGAAGAATCGCAAGTACTTAAAGAAGAGCCAGAAAAGAAAAAGACTGAGAAAAAAGCAGCACCGCAAAAACCACGCGCTGGCGCAAACCTGGATGATATCGCGCGGCTGCTCACCGGAGGGCGCGCATGAGCTGTTTTGTGTGCGATCTGGTCAAGGAGAAAAAAGGACTGCTCTTCGAAGACGAACAGATCGCCGTGCTGCTCGCGCCCAAGCCTACAGTTCCCGGACACGTTTTGCTCGCACCCAAACAACACGCGGCCATTCTCGAACAAATTCCTGATGTGGTGATGGGCAAGCTTTTGGACAAGGCGAACAAAGTATCCATTGCCGTGTTCGAGACTCTGGGTGCTGAAGGAACCAACATCATCGCCCACAATGGCGTTGCTGCAGGACAAGCAGTCAATCATGCCGTGCTCAATGTCTTGCCGCGACGCGAGAATGACGGACTGAATTTCGCCTGGCAAACCAAACAACTCTCTGAAGAAGAAATGAGCACGATCGAACTCCAGCTCAAGGACGAAACCAAAAACATCGGCGCAGTCGAGAAAGAAAAACCAAAACCCAAAGAACTTCCCAAGCCAAAAGAAATCAAAGAAGAAGAAGAAATCAACTACCTCCTCAAGCAGCTCAAGAGAATACCCTGATTCTGCCGAAACGTTAATATAATAGTAACCCTGACTCAAGAGTAGTGAATTGTGGGGGGTGGAGTGGATGGCAACGCTGGAACAATTTGAGGCATTCGGAAAACAACTGGTAGAACTGGACGTTTCTGCAAATGACCTCGAGACCAGAATCAACGGGCTTGGTCACAAGATTGAAGACAAGGAAATCAAGGCGATGGTCACCGGGTTCGTTGACCGCCTTCTTGAGAAAGAGTTCCATGAAAAGGAAAGTTACGAGCTTGTCCACGGATTTGCCCGCTTCCTCTACAACGGCGATTTCAAGGACGTCCGCAAGCGCGTGCTGGACAACATTGCCAAGCGCTCGGCCAAGATAGCTGCGGACGAAAGGTATGATATTGAACTTCTTCGTTGGCTCAAAGAGAAACAAGACACTGACGCGCTGGCAACAATCGCAGAGAGCATGCTCAACACAAACCCTGCCGTGACGTACACCTGGCACCCGGGAGGAGAAAACCGTCCCGCAATCCTGAGGAAAATCGTCCAAACCCATCAGACGAACAAGAAATGGAGGGAAGTTGTTGCAAGCTGCCTGCATGAGCTTGAGGACAAGGACGGCACACGCGCGCTTGCGAAGGAGTATCTCGACAAAGACATCGCGTTTGCATGGAAGCTTTTGGAAAAGCACGGAACGTCTGATGATTGGATGCTTGCGGCAAACGCGTGGAAAAACAAGGACATTGGTTCAGCATATCACGCGAGCGTGAAGGCGCGCGATGCCTATCCACACCCTCAAGAAGCTGAACAGCTCCGCGATCAGCTCAAGGAACGATTCATCCGTGAGCAGCCTGCAAAAGCATTTGAAATCTTCAACAAACGCGAGCGTTACGAGCAGGACAAGAAAGCGCTCCTCCTCATTGCAAAACTATTTTTGGAAAAAGGCAAACTCGAAGACGCGCTTGTTACATTCTCTGCCGCAGAATATAACGGGCCTGAGGTCAACAACATCGGGCTCACCATGCTCAAGCGTCTGGAAAAAGACAAAAAACCCTCACGACAAACGTATAAACCCTTTGAGCGCGCCATGAGAGAAGTTGCGCTGTCCTACTTTGAAAACGGCGGCAAGGTGGAAATTGCCGCGCAATATATCTACGAGCGCGCCCATGACGACGACCTGCGCCGCAAGCTCGGATATGCGTTCGCAAAACTGCCGCCAAAGAAAGGCTCGAACCATGCCGCACAAGCATATATCCGGCTCATACAACTGGAACGAAAGAACCCCCAAGATGAACGCCTGCTCGACCAGCTTCGCGAACGAATGGTCGCAGACGAATCAAGCCACCATACGAGCACCTTTATCGGCTACCATGACCAGAAAGGGCTGCAGCTGGTGCTCGCGAAGAGGAAAGACCTCCATGACCAAACCGTGTACGACATTGCACGCGCGCTGAACGACGCGCAATTGCTGGAAAAAACCCGGCGCGCGATTGTCGCAGAAGGTGCGCGTCACGCGCTCGATATGTTTGAGCGGGAAAAGGACGATGTCGGCATCAGGTATGCGCGCGAGCACATTGGGCACGGCGTTGACCTGACGCTCGTGGACAAGATACTCCCGCGCGAAAGACGTTAAACAAACCACCGCAGCGGGTTTCCTACCCACAGCGCGAGCAGGAACGCGATCAGGAATGAGGGCGTGAAGGGAATGCCTTCCTTGACGATGACTTGTTTGATTTTGAGACGCTTGAGTTCCTGAATTGTTTCTTTCGTGATGCCGAGATTTTTTGGACCACAGACGTATTTGCCGCGATAGGTGACTGGTTTGGCAATCCAATCACCCTCAGTGAGCTGTTGTGGTTTCACTGCTTTGTACATGCAGCTGAGCTCTACTGCCTTGACTCCGATCGTGGCAACAAAAAGTACAGGAACGAGTACGGCAATCATGAACATGAGACCACGCAGAAGAGTATCATCGCTTGCGATGGCAAATGCGATGCCAAGCACCAAGACCGCAAGCACAGGCACGTATGCCCAACGCACAGAACGCGCGATCGTCTTGAAACGCGCGACAAACACTGCCCAATGCTTGACGGCCAACACTGCACTCCAGCCCATGCCATAGACTGCTCCTGCGATCAACGCCCAGATAAAGAACATGACTGACATATGCGTGAGTGAGAATTCAAACCCGAACAATGCACCCAAGGCCATCAATAATTTGCTGTCGCCGCCACCCCATTGACCAGTGTAGAACATCAGGCACGCAATCACAAAGAATGCCACAAAGCCGACAACGCCCCAACCGAGAATGCTCCAGTCTTTGGTCGTAAGACTCCATAACAACCTGATGCCCAAGCCCGCAGTTATGCCTGCAAAATTCACCCAGTCAGGAACTTCCCGCGTGCGCAAATCAGTGATCGCGGCAATCACAAGAAGGACAAATGCTATCGAGAACAACACCACCTCAAGCATAGTTTTTGCTCGCGCAGAACCTATATAAATACTTAAGCATTGAAAATCAGTGTGGATTCGACGGGTGCTACGGATGCTGGTACTTCATTGAGCCCGCAGCCTTTGCCCACCCACGTCGCGATTGCTATCGCTTCTCCGGAACAGGTTACTGCAGAAATCACGCTGCGCAACATCTTCGAACTCTGCAGCATCATTATCGGACTCAAGATTCCCATGCTGACCCTGCACTTCCCTTCCAGCAAAACCGATCACGAGGTTGACACGATTGTGACCTTGTTCACCGCACTCATGCACGAACCGCTTTTGGACGAGCACCAGATCAAGATCTCAGTGCTTGGCAGATGGTATGAACTCCCCGAGCGCGCGCTCGAGCCGATCAAACACGTCATTTCTGCAACCAGCGACTACGACCGCCACTTTGTGAACGTCTGCGTACGGTATGACGGACAAGAAGACATTGTTGACGGCACAAAACTTTTGGCAAAACATGTCCAGCTCGGCAAGCTCGCGCCCGAACAAATCACCAAGGCCACGCTCAAGGAAGCAATGCTCACCTCGATGTTGCTTCCGCCCAGCTTCATCATTTATCCGGCGCCTATGCGTATTACAAGCGGTGTCCTGCTGTGGGACTCGACCAATGCAGTCGTGCATTTCTCAGAAACCGCTTGGAAAGATTTTGGCAAGCAGGCATTCCTCGATAGTCTGGCATTCTTCCAGCGCTCGAAACCTTAGCAAAATCTCTCAGTTCTAGGACTGTAAGGAAACCGGCATTTCTTACACAAGCGCGGTAGTGCTGAACCTATATAAGCAATATATGGCTTTCTCGCAGCATGGCCATCTTGCATGCACAATTCCAAGAGATCGTAAAGCGGTTCCTCGCAGTAATTACGCAACTCGCATCAGTCGAAGACCTCGAGCGTAGGGTGGGTCGCACACAAGAAACAATCCCAGGAGAACGTGTAGAATTCCTCCTGCAACCGTCCAATCTCGGAACGCGCGCCTATACGGTGAGCTACGTGATTCCAGGCGCCGGAATCCCAATCGAATTCAAGCTAAACTCGCATTTGGGCTACACAAAGATAATCCTGAAGATGGAGAAGCCGCTACAAGGCTATGAACCGTTTATGGCAGATCCCTACCAGAACATCATCCAATCCAAAGATATCCAAGACACATCGCTTGCTTCCGTGAAACAGGAGCTGGAGCGACTGCTGAAAACATCCTAACAGAACTAAAACCTTTTTGTTAAACCCCAAACCATTTCAAAAACTCCTGGCTTTGTTAGGCCACGAGATGTGCGCATTTCGTAACCTTTATAAACAAACCTTTGATTTTCTCGAAGTAAACCGATGAAACAATGACGCTCCTTTGGAGCGGAGTGAGGTTGGACATTTCTATCTCACAGTATCGGGTGGAGGAATCATTATGGCAGAAAAAGGAAATGCTGAAAAGGCTCTCGAAGCAGTTGAACTTGCTCGAAGCACTGGCAAGATCAAGAAAGGAACCAATGAAACGACCAAGGCACTCGAGCGCGGCACAGCCAAGCTCGTCGTCTATGCAAAAGACGTACAGCCGGCAGAGGTCGTGATGCACTTGCCCCTGCTCGCGAAAGAAAAGGGAATCCCCTGCATTGAAGTCCCGAGCAAGGAAGAACTCGGCGCAGCGGCAGGAATCAAGATCCCGACCGGAGCAATCGCAATCATCGCAGAAGGCGAAGCAAAGGCAATCATCAAGGATCTCAAGGGCGGCGCAGCCGTATAATCCACATGGGCCAATCAAAACCGAAACTCAAGGAAGCAGAACCAGCCGCCGCACCGCATGCCAAGCAGCCTGAAGCAGGCGCAGCTAGGTTCACCTTCGCAACACCCGCACGCGTGGAAGAGATCATCGGCCGCACGGGCACGCGCGGCGAGGCAATCCAAGTACGGGTCCGCGTTCTGGACGGCCGCGACAAAGACAAGGTCATGCGCCGGAACGTCAAGGGACCGGTGCAGAAGGATGATATCCTCATGCTCCGCGAGACTGAAATCGAGGCTCGACCAATGAACAAGGCAGGCAGGGGAGGAGGCTCCTAATGGCACGCTGTTCTTTCTGCAGGAAAGTCGTCGAGCCCGGCACCGGCCTCATGTACGTCAAGAACGATGGGCGTATTTTCCTCTTTTGTTCAGGCAAGTGCGAGACGCACCTGCTCAAGCTTGACCACAAGCCGCGCACGACGCGCTGGACGCTTGAGTTCGCGCGTGAGAAGCGCCAAGCAAAGGCAGGCGCGAAAGCAGCCAAAGAGGAGAAGACTGCAACTGGCTTGAGCAAAGAGGCTCAAGCATGATCGAACGCACGCTTGTGCTCTTGAAACCAGACGCAGTGCAGCGTTGCGTCAGTGGTGAAATCATCACGCGCTTTGAAAAGGCAGGACTCAAGATCGTGGGTGTGAAGATGATCTGGTCTGACGCAGAATTCGCCAAAAAGCATTATACTGAAGACATCGCGGTCAGGCGCGGCGAATTTGTCCGCAACAAGCTCGTCCAATTCCTGCAGGAAGGGCCGGTCATCGCGGTCTGCCTTGAAGGTGTGAATGCCATTGAGGTCACGCGCAAGCTTGTCGGCGACACTGAGCCGCGCAAGGCATCACCCGGCACGATCCGCGGAGATTACGCCCACCACAGCTACGAATGGGCAGACAGTCACAACATCGCGATCAAGAACCTCATCCACGCATCGAGCGATAAGAAAGATGCAGAAAATGAAATCAAACTCTGGTTCACACCTAAAGAACTCAATTCTTATAAGACTGTTCACGACATCCACATTCTCGCACCAGAAAAGTGATTGACCATGGCGGAAAAAGAGACGCAATTGCAAAAGATGAAGCGGCTCTGTGACAAACAGGAGAACATCCGCAATATCTGCACGAGCGCACACATCCACCACGGCAAGACTGCGTTTACTGATAACTTGCTTGCTGCTGCAGGACTCATGTCAGAGGTCTCTGCAGGTTCGCTGGAGAAGGGAATGGCGACGTGGCAGCACGCAGACGAACAAGAACGCCTCATGACAGTCGATGCGGCAAACGTCAGCATGGTCCACACCTTTGACAACAAGGAATATCTCATCAATCTTATCGACACGCCTGGCCACATCGACTTCGGCGGAAACGTTACAAGGGCGATGAGGGCGATCGATGGAACGATTGTGCTCGTCTGTGCTTCTGAAGGCATCATGCCACAGACCGAGACCGTGCTCAAGCAGGCATTGCGCGAGCGCGTCAAACCCGTACTCTTCATCAACAAGGTCGACCGCTTGATCACCGAGCTGCAATTCACGCCTGAACAAATGCAGGAGCGCTTCATCAAGATTGTGATGGAGTTCAACAAGCTCGTCGAATCCATTGCCGAATCAGAATTCAGGAAGAAATGGCAGGTCGACATCACAAATGGTTCAGTCGCGTTTGGCTCTGCCCGCGAGAACTGGGCATTGTCTTTGCCCTTCATGAAGAGGAAAGGAATCAGTTTCAAAGACATCCTTGACCTGTACAAGACCGGCAAGAGCGAGAAAGAGATGCAGGACTGGATCTGGAAGCACTGCCCCCTGCACGAGGTCGCGCTCGACATGACCATCAAGCACCTGCCCACCCCTGCCGAGGCACAGAAGTACCGCGTTCCGCGCATCTGGCGCGGAGACAAGGACTCCCAGCTCGGCCAAGACCTCCTTAATTGCAATCGCAATGGCAAGGTCGCATTCTGCGTCACCCGCATCCTCATCGATCCCAAATCAGGACGTGAAATCTCTGCAGGACGCCTGTATTCGGGAACGATCAAGGAAGGAATGCAAGTCTATCTCAACCTGGCCAAACAGCAACAACGTGTTGCCCAAGTCATGATGTACCAAGGCATCAGGCCCGAAATCATCGGCGAAGTCCCTGCAGGAAACGTCCTTGCACTCTCAGGAATCTCTGCGACTGCTGGAGAAACGATTACTGAAGCACCAGAACACCCATTCGAGGAGCTCAAGCACATCTTCGAACCCGTCATTACCAAAGCGATCGAACCTGCAAAACCTCAAGATCTTTCCAAGCTCGTTGAAGTCTTGCGCAAGGTCGCCAAAGAAGACCCCTCAGTCAAGATCGAAATCAATCCTGAGACTGGCGAAAACCTCCTGCACGGCATGGGAGAATTGCACTTGGAAATCATTGAGAACCGCATCATCACGGAAAAAGGAGTCCAGGTCAAAACCTCGCCACCTGTAGTCGTGTACCGCGAGACTGTCAGCAAGAAAGGACCTGAAGCAGAAGGCAAGTCTCCGAACAAGCACAACAAGGTCTACATGTATGTCGAGCCTATGGAACCGCACGTGCGCGAGCTCATCAAGAACGGAGAACTGCCTGAAGGCAGGATCAAGAAAAAAGATTTGGCTATCCGTGATTCACTTGTGGAAGTCGGGTATGCAAACGACACTGCACTTGCAATCAAGAATATTTACAAGGGAAACATCTTCATCGACAAGACCAAAGGAATCGTGCAGATCGGCGAAGTCATGGAATTGCTTCATGATGGATTCGAACAAGTCATGGATGGCGGCCCATTGGCCCGTGAACCCTGCTTCGGTGTCAAGGTCGTCATGACTGATTTGAAATTGCACGAGGATGCAATCCACCGCGGTCCTGCACAAATGTATCCTGCAGTCAGGGAGTGCATCAAGATCTCCATGATGAACGCCGGACCTGCCGTCTTCGAGCCCATGCAAACACATCTGATCGAAGCGCCTGTTGAACACACAGGAGAAGTCACCAAGCTTATCATGAACAAGCGCGGCCAAGTCCTCGAGCTCAACCAAGAAGGAGCACTCTCCATGATCAAGGCAAAACTGCCGGTCGGAGAAATGCTCGGCTGGAGCTCGGACTTGCGTTCAGCCACAGGTGGCCGCGGCACGAGCTCGCTCGTCGACCAGGTGTTTGAGAAATTGCCTGGAGAACTCCAAGACAAGATCGTGCGGCAGATCGTCCAGCGCAAGGGCCTCACGGCGGGAATGCTGGGCGCGTAAACATACTCATTCGTTTATAAAGACTTATAAATACCAGCTAATTCCAAGCCGTGTGGGGGAGTGCAGTGGCAACCAAACAGCAACGCGTGGATTTAACGATTCTCATTCCGTGCTACAATGAAGAAGAAAGCATTGCGGAATGCGTCAACGCTATTCCGGAAATGCCGTGGAGCACAGAAATTCTCGTTGTTGACGGTGGCAGCACCGACAACACGTTCAAGATTACGAAGTCCCTGAAGAAACCCGGACTGCGCGTCATCGGTTACAAACCATCCCGTAGCAAGGGATATGCATGCGCATTCGGACTCAAGCATGCCCGCGGTAAGGTCACCGTCATCCAAGACGTGGACATGAATCCTGCGGACATCCCGCAGGTTGTCCGTCCCATCTTCGAAGGCCGGGCGGACTTTGTGAACGGCACGCGCATGATCTTGCCGATGGAGCCTGGCGCGATGTCACGGCTCAACCGGTTCGGCAACAAATGGATTTTCGCTACGCTCGTCTCGCTCGTCATCAGGCAGCGGCTTACCGACGCGCTCTGCGGCTACAAGGCATTCTACACTGATATGCTGCGCAATAAGCTCAAGGAAGACAACTGGCCGGACTTTGAGATGATTATCAATGCCAAACGCGCAGGAGCACGCATCGTCGAGATTCCCATTCGCTATGTGGCGCGCAAGCACGGCGCTGCCAAGATGAAGCCGATTCAGCACGGGTGGAGCATGCTCAAGATGCTCGCCAAACTCGCGGTGAAGCGCTGATGGTCAGTAAGATTTCTGTGGTCATTCCTGCACACAATGAGGCTGAAAATCTCTCACGGCTCGTTCCCGGACTCAAGGAATCCCTTAATGAATATTTGCACGAGATCATCGCAGTCAATGCCGAGAGCACGGACAACACTGCAGAAGTCGGCAAGGAACTCGAGCAATTGTTCCCGTTCTTCAAAATGGTCGAATCAAAGTCAGGAGTCGGTCATGCGCTTCGGGTAGGATACCAAGCAGCCACAGGCGACTGGATTCTCAGCATTGATTGCGACTTTCTCAGGAACATGGAGCATTTTCCCTTGCTCGTGCACAAGGCCCAGGAAGGTTATGACATGGTCACAGGATCACGCTACATCCCAGGCGGCAGGCTCGTCGGCTATCCACCATTCAAGAAGTTCGCAAACAGATTATTCCATGCTGTTGTTTGTACCCTGCTGAGTATCCCTTCCAAGGATCTCACGAACAATTTCAAGCTCATGAAACGGGAAATTGCGCATCGCATTCCTTCTGTCGAACCGCACTTTGCCGCGAATGCCGAGACCGGCATTTATCCATCCCTGTTCGGCTACAAGGTTGGCGAGGTTCCTGTGCCATGGATTCAGCGCGACTTCGGCGGAAGCAAGTTCTCAACAATCAAGCTGTCCTTCAGTTACGCACGCGTGTTCTTGCGGGCATTGTGGCTAAAGGTGACGGGTAAAGTCAGGCGACAGGCAACCGAGCGCGAAACGCCTTCGAAACCATCATCGACGTAGTCGATGGGGTCCCGAAAACGCGCGCGCGTTTTCGGAACCTTTATAAATACCCCCCTTTCCCATCGTCTATATTCAATCATCGGAAACCTATCAGGTTTCCGAGTGTGCTCGAGAATCGGAACCGGTTCTCGACATTCCACATACGGAGGGGCATCACTATGGCAAAAGGAAAACCACACATGAACATCGTGTTCGTGGGTCACGTTGACCACGGCAAGTCTACTACAGTCGGACGACTGCTCTATGACGCAGGAACAATCGACGAACAGACGATGCGCAAGCTCAAGGAAGAGGCAGAACGCCTCGGCAAGGGCGGATTCGAATTCGCCTTCGTCATGGACCAGCTCAAGGAAGAACGTGAGCGTGGAGTCACCATTGACCTGAGCCACAAGAAGTTCACCACACCGAAGTTCGACTTCACCATCATCGACGCTCCGGGACACCGCGACTTCATCAAGAACATGATCACCGGCGCATCGCAGGCAGACGCTGCAGTGCTCGTGATTGGTTCAGAAGGAGTCCAGGCCCAAACCAAGGAGCACGCATTCCTTTGCAAGACGCTCGGCGTCGCACAGGTCATTGTTGCATGCAACAAGATGGACTTGCTCAAGTACGACCAGAAGGCATTTGAGAAGTCAAAGACTGACGCGCAGAACCTCTTGAAGAGCGTCGGCTACAAGATCGAATCCATTCAGGTCGTGCCTATCGCTTCGTATCCTGGCGACAATGTCGTCAAGAAGAGCGCGAACCTGGGCTGGTATACTGGTCCTACGCTCTTGGAATCGTTGGACAAGCTCAACCTGCCTGAGAAGCCCACGAACCTTCCCTTGCGCCTGCCATTGCAGGACGTGTACAACATCAAAGGCATCGGCGTTGTCCCTGTCGGACGCGTCGAGACTGGTGTCATGAAGGTCGGCGACAAGATCATCGTCATGCCTGCCCGTGAAGGCAAGGGCATTATCGGCGAAGTTAAGAGCATCGAGATGCACCACGAAGCAATCACTGAGGCAGAGCCTGGTGACAATGTCGGCTTCAACGTGCGTGGCATCGAGCTGAAGGATATTGCTCGCGGCGACGTGCTCGGACACGTGAACAACCCGCCCACGGTGGCGACTGAATTCACAGCGCAGCTTGTCGTGTTGAACCACCCGACCGTCATTACGGCCGGCTACACGCCTGTCTTCCACATCCACACCACGCAGGTCGCATGCCAGTTCATTGAATTGGTCAAGAAGATCAACCCTGCAACAGGCGAAACCCTGCAGGAAAAGCCTGACTTCATCAAGAACGGTGATGTTGCAGTCGTGAAGATCAGGCCGATGCAACCGCTCGTGATCGAAAAACAGAAGGACATCCCCAAGCTCGCGAAGTTCGCGATCAGGGACTCCGGAAACACGGTCGCGGCAGGCATGTGCGTCGACCTGGTCAAGAAGGCCTAAAACAGTTTTATTTTAACCTTTCACTACCAACCTTATGCAAAAAGCCCGGATAAAGTTGGCGAGCATCGACATTGACAAGCTCAATCAAACATGCGCTTTCATTAAAGATATTGCTGACAAGACCGGTGTGGACATCCGGGGCCCCATTCCTCTTCCTACCAAGCGCATGCGTGTGACAACCAAGCGTTCTCCCTGCGGTCGTGGCACAGCCACGTGGGAACGCTTTGAGATGCGCGTCCACAAGCGTTTAATCGACCTTGGCTTGGATGAACGTGCGCTCAGATTGGTAATGAGAGTCCCCATCCCAGAAGGTCTTAATATTGAGATAGAGATGGTAGACGTCTGATTCTCAAATCAATAGATCAATAATAATTCAGACCATCTGAAAAGCTAGGGGATGTTGAACACTCACTATTTCTCCAAATCACGAATTCATGAAGGCAAAAATTAATAAATTCCTCTTTCTTTCTGTTTTGTAATGAGGAATGTTGTCTTATTTCCAGGAGTTTCAACGAGAAGAAGTATAGATGAAATGCTACTGGATATTTCCGAACATGCATTGCGCCAGAACGGCATAGCGTATGCGCGCGAAACCAAACTACTTCCTGAGGTCACACTCGTTGCGGGCGGAGAAAAATATGTGGGCATTCAGGACATTCTCAGTTACGTATCTCAAAACAGCAGGAATACGCCTTCGGTAGGGATTTCTTGTAGAAAAACGCAACTCTATATGACTGAGTTTGTCAGGAAAGAAAAAAGTATTAGCAACGAGGAACGAGCAGATATTAAAAGTCATCTTATAACTGGTTGCGAAGAATGCTATCGTCATCTCGAAACAGAATGCACCCTTTATGATGCAACTAAATCAATCGGAAGACAACGGAACTAAATTCACCTTTTCGTAAGGTCTCTTTAAGGTTTTATTTGAAGCTTGAGAACAAGCTTAGAAGTCCAATAACGATTTCTGCGTGCCGATCGTGCTGATGAGCTTCATATTGTTCTTGTGATATGCTGCTCCGAGCTTGAGCTTGCTGTCAATGTAGTGCATTGCGTCTGACATTGTTGAGAAAGTTTTTGGTTCTTGCTTCAGTGCTTCTCGTGTCAATTCCCTGCACACCCAGACTCCTGTTGGCGTGTAGCCACGGTAGACCTCGCGGAAGACAAAAGCTCCTGCTTGTTCTTGCTGTTGCTTCAATCGTTCTGCAATGATATTGCGCTGGGCATAATAGCACCCGCCCATGTCAGAATATTGCTTCCTGCCAAAATGGCTCTCGGCATCGCTGAACGTGAACGTGTGATTGCCGAGCACGTTATTGAATGCCTCGATCGCTTCGTATTGCCACGCAGTGGGCGTCAGTAATACCGAGTAATAGTTGTGCAGCCCTTGACTCTCGTATACGCGATACTCATTAATGACTTCATTCCTTCGGACGTCAGCCATTGCCTGCTTGCCAAGAATGTCATCAGTAGCAGTGATCGACCAGCGTGTCGGAACGAGCTTCCGGTTCTGCGTTTTGCCAAACGCTCCGACAGAAAGGGCTTTCTGAATCGTGGTGAATGGAATGTCTTTCTGTGAAAGCTCAATCACGGCGTCATTCGCGAGCAAATCAGTATCATAAAATGCCTTTTCCATGTCATGCTGCCATTTTGCTTGTTCGATTTCCATGTTCGTCAAGGGAGCAGAAGGACCAAAAGGCTGGTGGTCTTCGGAAAACGTCACTCCACGAGGAACTTTCTCAAATTCAGCGTGCGTGTACAACGATTGCTTGGACAAGGCAATGTCCTGTAATTGCTGGGCGAACCGGCTTGTTGCTTCATGAACATCCACTGATTTCATGCCACGCAACAATTGCAATCGAAAACTAATAATCGCGTTCTTATCGTACTGCCCGAGCCATTGCTCAGGAGCATCGTAGACAAAGCTATCTGGCTCTTTCGCAAGCATGGGACCTGCAGCGACCTTGGGATAGTTTTCCCTGCCAATGAAAACAGAAGGCGGTGAGCTGCCCTCAAAACGCGGGCTGTCCAGCTTCAAAGACTTAAACTGGTACTGCTGTGCAGTCAACCGCTGCAAGAACACCTTTTTCCCAATCACGTTCTTCCACAAGGCATGAACCATATAAAAATCTTATCCGCGGATGTCCAGTGAACACTGGCGCAGTATTTATAAAGCAGAATATCTCGCGCAAACGCATGGAAGAAGTGCTTGACGTCGTAGATAATCAGGACAATGTCATTGGACAAGCGACGCGCAAGGAATGCCACAAACAATTCCTGCGTCATCGCACAGTCCAGATCCTTGTGTTTGACATGCAGGGCCGTATCTTTGTGCAAAAGCGCAGCAGGAAAAAAGACGTCTTTCCAGGACTGTATGAAGCCTCCTGTTCTGGCCATGTGCAAGCAGGAGAAGCCTACCGCCAAGCAGCCGTGCGCGAACTTGCAGAAGAACTCGGCATCACGCATCAAGAACACGAGCTCAAGGAATTGTTCACGTTCAAGCTCCGAGCAAAACCTGAGAATGAGATCATCACCCAATTCTCCCTGCGCTGCACGTGCGTGGGCCAATTACAGAAAGAAGAGGTGGAGAGCGGCGAATTTATTGACTGGGACGAGCTCGTACAACGCATTGAAAAGAATCCGCGCCAATTCACTCCCGGCTTTGTCGCTGCATTTGAACGCTATGAAACTACTTGACATTGTGAAGAGACTTGAAGGTCTGAGTCGGCAGGATGCCCGCGAGACCTGCATGAAACTCTTCAGGCAGTTCCACATCGTCGAAGAACACTACAGGACCGGAGTCAATCTCGTCATGCGCAAGCCCGGCACAAGCAAACAACAGATTGTCATCGGAGCGCACTATGACACCTTCCCGGGCTGCACTGGCGCGAATGATGACGCTTCTGCGATTGCTGTCCTGCACGGCATTGCAACTACGTTATGGAAGAAAAAACTCAAGCACGGACTCACACTCTGCATCTTTGACGAAGAAGAACGCGACTGCATTGGCTCACGCGCCTATGTCTGGAAGCACGGCGTTGACGGCGTGAAAGCAATGATTGATCTTGAACTCGTGGGCAATGGACAGTTTGTCGGGCTCTGGCCTGTTCATAACGAGACGCCACTTGTGCACACGTTCACTAATGTGCTCAAGAAACGAAAAGTTCATTATGAAACCGCAGGGGCAATTCCTTTGTTTTATGCAGACTACGTTCCCTTCCGTAATGCAGGCGTAGACAGCGTGTGCATGACGCTCCTTCCGGAAAAAGAGACAAATCTCATCCGGCCATTCGTGACACAGAACAAGTATCTCGTGGCACTCAAGGTCGCGCTTGGGGTGATGAAGATTCCACCATTCTTCCAAACATACCATACCAAAAAAGATACGTCAGACAAGATCAGCGAGAAAAGCTTGCAATTGGCGAAAAAGATTGTTCTTGATGTTCTCCAAGCGTTACAAAAATAGGACGCCACCGCCCGGACAGCGGCTGACTGCGATCAGCCAGCCCGTGCGGTGTCTGACGCCACCGCCCGGATTACTCGAGCAATCGCCACGGCGATTGTCGAGTTCCCGCCGACCCGCGGGTCGGCGCGATGAACCGGGACCGGTTCAAATCCCTGAACCGGCGTTACGCCACCACCCGGATTTGAACCGGGAAGCCCTTGCGGGCGCGGTTCATTCGTGGAATCGCTCCAGTTCGAGACCGCTGCACTACCGGGTTATGCGATGGTGGCACGGAATGACACCATCGCGCCAGCCGAACCGCGTTCGGCGCGTGCGATGGTGGCACAAAAATATATTGTTGAGAAGTGTTTTTAAACCTTCCTCTTCAATATTCTGCTCGGGCAACGCATTCCAACCGATCAGCACTGCCGCAATAAAAGTAGCCTTTTGCCGGGCGCTGGAATCTCATCAGACGCAATATGCGCTCGAGCTGCTTTTTCGCCTTGACAAGCCGATACGCGCACTTGACTTCAAACACATGCACTTCATCATCCTTGTATGCGAGAATATCGATCTCTGCCCGTCGACATTTCTTCGTAGAAAGAATGACGTTCCGTTCGACCGCATCATAATCATCCTTGATGCAGTCATAGAGCCGCTGGACGTATCGGTCGTGCTTGTTCAGTGTGAAACACCTTCAGTGATTCACTGTCAACAGAACAGAGAAAAGAACAAGACTATATAATTTTTACGCCCCCGGCGGGATTTGAACCCGCGTCAAAGGCGCGAGAGGCCTTTATCCTTGGCCGCTAGACGACAGGGGCATGTTGATATCGACGGGAACAGCAGGACTCCTTTTAAACATTGCGAACTTTTAAAAAGACCGTCGAGGTGGAAAAGAACAGGGTGAAACAGTGAAAACTAAGCCTAAACAAGGTTTCGTGACCAGACAACTGGAGACTCTGAACGAGGAACTCCGTGACTTTAAAGACGACGCACTTGATTACATCGCACGCCAACCGGTGAAGGCAGCACTGATTTCCTTCGGCATAGGCGTGCTTGCAGGAGCGATGCTCATGAAAAGCAAGGAGAAACGGTAAGATGCTCAAAACAATCATTGGAGCGATTGCGAAAGAAGTGGCACACGGCGTTGATGCAGGCGTGAAGGTCATTCAGCGAAGACTTATTCGCATGCTTCTCAAGGCATTTCTGTGCGTTGCCGGTGTCTTTGCCCTTGCCGCAGGATTGATTATTCTCGGCTCACAGTACGTGGGCCTTGACCTGATGCTGCTTCTGACCGGCGTGGTATTTCTGATAGTCTTTTTCTTCCTGTAAGATCCGTTCGTGCCGCTGCACTGATTTCAGGTATTCGTACAGACCACCAAGAACGATTTTCGCGATAACATATGCAGGAATTGCGATGACCATTCCGACTGCGCCAAAGACTTCTCCAGCGATGAGCGTGATGACCACGACCATGAACGGGTGGATGTCGACGAATTTCGAGACAAGCCATGGCTGCAAAAGCAGTTCGTCGATGACACGGCCGATCAGCAAGACTCCCATTGACCATCCCAGCAGGGAATATCCGCCTGCAGCAAAAGCAACCAAACCTACTGGAATCACAGTGAATACAACACCCAAGTAGGGAATGATATTGAACAGGCCAGCGACGATGCCAAACAGCCACGGTGACGGCAGCCCGACCGCCCAGAAACCAATGGAGTGCATCACAATCATGACAATCGTCTCGAGGGTTCTCGCCCAGACATAGCTCTGGACGTGTTCACGGATACGCTGGGCAATGCCCACGGAAACTTCGAAATAGTCGTTGGGAATGGAATTAAGCATGGTTTGTTTCAGGGTTGCACGCGAGGCCAACAGCGTGATGGAAACCAATAAGATCGCGAACGTCGCTGCAACGACACTCCCTGAGATTGAGACGATGAGTTTCTGCGATGCAACCACATTCTCTTTGAGCGCCGCATACCCTTTTGCAAGCAGAGGAATCTGATCCTGCTTCAACTGCTCGTTGAATGTCGAAAAAATGGGTGTGATCTGGTCTGCGAAGGAGCGCACTTGTTCGATCAACGGAATGCTTACGAACAACGTAAACGCGAGTATAAGGATAAGGAAGAACAATGTGACCATGACATATGCTGGCCAGCCAGTGATACGCCTGCGCTTCAGCACGTCAAGCATCCGGTCGACGAGGAAATACACCAAAAAACCACCAGCAAGAGCAGCGCTGACAAGCCAGAATTTCGCGATCAAGAATCCTAAGAGTCCCAGCAGGACTATGCCAAATCCCAAAAAGACGTAGAGCTTGTTCATCGGTGCTTGCCGACCTGCTCGATCATGCTCGTGAGACGCTGTGCCAGCACCTGATTGATGCTGCCAAGCAGCTTCGTGCTGAGCCGAGGATAGTATTTGATGATTTTCTCAAGATCATGCTTGAACAGGCATGCCATCACCGCATCATCGGTCACTTGTGCCGTCGCAGTCCTGAGCGTGTCGCACACCAGTGCGAGTTCACCAAAGAACATACCCTTGACCAGGTTAGCGAGCACAACATGATTGCCGCGCTCATGCCGGACGATCTGGACACCGCCCTTGAGGATGATGAACAATGCCGAACCGTGGTCGCCTTCGAAGAAGACGTGATCGCCGCGCTTAAAGGAACGCAATTGGATGAATTCAAGCACACGCGCAAGTTCTGATTTTGTCAGATTACGGAATAAAACTGCCTGATGAATGTCCTCTTTCAGCCTGCGCAAGTCCGGCTTTTCAAAGATGAATTCGAACAGTTCACGCATCATAACCACCTTTTTAACTACCAGTGAGTAGTATTTTTAAAGGTTGCGGAATCTTAAAGAAAATCTACGCCGCGACCCGGACAGCGGCCGACTGAAGTCGGCCAGCCCGTGCCGCGGCTCCATGCTGCTACGCCGCGACCCGGATTTGAACCGGGATACCCTTGCGGGTCAAGCTTTCCAGGCTTGTGCAATACCAGGTTATGCGATCGCGGCAGGAACTGCCAAGATCGCGCCAGCCGAACCGAGGTTCGGCGCGTGCGACGCGGCAGGAATAGAGAAGAAATCGCAAAAGATGTCTTATAAAGCTTTCTTAAAGAAGAAAAGAAAAAGAAATCAGGACGTTCACTTCTTGTCCATCAAGTGGTGCCATGCAGAGACCAAGAACAGCACCGACAGGATGACATCAGTCCAATCCTTCGCCTGCCAGCCCATCCAGCCAGCAACCAATCCACCAATCAAATACAATCCGCCACGAACTTTTCTGTCCATACAAATCACCTCTTTATGAGCAAAAATACAAGTTGAGTATAAAAACATTATGGCGATGGAGAGATCCCACGCGAGCTTTTCCAAAAAGCTCGACCAAAAGGGTGGGGGCTTGCAGCCCCACGCGACATTATGGCGATGGAGAGATTTGAACTCTCGACCCACGCCTTATGAAAGCGTTGCTCTGCCAGGCTGAGCTACATCGCCATTGAGACAAAACTGGAAGAAGTTGGTTTAAAAAGGTTGTTAGAGATTTGCCTTAATCGCAGCCTGCACCTTCTGCATTTCCTCAGGAGCGAGCTTCTTGTGCTGCCAGTGCTTGAGGCCATCGTTGGCAAAGCGTGGAATGATGTGCAGATGCGTGTGAAACACTGCCTGCCCTGCCGCAGGCTTGGTGTTCACGCCTAAATTAAATCCGTCTGCCTTGACCGCCTTGACAATAGCTGCAGCAATCTTCTTGGTGCGCGTGATCATGTCGCTCAGCACGTCATCAGGTGTTTCAAGGAGATCTGTGTGGTGGGCTCTCGGTACCACGAGCGTGTGCCCGGGATTGATGGGCGCAATGTCGAGAAATGCAAAGATCTTGTCGTTCTCATACACTTTCATCGCAGGAATCTTGCCTGCAATGACCTTGCAAAAGACACAATCGTCCATACGATTACCTCAGAGGAATTGGTCGATCTCAGTCAGGCTCTTGATCTTATTCTCATACTCACGCGTGCCTTTCCTGTCAATGAGCACCGCCATGACGCCAGCATTTTCTGCTCCGGCAATGTCGGTTTCCATGCTGTCGCCGACCATGAGCGCCTCGTCTTTATCCACGCCGAGCTTTTCCAATGCGATCTCGAAAAGCTCAGGATCAGTCTTCAAGTAGCCATTCTCGTAGGAGAAACAGACTGCGTCAAAGATCTTGTCCATGCCGAACTTCTCGAGCACACCATCGACTGAGAGCTTGGGGGTGTTTGAGACGATTGCAATCTTGATGCCCTTGCTCTTCAGCTGCTCAAGCACCTGGAGCGTTTCTGGATACGGTTGAGAAAGCAATTTGTTCTTATTCCACACGCCGACGAGTTTCTCGATCACCCAGTCTGGCGTCCGCACGCCAAGCGCTTCTGCAGCGTCCTGAAACATCTGCACTTGATCATCGTATGGCTTGGTCATGGCAACGCGCTCAAACCGTTCGACAAACTCACCAAAATGCATGCGCGGCCGCATCAAGCGATACGTCTGCTTGAGTGGCGAATACGCACCCTGTTGTACCAAGGTTCCCCAAAAATCAAACAAGACTGCCTTTTTCATCGTAAATCATCCACCTGCGCCCTCCTTAAAAGGTTTGCCATGGACCAGCGGGGATTTGAACCCCGAGCCTCACCCATGCCATGGGCGCGTTCTACCGGGTTGAACTACTGGCCCTTAAGGGAAAGCTGGAAAGACAGCGTTTAAAAAGCATGCGGATTTTCAGAGGACCATGCGCATCATTCGCACGCGATTCTGGAAACTGCCTGCAATCGCACGGTTTATCCTCAAGCACGGTTTCGGCATCACGTCAGCGCTTACCAATGGTCGCGTGTACGCATTGCTCACGAACAACACAATCATCTCAGTCTGCACTATCAACAATCTTGGCGCGTGCCGCGAACTCGGCTCAGTGATCACGGAGCGTGCGTTTCGTGGTCAAGGGTACATGCATAAGCTTCTTCGGCATGTTGTATCACGAGAAGGAAAGCTCTGGCTGGTATGCAATCCTGCGCTCGAGCATTTCTATGCCGAATTTGGTTTCCAACGTGCACGCAAAGCCCCACTACCTATCGCATTGAAAATCTGGATCAGCATTTTCGCCTCATTCTTCGGCGGCAGGCGCGTGATCGCAATGCAGAACTGAGGTCAGAAGCTTTATATTGAGCTGCATGTCGCCCCTGCGTATGATCCATCAGCATATTGATGTTGCGTACGCAGTCGAGGAGACATTCCAACTCTATCCTGAGCTCACCTTTTCTGATCTCGAAGAACGTGTGTGCGCTCATCCGCAGGTAAACAAGCTGGTCTGGGAATGGGGCAAAGACCGGTTGCATGACATGCTTTGTTATGTCTTGGGATTCAAGCGTGATGAACAAACCAAAAAGTACGTGCCGGGTTCACGGGATTCCCACCTGAAGGACTGTGTCCTCAAGTTTTTGCATTTCTTGAATTGGAGTTATGAAGAAGGGAAACTCTATTACCAGCATGGACCCGCGTCGAACTGATGTTCGACTGGGGTACATTCGCTTCGCTCATGGACCCGCCGGGAATTGAACCCGGTGCTTCACCCGTGCGAGGGGTGCGTTCTACCGATGAACTACGGGCCCGTGAGAAGAAAGCTCTTGAGACGGTTTAAAAAACTTCTTGTTGAAGAAAAAATAAGGGCGTGAGAAAGAAAAGCACGCCCCTTTGGTCTTGGATAGCACGAATGAGCGATGATGTGTTTAAAAACTTTGTTGTTCTACAGTTTCACTTGAGCTTCAATGCTTTCTTGATAGCATCCCGGTCAAAGCCGATGATGATGGTATTGCCGATTTCGATGACCGGAACGCCCATCTGGCCGCTCTTCTCAATCATTTCCTCAGCAGCCTTAGGATCCTTGGACACGTCGATGTCTTGGAATGCAACCTTGTGCTCCTTTAAGAATTCCTTCGCAGCGTGACAATATGGGCACGTTGGTGTCGAATACACCTTGACCTTGGATTGTTTTTCAGGCATAGACTCTTCCCCTTAGGGCTTTGGTTTCTGGATGATGACACGCACGGTCTCGCCTTCCGAGGCCTGTAATGGTTCAGTCGTCCACGTTGGATTCGGTTGGTTGCTTGCAAGCGAGCTGTTGACCGTCGTTGCCTTGGGCATCACTGCCATGCTTGATGTATTTGTCTTGTTCGGCTTTGGCGGTTCAGGCAAAGGTGCCAGAGGTGTCGAAACGTTCTGTGCAGGAGTTGCATTTGGTGCTGTCTCCTTCACCACCACCTGTGGTTCAGGCGAAATGACAGGTGTTATTACAGGTTCTTCTTCAGGAATGTTGACGCAACCTGCGAGCAACAGAACCACTAATCCTAAAATAATCGCGCGATTCATTGTACCACCACCTTTGCCTTCATGTTCGGATGGATTGAGCAGATGTAGTCATACGCTCCTTCCTTGTCAAACATCACTTGACCGCTCTGGCCCGTGTTCAACGTGCCAGTATCAAAGGACTTGCCTGTAGCCGTGTGCGGAGCACTGTCCTCATTCGTCCAGCGGACACTATCGCCCTTCTTGATTGTAATCGTAGCAGGCAGGAATTTGAAGCCTTTGATTTGGACATCATGCACGCGGGGCTGCGGCGTAGCAGGAGTTGATTCTGCTTTTGTCTCTCTGGTCGGCTCAGGGGTCGGTTCCATTACTGGCATTGCTGGAGGTTCAACTACTGGAGCTGGCTGTGCTGCAGGCGTGACCGGCGCTTGCGGAGCACACGCACCAAGCATGAGAAGCATTGCAAGAATTGCAAGAACTGGTTTCATTGCATCACCGACTCGACCGCAGGCGCTGGAGTTTTTAAACTTTTCCTGATACGTCGCCACAGAAGGTAGCCGAGCAGGAACATCGGAATGTTGAGCACTTGCCCGAGCGTGAACGGACCAATCATAACCGTCGGCTGGCGGAAATACTCAGTAATGAAGCGGAAGACCGCATAGAGCATGAGGAATATCGCGAGCAACGAACCGTGCGGTAAGGACTTCTTGCGCATCTTCCACAGCACGGCAAAAATCAGGAGATCATACGCCGCCTCGTACAATTGCGACGGATGACGATACCCGTCTGCGCCAGAAAACTTAACTGCCCATGGCATGCTCGTGATCCTGCCCCAGAGTTCACCATTAATGAAGTTGCCCATCCTTCCCAGCATTTGCCCGAGCGTGATCGGAACAATACAAACATCTGCAAGGTTAAGGAACGAGAGATTCCTTCGTCGAGCAAACTGCCAGCCTGCAATGAGTCCACCAATCAGACCTCCATGGAAGCTCAACCCACCATGCCAGATTGCAATGATTTCTCCTGGATTCGCGGCATAGTACGGCCATTCCCAGATGAATACTTCGAACAATCGTGCTCCAAGCAATACACCAACAGTGAGCCAGACCATGAGCCGGTCTACATCATCATCAGTCAACGCGATCAGGCCCTGGCGTGCGGCACGACGCACATACCAGTACAAGAACAAGAAACTCAATGCCCACATCACGCCATACCAGCGCAATTCCAGCGGACCAAGATGGAACAAGACTGGATTCAGCGTGTGTTCAAACACCATTCATGCCACCCTTCGCACAATCATCGACAAGTACACGCGCGTCCAAGCCAACACGATCAGCAAGAGCACGGTACCCACGACGAACATCACAGTAGTATTCAGCGTTCCCAGCCAGCGCACGACAAAATTGCCGGCAAGGAAATGCGCGTCAACCACGACAAACGCAGGCAGGAGCACGCCTGCCTTTCGTATGCCAAGCGCGAATGCCTTGCGGATGCTCAGCAACGGAGAGGAAATCAGTGCAAAATAAATAACTATGCCGAGCACGGCCAACAACACCACGTTCGTGCCGCTGACTGCTTGGCCCAATGCCTTTGCAACCACAATCCGGCGAAGATCAAGGATTGCATCAACACAATACCATGCTGCATAAAGTGCAAACCAGAGCACATGCACGCGCGCAAAGCCCATCAAGAACTCACGCCAGCGCAACGGCTTGTGCACAACTGAGCTCGCGAGCCACCACGCAGTCCCTTGTAACAACGCATAGAGCACAAAAACCACAAGTGCAAGCACGGCAAGCAATCCGAGGAATTGCCATGTGTACTGGCTCACTGGCTGTTGGAATAGCGCATCCAGAACCGCAGGCCGTGTCCTGCCGACGGCAACACGCATCTGCTCCGAGACCAGGCTTCCGATAATGATGACGTGCTCAGTGAGCTTGTCAAAGACCGGTGCAGTCACAAAGCCAAACGCCAGAAAGAATACCAGATCAACCAATCCGCTGGCAAGAGCAAAGCCCTTGTTCTGAAACAGCGTTCTCCAAGCGTGCAGCCATTCTCTGATGACCAAAAAACGTGTAAAGTCCATAACCACTCACTGTGGGACAAAGGATTGTGCAAATGCCTGTGGCGCAGGCGTCGGAAAGAGCGTGTGGATGTTCACCACCACAAAGATGAGCGCAAGAATCACGAGCAAAAGAACCACGATAAAGAGGACATCGCCCTTCTTCATGCGCAGCGCCTTACGGCCACCAGCAGCATCTCACATACGGCAAAAGTCCCCGCTCACATACCCCGCCCGTCGAAATGATTTCATTCGCATGCGCGATATCAGTTACGGCATTGCCGCGCAAACACGCGTTCTGTTCAGGAATGAGCGTGATGCCAGCGCCAGTCATGGTCATGCCGCCGAGCTTGCCGGTGAAAAACAATACCAAGATCACAATGACAAAGATCGCCACAACACCCCATGTCGCGAGCCAGATGTCACGTGCTGCGCCTGCGTGATCTTCGTGTAGTGTTACCGGACGTATTGCGTGAAATTCAAGCTTCTTCTTGACCATGCATTCACCCCTTTGAACAGATGCTCACTGCAAGCGCCATTTGGGTTTAAATAGTTTTCGTTTCCGACGACGAGGAAAAGAACCGCCGCATGAGCAGGGAATTCGTGACTACACTCACACTCGAGAACGCCATGGCCGCGCCAGCAATGATCGGATTCAGCAGCCAGCCAGTAAACGGATAGAGCACGCCTGCAGCAACAGGGATGCCAATAATATTATAGACGAATGCCCAGAAGAGGTTTTGCTTGATTTTCCTCATTGTGTACGCGCTAATCTGCATGGCAGTCACCACATCGCGCAAGTCTTCCTTGATCAACACGACATCGCCGCTCTCGATGGCCACATCGGTGCCTGAGCCGATCGCAATGCCCACGTCAGCCTGCGTGAGCGCAGGAGCGTCATTGATGCCATCTCCGACCATGCCGACCTTGCCTTGCTTCTGGAGTTCCTTGATCTTCTCGACTTTTTCATCCGGCAACACCCCTGCGATCACTTCAGTAATGCCGACCTGTTGTGCAATTGCCTGAGCAGTGCGTTCATTATCGCCTGTCAACAAGATAACCTTCTTGCCCAAGGCCTGCAATTCCTTGACTGCTGCTGCGCTGTAGTCCTTAAGCGTATCAGCGACTGCAATGACACCGACAATTTCTTTCCCGACTGCGAGCAGCATTGCGGTCTTGCCTTGCAGTTCGAGTCGCTGGAGATGAGGTGATGCATTTCCAAGCTCAAGGCCTTCCATCATTGCTCGATTGCCGAGCTTGACGCGCTTGCCGGTAACAATGCCCTGCACGCCCTTGCCCGGCACTGAGGAAAAGTTCGCAATGACAGGAATCGTGACCTTTTCTGCCGCTCCTCGCACGATCGCTTCAGCAAGCGGGTGCTCGGATTTCTTCTCGAGCGCAGCCGCGAGTTGCAGGATTTGATTTTCGCTGTGCTTGCCGAGCGGAAGAATGTCTGTGAGTTCAGGCTCTCCCTTAGTGAGCGTGCCGGTCTTGTCAAAAACAACAATATCGAGCTCGCGCGTTGCCTGGAGCGCTGCTGCATTCTTGAACAGGATGCCGCGCTCGGCTCCCAAACCTGTGCCGACCATGATCGCGGTCGGCGTGGCAAGGCCGATGGCACACGGGCAGGCAATGATGAGGACTGCGACAAAGGCCGTGAGACTAAACGCAGGGTCGTAACCAAGCACAGTCCAGACGACAAAGCTCAGAATGCTGATGAGGATCACTGCAGGAACAAAGGAATAAGCAACCTTGTCTGCCAATTGCTGGATGGGTGCTTTGGACGCTTGGGCTTCCTCAACAAGCTTGACGATTTGTGCGAGCACCGTATCCTTGCCGACCTTGGTCGCTTTGAACGTGAAACTGCCTGTCTTGTTGAGCGTGGCACCAATGACCGTGTCGCCTTTCTTCTTCTCGACAGGAATGCTCTCGCCCGTAATCATGGACTCGTCCACGCTCGAATACCCGTCTACAACGATGCCGTCTACAGAGATCTTGCTTCCGGGCTTGACCACCACCAAATCTCCCACCTTGACGTCTTCGATCGGAATCTCAATTTCTTTCTTGTTCCGGATGACTGTGGCAGTTTTTGCCTGCAAGCCGAGAAGTTTCTTGATCGCCTCGCCAGTGCGGCCCTTGGTGATCGCTTCAAGGTATTGGCCAAGAATGATGAACAACAACAGGATGCCTGCGATTTCAAAATATAAGTCACCGATGATTTTGCCATGCAGACTGAAAACACCCACAACCATGCTCCAGAAATAGGCAGTCAGCGTGCCGATGGCAATAAGCGTGTCCATATTCGGCACTCGCCTAAACAAAGCAGGGATGCCGCTGGCAAAGAACGGCCAGCTCGCAATCATGATCGGCGTTGCGAGAAGGAATTGCACCAATGCCAATGCATGATGCCTGAATGGCGGCACAGGGAGACCAAACCATTCGCCCATCGCAAGATAGATCAGCGGAAGACCGAAGATTATTGCAATAATCAACCGTTTTCTCCAGTACGTTATTTCATCAGCCTTGCCTGTGAACGTGTCATGGCATTTCTTGCTGCAAAAATAATACGTGCGACTGTCCTTGGTTGTGGTGTATGCAGCACGAGCCACAGGCACAATCATGCCGCAGACAGGATCAGTTGCGGTTTCGCTTGCAGGCTGCTGTTTGTCTGTGAACTGGTCACGACAGCGTTCGCTGCAGAAATAATACGCCTTGCCTTTGTGCGCAGCCTTCACAGCCTTGCGCGGGTCAACGTCCATGCCACACACAGGATCGCGTGCCATCAAGAAAGGTCCTTATACTCACCATAGGGGTGGATGAGCTTCCACCCGTTTTCCTTCAATCTCAGCGTGAGTGACTGGTTGGTTGTCAGGAAGCGGTTGTCCTTGGCCTGCACTTCCAATGCAACAGACACTCCTGCCTCGCTACCAGTATTGTACTGCTCTGAGGCAAACGCGAGCCTGATCGCTTTTGCCTGCGCATAAAATCCATTCAAGTGTTTCGCAAAGTCAGCTTCAGTGTGCGCGGTAGGTTCGAGCGTCTTCCAGCCGTCAGAAACGAACGAATACATGGTTGTGTAATCCCGTTTTGCCCACGCGCCATAATATTTCTGCACGATCTCCACCGGCTTCCCTTCCACACGCGGCGTTGGCTGCTGCGGCAGCGGAGCGCAGGCTGCGAGCACTGCAAGCAGCATCAGAACGATCAGTATTCGTCTCATTCCTGCGCCAAGTATTGGGAAAAGTATAAAAAGCCATCTGTCCCCGCTCTCCGCATGCCTCACATTTCTGAACGCGAGCGACAGATGCCCGAGCAGGAGATCGGAAAGCTGTTGCGCATTGCCGTTGAACGCAAGGACATTATCTCGCTTGGTCCGGGCGAGCCGGACTTTCCCGCGCCAGCACCCATCGTCGCACTGACAAAGAAGTACGCCAACCAGTGCAATCATTACTCACCACCAGGCGGACTCAAGGAACTACGTGAAGCAATTGCCAAAAAGCTCAAACGAGACAACAAGATAACAACGTCACCAGAAAACATTGTCGTGACGTGCGGCTCGCAGGAAGCATTGTTGATAGCAGCGGCATGCACCTTGGACGTTTCTGAACAAGTCATCCTTCCTGACCCGAGCTACATGGGCTTTTTGCCTACGTTCGAACTCTTCAACGCAGGAATCAAAACCATTCCGTTACGCGAACGAGACAATTTTGAGATTGATCCTGATGAAGTCGAACGAGCCATTGATCCCAAGAAAACAAAAGTGCTCATGATCAACTCGCCAGCAAACCCCACCGGCACAGTGCTCAGCAAAAAAGTGCTTGAACAGCTCGCAGACATTGCCATCGAGCACGACCTCCTCATCTTCAGCGATGAGGCGTACGAGAAAATCCTGTATGATGATGCAAAGCACGTCAGTATTGGTTCGCTCAATGGCATGGAAGAACACGCCGTGATCTTCCAAAGCTTTTCCAAAACATATGCCATGTGCGGCTACCGCCTCGGCTACGTGGCTGCGCCCCCAGAACTTGCGAACGCAATCAAGGAAACGCACGTGAACACCACGATTTGTGCGCCCACGATTTCCCAAAAGATCGGGATTGAGGCGCTCAAGCTGCCCGCAAAATACACTGATGCCATGGTGAAGGAATACAATCGTCGCCGCAAATTGATTGTCAAGCGTTTGAATGGAATGGGCTTGCGCACGCCCACGCCCAAAGGAGCATTCTACACGTTTTCCAACATCAAGCATCTCGGCGTGGGAAGCTTGCGTTTCTGCCACGCCTTGCTCGAAAAAGCCAAGGTCGCAGTCGTGCCCGGCACTGACTTTGGCAAGAACGGTGAAGGCTACATCAGATGCAGTTACGCAACCGACTACAAACTCATTGAGAAAGCAATGGACAAGATGGAACACTTCTTGAGAACGTACAAAGCATGATACGCAATGATTAAAAAAATACTCAAGTGGGTTCTTATTGTTCTCGTGATTATTTTTATTCTCAGCATCTTCTTTGGCCGTGAGAAAAAACCAGAACCTCAACAAGAGTCTGAACCAGAGGCTGGTGAGTGGGCGAACATTCGCGCTAAGGATAGAGCTCACTTTGCAGAAGAGGGATGGTCAACCCCAGTCTATCTTGAAATCAATGCGTATAACGGCTGGATTGACAGTTTAGAGGTTTCTCCTGATGGCAAGACGATTCGTTATGTGTTCTATCCTGGTCCAGATCTTATCAGCGATAGTGCAACAGGAAATTTTAAAGGAGATGCTGATATTTACATGAGTGAAGAGCCATTCAAAACCCACAAACCGGTCGGTAAGTATTTTATGAATGAATTTCCTTGGTCTGCTTGCTGCATTCATGTCGATGCTGATGGTAACTTCTGGTACAACACCAACTATGCAGCACGACCTGGAGGATCATCTGAAGGAAATACTGACTACCATCCTCTTTTCCGTAATGATCAATTGCTTGCTCTCAATGATAAAGAAAAGAAGTATGGGGATGTCTTTTATTGCAAAGCACAAGATGAATTATGGCTGGTCGGTAATGAGAATCAATTGCATGTGCTGAAAAATGCGGCTGCGGATGGGTTTACGAGCAAGCCAGTAAAGGCCCCAGATCCCGTATCACAAGGCGGCCAGCCATTCCTACCGACTGGTTGTAATGATTTATACTTCACGGCAAATTTCGGTGATGTTGACAGCCAAGGGCCAGCGATCTACAAGAGTATGAGGAGTGGTGCGAGTTGGAGCAAACCAGTGCCTCTGCTTTGGAGCAAGATAGGTGTAGGAGAATTCACTTTTACCGCAGATGGCAAAAAGGCATTCTTTGTGCAGCTCTTTAAGAATGACAAGGGAGAGATGCGCATCGGTGCATTCTCCACAGAAAGGAAGTAATAATTTAGCTAAATCTTTGCAATCTTTTTTCAATTGCTCGTTTTGAAACTTCATTAAATTCGAAAGCTTCTGGTTCATCACGTGTACCATGGGCAAGTATGCTGAGCTCTGCAGGACGATACGTATCGAGCCAATCACAAACCTTATAGCATCCATTATTGGGCACATCTTTCCATTTAGGACAAGGAGTTTGAGGATTTCCGCTCGATATGATCGCACAATTGGGGCAAACGTGTTCTTTTGTAGGATCGCCTGGATAATTGATGCCGGATGGTGCGTATTCATCGCATAACAAACCGAAACTATGGCCAAATTCGTGTGAAATTGTTATTGGCAAACCAGAAACGATATCGTAGCGTCCGACAAATGCCACCCCAATGGTTTCAGGTTTTTTTAAAAAATAATTCATAAATGATTTTCCTGCAAGTGTGGAACCTGATCTTGTTTCTAAAATTGTTTGAATGCCTTTTGGATCATCAACAATCGCGATCACTTCATCCACGACCTGGGAACAAGAGGAATCCAGTACCTTCTCAATTATATCTGTGGCAATGCCGCTCGGATCTGGTTCAATGCAGCGGGTTTCTAAAACGTGAATATTAAATTTCTTTTGATGAGACTTAAGTGGTTCGATTGCGAATAACCCACGGTTTCTTGGATTGCTGACATCATTGAGGAATAACGCTTTGTTAACATCCTCATAAAACTTTTTATAATTTACATAATTTATGGGTACAAAGACCACATCAAGTTTTTGATGTGATGGCCCATTTGAAATGATTGCCTTGCAAGGTGCTTGACGAAGATCGCAATTTTTTTCACTTTCGGTTTTATCAAAATAATACTCACAGAGTCCACAAGGAGGGTAGCGACTAATGATTTTGTCTAGGCAAAACTGAGAAAATTCTTCATTCCACGCCTTCTCACAATATTCCTTAATTGTTGCGTACTCGGATTTCTTTGCGGCAAGGCAATCAATTCTGCAATTACAAACATTTTCATGAGTTCCACAAATGTTGTCTCCACACTTAATACAAATTCGAGAAATGGTCTGCATCGGTTTGGTATCAAAACAGTTCCCGCCAACTGAAACTTTTGAGTCTGCAGCTGTTGGTATTAAGCCATCGCAACAATGATCCCTTGAAGAAAGATATTCCCCCTCCCCGGTACAGATTTCTAATGCTGGTGAAGGAGGTTCAGGGCTGACTTTAGGCGTTGGTTTTGGTTCAGCTTCTAAACGTCCGTCTTCTGCACAACCAAGGAGAAACAGCAGAGCCAGTGGAAGACACACTATGAGATTGAAAACTTTTCCCATTTTTTTTGTGAATGATTACTCATTTATATTCTTTTTGCGTAGAAACTTAAATATGAAAGATGAAGCCCCTTATCGCCTCATTACTTTCACGATTTCTCCGAAGACGAGCACGCTGGCTGAGACTCCTGTCGCGATGAGCCAGTCCATAGCTGTTAGTGCGACTGTGCCGAAGAGCTGTTGGAAGAACGGAACATACACAACCACGAACTGCAGTCCGACCGAGAGGAGGATGGCGAGCCAGAGCCAGCGGTTCGTGAACACACCCACTTGGAACAAAGACTCATGTTCTGAACGCTGATTCAAGACGTTAAACATCTGGAAGAGCACCAGGGTCGTGAACGCCATCGTCTGTGCTTTTGCAAGATGAACTTCAGGATCATAAAAGTCAAAGACGAATAGCGTGCCGAGCATCATGATGAGGCCGATAAGAAGAATCATGATGCCGCGCGAACGGTTGACAATGTTCTCCTCGATTTTTCTCGGCACACGCTTCATCAGGCCTGGCTCGGGTGGATCAATGCCGAGCGCGAGCGCAGGAGCACCATCAGTGACGAGATTAATCCACAAGATCATCAAAGCGGTTACCGGCAAGGGCCAGCCGAGCAGGATGCCGAGGAAGAGTGTGAGCACTTCACCCATATTGCTCGAGAGCAAATACTCGACGAACTTCTTGATGTTATCAAAAACAACCCTGCCTTCCTCGATCGCGCGCACAATGCTGGCAAAATTATCATCAGCAAGCACCATTGAGCTCGCTTCCTTGGCAACGTCAGTTCCCGTAATGCCCATCGCAATCCCCAAGTCTGCTTTCTTGATGGCAGGAGCATCATTCACGCCATCACCAGTCATGGCAACAACATGCTTGCGCTCTTGCAATGCCTCGACGATGCGAATCTTGTGCGCTGGATTGACACGTGCATACACTGCAATATCCTCAACCTGCGGCTCAAGATCAGTAATGTGGTCGAGATCAACGCCAGTTATCGCTTTTCCTTCAATGCCGAGTTCGCGCGCAATGGCCTTTGCGGTTGACAAATGATCGCCAGTAATCATGACTACCTTGATGCCTGCGGTCTTGCATTTCTCAATGGCTTCCTTGACCTCTGGCCGCGGAGGATCAATCATGGCCTGCAGACCGACAAACACCAGGTCCTGCTCCAACTTATCTTTGCTGCCGGGCGCAATCTCCTTGTACGCAAAGCCGAGCACGCGCAATGCCTTATTCGCATACGCCTCAGACATTGCGAGCGCTTGTTCAGCATCTGCGCGCGAGAAACGGACAACCTTGCCCTGCACGAGCTGTCTCGTGCAGAGCTTTACCACAACCTCAGGAGCACCCTTGGCGCACACAAAAAGCTTGCTGCCAGCACGATGGACCGTGGTCATGATTTTGCGCTCAGACGTGAATTCGATCTCCTTAACGCGCGGAGCCTTCTTGGCGAGTTGTTCGACCGTGATTCCTGCTTTGCGCGCGCTCACCAGCAAAGCCGCCTCAGTCGGATCACCAATGACCTTCCACTCGCCTTGCTCCTGGTCGACTTTTGCATTGTTGTTGAGCGCGCCGATCTTCAGGAGCATGCTAAAATCCGCAGGATCCTTCGCGAAACGCCCCACAGGACTGTAGCCTGATCCTGAAACTGCAACTGATTCCTGATTCGCAAAAACCTGCCTGACCGTCATCTGATTGTGTGTGAGCGTGCCGGTCTTGTCCGAACAGATCACCGTGCAAGCGCCCAGCGTCTCCACACTCGGAAGCTTCCTGATCAGGGCATTGCGCTTTGCCATGCGCTGCACGCCGAGCGCGAGCGCAACGGTCACGATGGCAGGAAGACCTTCAGGAATGGCGGCTACTGCAAGCGCGACTGATGCGAGGAACATATCAAACGTCGGCAGGCCATGCACTACACCTGCGGTGAACACCACGATCGCAATCAGGATGACTAAGATCCCAAGCATCTTGCTTAGGCTCGCGAGTTTTTTCTGCAACGGCGTGGGCTCGTGCTTGGTTTCCTTGATGAGTTTTGCAATCTTGCCAATCTCAGTCCTCATGCCCGTGCTCACCACGACCGCCTTACCCCTGCCATTCGTGATGATCGTTCCTGAAAATGCCATGTTATGCTGATCAGCAACTGCGATGTGATCGTGCAAGGTCTCGATATTTTTGAGTACGGGCGTGGATTCGCCGGTGAGTGTGGCTTCCTGCGTGGCAAGATTGATCACTTCAATCAAGCGCGCGTCCGCAGGAATCTTATCGCCAGTTTCAAGGGCAAGGATATCACCCGGCACGACATCAGCAGCATCAATCTCCTGCATCTTGCCATCCCGAATGACCCGTGCCTTGAGACTCACCATCTTCCGCAATGCCTCGATGGCTTCCTCGGCACGGTATTCCTGCACGCAGCCCATCACGGCGTTCAGCACGACAATCGCTGCGATCACGCCAAAATCAGTCCATTCCTGCACGAGCGCGCTGATCACCAGTGCTGCAAGCAGGATCCACACGATTGGGCTCGTGAATTGCTCCAAAAAAATCTGGAGCAAGGAAATCTTGTGTGCTTCTTCAATCTGGTTCGGCCCGTACTGCGCGAGACTCTGCTTGACATCTTCGGCACTGAGACCTCGTTCAGCAGAAGTCTTGAGTTCACGCAGTACTGCAGGCACGGACTGATCAAACCAGACCATGCCATGCCGACGGGACTCTCGTGTATAAAATTGTTATGGTTTGTCGGAAATGCCATGCATTTCCGAGCATGCTCGCAAATCTACGGATTTGCGACAGGTATCTGTGCCATAGGCACCCAATTCGTAATGTTTAAATAATGAAATGAAACCATCTCCAAGCATGGTGCACGCACACGAATTATTACGCACTGATTACATTCTCGCAGACGTCAATGATACTGTCGCGTCATTGATCGGCCAGATGGAACGCCATGACGAATGCTACGCCGTCGTCTTTGAAGGCAGCACGTACAAAGGAATCGCGGCAAAGAAATGGCTGCTTGACTCGCGCATCGATCCTGAACAGATGAAAATCAAGAATCTCATCACGCACCGGTCCAAGAGCAAGACACCGTTTTTCGTGCCCAAGCTTGCACCTGAGACTGAACTCAAGGAAATCGCGCGGCTCATGTCAACCGCAGACGTGCACGCACTGCCCGTCATCGTCAACGAACACGGCAAGGAAAAAGTTGTTGGCATCGTGCATGCAGAACAAGTAATCACAGAGCTTCGAACGTACTATGTGCGTGTCCGCGCAGATGAGCTCGCAACCCGAAAGATCGTCACGGTCGACCAGAACGAGAAGCTCAGCGCAGCAATCAGGCTCATGGTGCGGCAAGGCATCGGCCGCGTCATCGTCGTCGACAGCCAGAACAAGCTCATCGGAGTTCTCGGACTTACCGACATCATCACCGATGTGCACATCTTCCCGCGCAGCAGGCTCCACCTTCCGAAAGCAGCAAGCCACCAGCGCGGCAAGCACACGGGCTTTGGCGTTGGTGAAAAGACCGACCAAATGGCACTGCCTGTGCACAACATCCTCACGCACGTGCCCAATTGCTGCACGGTAATGCCTGAGGATTCTGTAGCATCAGTCATAGACTACATGGTCGAGCAGGACGTTGCGAGCGTCGTGCTCACCAAGAAAGACATTCCTGTGGGCATCATCACGATCAAGGATATTCTCCAAGATTTCTCAAAGGAATAAATGGCACGATTGCAAAAAGTATACACAATCGTCATTGGTTTTGCATTCCTTATTCTTGTCGGCATCACGCTGGTCACCGACACGGTCAAGAACGGCATCTCCTTGGAGACCGCCCACAAGCTGACGCACATCGCGGTCGGCGTCTGGGCCGCACTCATCATTTTCAAGAAGCTCGAGAACCAGCACGTGCCATTCGCATTCTTCAACGGCATCTTCTATGGCGCGTTCGCGATCACTGGATGGATTGTTCCTGACTTTCTTGGCATTGACGCGTTCAATCGTGTCGATACCATCTTGCATACGATTGTCGCAGCAAGCGGATTGCTGATTGGATTTCTGGGACTAAAGAAGTAATTGCATGACATCACATCTCGACGTGACACTCTCTTCTCCGCGTAATAAATGTATCTTCACTGTATGAAGCGAAATATTTATATATCATTTATCTAGTTAGTATACAAAAAGAGCTATTAGTGACGACAGCAATGCCCATTCCGAAGGACAGGAATCCCAAGCGAACCTTCAAGGAACTCCGTCAACATATTCTCACCGATCTGCTCAAAGGACGCAAGACCGTCAACCAGCTCGCCAAAGACACAGGCATCAACTGGAAGACGGTTGACAACCACCTCATCTGGCTCAAGGGCCGCGGGTTTGTGCGTGACGTGTTCGTGAGCTCGTACGTCAAAATCTACGAGCTTACCGACGAAGGCAGGGCATTCCTCGGCGTTGCGGAGGAAGCGCCATGACACGCGTCCTCATGCTCGGCTGGGAATTCCCACCCTACAAGACAGGAGGCCTCGGCACGGCATGCTACGGACTCACCAAGGGTCTCGCGCGCAATGGCGTGCAGGTCACGTTTGTCATGCCCATCGCTCCTGAAGGAGCACACACAGATTTTGTCAAGCTCATCGGTGCAAACCAGTTTGCAAAGAACATGAAAATCATTGAAGTGCCATCAACACTCTCACCGTACACAACCGCAGAGGAATATGACGAAAACTATGCACCATTGAGTGTGAAAAGCGTGTATGGCAAGAATATCTATGCTGAGGCAAGACGCTTTGCCAAGATCGCGAAAGCAATCGCACACAAGGAAAAGCACGATGTCATCCATGCGCATGACTGGATGACCTATGAGGCAGGCATTGTGGCAAAGAAAACATCACACAAGCCACTTGTTGTGCATATCCACGCCACTGAATTTGACCGCACGGGCGACAATCCCAATCCGTACATCGCGCACAAGGAATACGAAGGACTCAAGGCAGCAGATATCATTATTGCGAACAGCAATTTCACCAAGGCTAACGTGCTCAAGCATTACAAGATCCCTGAAGAAAAAATCCGTGTCGTGCACTGGGGCATTGAGGAAGATCATCCTGATTACAAACTCAATTACCAATCGCCGCTCAACAAGGACCGCAAGATGGTGCTCTTCCTTGGCCGCGTGACCTTGCAGAAAGGCCCTGATTATTTCATTGAAGTCGCAAAAAAAGTTCTCGACTTCGAACCAAAAACGCTCTTCATCATCGCAGGCGATGGCGACATGTTGCCGCGCATCATCCACCGCGCTCACGACTTGGGTATCTCAGACAAAGTCATCTTCACCGGCTTCCTCCAAGGACAGGACGTGCACAAGGCATTTCAAATGGCAGACCTCTATGTCATGCCTTCGGTCTCAGAACCTTTTGGCCTTGTCGCGCTCGAGAGCCTGAAGAACAACACGCCCACCATCATCAGCAAGCAAAGCGGAGTCTCAGAAGTCCTTAAACACTGCCTCAAGGTCGACTTCTGGGATATCAACCGCATGACTGACATGATCGTCAACGTGCTCCGCAATCCAGAACTGCATGAGGAATTGCGCGAGAACGGCCATTCAGAAGTCCAGAAATTCAATCTGGACGAACCCGCACGCAAAGTGCACGAAATCTACAAAGAGGTGATGCGATAATGACGAGTCCACAATCTGCCCAGAAAACGAGCAAACCAATTCCCGAGGTGAAACCATGACCAACGTCTGTCTGTATTTCCAAGTACACCAGCCCTTCCGCATGCGGAAGTACAATGTCTTTGACATCGGGCATAACAACCAGTATTTTGACGACCAGAAAAACAAGGAAGTCATGCAGAAGGTGGCGAAGAAGTGCTATCTTCCTGCAAATCGCATCCTTAGGAATCTCATTGCCAAGCATGATGACTTCAAAGTAGCGTTCAGCATCACCGGCATGGCATTCGAGCAATTCCAACAGTATGCTCCGGCCGTGCTCGATAGTTTTGAAGAACTCGCAGCAACCGGAGCAGTTGAGTTCCTCAATGAGACATATCATCATTCGCTGGCATTCCTGCACAACAAGGACGAATTCCTCGACCAAGTCCGCATGCACCAGCGATTGATCAAGGAGCATTTCAAGCAAAAGCCAGTCGTGTTCAGGAATACTGAGCTTGTGTATAACAATCATCTCGCCAAGACTGTGGAAGATCTCGGCTACAAAGCAATCCTCGCTGAAGGAGCAGACCACATCCTCGGTTGGAAGTCGCCAAATTATGTCTACAAGCCCAAGACGACCAAACGCATGCGCCTGTTGCTCAAGAACTACAAACTCAGCGATGATATCGCATTTAGGTTCAGCGACAAGAGCTGGTCAGGCTATCCGGTCACGGCAAAGAAATACGCAGACTGGCTCGCACCCATCCTCGGCGACAGCATCAACCTCTTCATGGACTACGAGACCTTTGGCGAACACCAATGGGAGGACAAAGGCATTTTCAAATTCCTCGAACACCTGCCCGCAGAGCTCAAGAAAAAAGGGCTTTCCTTCCACTGGCCTTCTGAACTCGTGAAGTTGGAGCCCAAAAGCGAGCTCGACATCCATCATCCAGTGAGTTGGGCAGACATCGAACGCGATGTCTCAGCATGGTTAGGCAACCGCATGCAGAACGCAGCAGCAGAACGCCTGTATTCGTTACGCAAGGACGTGCTCGCGAGCAAGGACGCAGAACTCATTGACGCCTGGAGAAAACTCAGCACGTCAGACCATTTCTATTACATGTGCACGAAATGGTTCAATGACGGCGATGTCCACAAGTACTTCAACCCGCACGACAGCCCGTACGAAGCGTTCATTGCCTACATGAACATCCTCAACGACCTCATCCTGCGCGTCAAGGGCGAGGAACAACGAGGGGTGGGCGCTGCACTGAAACGTTGGATTTCAGCATAACATTTAAAAACAAAATTCACGCACTATATACAAAGAGGTGGGTTCATGGCGAAAAAGAGAGTGAACAAAGCCAAAAAACACGCTGCCCGCAAGGCAACAAGCAAGAAAGCCAAACCGCACAGCCGTGTCGAGGTCGTGTTCCGCAGGAAGGAATTCGGCAAGGCACCGGTCGAGCAGCACTTTGTGCTCCACGATGGCAGGAAGATCGAAAGCCTATTCCAGCTTGTGGATGAGCTCGAGACCATGAGCGAAGAAACCTTCCGCAGCTTTGCGAACGAAGTCAAGAACGACTTTGCCAACTGGATCCGCGACGTCTTCCATGCTCCTTCACTCGCTGACGAACTCCAGCGCGTCCGCAATCGCATGGAAGCCCAGCGCGCGATCATGAAGCACTTACTCCGTGATATCGTCACCCTTGCGAGCAAGGAACATCACGCAAAGATCAAAAAAGAAGCAGGACCACGTACGAACAAAGCCGTGAACCTGGTGATCCACGAACCATGAGCTTCCTCAAGGACGTCCATTCAGACCATTTCTTCCGCGCCAAGAACGGAGCGATCATCAAGAACCTCTCAGACCTTGCCAGCGAACTCGCGACCATGGATGAGGAGGTCTTCGAGCATCACGCGAATGATACAAAGAACGATTTCCACAATTGGGTGCTCCACATTGTCCGTGATGACCACCTCGCACGCGTCTTCGCTGAGATCAGAGACCGCAGGCTCATGCTGGCTGCGGTTGAGAAACGGATCTCCCAGCTCGAAAACCAGCCCACACCCGTCCACAAGTTACCCTTCCATTTAACCGCACGCGATTACCTGTTGGGCGTGATTGTCGGGGCCATTGCCATGATGATGCTCAGCAAGCTTCTGTAAGACGACACAATATTTATATACACTCATCGCTCGTTCTTGTCATAAAAAGAGGCAGCGCGTAATGCTTCGCATTCCGCTGGTCTCTTTTTTGCAAGCAAAAAAAAGGTCATCATGTACGATATCATTACACTCGGTTCTGCAACAGTGGACGTGTTCGTCAAGACCACGAAGCCTGAAATCGTCAAGCACCGACAGCACGACGATGTCTGCTATGCGATCGGGCAGAAAGTATTGGTCGAGGACCTGCACGTTGATACGGGCGGCGGAGGAACAAACACCGCTGTCGCATTCTCACGCTTCGGCTTGAAGACAGGCTGGATCGGCAAGCTCGGCAATGACCTGCACGCCAAAACCGTACTGGACGAGATGAAGCGCGAGCGCGTTGACTTCCTTGGTGCGCACGGCAAAGGAATGACCGGCTACAGCGTCATCCTCACCGGCCTTGAACACGACCGCACCATCCTCGCATACAAAGGAGTGAATGACCAACTCACAACAAAAGACGTGCCGTGGAACAAGTTCAAGACACGATGGCTCTATTGCAGCGCCATGATGGGCGCGAGCTTTGAGACCCTGAAACGCGCTGTTGCATTCGCGAAGAAACACGGAATCAAGTACGCGTTCAATCCGAGCATGTACCTTGCTCAGCAAGGCATCAAGAAACTCAAGCCTATTGTGCAGGATTGTGATTTGCTCGTGCTCAACCGCGAAGAAGCACAAGCCTTGCTCGGCGTGCAGCAGCGCTGCGTGGAAATGCTGCCTGAACTCCAAAAGTACGCTAAAATCGCGGTGATCACTGACGGGCCAAAGACAGCGCACGCGTACAACGGATTCCTCCACTACCAGATCGAGCCGCCGCACATCAAGGTCGTGGAGACCACAGGGGCAGGCGATGCGTTTGCTGCAGGAATGCTGGTAGGCCTCGTGCACAAAAAGGACATTGCTGACGCACTCCAGTACGGCATGGCAGAATCCTGCTCAGTCATCCAGCACGTCGGTGCAAAGCAACGCCTCTTGTCACGCGCTGAGATCGAACGCTGGGTGCGAACCAAGCCTGCAAAGCTTACCGTAACGAGGTTGTGAGCATGCTCACAACACTGAAACACGTTCTTGCACGGGCACAGAAAGAACACTATGCAGTTGGTGCATTCAACATCAACAACCTTGAGATTCTCCAAGCGATTGTCCGGGCAGCAGCAAAACTCAAAGCGCCGGTGATTTTGCAAACCACTGAAGGAGCAATTTCCTATGCAGGCATGCAGTATCTGCGCTGCATGGTTTTGCAGGCGGCCAAGGAAACACATGTGCCCATCGTACTGCATCTTGACCACGGTCGAGATTTGGCAATCATCAGGCAGGCGATCAAGAATGGCTACACGAGCGTGATGATCGACGGTTCGCACCTGCCGTTCGAGGAAAACATTGCAGTCACGAAAAAAGTCGTTGGCTGGGCGCATGCAAAAGGCGTTTCTGTCGAAGGCGAGCTCGGCACGATCGGCGGAGCAGAGGAGAAAGTCGTTGCGAGAAAAATCCTGTACACTGATTCTGATGCTGCCAAGGAATTTGTCGAACGCACAGGCGTTGACGCATTGGCGGTTGCAATCGGCACTTCGCATGGCGCGTACAAGTTCGCAGGCAAAACAGCGCTTGATATCCAACGACTCAAGGAGATCAGACAGCGCGTGCGCATCCCGCTGGTGTTGCATGGCGCAAGCGGAGTGCCAGACTGGCTCGTACGCACTGCAGAACAGCACGGAGCAAAACTCGGCAAGCCTGAAGGCGTGCCTGACGACCAGATCAAGGAAGCAATCAAGAACGGCATTGCCAAGATCAATACTGACACTGACCTTCGGCTTGCATTTGACGCAGGAGTCAGGGAATTCCTTGCCACTGCTCCTGAAGACTTTGATCCCCGGCACATCCTCGGCAGGGCGCGCGAGCTCATGCAGGAAGTCGTCGAGCAACGCATGAAGCTGTTCGGGAGCGCAGGGCGGGCATGAAACAAACTGTCCTGCTCGGCGCAGACCATGCAGGATTCAAGCTCAAGCATGAGTTGAAAAGGTTCTTGCAGCAGCAAGGCTATACTGTCATTGACCTCGGCGCGCACGAACTCGATCCCCAGGATGATTATCCAAAATACGCGTATGCTGTTGCAAAGGCAGTCAGTAAAGGCAAAGGCCTCGGCATCCTCGCGTGCGGCAGTGCTGAAGGAATCTGCATTGCAGCAAACAAGGTCAAAGGCGTGCGTGCCGTACCAGTCTGGACTCTGCGCAATGCACGGCTCAGCAGAGAGCATAATGACGCAAACATCCTCTGCCTTTCCGGCTGGGAACTTCCGATGGCCAAGGCAAAGAAGATCGTGACTGTCTGGCTCAAGACCGCATTCTCAGGAGCAGAACGGCACGTGCGAAGACTTAAGGAAATCGGAATGATTGAACATGGAAAGCAACCGCGTTGAGATCGCACCAGCACTGTTGTGCATGACCCTGCTGGAATTCATGCACGAGCTTAAACTTATTGAGCATCATGTCCGGCGAGCACAAGTGGACATCATGGACGGCAGGTTTGTGCCTAACACTACTGTGCATCCTAAGGACTTACGCCATATCAAGACTCCTGTCAAGCTTGAGATGCAATTGATGGTCAAGGATCCCACAGAATATCTCTCAGACTGCTGCAGGATGGGCGCGTGGATGGTGATCTTCCATTACGAGTCATACAAAAATGCGAAGAAAATCATTTCATTCATCAATCAGGCACGCACGCACAAGCTCAAGGTCGGCATTGCCATCAACCCATCAACACCTGCAGCGAAAATCAAGCAATTCCTCAAGCTCGTCGACCTTGCGCTCGTGATGACGGTCAAGCCCGGCTTTGGCGGCCAGAAATTCATCCCTGCAACATTGCAAAAAGTACGACAAATCAGGCGCTGGGCTCCCCACATGGACATCGAAGTGGATGGCGGCATCCATGCAACAACCGCACCGCTCGCGGTCAAGGCAGGCGCGAATGTGCTCGTCGCAGGATCAGAGATCTTCGCAGCGCGCACGGTCAAAGAAGGACTCGAACATCTCAAAGCAACATTTAAATAATAAGAACGCACAAATTCTGACAAAAAGAGGGACTATGCCGTTCAAGAAAATCGACGACGAGAAGCAGCTGAAGCTCATCGCGAATGATATCCGTCAAGATGTCATTCAGATGCTTGCGGTAGCTGGCTCAGGACATCCTGGCGGGTCGCTGGGCATGACTGATGTCTTTACCGCGCTCTATTTCAACGTCCTCAGGCACGATCCGAAAAAACCTGACTGGGCTGACCGCGATATCCTCATCCTGAGCAACGGACACATTTGTCCTGCACGCTATGCCACAATGGCCCATGCGGGCTATTTTCCCAAAGAAGAATTGAAAACCTTGCGCAAGTTCGGCTCGCGACTCCAAGGGCACCCGCACCGCACGTCATTGCCCGGCCTTGAGACCACATCTGGCCCGCTCGGTTCAGGATTATCGCAGGCCTGCGGCGTGGCACTCGCATTGCGAATGGATGGCAAGCACAACCGTGTCTACTGCATTACCAGCGATGGCGAACACGACGAAGGCAACACGTGGGAAGGAATATTGTTTGCGAACAAGATGAAGCTCCAGAATCTCACAGTCATCATCGACCGCAACAACATGCAAATTGATGGGCACACTGAGGACGTCATGCCGCTCGAGCCATTGCGCGAGAAATACGAGGCCTTTGGCTGGCACGTCATGGACGTGGACGGCCACAACACCCACCACATCATCGATGCGCTTGAAGAAAGCAAAAAGATCTACGAACGCCCAACGTGCATCATCGCACACACCATTCCTGGCAAGGGCGTGTCATTCATGGAAAACGATCCTGAATGGCACGGCAAAGCCCCAACTCCTGAACAAGCAGCAGTCGCGCTCAAAGAACTGCAGGCTTGGCGCAAACGCATCGAGCGCGGGGAGGACTAAATGCCAGCACGGCTTGCTCCTGGATTGTATACCACGCCTGAACTCAAGGCAACACGTGATGGTTTTGGCGAAGGCATGCTCGCCCTCGGCGAAAAAAACCCGAACGTAGTCGTGCTGTGCGCAGACCTGACTGAATCAACCCGGCTGACAGGCTTCAAGCAACGATTTCCCCAACGCTTCATCGAGATGGGTGTTGCTGAACAAAACATGGCAACGGTTGCCGCAGGCATGGCACTCATGGGCAAAATCCCGTTCATCGCGTCATTCGCAGTCTTCAGCCCAGGCAGGAACTGGGAACAAATCAGGACAACCATTTGTTATAATGACGTCCCGGTCAAGATTATTGGCGCGCACGCAGGCATCACGACCGGTCCGGATGGAGCAACCCACCAAGGACTGGAAGACATCGCGCTCATGCGCGCCATGCCCAACATGACTGTGGTCGTGCCCTGCGATGCCCTCGAGACGCGAAAGGCAACACTCGCACTAGCACAGCACAAAGGACCTGCCTATCTTCGGTTCACGCGTGAAAAAGCACCTGTGATGACAACTGCAGAAACGCCCTTCACGATCGGCAAGGCAGAGATTTTCCGCGAAGGCACCGACGTCACAATTATCGGATGCGGGCCCTTGCTCTTCCAAGCGCTGCTCGCGGCAAAACAGCTCGAAAAAGAAGGCATCAGCGCACGCGTCATCAACAATCATACCATCAAACCCATGGACAAGAAAACACTTACCCAAGCAGCCCGGACCACCGGCGCCATCGTGACAGTGGAAGACCACCAAGTCACTGGCGGCCTCGGCAGCGCTGTTGCGGAGACTATCGCAGATACGTGGCCTGTGCCCATCAGGAGCATCGGCGTCCAAGACCGGTTCGGTGAGAGTGGAAACTCAGACCAATTGCTCGAAAAATACAGGCTCACGGCAAAACATATTGTGAAAGCAGCACGCGAAGTGCTCGAGATACGACAATTGTGCACTGTCCTGCATCCACCTGCTGTTGAGCCCGGAGCAGAGACAGGGAGACTGCTGTCCGAGGTCGCACCGGACGAATACTTCCGGCTCTGGGGCGGCGAGGTCATCCATACTGTTCCTGAGCTCAAGCAGGCGCTGGAACGCATGGACGACAAAACCTTTCACCATCACGTGAATCCGCACAAGAATGACTTCAGCGCGTGGATCCAGGACTGCTTTGAAGACACACTTCTTGCAGAAGCGCTCAGGAAATATCCAGCAAAGGAAGCCATGATCGCGCTGCTCACGCTGCGCTTGAAGGAAGTGAAGCGTTGATGGCACACAAGGCGCACAAGAAAGCGAAAGCATCACGATCACCAACACTCAAGCCCGCCAGATTTATCATCAAGGAAGTTTGTCCTGAATGCGGCTATGCTGCACGACACATGACTCAAGGAACCAGTTGTCCGATGTGCAAACCCTGTCCGCGCTGCGGCAGAAAAATCATGCAGTGCGAATGCATTGAAGGCGAGTAATTCTCACATCATCAAATCGTGATTCCTAACCAATACCCAATCGTATATCCTGCAAGCGCAGCAGTCATGCCGATCAGCGCGAGCTCAGTGCCTGATTTCCACCACGTGCCGACGGTAATCCGTGCCTTGACCGATCCGAGAATGAACAAGGAGAGCGTGCAAATACTCAATGACCACCACGCGGCCATTGCTGGAGAAAGGAAGAAGAATGGCAGCAGGGGAATGAACGAGCCGCCGAATGAGGCAAGCCCTACAACCATTCCGTTTTGGAGCGGGTCGTGGTATTCCTGCGGTTCCTTCTTGCGAACACTGAGATAATATTCTTTCGCTGCCTTGGAACTCGTGTATGCGACTGCACCCATCGAAATGCTCTCGGCAAACGTCGCAGCAAGGCCAGAGATAAGCACGATGCGCGTGCTTGCGGTCGCGGCAGCAACACCGAGCACCACGCCGAGCACGTTCACGAGTCCATCCTGGCCGCCGAGGATAATGTCATGCAGACGTGGAGCCCAGCGGCTCTTCAGTGTGACCGGAACAGCATGCCTGTGATTCACCATCTTTTTCATTCGGATTCTGAGAGTAAAGATTATATAAACATTACCCTTGATTACGACCGTGATCAACAACCAATTCGACACTGGCGCGCGTGTCTGTGAGAATTGCGGCACGCACATGGAAGACCGCAGCTGCAAACTCATCTGTCCACAGTGCAAGAATTTCCGCAGCTGTTCAGACCTTTTCTAAAAACGCAGGGTTTTTATACCCATCTTTCCCTTCTTGATAAAAAAGAGTGATATGATGAGAAAGCTCGCAGTGCTCGCACTGGCACTTATTCTTATTCCTTCAGTCGTCGCCATCATCGCGCAAACGCACGAAGTCAAGATGCAGACGCAATTCGTCACACAGGGCTATTCCTTTGCCCGCGTGCAAGGACTGAATTACAACGATGTGGCAGTAAACGTGCTCCACTGGCACATGACTGCCGAGCTCGGCCCTAACCATGCCTTCTGCGAATTACAACCCGCGCCAGTGCCGCCAGGACCGTTTGATGTCGAAATCGCAGTGCAGTGCCAGACCCGCTCGCAATTCACCACGATGTTTACCAAAGCGACCAAGGTCAAGATTGAGACATTTGTCCCTGACGGAGTTCCTGAGAACTCTCTCAAGCTCGAGAACTTCTTTATAGAAACAGGTCCTCGAGTACCCACACCCTTCCCACTGACGCCGCTTGGACATGCGGTCATCGAGGAGCAAGCGAACACTACCGGAACCTTCATGTTCATCGCAGGACTGTCAGGCATTGTCGCGCTCACCATCGCAGTCATCGTCTTATCCTTGCGGCGCGAGGAATAAATGGCGTTTGAGCAATTCGCGCAGTACGCAGATCTTCCCCTGCGCATCATGCTCGGTATTGTCTTTCTCTATCACGGATATCCGAAGTTGTTTACTGCAACAGGATTCAAAGGACACGTGCAGACCGTCAAGGGCATTGGTTTCAGGCCTGCAGCATTCTGGGCGCTGTGTTCTGCCATCGCAGAATTTTTTGGCGGGCTGGCAGTGCTCCTGGGAGCATTCACGCGCATTGGCGCCGCGCTCATCGTGATCAACATGCTTGTTGCCTTGTACGCAAGCATCTTCCAGTGGGGAAGAAAATTCAGCATCATCCACCAAGGCTACGAATACGAACTCGTGCTTATTGCGACCGCGCTCACCCTTGTTCTTGCTGGCGCAGGACCGTATTCGCTCGATGCGATGTACGGATTGCCATGGGCTTGATAACTGGCAACCTAACGTGTCCTGAATGCGGCAGCACACAAGCAATCAAGATACCGACATCTTCCTGCCAAGCCTTTTATTCCTGCAAGCGATGCCGACAAATCATCAAGGCAAAGAAAAGCTGCTGCGTCTTCTGCGACTATGGAGATAGGCCATGTCCTGCATCACAAACGCATAAGAAAAAGAAATAAAAAGAAAGAAAATGCTTTAGTCAGCCTTGAAGCCAACCCAGGCTGAAACCACACCAATGACGATGTGCAGCCAGTTGTCTGCAGTGTTCAGTGCGAGCAGGTCTTGCAAGGCGAAGAAGCCCACAATGCCGACGAGCACGTAAATCACACCAAGCCACTGGTTGGTTTTCTTCGCGGTCGCGGATGCTGCGAACCCTGCCCAGGCAAAGATCGCGCCAGTCACGAGGTGCACGATGTTGTGCAAGGTATTCACCTGGAAGAAGCCCAACACCATGTCGCCCATGAAGAATCCGAGGACGCCAACCAACAATAGGATGACGCCTATCACCTTAGCCCATGTTTGATTTGTTCCCAATCATACCACCTCCATTTTATGAGGCTAAAAATGGCAGGCAGATATATAAGTTTTACTGAAAGAATTCTGGCAAGATGACAGAATTACTCTCCGTAGTACGTGTATCCATAACTCGCGCGCTCACCTAAGAGCGGCTTCGGCTCATAGAATGCCTTGTGCTCAATCTTGCCAATCAAGACTTCATCATTGGACGGCCTCGGGTCAAGATCGCCACGCTTCTCACGCGTAATCAAGACAAAGTCATACGCATCAAAGTAATGGCTGCCCCTGTATTGATGGCTGCCAACCCCTCCTTCCATCGTCTCGAACTGCCCCACGTTGAGCGTGTAGCCTGAATCGCTGTCGTAGAGCCATGCTTGATAATACGTATTATCTCTCCCTGAAGGACGCAAATCTTTCACATTAATGTCAACTTCGCCTGTTGGCTTGTACGCGCTGCGCACGCTTTGCACACGCGCAGTACCACGTGCAAAGAACGGTGGATAGCCGCGCGCAAACGTCGGATGCTGCAGCGGAGTCAAGTGCACCCATACATCAAGTTTCTTGTACTGGATCCGAGGATCATAGGCGTATTCGTTGAACCGATGCACGCCGCGCTCACGTACTTGGTTTGTAGGCGGTGTATAAATCGCTCCCATGACAACCGGGATGACCAAAAGCAGCAGGAGTCCGAGTGCGACAAGCTTGTTCATCAGTAACTCCTCACAACTTTTTCCTTGATGTCGCCTGCAAGCACCACTGGACCTGGACGCGGGTCCTCGTCAGGGAAGGGCTCGGTTGTCACAATAATGCTCTCAAAAGCATCCAACGGCGTCACGACATTATATTTCAGGCTTGCGATACGACCGATGGTAGACGGCTGGAAGATGCCCAGACTCATGGACGTGCCGGTGTCCTCGTCCACCAACCATGCTTCGTAGATAAAGTTCGGAGCAAGCGGCGGCAAATCCTTGGTGCGCAGCAAGACTGTACCCTCAATCATGTAGACATCATCTGGCTTGGTGCTGATCACGCGTGCATGACCCTGAGGAGTGCCATTGATCTGCGGCCGCGACGTCAGCTCCAAGTCTGTCGGTTTGAGCTCGACGTACGTGTTGATGATGCGATAGCCGCGTGCACTGATATAATAATTGCTGATCTTGCTCGGATCACGACCGCGCGGAATGAATGCATTGGACTTCAGGAGCGATGCGCCTTCCTCTTCTCCTTTCTCGCCGAAACTGCCACGGCTCGCGCCCTTGCTGCCGTATCCACCCAAGGGCTTAACGTATTCTTGGCCAAACCTGTTCTCGGTAAACAAAATATTGCGCTGCTCGATAGTCGTTTGTTCGACCGCATACCGCGTCTCCTGCGTGTGGATCGCGACGACTAAGGAACTCAACAGGAAGAGAAAAACAATTCCTAGGGAGAGCTTTTTGAACACTGCGTAATCACCTTTTTGGTACGACTAAGGGCTATCCTGCTTTATAAATTTTGTGATTGTCTGATTTTACGGAAGCGTCTGCCATGGTCGAGGGCCGCTGAGCACGTCCTTGCCTGGCTGGAAGTTTTTGCCCGTACAGCGGTAATTGATGCATGCACAGCTGCCGCCACAATCCAACGTGCCAGGCCTGCATTCTTGCGTGCAGAATGCCTTGCTGCAGTCCGGCACCTTCTCCTTGATAATACAGTCCACGGCATGACAACACTGCGCCGGAACACAATCACTTGCCTCATCGCATTCTGCCGGCCCAAGCTCAGGAAGAACCTTCACGGTTGCGGGCTTGGACACCAGCGAGCCGAGCGTGAACGTGACGGTGTACGTTCCGGGCCGCTCATATTTGTGGGACGCTTGATAGCGTGTTTGCACGCCTTCGCTCGACGAGTACGGCGGGCACGTCGGAATGGCAGCTTCGCCCTGGCCATCACCAAAATCCCACTTCAAACCCAAGCAATAAAACGTTGAATCATCTGCTGCACCGCGCAGGATTGCAGTAAAGTTCACGGTCAGAGGGCCTTCTCCGGCAGTTGGTTCAGGAACAACCTCAATCGACGGTCCAACAGGAAGCGGTTCCTTGCGCTGCACGATTGCACACGTGTTCCTTACGCACTTCGTTTCTCGATTGCCTGCAATGCCTGTGCAGAAGTCAGGACAGTCCTTGCTCGGATCAACAAAATGTTCGTAATATCCTTTGTTGCCGACAAAACAATCACCTGTCTGCGCATCAATGCCGCCACAGACGCACTCATTATCTGTCGTGCAGAAATCTTTGCCGCGCTGCGGACAGGGTGCAAACTCGCACTGCGGCGGCACGCGGCCCACAGCGGTTCCATCCGGACAGATTTTTGCATCCTGCGTGCAGAAAACCGGTTCTCGCGGCTGCTGAGGAATTGCAGCACATGCTGTAAGGAAAATAAAAAGAAAAGAAAAAAATAATTTACGCAATCTCGAACACCACCTGCACGTTCGCAGTCACGTCCACACCCTTCTCGAGGATGGGCGGGAGCGCGTCCCTCATCATCTGAGCCTCAGCATACATTCCACCGTAGACCGGAACGACGTCGTACTGGCTCATGGTCACGCTCATGACCTTGCCCAGTCGTGCATCCAAGCCGTCAGCCAAAGCCTCGGCTTTCTGGCGTGCTTCCTGCACTGCCTGACGCACTGCCTCGTCCTTGGCATCCTTGCTCGTCTGCTTGCTCAAACCGAAATTCACGCCGTCGATGTTCGTTGCTCCTGCATTCACGCCAACCTCGATGAATTCACCCACGCGCTTCAAGTCACGCGTTTTGAACTGCAAGGTGTGCGAAGCTTTGTAGCCAGCTTCGATCATGCGCTGTTCCTTCTGATCCCAGTATGAATGCGGGTACAAGTTGTAATTGATCGTCTCCATGTCACTCTGCGTCACACCCGCGCGCTTCAGTTCGCGCTGGATTGCAGCCATGCTCTCACTGTTCGCATTCTGCGCTTCCTTGGCAGTCGTGCCATTGGTCTCCACGCGGAGCATCACGATCGCTTCATCAGGCGCGACCTTGAGCTGCGACATACCATTCACACTAATGGTTTGCTGCTGGCCTGGCTGCTGCACGGTAATCTGGCATGCAGCCAAGAACACTACCAACACACTCATCATCATTACGAGTTTATTCATTGGACATCACCACTTTTTCCTAAGGACGTTCTTGTTTATATATTCTTTTTGTTGCTAAGGGACTTGCCTAACCAACCATGCCTCTGCAGGAGTGTGATCAAAACAACGAGCAGGACAATCATTGTGATGCCAAATGTTATCAACAACGTCGGCGAGGGTGCAACAACCGCTGCATCTGCAATGGTAGGCGCGGCTTGCATTATTGCTTCTGCTTTTGCAACAACCATCTGGCGCTCGAATACCGGCGACGTAAAATAGTTGATTGCCGAAAGGAAAGTCGCTGCAGCGCTGAACAAGAACAATCCGAGCACAAACCAGATCGTCGTCGTGTTTGGGTGCAAAAGAATGCGCGCTTTCTGCGTGAGCGAATAATACTTCCACTTGCGCGTTGTTTCCTCGCGCTCGACCAGATCTGCATGCGCCAACGCCTGCAAGTGCTCGCCGATCGTCGGCAGGCTCATCTTGAGCTCGCTTGCGAGATCAGACTGCGTGAGCGGCTTCTTGTCCAGCAACTTGAGCATCTTGACGCGCGTCTCTGCCGCGAGCGCCTTCAATGTCTGCTGATCAAGACCAATACGTTGTTGCATGGGATACCTCAACTGCACGTGATTTATAAGAATTATGAACCAAGCTCATGACACAGCTCAATGAACATTGCTGCACTCCATGCTTGGCTTACGCAGCCGTGACTCGAGAGTGCCCGAGCTGAGCTTAGTTCAGCGTGATGGCCAATTGCTCCGAGCTCGAGGATCTCATGGCTTGATGCTTCAAGGATCTGGTTGATGTATGATTTGTATTTTGCTTGGTTCGTGCGATGCAGGACAAGCGCTGCGAGGTTGTTGAGCCAAAACCAGCTGTCACCGTGATGATAACTCGCTGGGTCCTCACCTGTGTGTGCGTCGTGGAATGAAGGATCATTCTTGTCAATCGTTGCAAGACCACCCCATGATAACCAGAGTTTGGGTAGAATAGTGTTAAAACATTTTTCCCATTCCTCGCGTGAGAGCAAGTCAGGATACGCGTATGCCGCGATGAAAACATTTGGTCGGATGGTGGCATCGTTAAGACCATCGTGCAAAAACGTGCCATTCCAGAAAGTCTCGCGCACACGATGCCTCAATGCGTGAACAGTATCGTGCTTGCCGAGCGTTTGCGCAAGTGTGGTCGCCAAGGCCTGCACTTCGATGCGCGCACCCTCACGCGGCTCGCTGTCCATCCATGTCTCGTGCGCGCCATGCACGACAAGACCTTGGTCGAAATGCAATTGCTGGTAGTGCTTCTGCAGACCAGCAAGCACTTTTTCTTTTTCTTTCGCCGTGAAGAGTGACGCAAGATCGTGCATGCGCATCGCAATCCATCCTGCAGCATCTGCTGCGTGAAGCTGGCTCCCGGGACGAGTAAATAATTCCTTCTGTGCTGCAAAATGCTGCACGAGCTTCTTGGCAAGCGCATGATGACCGATGAGCGCGAGGGCCTTGCTGCTCACCAGAGCATCGCGCGTCCATTGCTGATAAAACCACGGATACCCTGCAACAAGTTCCTTGTTATCGACGACAAGCGCATCGAGCGCGTGCCGCGCGCACTGATACGCAAGATCCAACTTCTTGTTTTGCAACGGCACGTGACGAATCGTTTTTTCGACATGCTGCACGTCGTGGTGCACCAAACGCATGCGCGCACGAAGCACCTGCTGAGCCTCGCGCACTGCCTGAGCCTTGGAATGCGCTGCAGCGATGACGAAACTCTGCGCGTGAACCGTGCCTGCGTTGAATACCCATCGTGACCACGGCTGGCTTTTGCGGGACTCGTCGTATGCATAACGGTGCTCGATCCATTGCTGCACTGGGAAAAATTCAATGTGTTCTCCTGCAAGCGCGAGATGCAGATCATATTCTTTGTCGTGCACACGATTGTCATCTCGTGCGTCATTGCGTTTGCGGAAGGTGATCACGAGCGTATTCCCTGCCCGTGCAATCGCGTACTCTCGTCCCCATTCGCGATTATCGTTGATATTCTTGCAGTCAAATACCAACTCAACTGGCACGGGTGTGGAAAGCTCGACAAGCAATGCATTCGTACCTGCAGGCATGGTCAGGCGCTGACGCATAGTCTCGTATTCGCGCTGGACACCCCAGAGCATGTTCGTGATGCCGCGCAAGGGTTGATTGATTCCGAGATGTGCGACCGTGCGGAAGAGCGTGTCTCCTAAACGGAAAAAAACTCCCTGATAACGTGATTCGGGTTGCGCGGCAAGCCAGGCGTACCCGCCGTGGCGGTTCGTCAGGAGCGTGCTTGCATGCTCGTCCATTTACTCCTCGCCACGATAGAATTTTGCAGCAACTTCAGGCATGACAGAATTGATGACTACCCTTGAGCCGCGCTCAAGCCCGCCCCAGATCGCGATCTGCGGCATCACCTCGATGTGAAAATGCAGATCCTCGTCAGACGGAGCATACGTGACGAACAAGTTATAGGACACATTGAGCGCGCTCACGCGGACGAGCACGCGCTTGAGAATGTCTGCGAGCAGGTCAAGGTTTGCTTGTGCAAGTGTACGAATATGCCTTTTGGGAAAAATCCACACCTCGTAATTATATCGCGAGGCGTACGGGCAGAACGCGACAAAGTCCTTGTTCTCAAAACAATGACGTTCACCCGCCTTTTCTGCAGCGACAATGTCGCAATACGGGCAGCGCAGGAAACGTCTAATTGCTGCGATCTTATCACGAACCGCAGGAGGAACTATGGCTGTTGCGAAGACTTGGCTGTGCGTGTGCACAATTGATGTGCCTGCATGATAGCCATGATTCTTGATGACGTTCACATAACGGATATTTGGTTTTTTGCCAAGCTCGGCAATGCGGTTCTGGTACACGCCCAGCACGTCTGCAATTTCCCGCAGATTCATATCAGCAAGCTGCTTGGCGTGCAGGGGTGTTTCAACAATCACTTCGTGAAATCCATAATTGTTTGCGACGGTGAAAAAACGGTTGTTTGTGCGCGGCACAGCAGTTCCTTCAGGTTCTAGTGCAGGAAATTTGTTTGCGAACCAGCGCACGCGCCATTGCTTGGTGCCGATGCGGCCGATCTCGGGCGGCGTGAGACGCTCATTGCCCGGACAGAAAAAGCACGGACCTTCTTGCACCGTGTGCACAGGCTCGGGCTTGAATTCCTTGGGCCGCGCGCCGCGGCCTGCAGAATAGAGCACCCAGCGGTCCAGAATGTAATCTTTACGGAGCTCCCCCATAGTTCCTCTTTTTCGTACAGGTTCGGTGGTTACCCGCTATATAAACATTATGTCCTCAAGACAAACGAAAGATATTTATAGTACCAGTATACATAAAGGTATATTCGCTCAGTAACAAAAAAGAAGGTGATCATGCATGGCTGAAGAAGGCGGAAAAGGATTAGCACTTGTTGTTCTTGGTATTGTCGGCGTCATTGCCGTCGTTGGCTTAGTAATGCTGTTCGGCAAAGCAACAACGACAGGCCAGTACGTCATGGGCAGTGAGTTCGTACAATTCGAGCCCAAAGAGCTCTGTGAAGAGCGCGTCGGCTGCCCGCTCAAGTCTGTTGAAGGCGGAATCTACTATTCATCCAAGGGACCCTTGGTCGCAGTCTGTGCGTGCCCAGGCGGTGACGTGCGTGCTCCGCTCGTACGACCGTTTGACTGGCGCACTGAGTTTTACCCGCAAGAGTGAGTGATGCACAACCGCATCGGACTCGTAGTGCTGGCAATCGTCGGCATCATGGGTTTGGTCGCGCTCGTGCTCCTTTCGAAGCACGCGCGCCTCGCAATTGGATGAATACTCAGAGGTGATTATCATGGCAGAAGAAGGCAAAGGAGTAGCAATGGCAATCCTCGGCGTCGTGGCAGTCATTGCCGTCGTCGGACTTGTACTCTTGTTCAAAGGAGGAGCCGGCAAGGCAACCTTGGGACCAGGACCGTTCATCGAGCCCTCGCCCGAAAAGGCTTGTAGTACAGTCATGTGCGAGAACGGCATGGGCGGCGTCGTGCTCGGCGAGCAGCAGCGCGCCGAGGGCGAGTTCTGGGTATGCGGTTGCTCCGAGTTCTTCGCAGACCGCGACATCGCTGACTGGTCCAACCAGTGGAAGGGCGATGAGGCGCGGGTCGGCCTGGACTTCCCCAACACCGACCGGGTCTGGCTCATCCGCAAGATCCGCGAATACTGAAAGGGCCTTATGGCACTTGACCAGAGCGACGCATTGGGCTTGAAGCTCGTCAGTCTTGGCTTTGTCGCAGTCATTGCTATCGCAGGACTTGTATTGTTATTTACTCAGACCGGTGTGACCGGCGACGTATCAGGCTTCCAGCATCGTGGTCTTACCGGCCCTGTGCAGCGCACGCCGTACGAAGCCTGCCGTGCAGTCCATGCCGGCGCTGAAGATGGTGTCGTGCCTGTCTGGAACGGCTTCATTGATCCGTGGAACAATATGATCCAGTGCGTCTCGCCCACGAATCCCAATAAAGTCTACTGGGTAGAACTGACCAAAAAACGGTGAACCGATGGAAGCGCACAAGCTCGGACTCAGCATTCTTGCAGTCATAAGCGTTTTTGCCCTGACCGGACTTGTCTTGTTGTACAAGGATGCAGCAACGCTTGCCGTGTACGAGCAGCCGTCAGGAAACAAGCCGGTGTTTTTACATACGAGCAAATACCTTGAAGGATTTAACCTCTGCCATCAATTCCTGTGCACGTATCCTAGTGATGATTTCTTTTACGGCGAAACAGAGAAAGCCCAACAAGTCGGAATTGACGAGTTGACCGGTAATCTGCGCTGCGGTTGCTCAGACGGTCATGAATTCCAGATCCGACCAGACCGGATCATGGAGGGCACGTACGGATGAGCGAGCGTCTTGGTTTTGCGTTAGTACTCCTCGTTGCCATTGCTTCTGTCGCGAGCCTGTTGTTTCTCACTAAGAGCACGCCCACTGGCTACGTAACAACAATCCATCCACCTACAGAAACAACCTGCAAGCACGTCGTCTGTCCCAGGCATGAGCCTGCATATCCCTTGCTGAATGGACGAGGAATGGTCGTCTACCATGACGACGGCAATCCAGTATGCATCTGTCCACCGAGGTGAGGAATGTTCAAGATCGATGCTGAGTTCGGACTCGCGCTGCTTGGCATTTTCGCAGTCATTCTCATTGTCGCAACAATTTTGTTCGTAAGCAGGCAGCTCGGCATCCAAACGTACAACGTGCTCGAAGTCGGTTCTCCGTGTCCAAAAGTGTTTTGTGACCAACAATTCCCTGCACGAGAAATCGGCCGCGACTGGCAACGCGGCATCGCCTACTGCCAGTGTGAGAACGGCAAGATCCTGCAGGCACCCTTGTTTTCGTAAAGGTTTATAATTTGCCATCTGCTTGTGCAACGCATGCATCCTGACCTTCCTGCACAGCTTACCGACGTTTTTGTCAAGCACGGCATCAAGGAATTCCGTCCAGCACAGCACAAAGCACTTCATGCAGGACTGCTTGAAGGCAAGAACGTGCTCGTATGCACGCCAACGGCTTCTGGAAAAACACTGATTGCCGAGATGGCAGCAGGCAAGGCAATCCTCGAAGGAAAAGGCAAAGCAGTGTACATTGTTCCGTTGGTTGCGCTGGCAAGCGAGAAGGCAAAGGATTTCAAGAAAAAATACAGTGGTTTGTTCAAGGTCGCATTGTCTGTCGGCGATTTTGATTCCTCTGACCCGCATTTGATGGACTACGACCTTATCATTTGTACAGCAGAAAAGCTTGACTCACTCATCAGGCATCACGCACCTTGGTTACAGTTAGTCAAGGTCGTCATCATTGATGAAATACATTTGCTCAATGATGTTTCGCGCGGGCCAACGCTGGAAATCCTGATCACGCTGCTCAAGAAAATGCTTCCTGACGTGCAGCTTCTCGCGCTTTCTGCAACGATCGGCAATCCCGAAGAACTCGCGAAATGGCTTGATGCACACCTCGTGCAGGACGATTGGCGGCCAGTGCCGCTGCACAAGGGCGTCTTACTGCAGGACACGATTGAGTTCGAATAGAAAAGCTTTTATCCCTGTATGTTCTTTTGTCGAGCAAACACGGAGGTGTTTTCGCAATGTTCCGAAAACTCGAAGATGCGTATGAGTATGCCCCCATTCCCTTGCGGATTGGCTTGGCAGCACTGTTCTTGTACACTGGTATCAAGAAATTAATGGATCCTGCAGGAACTGCCACGTTCTTTGGCAGCCTTGGTTTTCCCTCGCCTGAAATCATGGCCTGGGTCGCCATCGTGATCGAGCTCTTGGGAGGACTGTTCCTCTTCTTGGGCTTCTTGACGCGGCTCACCGCCATTGTCTTGACACTGTTCGTGGGAGTCGGGATCGTGACGGCATACATCATTCCGTGGGACCCGTCCAAGCTCATGATGCTGCTGTTGCACGGGCCTATCATTGGAGGCACAATTGCATTAATGCTCTCCGGACCTGGCAAATGGAGCCTTGACGAGAAATACTTCTGGGAGTAAGCAGTATTCTTTTTTTATTTTTTCTTAATCATAATCAGACAGATCGCCAAGCAATTCTCGTACCACTTCTGCATCCGCGCAATAACCGACTCCATTGTAGCTGATGTGGGCGCTCGTGTACGGGCTGAAGTCAGGACCATACCGGTGCCGTCCTGCAGTCTTGATCGCTTCAACACCAACAGCGCTGAGCAGGATTTCATCCCCGCTGCAGCCTGCGATTGTCTGGTCGCTGATACGCACTGCATGACCAGTCGGGCTGAGCTCTTTGAAGAGCATCAGGAGTCCGGCAAGGCCGATGATTGCCACAAGGCTGACCGCAAGCACGTGCTTGCCGGTGTTTTCTTGTTCCATTGTTTATCCAGCCATGCCGCCCATCATTGCCATCATTCCGCCGAAGAATAAGAGGCCGATGATACCAATCATGATGAGGCTAAGGACGAAGTAGACAAGCCCCACAAGGATCGCCTTAAGCCAATCAACCTTGTACCGCGTCTTGATGAGCCACACGGTAAGCACGATTACTACGAGCGCGGTGAGCATGTTCAGGACTGGAATAAAGCCCATGACAAAGCCCACTGCTCCAGCAATGGCTGAAATAATCAGCGGTGTTGTGAACGACTTGTTCTTGAGCTTGAAAATTCTTCCTGTCAACCACAATATTACTGCACCCAAAGCAATGCCGAGAATCGCACTTACAAGCGCACCACCAAGTTGCGGTGCACCCATCATTCCAAATTGTAATACCATGAATGTTCACCTCTTTAGACGGACAGAACAGAAGTCAGTATAAAAACATTTCTCTCAGAGACCAATGGACGCGATAAGCTTGTCCTTGTCGAATTGCTGCAAGTCACCGTACTCTTGACCGGTGCCGAGATAGAAAATAGGCTTCTTGGTGACGTAGCTGACTGAGATCGCAGCCCCGCCCTTCTCGTCAACATCTGCTTTGGCAAGAATGATGCCGTCAATGCTCACGGCTGCATCAAACTGCTTGGCCTGCTCAACGCAGTCATTGCCGGTAATCGATTCGCCCACGAATAGTTTGAGATCAGGCTTTGCGACGCGCATGATCTTTTTCATTTCATCCATCAGATTGATGTTCGAGTGCAAGCGGCCGGCGGTGTCGATGAGCACGACATCCTTGTTCGTTGCTTGCGCGTGCTTGATCGCATCAAACGCGACTGCTGCAGGGTCAGAACCATAATCGTGCCGGATGAGCTTGACGCCGAGCTTGTCGGCGTGCAATTGCAATTGGTCAATGGCTGCTGCGCGGAATGTGTCTGCAGCCGCGAGCACCACGGACAAGCCATGCTGCTTGAGCAGGTGCGCAACCTTCGCAATGCTCGTTGTTTTTCCTGAACCATTCACACCGACAAAACAAATCACGTACGGCTTCTTGTGTTTGACAATCTTGAGCAGGTCTGGCGGCTCGACCGGGAACAAATCAATAATGGACTTACGCAAGGACATCACGATCGTCTCTTGGACTTTGGTACGTGGGATGGGCTTCTCGACCAAATCTGTTTTCAGATCGCCTTTTATTTTTTCAACAACTTCCAGAGCAGCATTGTTTTCGAGCAATGCAAGCTCCAAATCCCAGAACATTTCATCAAACTGTTTTTCAGAAATCTTCTTGGTCGTGATTGCTTCCTTGACTTTTGCAAAGAATCCTTTCTTTTCCTCAGCAGGTTCTGCTTCAGGAACGACTTCCTCAACTGCGGGCTTTTCTGCCTCAACTTTAGGCCTTTCGACTTCGACTTTCGGAGCTTCAGGTTTGACAAAAACTTCCTTGACGCGCTCGAAGAAACCCTTTTTTTCCTCAACAACCGGTTTGACTTCTTCGATCTTAGGCTTTTCGACTTCGATTTTTTGTTTTTCTGCTTTCTTTTTCTTCTCAACCGGCTTTTTTTCTTCTTTTTTGACCGGCTTCTCGATCTTTTTCTCAACAGGTTTCTTTGCTTCTTTCTTCTCAGGCTTCTTGACTTCTTTTTCTACTTCAACAACTTCTTCTTTGGCTTCAGTCTCGACTTTTTTGGTGAACTTTGAGACTATGCTTTTGAGTTTGTCCTTCAAGAATCCGAACATGTTTATGCACCTGCGAGTTCCTGCAATTCCTTCTGCAGTCCGACTGCGCGCTCAGCCATCTTTTCGAACTGCTCGGCGAGCTCGGTCTGGAACTTGCGCATATCCATGGCCTGCTCGGCGAGCATTGTTTTCGTCGCAGGAATGTCCTTGCTTACAACCGTGTTGCTGCCGACATTGACTGCGAGCTTCTCATTGTCCTCCAAACGAGCCTTGAGGAAAATGCCTGACGTAATCGGGACAAACATCTCTGAACCGGACTTGCTCGTGGCAAGCGCATCCAAGCTCTGCAGGACTTCATCGAGCTCAACTACCTGGCGCTCAATGGCCTCGACCTGCTTCTGCACCTGCTTCATCTGCTGATCAATAAGTTGGAGTTCCAAATATTTCTGCTGGACCTTCTTGGCCTGTTCTTCCTTTGCCTGGTCTGGTTTTTTGTCGGTCATGCGAGTTTCTTGAGGAGCTCCTCAAGGAAATGCTTGTAATCATGCTCACCCTTTAAGAAGCTGATGGGCATGTCCAGGAACAACGTCTTTTGTTCCTTGGTGAAGTGTGCGAGTTCTTTCTGCACGATTGCTTTGAGATATTTCTTTTCGTTTGCCGTGAGTGTCATGGTTTTGCCTCAGGTTGTTTGATCTCGATTTCACCGAGATGTTCCTTCTGCTCGAGCTCGACCTTGCCTTCACTCGTCAGATGGAGCAAGGGAATAAACGTGTAGACCTTGTCTTCCCTGTTCTTGGTCGGCACAAGCGACGAGAATGTGAGTTTTTTGATGCCTTTCGCGAACAATCCGACGAGCTTTCCATAGAGGCTCGCCATCGCGGTAGTAATGTCCATTTTCTTGTCCGGCACGACAATGTGTACTTCATGCAAGGAATTGAACAAGCGACGCTTCTTGACCTCCAATGCCTTTTCCAAGGCACGCACGAGATCATACACTGAGACCTTGCGCTTTCTCGGCTGCGGCAGACGCGGAATGAGCTCCAAGGATTGATCCTGCATTCCTGCTACTTCGCCTTGAGCGAGTTCCTGCTCGAGTTCATCGTAGAACTGCTGTTCAGACATCTCGCTCGAGGCGAGCAAACGGTCAAACTCATTGAGGTCCTCTCCGACCAAACGCTTGCTCTTGATCTTGAGCAGGATTGCAGCAGCGAGTACGACCTTGCCTGAGACTTTCAGATTGGTCTCCTTGAGGTCCTTGATGCGGCCGATATAGCGCTGCGTGAGCAGGCTGATGTCAATATCCCACGGATCCATCTGCTCGCTGTTGACCAAGTCAAGCAGAATGGCCTTCCAGCTGATGTCATCATTCTCGACAATCAACTGGTAGAGCTTGTCATGCATATGCAGCACCACAGAGACTAATTATATAAAGATATTGTCATCAGAACAATGCAAGGACCCGTAGTTTAGCGGTATAACGCCTCGTTTACACCGAGGAGGTCACCGGTTCGAATCCGGTCGGGTCCATCAGGATTCAAGCACAGAAACAATCGCCATCGAACCGGTGATAGACCAACCCGCAGGTTGGGCGTGTCACCGGTTCGAATCCGGTCGGGTCCATCAGGTTTGTCTTCTCAGCGAGACGTCACTTGACTGGATGCCCATACAGCCCGGATCGTTGTTGGAGACCGTGCCCTTGAGAAGATCTGTGGTCAGCATCAGGTTCCAAGTGTTACCGCCAACATCCTGGAAGGTAAATCTCGACGAACTCACGGTGCCGCCGAAGATCTGAGTCTGCTGCACTCCGCCTGCCTCGCGGAAGGTCGGGCAAGGCATGCCGACAAGCTCCTCAGTCTCGAACTGGTTGAAATCGACGGTGAGGGCGCCACCAACCTGGTTGCCGTTCTGGACCAGGTTGAGCGCGAGCGACGGCGGAACCAAGCGGCCTGTATATCGGCACGCAGGGTTCGGGCAGTTATTGGTGAACGTGAAAGAACCAGACCATTGGCCGGTGAGGTCGCGCGCAGGCGTGATAGTCGTCGTGAGCTGCTGTCGGGCCGGAGGCACTGCAGGTTGTTGCGGCGGCACTGGCACAGCAGGAACAGGCGCTTGCTGGGGAGCTACTGGCTGCACAGGAACAGGCGCTTGCTGGGGAGCTACTGGCTGCACAGGAACAGGCGCTTGCTGGGGAGCTACTGGCTCTGGCTCGGGAATTTTCTGGCGACAGGCGACAAGAATGACAAGAAAGAGCAGCAACAATACAAAAACATGCTTTTTCATCCATGAAGTAGAAATAAACCCCCCCTTAATAATATTTTCCTCACCGAACAATACTTTTAAAAGTCAAAGCCCTCAAACATCCTTTGTTCGCGCCTGTGGTCTAATGGCAGAATACGGCCTTGCCAAGGCTGAGATGCGGGTTCGATTCCCGCCAGGCGCATGCGAGCAAAGCGAGAAGTCTATTTTTTCTGCCTGCGTACAAACCTTTCAATCTCACGCAACTCATGATATTTTTTCTGAACCGGCATCAGTGCAAGCGCGAGTGCCATCGCAATCAAGCCGATGTCCCTCACAGTGATCTCGTTGATGCCAAAACTCAGGACGACGCCAACAAGGAATGCTGCGCAGGTGATTGATGCAAAACGAACATACTTGTTGAGCAGCAAAAAGAGCGCAACGATAACCTCTACCACACCAAGAACGTACAAGAACGGATTTTGCGGGACAAACGTCAACCAGCTCGGAATCCAACCATACCATGCTTGGACATTGAGAAACTTGTCCACGCCAAACCAGCCGAAGACAAACGCAAGACCGAGGCGCAAGACGAAATGCGCGTGCTTGCTTACGGTCATGGTGCGCACAACGGCACTCATCCTATAAATACTTTTATATATCGTCAGTCAGTCAAGAATCCTACTGGCCCCGTAGCTCAGCCCGGCTAGAGCAACGGTCTTATATGACCACTGACGGAACACCTAAGAACACCGTCGGTCCCAGGTTCAAATCCTGGCGGGGCCATCATTTTTCCCGTCGGTCCCAGGTTCATCGCGCCGACCCACAGGTCGGCGGGAACTCGACAATCGCCGCGGCGATTGCTCGAGTAATCCTGGCGGGGCCACTTTTTTCTTCAACAACACAGGCACGAGAGCGGATCTCGCTGCGCAACGGCATATCCGGATGCAGCGTATCGGGGTGCAGGATAATATCCGCCTTCGCTGCAGCTCACGAGATTACTATTGCTGATGCCAAACACGCAATCCTTCCTGTACGAACGGCATGCAGCAATGCAGCCGTCACGCGAACCTGTTGTCACGAAGCAGCCGCGGAAATAGTTCCTGAGATACTCACGGATTCCTCCCGGATACCTGCTATAATAATCGTACGGATAATAGTATGGATAATACTTCGAGAGGTAGGTATACAGGTTTATGACCTGCTGGATGGTGATGTTTGGCCACGGTGGGGTTACGTTCCCGTCTGCAGCAAGCTCAGGAGGAGGCACGAGAACTTCTTCTGGTGGAGGAAGCTCAAGCGGAACCGCCTCAACAGGCGCAACTTCAACCGGAACTGCTTCGAGCGGCACCGCCTCGATCGGAACCGGTTGCGGTTCTTCGACCACAGGTTCCTCAACCATCTCAGGCGGTGGAAGTTCTTCAGCTTGGATGTTCGCGATGTTCACCACCTTTCCAGTCATGTTATTAGTAGTAACAGCAACCACGACCACCATGAAGACAATCAGAATGGAAGCAAAATACTCGATGCGCATACGATCACCTCTTTACAAAAGAAGAAATATCATGAATATAAAAACCCATAGGTTTTTAAAACATCTCCGTTGTTCTCAGACCATTGCCCCTGTCGTCTAGCCCGGCCAAGGATCAAGGCCTTTCGAGCCTTTGACGCGGGTTCAAATCCCGCCGGGGGCGTGCCAGAAGAAAGATTTAAAAGAAGCTGAGGAAAACTCTCCACCATGAAACGTTCATCGCGTCGCTGGAAGAAGAAAGGACAGATGCGCTGGAAGTGGCAGCGCAAGCGCATGAAGAAAGAGAAGCGCAAGCGTAAGCAGCGCGCGACCGCATAAGTATTCTTTTTCATTCTCTCGGTACGAGAAAGATTCATATACCCACTCTGAGGCCTGCACATCCATGCGAATAGTGCTTGTCGGCGCCGGAGCGACCGCATCAGTCATCGCCGCACTGCTCTGTCGAGAAAAGACTGTTTCTGCAATCATTTGCGCGACCAATAACCTGCAGCGCGCCAAGAAATTCATATCCGAGCACAGAAAACTCTCGCTGCGGCAAGTAGACGCGTCCAAGCTTTCGGAAATGGAACAAATCGCAAAAGGTGCAGACCTTCTCATCAATGCAAGCTTGCCTGAATTCAATACGACAATAATGGAAGCAGCACTCAAGACAGGGGCGAACTACCAAGACCTGTGCTCCTGGCTCGAAGACTACAAGACCGCGGAACAACTGCAGTTCCACGAACGGTTCAAGAAAGCAGGCCTGGTGGCAGTCATCAACACAGGAGCTTCGCCAGGCATCACCAACCTGCTCGCGCGCGAGGCCGCAGACCAGCTCGACAAAGTCAAGGACATCAAGATACGCCTGCTCGAGGAGCAATGTGCAAACGAATTCATCTTCTCCTGGTCGCCGGCAGTCACCATCGATGAATTCACGTCCAACCCGCTGGTCTATCGCAAGGGTCGCTTCACTTTCGAGCAACCATTCAGCAAGCCCCGAGACTATACGTTTCCCATCTACGGCAAGCGCCATGCGTTCACGATTTACGGCGATGAAGTCGCGACACTTCCGCTCTACATCAAGGCAGAAAACGTAGACTACAAGGCGGCAGGAGAGGACATCGAGTTCGCTCGAATCCTCTACCGTCTCGGACTGTTCAGCGACAAGCCCGTTGACGTCAAGGGTGCAAAAGTCAAGCCTGCTGACCTGTTCATGAAAATCGCCCCGAAAGTGCCCACACCACAGCAAATGGTCAAGCTTGTCAAGAAAGGTGTCATCCAGGAAGCGGCACTTGCATTCGTGGTCGAACTAACCGGCTGGAAGAACGGCAAGCAAAAGAAAATCAAGAAAGAAATCTGCTTCCCCAACCTCAAAGAAATCACCAAGCGCCTACCCGGAGCAACGTACATTTCGTATCCGACAGGACTCGGCGTCACGGCATTCGCGCTGACAATACCGCAAATAAAGACACCTGGCGTGTACCCGCCCGAAGGGCTAGACAAGAATACCCGCGCACAGGTGCTCAGCACGCTCTTCAAGCTCGGTCGCGGCCTCAAGTGTCCTATCAAGAAGCAGTGACTATTTTTTTCTCACCCGTGTGCGAAAGCTTTATAAACAACCTCGAAGACTTTACTCGTATCAACTCCATTCGCCGGTAAATCTTCCGGCAAAGCTTTTCTGTCCTCGGGAAAACTGAGGAAGTCTACCGTCACAGGTAGAAATGAGTGTCTCAGCCGATGCTGAGCCATGAGGGAGGGCAGTAAGTAATAATATCCAAGCCAAATTTCTTATAGATAGATTTGCGACCAAATATGTGGAATGGTTTTACTGACGAGGCTCCAACACTCCGGTGTTGGTTTCCGTCTAATATTGCAAACCTTCCTCAGGATTAGCATTCCCTGTTTATCCTGCAGGAGGTTGCTGCTATCAGAATCCGGCTAAGACATGCAAGTCGATGTCGCAAGACATGGCAAACTGCTCAGGAACACGTCGATAACGTACCGTGAAGTCTGGAATACGCTCGGGAAACTGAGGATAATACCGGATACGGAACAGGGTGTGGAACCCTCCTGTTCTGCAAAGCTTCGGCGCTTCACGATCGGTCGGCGGCCCATCAGGTTGTTGGTGAGGTAACGGCTCACCAAGCCTATGACGGGTAAGGGCCATGAGAGTGGTTGCCCTGAGAGGGACACTGAGATACTGGTCCCAGCCCCACGGGGTGCAGCAGTCGCGAAAACTCCGCAATGCGCGCAAGCGTGACGGGGGGATTCTGAGTGCTTCGGTCTCACCGAGGCTTTTCGTGAGGGTTAATACCTCGCGGAATAAGTGGTGGGCAAGACTGGTGCCAGCCGCCGCGGTAACCCCAGCGCCACAAGTGGGAACCACGTTTATTGGGTCTAAAGCATCCGTAGCCGGCTTGTTAAATGCCCTGTGAAATCGTTCTGCCTAACAGGACGGCGTGCAGGGTAGACTGGCAAGCTAGGAACCAGGAAAGGTATGCGGTATTCTGTGGGGAACGGTAAAATGTTATAATCCACAGAGGACCACCGATGGCGAAGGCAGCATACTTGAATGGATTCGACGGTGAGGGATGAAAGCCAGGGGAGCGATCCGGATTAGATACCCGAGTAGTCCTGGCCGTAAACGCTGCGTGCCAGATGTTGCACAATCCTCGCGATTGTGCAGTGTCGCAACGAAGGTGTTAAGCACGCCACCTGGGAAGTACGGTCGCAAGTCTGAAACTTAAAGGAATTGGCGGGGGAGCACCACAAGGGGTGCGGCGTGCGGTTTAATTGAATTCAACGCCCGGAATCTCACCAGGGTTGTCGGCAGGATGAAGGACAGTCTAAAGGGCTTTCCAGACGAGCCGAGAGGTGGTGCATGGCCGGCGTCAGCTCGTGCCGTGAGGTGTCCTGTTAAGTCAGGCAACGAGCGAGACCTGCATTCCTATTTGCGAACGTGTCCGCAAGGATGAGCGAGCACAATAGGAAGACTGCTTCGGAAACGGAGAGGAAGGTGCAGGCTACGCCAGGTCTGTACGCCCCGGATATCCTGGGCTACACGCGCGCAACAATGATTGGGACAATGGGATGCAACGCCGAAAGGCGAAGCGAAACCTCGAAACCCAATCTTAGTGCAGACTGAGGGTTGCAACTCACCCTCACGACGTCGGAATCCCTAGTAATCAGGCGTTAGCATCGCCCGGTGAATATGTCCCTGCTCCTTGCACACACCGCCCGTCAAACCAACCGAGCAGGTTTGAGATGAGCCGCATTGCGTAAATGCGCCGAATCTCAGATCAGTGAGGTGGGTTAAGTCGTCACAAGGTATCCGTAGGGGAACCTGCGGATGGATCACCTCCTATTTTCCTTTTGCCCCGAAAACGCAAATCGCGTCCGGGGCGTGTTGATAAGGAAGATGTTTGATTGGCTGGAGTGTAGCTGCTCTTCCTTTTTCATTTTCATTCACATACGAGGTACCTGTTCGGGCCCGTAGCTCAACGGTAGAGCACTTGCCTTGCACGCGAGAGGCTTCGGGTTCAAATCCCGACGGGTCCATCCCATTTGTATCACTAATCACATTCATACATCATGTCAACGAATATGAACTCAACGATAGAAGGTCGTTGAGGTATGACGCAAATCGCGAAGTAAAAACTCGCGGTTGAAGGGCAGCAGACAGTAGGAGTCGCCAGCGCGCGACGATACCAAACTACACGTTTATGACGCCGTGCAAAGACCGTGAGATATCTGGTCCATCATCAAGAGTAACATCTTGATGAGCACTCAGAACATATTGTTCTGTTTGTAACACTACCCTAGCAGGTGGAAGACTTGGTTCGAGACGCCGACGAAGGACGCGGCTAACGGCGAAATGTTCCGGCGACGTGTATGCAACGGTTGAACCGGAAATATCCGAATAGGACTTCCTTTAAAGCCCGAAAGGGCAGGGAACGCGGGGAATTGAAACGTCTTAGTACCCGCAGGAGAAGAAATCAAATGAGATAGGGTGAGTAAGAGCGACTGAAAACCCATCAGGGCAAACCGAATCTGGCGCTGAAAGGCGTTAGAAATGTGGTGTTCGGGCCTCCTTTTACGTCTCGCTGGGAAATGCAAAGTCGCCTGGAATGGCGCGCGACACAGGGTGACAGCCCCGTAGCAGTACCTCAGCAGATGGTGGAGAGTCCCAGAGTACTGTCCCTCGGAAATGGGGCAGGAATACGGGGGTCATCAACCTCTAACCCTAAATACGTCTCGAGTCCGATAGCACACAAGTACCGTGAGGGAACGTTGAAAAGAACCCATGATCGGGAGTTCAAAGAGCCTGAAACCTGTTAGGTATGGATCGCTAGGGCACTAAGGTGTTCTAGCGTTCGTTTAGAATAACGAGCCGGGGAGTGTATCTCTGTGGCAAGGCTAACTTTTAACGAGGAAGCCGAAGCGAACGCAACAAGCCCGCAGGCAACGAGGGGCGAGGTGCTAATCCGCCTGGAGTCACAGGGATACGACCCGAAACCGCTCGATCTAATCCTGGGCATGGTGAAGTGGGGGTAAAACCCTGCGGAAGCCAGAAGAGGTTCTAGGCGCAACTGTTCTTCTGACTTGGGATTAGGGGTGAAAAGCCAATCGAGAGCGGTGATAGCTGGTTCCTATCGAAGTAGGCGGCAGTCTAGCCTGGGTGGAGCTGCCTTACAGCTGTAGAGCGACGGATTGGGGATTGAGGCATCGAAAGGTGTCGGTCCCTTGTCCAACTCCGAAAGCGTAAGGAGCGTAGAAACCCAGAGACGGGGTGTCGGCGTAAGGTTGACATCCGAGAGGGGAACAACCCTGACATTGGTTAAGGTCCCAAAATGCGTATTCAGTGTGAACGGGAAAGAGGGCATTTGCGTCCAGAGACAGCGGGGAGGTTGGCTTAGAAGCAGCCACCCTTTAAAAAGTGCGTAACAGCTTACCCGTCAAGGATACGAGTCCCTAAAATGGACGGGGCTAAATGCGCTACCGATACCAGTGACGTCCCACAAGGACGGAGTAGATAGGCGTGCGGCGTGGGCAGAAGCTTCTCTGTAAGGAGGGGTGGACCGCGTCGCAATGAAAATCCCGGCAGTAGTAGGATCGTAGCAGCGTGAGACTCGCTGCCACCGTAAGGGCAAGGGTTTCTTGGCACTGTCGATCAGCCAAGAGTCAGTCAGTCCTAACAGAACTCCTAACTGGAGTCCGTGTGGAAAGGGAAACCGGTTAATATTCCGGTACTGCCTGCGTATACGTGGCAACACAAGTCTTGTGTCAGACGCTTTTGGCTAGGCGGGCACCGACCGTCGTCGGTGTTAACCTGCATACGTCGCGGAAGTATCATTATGATGAGAACGCGAGGAAAGCAGGGAACAGTATTCCTTTGGAGTATCCCGTTAATGCCTGGAGTCCGTGAAAATGGCACAGGAAAAAATCGCAGACAACTGTACCCAGAACCAGCACTGGTGCCCCTAGGTGAGAAGCCTAAGGTGTGAAGGACGAACCTGGACAAGGGAACTCGGCATAATGGCCCCGTAGCTTCGGCTTAAGGGGTCCCTGCTCCTGTGCGCACATGCGTGGCGGGAGCAGGGCTCAGTGACTCGGGGGACCCGACTGTTTAACAAAAACACAACAGGTTGCAAAGCCGTAAGGCCTAGTACAACCGGTGACGTCTGCCCAGTGCCGGTATCCAAAACCCGTTTTCAAGCGGGCTAAGGACCGGTTAACGGCGGGAGTAACTATAACTCTCTTAAGGTAGCGTAATGCCTTGTCATTTGATTGGTGACGTGCATGAAGGGCGTAACGAGGTCCCCACTGTCCCTGTCCGGGAGCCTCCGAACAAATCCTTCTGGTGCAGAGACCAGAGATCT